>Ga0228711_1000100_pt1 | contig 70263 bp, 26 predicted proteins | sample MedpolnodulmetaG_2_FD_177996 | JGI IMG/M metagenome (GOLD analysis project Ga0228711, IMG submission 177996) | Root nodule microbial communities from Medicago polymorpha collected in Santa Monica, California, United States - brown nodules | ecosystem: Host-associated > Plants > Roots > Nodule...
CCCGTCAATCTACCGGGTCATAAGCCTTCTCAAAGTCCACCTTTAGCACCAAGCATTCCTTTTTTGTTTTCTTGGAAAAATCCACCATTTATAACAAAATTCCTCCCCTTAACAAAAGCCAATTGTGACATTGAAATAATAAAATCCATAACACTTGCCAATCTTCTAGCCAATACATTCACTAGTAGCTTATATTGGCCACCTAGCAATGATATCGACCTAAACTCTTTCAACGACATCAGTGACGATACCTTTGGGATAAGCGTGACAAAATAAGCTAGTAAGCTCTTCGGAAACACCTCATTAGCATGAAATTGGTCAAACATGATCCTCACTTCATCCTTCAATAAATACCAAAACCTTTTCATGAATGCAAAATTAAAACCATTCGGGCCCAGACTTTTGTTCCCATCACCCTCCTTCACCACTCCCTCTATCTCAATCCTCGTAAAAGGCTCCACTAAACTTGCATTTTCCACCTTTGTTATCTTTTTGAACCTCACGCCATCCAATCCTGGACGCTCACCACCATCTTGCATTACTTGATTTATAAAATACTCTACCACTGCTCTCCTAACCTCCACCGGTGTTTGCGCCTAATCCCCATTAACTTTCAAATCCCTTATACAATTCCCACTTACTCTTGCCTTCATATAATTGTGGAAGAATTTTATATTTGCATCCCCTTCTTTTAGCCACTTTACTCTCGATCTTTGTATTGCCCCACGAATTTTTGTGTTATTACATCTAAAATATTCAATATTAGATCATATTTTTTACATGGGTTGCATAATATATGGGATATACCACTACTTGTTATACATAAATGGTAGTTGTTAATAAATATTACTAGTATTCATAACTAATGATTACTGCAACAATGTCGACAACAACACAATAATAGACTTTTTTATTCAATCAAACTAGTACATCAAACTTTCTTAAACAATAGTAATTTAGAAAGAAAAAAAACATATAAATAACCATGTGAAGCCTAAGCCACACAATAGGACTAAATCACATATAGGAAATAAAGATGTGAAGATTACACAATAATGACTTACAATTGTGTCTTCACATACACCCAAATAAAGTAAGACCAAATCACCCAAGAATTAAAAATTGAGACTAAATTGGAACAAATCCACCTCAAAAGGTTTGCAATACTCACACATCATCTCATTCAAGGTAGTAGATTAGGCCAAAATTCATTTTGAAGACTAGCATCATGAGGATGGCCAAATGGGACTTTCTCATCTATATTATCATTCATCACCAAATTCATAAAGAATTGCCTTTGCATGATGTCACCATTGTTCATAGTTATCCCAAAATGGTCATGCCCCATCATTGTCATTTCTTCCTTCTTGAAAGGTAGTGGTGGTGCCATTTCGAATCGGACTTCGCTCTGAGTTGGAGTAGTCATGATTTGATTTTGACTTTGAATTTGACCATTATTGTCCACTCCTTCCAACCTTCTTCCAATGTCCTTCAAATTTTGGTCAATCAACCAAGCAAGATTATTCACATCAACCACTGACATATTATTGTCCATAATTTTCCCTGCATTCAGACATTGAAACATTAAAAGGGCCATCTCTTTCTCCTTGTTGTCTTTTTGTTGCTTTTTCACTTGCTCTTTAGCCTTCATCACCCTTTGGTTCATGAAAGTCTCTTGATTCATCATTTTCTTGCTTTGTTCCATTTCAGGCATTGTCCTGAATTTTGAGAGCACATTTTGGACTCCCCAAGGGGATGGCCAAATCTCAGGTTGTGGTTCATAAGGACCGTAAACTATAGCACAAGCTTCAATTCCACAAAGCGTGCTTAGTTCGTCAATCTTCTTCAATAAACCCTTCTTCCTTTTCTTGTATGTTGCTTTCCTTGCAGCGTCATTGAGAATGAAGGCAAGTTTCACCTTTCTTCTAGTCATGGTTGTGACTGGAATAAAGGAGAACGAAAAGTGAATAATATTGTTGTAACTTTTCTTTTGTGAACAATGACTTGTTATTATCTGTATATATAGACCAATTTGATATAATTGGTTTGATTTGTAGGTGGTATTCGATGCATGTATGACTAATTTCCAACTGACATTTTGAGTTGTAAAATGGAACTTTATTGGCTTCCCATCCTTGTAGGATATAGAAAATAAAGTACTTTAATGACATTTAATTTATAATATTTACCACATTTAAAATAACATAATTGATATAGCAGGTGTGAGATGATTGAATCAAGTATCAATCTTTTTGCTATGTATCAATAAACTTTTTGAAGAAATGAATCAATAATCTTATTCTCTATAGATTCATGCCCGTACATATTTTATTAGGATTTTTTTTACTTTAGCGTTATTTTTTGGAATCACATATTTATAGTATTCTAGTAAATATTATTAAATGTGTATTTAAATAATTATTAGATATATTCTTTAGAAATCTTTTTTCTAATTTATTAAAAATAATAATAATTTTTCTAATATAATATAATATAATGAAGTTTTTTGAAGGGATAATATAATGAAGTTATTCACCAAAGTATCTTGAATTTGTAACTTTTGTAAATTATCTAATTAAAGTGGTATGGTGGTCATTTTGTAATTGTCCCTTTGTAATTTGAACTCAAAAAATTAAAATTATATGGTCAAACTCGTACCACTGAGCTAAAACATATTACTCATTATTATTGAAGCATTGATATATTAACAAGATTTTGTATATAGCTCGAGATATTTTATTTTATATATTTTTTAAAGAAATTGAGACCACTTTTAATAAATAAAAAATGATATAAACCTACAAAAAAGCATGATGTCTAAACAAGGTCAAAATCTTAACAACATAGAAAAATATAATCATCGTAAAACATGGTAGCCACAAGGAAGGGACCTTGAAGACCCTTAAGTGGAGTGCCACAAAATATTAACCACGACCATATTTAGTATTAACTACAATTATGCAGATCGTAGTAACATTACTTAGGTAGGCGTCATGAGTAATATTATGATAAAAAGTTTAAAAAATATCAAATAAACGAGGATAGAAATTGTAATTAAAATTATTAAAAAATGGTAGTAAAATTGGAAGAAAAAAAACATAGTATCCGTTTACTTTTAGGATAATCATTGATAGTGCTGGAAAAAAAAACTCAGTGTCCCTTTATTTGCAATTTATTTTAACTTTTATTTATTTTGAAAATTTAACAACACCACCCATGATTTGTGTGCTAGTCGTGCGTTGATTACTCACCATATATTAATAAAATTGCCTCATACACTAATAAATATATCAAAAACTAGTTATTGTATATTACTTATCATATTTAATAGATGACTAAGTGAACAAAGAATGTATCAAAAACTAAATGAACAAATAAGGAAAGAAAATAAAATACTCCCTCCGTCCCAAAATATAAGTAACAAAAAGAAAATCACACTTATTAAGAAAAACAATCATCATTCATTATTTACTCTAAATTTTATCAAATAAAATTACAATATTCTTAAATTACCCTTGCACTCATCGAAACCAAAACAATAAATTATTACTAGCATATTAAAAACATCCTTGTAATCCCATAATGTCTATTCTCCTTCCTAGCTCTTTGATTTTCCAATACAACTCCAACGTTAACATTCCAATATTGCACGTTTTTTTTCCTATTAAAAGCAATTCCACGCCTAGTTAATTCTACTGTAATAAATGTTAAGGGCTATTTTTGGAACATCATATTAAAATTGATCAAGCTAATTTTTTTTGCTTATATATTGGGAAGAAATTAGTTTTTTTTCCTTATATTTTAAGACGGAATCAATACTTTATATGAAGGATAATGCTTCATAAAAATATCCTAAAATACTCAATACGTGTTTAAGGATTCAATATTTGACTCGAGAATATATGAAAATCTGGTATTTGGAAGACACAACCTTTAAATATACTTTAAAACAATAACCATTTTTGCAATTATGTGTGAGTGACACATAGTGAAAGAAAAAAAATAATAGAAGAATATATTTTATGTTGATTTACTTGCATTTATCGGTTAGTTCAATTACTGATTTATTAAATATTTTAATTTTAATTTACTAGCTGAACTTTCAGCTATTTGGAAAGGACTTCAACTCGCATGGGACCTTGGGTATCGATTTATCATCACGGAATCTGACTCTCAGACAGCTTTGAATCTTATTGCGGATACTGCTCAGAATGACTTTCATCCTCATGCAAACTTTCTTTCTCTCATTAGGAAGCTTTCTTCTCTTCCTTGGTCGGTCTCCTTTAATCATACTTTGAGAGAAGACAATGAATGTGCTGTCTGGTTGGCCAATTTGGTGCTAAAAATGTTGATTTCTTGAAGATATAGATGTCTCCTCCACCTCAGCTAAATATCTCTCTGCTTGCGGATGCCTCTAGGATATTTAGACAGCAATTTGCTTAGTTTTTTTTTTTTTAATTTTCCCCTTGACCAAAAAAAATAAAATAATTTTAATTTACTTGTTTATCTACTACCAACTACTTTACCACTAGTTTTTCTAATTACAAATTCAATGTTATAATTTGTTCACAAATTGTTAAATTAATTTTTCAATGATATTAAAATATTATAAAAGATTATTGAAAAATTAATTTAAGATAACCCTTTACTTTGAAAAATAAAACTTAGTACCCCTTTACTTTATTTTTCAATGTTCACAATTATTTACTTTTAGGATAACCCTTTATTTTATTTTATAGTTTTATAGTAAAACCTTAATTACAATATATTTTATTTTCTTTCCTTATTTGTTCATTTAGTTTTTGATACATTCTTTGTTCACTTAGTCATCTATTAAATATGATAAATAATATACAATAACTAGTTTTTGATATATTTATTAGTGCATGAGGCAATTTTATTAATATACGGTGAGAAATCAACGCACGACTGGCACACAAATTATGGGTGGTGTTGTTAAATTTTCAAAATAAATAAAAGTCAAAATAAATTGCAAATAAAGGGACACTGAATTTTTTTTCCAGCACTATCAACGATTATCCTAAAAGTAAACGGATACTAAGTTTTTTTTCTTCCAATTTTACTACCATTTTTTAACAATTTTAATTACAATTTCTATCCTCGTTTATTTGATATTTTTTTAAACTTTTTATCATAATATTACTCATGACGCCTACCTGATTAATGTTACTATGATCTGCATAATTGTAGTTAATACTAAATATGGTCGTGGTTAATATTTTGTGGCACTCCACTTAAGGGTCTTCAAGGTCCCTTCCTTGTGGCTACCATGTTTTACGATGATTATATTTTTCTATGTTGTCAAGATTTTGACCTTGTGTTAGACATCATGCTTTTTTGTAGGTTTATATTATTTTTTATTTATTAAAAGTGCTCTCAATCAATATTTGACTTAAGCATATATAAAAATTTGGTACTGTCAAACATAAATTTTTAAATGATTAAGCCTTGAGCCAAAAATTGAATCCTTAAACATATACTTGAGCAATAAAAATTATTAAATAGGAATTGAGTTATCAAAGAATATTGAGCAACTAGATAATCTCAATGTGCTAAATATCATACACATGTGATTAAATGGTGAGCAATTTCGAGTTAGACCGTCAAATTAAATGATGATTTAGTTGGTTGATTCTCTTTGACTACATGTTATAACCATAATCTCATATATAGATCTTCATAGTATGCTTGACATTGCACTTGTTGATCATGTTGTTGTTTAATGCTTTATAACATATCATGTTGTTATCAAACATGCTTATACCAAACTTATGGTATTCATTTGATATCATGTTTCAGAGGATTAACTTATGTTGGATTAGAGGCTTGGATCTAGATGATAAGACTTTAGAATCTCCAAAGGTGCAACTTATGCTTGGATGAGACACTTCACTTTAGTGACACAACCGTGATAATTTGAGTGAGAGGTATGACATGGCTTGGAATTCATGAAAAACACACCTATGCTCGATTTTATTAGTAATTTGTAGTATAGTAAAATTGGTCTTCATATCATTGTTGCGCCGAAGGAACTGGTCTATCAGATGATAGTTTACACGATTATGATTCTTTTATACAATTTTTCAACAATGTTTTGAAAAGCTTCGTAAAATTAACTAATTATTTTCACAACATAATTGGATCTCAGTATGTGTGATTGGAAAATATGGTATTTATTTTGATATGTATAAAAAAACAAAGTTGTATGAAGACCTTTTCTTTTTGTACCAGAAAGTAAGGAAGTTGAGTAAAAAAATCAAAATGCACATATTACAATAAATATGAACATCTTAAATCTGTTTACTTTCTTATAAAAAAAAAGGGTCAGATTAGAAAGTCAAATAACCTTAGATGTGAATCAACTCAAAAGTTAAAAATAGACCTTTCTAAAGTAAAATGGAAATTCTCTATATGTAATAGACCAGGTCATGTTCAATTTTTTTTTTTTTTTTTAGCATAAAGAGGGTTACAAAGACTAACCATCAAGGAGCTAAATCATCACGGCTACCTAAGAAGCCTCTAACTCGCAATGCATGACTCTTATCAAGATGCGAGGAAAAAACCTTGGTATTTGGATAATGGTTGTTCAAGGCACATGGTTGATGATAAGAAGTTATTCTTATCATTTAAAAAGAAGAATGGGGGATCTTACACCTTTGGAAACAATAACAAGGCATAGATCAAAGGAAAATGGATGGACACAATTGGCAAGTGCACAAAATTGTAACAAGTAATAAAGTAGTAAGCTTATCGTTCTCTACAAGGATTGTCGTTCAACTTCGTAAGTTTATCGTTCTCTACAGAAAATGCCAACACAATTCAACTCCCCTTCTTGTGGTTTTCTCGCCTTTATGTTTTTCATCCGAAGACATCTTAGGTTGTTCTAATATATCAAACCTTGTGCCTAGATTTATATTTCCAGCAACCTTCCTCGGTTCTCATTTATTGGAAGGTTACCTAAGATTTTTGAAAAAGTGCATAAAGCTAGATTAGGCAAATGCATTTTCTAAGCAAAATAAAGAAAATAGAGATCATTGAAAGTTTGTCATAAGACTACATTCCATGATTTCAAAACTAAGAAACTACTCACTCTTCACAAGGAAGAGCATAGCTAAATAAAATAAAGAAAAAAATAAAGAAAAAGAAAGAACTATAGTTTAATGCAATGCATGTTTACAAGATAATTTTGGTGGTAAATGGTTTCAAACCAAGGAGAACCTAAGCCTATATATAGGCCGTAAGATTACAGATTCTTGCATTGCATTAGAAGTTTGAGATTAAATCGACAAGAATCATTCAAGATCCTAAAAGAAAAACAAACAAACATGGAGTTATGAGTTGTTACGGTTGTAGCCTTTCATAACGGGCGACCGTAACATTCTCTGACTTGATTAAATGATCATTAGGCTTCTATCATGATTAGGTGACAATTTTGGAACTTGATTGCACAATTTATTTTAAGAGGTGTTGCGTAAAATCCCACTTCTTGATCTTTGAAAATGACTTTAATTGTCATTTAATTGCCTTAGGTTATGGCTTGGTTAATAGGTGTTGGTCCTTTGGAATATTCTACCATATTTTGCACCACTATTTCATATTTTAAGATAAAATGTAGTAAAATGCAAATAAAGTTTAAATAAAAATATAACTTTATTTAATAAAATAATAACAGAAAATACTATAAAATATAGTGTCATCAGTGCCAATGTTAAAGTCCAGATGTGCGGTGGGAGTGGGATGAGTTCAACAATCATGTGTGGCTTAGATTTTTGTTTTTTCCCTTTTCATTCGTTCAATTTGGTGCACGCAGAGAGGAAGAAGAATAATGTGGATTGGCCCCTCAAAAACAAAATTTCATCTCAAATCGAAGATACAAATAACAACTGAGGGAGGGGCGTGTGAATAAAAAGAGAAGAATAAAATTATGAAAAATTAGGCCCTCAATGTTTTGAGACTTAATGCTATGAACCTGACTGGACTTTCTTATAAACGAACCTGCATAAAAAGGATACCATTGTTTAAATTATAACCTTCATATACAACATGATATTTAGGTCCTTTAAATGTATTGTGTAACACCCTAAACCTCTCAAGCAATAAAACATGCAAATAAATAATTATTTCAAAGAGTTTAGATGTTACGTCTACATTTCTCAAGTATCATGCATAAACGGTTTTCACAAAACTTTGCAATGGAAGACAAATATACGAAATCATCTCAACAACATAAACAAATCTCCAATAATCGTGTCATGATATCATAATACATCACCAAAATAAAAATCTCAATCTCAAATAAAAATGAGCAACAATCTCATCCAGACAAAATCACAAGCCTGGCACCCTAATCTGACCCCTAAACCAGACTCTGGACGAAAAGAAAGGAGGTAGCGTCACGCTATCCTCAATCAACTCACTATCAAAGCAACTCAATCCTGCAAGTCGCCTACCCATTCATTCAAATAGGCATGCGGTCAACCAAACAACCACGGGAGGTTAGATTATATTCCACAAATAATATATAATCAAATGAAGTAAAACAATATATTCATTTGCCAAAATCAATAAACCCTTAATTAAATCATTCAATAATGAAACTCCGTTTTCAACATTATTCATCAAGCACGCAAGAGTAATAAAGCAACATATGCAAGTTCACCTATTCACATACACACATCATTCACCAGATTTCACCAATGCACATAACCACCAATTCATATAGTCAAACATGAAACATTTCACCAACCTCTAATGCATGCAATGTTCTAGACTCTTCTAGATTCATGTGGTACCAATTGGATTCCAGAGATAATTTTACTGTTTTGAATCCACTAACGTAATAAACATCGACAATTACGTTCTGCAGAAGCAATGTAACAAACATCGGAAATTACCTTCTTCACATCTTCACCAAGACTCAACATGACTATAAATGCATGGACTTCCAAGTAAAGACTCGACAAGGCACAAATCACCAATTTCATATTATAATTTGCAGCATCATATAATATTTTCACCAATTCATCAATTGCATTATCAAGTACTTACATCCATACAATCAACAAGTCATAATAAAACAAAGAGTCGTTATCATATTCACCAATCAACAATCATCACTATGAAGAAACACATTGATTCAAAAACCACCAAATCGCACAAAGACGAATATTTCACCACATTATGATAAAAAAAATTAATACACCAATCAAACATTAATTCATTCTCAAGTCACCATGTTATCATGTTTACAAGACCATTCACAAGTTATAAGATCATAAAGATTCATTTCGACAAAGTTCGTCTATTTTTACAAAAACGCCTATTTTCATTTTCAACAACAAAATGAGGTTCCCAAGTCCTTACACATCATTAAAACATCTTCACAAACTACCTAACATATTATAAAATCAATCAAAGCCTTTTCGTTTCACAAAGTTCCTTTGCTTCGCCAAATTTTCAAAGTTCGTCTCTTTTTAACACATGATTCAAAACCAAAACAATTTCAAAGTAAAAGCCATGTTTAAACACTCTTAGAAGTTCAGTTCCACTTCAATTAGGTAGGGTTAGGTGCTTGGAACTCATAGGAATGCATTAGGATCCTTAAAAATGTGAAAAAACGGGTTTCCGAACATCTGCGCAGGTGGCACGGTTGTGCAGACCAAGTGCGAACCAGCCACACGGTCCGTGTCAAGGACACACACGGTCGTGTGGCACTGATAGCACATATTTTTTGATTTTCGTTTTCTCTCCATTTCAAGAACGAAATTCCGATCGTCGATCCGTTTTCAATTTCGTTTTCTCCCACACGTTCCAATCACTTAAACCTATCATATTCTACTGTAAAATCATGTTTCCCTATCTCAAAACAACTTACTCCAATTCTGTCATAATCACATATTTTCCAAAAACACTTAAAACAACTTTTCATTCAAAACTCAATTCTCTTCCAAACAATCCCACACCTGAAACTTATAGTTTAAAACATAAACTTCATTCAATCTAACTCAACACAACAACATCATCAATTCATTATAATTCATCAAAATAAAACTTCACAATTCTTGACCCATTTTCTCAATAATCAACAAAACACCATTGAAACTTCATAAATATCAATTCAAATTCATGAATTCTCATCAACAACACATACCCAACAACAATTATCACATATTCATCATGAATTTAACATCAAATAACAATAACATCATCATTTTGAACATTTTAAGCTAAAACTTCAACATAGTCATTTCAACATAATTAAACCATGACATTTAAGTACCCACAACAAGTTTTTAACAAGTATCACATATTCAAAATCATCACTTAACTAGGAGCAAGAAAATCAACATTCAAAATCATCAAAATCATAATTCACACAAAAGCACTGATACCCATAAGTAGAAAAAGAAAATTATAGCTTATTTAATGAAATAGTTCTAGCCTCCTTACCTTTAGCCTTCAAATTCTTCTAGCTATGACTTCACTCTCCTCTTCTAGCTCCCAATTTCTTGCTTTCCTCTTCTCCAAGCTCTTCATATTTTATTCTTTTATCCTTCTCTCTACTTTTTCTCTCTAGCCTCTCTAACTTTGTGAATTGTGAAATGTTTCTAACCCTAATTTTCCTTCATGAGTTAAGTATATATATACTACTCTCCAATGGGTTAGGTTTCTAATATTCACAATATGCCTAAACTCTTACTAACAAATTCCAAAAAATTACTACTCACTAACTTGTTAAAATATCAAATAATCACCATCTCAAAATAATTACCTCAACTCGTTAGTAACTTAGTAAAAATAATTATTCTCACTAAAGCATTAAAAATAACCTTCCCACCAAAATTACTAATTTACCCTTGCTCACCAAATGACAAAAATACCCTGAGCCTTAAATGACAAAAATACCCTTCTAGGCCAAAATTCCACTAATCCCAAACTAAACACACACATAAACAAATAAGTACATATAAACACATATAATAAATAAATAAAATAATTCTAGGTAAAAACGGGTTGTTACGTATTACAGCAAAAGCTCAAACATCCTTATCAAAACAATATCAACATATTCACATGACAATTCAAAGTAAAAAAAATCAGAAAACTTTCACACATGATTCTAAATCAACATTTCTTTATTTGTAACTCGGTTGAACCTAAAGTTATTTCATAATTAACAACTAATATACTAATCACAATTTTTGCTCCTACCAAAACCAAGAATAGAGATTTTGGATTGAATTACACAATTTTTTTTGAATTAAGGACTTTCGCAAACTAGGGGTGTTACACTCCCACTATTAGGTGTTTCTACGAGAGTAGCATATCTCTCACATTATAAAAAAAGGGTCATGCTAACCGGTGCCCCCGGGGCACTGGTTAAGCATACAAAAAAAGGAATTTATTACCATAAAAGGAAAGTTTGTTGACTTATTTATGGATTAATTACACAGTTTTCAATGCAATAATTACTATATAATTTCCCTTTTTAGTATCCTTAACCAGTGCCCCGGGGGCACCGGTTAGCATTTCCCATAAAAAAAACACGCACAAGGGGTTATCAAAGACACGTTCTCTACTCAACCTACACGGTTTGGTATTCGTAGATGACTTAATTGTTAGAGTCTTTGCAAGTATTCCATCCCACTCGACGAATTATTTCTCTTAGACATTAGGGTAGAGCATCGGGCGGGTTCGGTCGATTTCGAACCAAAAATCTCAAACCCGAGCATTATCGAAGACCATTATATCTCATTCATCTCCGACCGTGTATGAGATCATAATAGTCAGGTAACATTTTGGCGGGTGGTTGTGCAAAATTAGTCTATTCATGGAGTTTGGTACAAGTGGTGGAGAAAAAAAGCTTCAAGTGAAATGAGTAGATAATCACACGATAGTTTTATGCACATTAAAGAAGCTTGTAACAATGTTTGGAACTATGAAGGAGAGGAAATTTTAAATCGCCAATAATGATGGTGAGGCATGACGAGAGCACAATGAAGAGGATATTGCAATGTTATCTCATTTAATTTAAAAAATCGTGGAAGAAGATGAATAGTTCTAGTTCTCTTTAAAAAAGAGAAACAATATTTTTTGTAATATTAAAAAATTTCAACTTTCAATAGTGTGTGGGATGACTGATGACTAAATAAGGGTCAGACTATTTGCATAAAATAAGTGAAAACTTTATTGAGACATGTATTACAACTGCGGACGAAATCAAACCACACCTAACCTAGTGACTATTACATTGCAACCATGACTATTATTTATTTAATGCATGAACTTCGGTCGGGTTCAGATAGGAATGAGTATAATTTTGTGAACCGATGTCGACCGACCAAACCCATCAATAACCGTTTTTTTGCCACTTTTATACTTGTAGCCCGAACCGATCCACCTGTAACACTAAATATTGAATCGGTTTTTCGGGTTTCGGTCGGGTGATATGAATCTGCCCTCCCCTATTAGACATGAACAAGTTGTTGGATGCTACCTTGGACTTTGGGCAGAGCATTGCACAAAAATTACATTTCTTGTGATCTCAAGAATATCATTTTGGCTTTGAATATTGTTGTTTAGAACCACAACAGTTGTGCCATTCTCGCGGTCCAACTTGTTTTCACCTTGGAAACTGAAAATTCCACTATGTAGCTTCTCCCTCACCACGAGTCTCCATCATCATCCAAACGCAATACCAAATACCAAACACAGACTAAACAATATCTGGTTTGGCAGCAGATACACAAAACTCGTGTTCAACCATGCTTTCACCGCGATTTCTCAGAAGCAAGAAAACCAACCTTCTACTTAAACATGAGAACTTTGCCACAATTTTAAGTAAACGTGAAAAACCCGCCGTACAACCAAACATACACTAATTCTCTCAAAAAAAAAACATACACTAATCGAAAGGAAATATCATAGAAGAGAACGAAAAAAGAAGAAAGTGTTTGCAATAGTATGATGAAACTAGCTTGGATGCAAGTGAAGCTTTTATAGGTATTGTATTGAAAAGGAGATAGGAGACAAGAATAAAAGAACAAAGAAACTGGCTAGAGGTTAGAGGGTAGATAGATGAGAGAGGAGTGAGTGAGTCTCTCTCCCCACAAAAGAGAGAGAGAGAGTGAGGAACATAAAATACTTTTTAAAGACAACAAAACAAACACAAATAGATATTTGATAGACAAAATAAAACTGCTTATTACACTTTCTTCTTCTTCTTCTTCTTACACACTTTCTCAGGAAAATGAATTCAAGCAAAAGAGAAGAAGAAGAAGACGATCTTAATCTTTTCCTTCCAGCCCCACCGGATCTATCAATACACCCACCACACCAGATCCTCCCCTCCACCACCACACAACCACCACCAGAACACCCCTCTTTCTCTCTCTCCGAAATCGTTCTCTTCCCTTCCCCCTCCCCTTCCTCCTCCCCTCCCAGCCACTCCTCCGGCGACTCACCACCACAAACCACCGCCCCAACACTAAAACCCTTTTTCATAAGCCCAGACCCACATATCTCATCTCAATTCTACACATTCAATCGAGATTCTCATTCTTTAATGATCAACTGCCTCCTCCAAAACCGCCTCGCCACTCCGGCCGAGATCCGCGACGCCACGCCATCCCCCGTTCTTAAATCGTGGCGAACTGTTTGGAAAGACCGGAACGAAGAAACCGCTTATTTAACTGCTTGGAAGAGAATTCAAGATAAATTAACTGCGCGTGTTGATCAAAACGGTAATCAATTTCTTTGTTTCAAGAACAACACGAATCAATTCGTTTCGCATGTTAATCAATGGCAAGACATTGTTATGAATTTTCATAGTGATGCTGATCTTAAACATTTAGGTGTTAAGGATACTGTAGAGAGAATTAAACAGGTTTGGACAGTTGGTGCCAAGTTTTATGGGATTCCTGAGAGTTATGTTAGGGTTTGTATTGCCGCTTGTCCTGTTTGTTCCGCGGCAGAGTCTGGATCTAGTATGTCAGATGCTGCCGCGGCTGCTAGGAACAAGCGGCGGAGATTTGAGTATACTGAGTCTTTTGATGTGCCGGCTAAGGAAGTGCCGAGTAAGTTGCAGCAGTTAGCTGCTAAGCATAAGGTTGTGCTTTGTATTAGACAGAAGTATATTAGGTATAAGCCGTTTATGGCGGAGGTTAAGGATTATGCTTGTCATAGAGCGGGTCAACCTGCTGCGAATAAGAAAGCAAAGATTTTGAAGAGGGAGCCTTATGCTTCGAAGAGATGTGGATGTGGGTTTAGGATTAGGGCTATTGTTCCGATTGCGAATTATAATGAGAAGGATAAGAGTTTTGTTTATGAGGAAGAGGGGACCGCGGTTTTTAAATTGTATGCTGTGCATTCGGGGCATGAACCGGGGCCGTTGGATGGGAATGCTAGGATTATGCATAGGGTTGTTGGTCATAAAGGTGGGTATTTGATGGACCAGGATGCGGTTGTTTATGGGGTGAGTGAGGAAATGGAGAATGAAGGGTTTGGTTTGATGGGAAAAGATGATGGGGATTTGCAGTTTTCGGTTTTGCAGCAGGTGCAGGAGTTGAGAGCTGAAGTTGGGATGTTGGAAGGGAGGGTTTCGAAGATTCCGCAGGAGCTGTTGGGTTCGGTTTCGAGGGATTTGTTTGATGTTGTGAATAGAATTAGGAGTATAGGGGAAGTGGGCTTGAAGCCGATGGGGTTACATCAAACGGATAAGTCACATTCAGACGATGTCTTGGTTGGGGATAATGATCTTGCAAACTGGAGTAATCATCACCATGAAAGGATTTACGGGGATGGCAAGGAAACAGAGCTGATTGAGGATGATGAAGATAGTTTTGGCCGCACCTTGGGAGAAGTTGTTTCTTGGGGGGACCATATCAGAACGGAGTGCAGAAGTCAGAAGGATCTCATAAGCGAAACTTGTAAGCCTGAAAAATGGTTGAAATGTGATTTTGATCATAAGAGCATACTTGATTGTGAAGATACTAAACTAACCAAGCCCATCAGACATAACGAGGGAATAGTTTCAGACGTAGGTCTTGGTTGTGTTGACAGTTTCTACCAAGACAATTCTAAATGGTATGATTCTCCTTGTGCTTTGGGTACCGGTGCAGATTGTGAGGATACTGGATTCCATCATGGAGAGATTTTATAGTGCCATGAAGGTCCAAGTTTATACACTCTAACCTAGAGATCAGATTCTGCTCTGCCTATGTACCTCTTCAAACAAATTGAAGCGGGATTGTACATTTATGTATACAGAAGATTGGAGCCGCTCAACTTGCCCTTTTAGGTGTATTTATTGTGTGTGGTTCTGTAAAGTATGACCAGTTATGCTTCTTGCACATAGCTTTGTTATGAGTTTGGATATATTTATTGACCTTGCTCTCTCACAGACTTCAGATTCTTTATCTTAGTCCTTCTTATAATGCACATCAGTGTTTTTAGTGGTTTGTTTTTTAACTTCGGATAATTTTGTATGTATTATGAAGAGCTACCGGTGATTTATTGCTATATGGTGTTGTGAACTTTTTCTTTATGGCATTTAGCTATTTTCTTTGCAAATCTACTCATTTTTTATATGTAAAATATCATTTGGCTTTTGGTTGTTCGAAGTTTATCAACTACCATGCAGTAAGGGTTATTAGACAACCCAATATGTCATCTGTATTTCAGCCCCACTCGTTTGGCGATTGCTTTTGTGCCGAATTGAAGCATCTTGGTGGTATTGCAAATGCCTTCAGGTACATCTGAGCTTCCTCCCCCTCCTTTTTTTTTCTTCCATGTTTATCTAAATGCTGTAATATGTGATTGGTACATGGTTGGCTATGTAACAAAATAATAGTTTTGAGGCAGATAGGTGTATGCACTGTTTATTCTGTTATCCAAATCTTTAAACTGACTACTGGCATGTAATTGGCAATTTCTTGGTCTCTTTGGGTGAGCATAATCATCATTAATCTTTTTATTTAGGGGGCGAAGGGAATATCACATTTGAGATTAATTTTTACATCAAGTTCTAGTTCTTCTTTTTATAGATTTTTTCAACTGGTAATCATAACAGATCAATTAACACACTACAAACATATGATGATCCTTTAAATACACACCTGATTGAAGTATCCGTATCATGAGGTATTCAAGACAACAACTTTGCATTATGTACAGGGTTTCTATAGTTAATTCTGAGACAATTTTTCACCTTTCTGTTTGAGTTAATGTTATGCCCTGTCTTGTATGAGGTACTTTTTTAAGTTAAGTTAGGCTCCTGACTCTTGAGGTTGTTTTGTAATTCAGTGAAGAACATCATAGATGAGTTCAAAATTTGATTGCATTTGCTGTAGTTTGTCTGCATAACATGCTACTGTTGTATTCTCATGGTTTGTTCGAATGCCAATAGATTCACAAATATTTTTCTGTGAAAACGAAGATCTTGGTTACATCGTGTTTATCACAACTAATTTCATGGTCCAACAAGTTTTGTCTTGCCTGTCTAATATTATTCTATGGAACTTGTCCTGTTCATTACATTTTCTTCAGTGTTACAACAATAACAACAAGTAAAAACTAAGCTTTATCCTACTAGGATTTTCTTTGAAATAGTACTCATATTTGATATACTCATATATTTACAACCAAATAGAACGTGCGAAGCTTAGAACTTTTCAGAGTCCTTTACATCTCATGAATGGAGGTGACAACTTTTGTGCTCAAAATCTTACATTTTGATTATTGTTCTGTATGAATTGGTCTCGGTAGTGTGTAGCTGTAGCTTCATGCTGCTCATTGAGCATTAACCCTTCAATGCTTTTTGTAAAGTTAAATAAGGATGATTTTTATGGCTAGTTATTAATATAACCTTTTAACTATTTACATCTGTCTTGCTTATGTAAGTTTCCATTGGCTATGAAGGCAATTGACCTGGAGAAAGATGCCAGATACTGCAAGGACCAGGAAGATTGTTGCGTAGCCATACAACAGGTTTGCTTATATATAGATAGTGGGCTTGCTGTTTTTGACTGAAAGCCCATCATAGATCATACAGTGTGCACCATGTTTTTCTGTGTTCGCATTCATGATTCATCACAGCGCGAGACATTGTCCATTTTCTAGTCCTGAATCTCTCTGCTTGCACCTTGTTTTCTGTGTTTGCATTCATGATTCATCGCAATGCCAGACATGGTCTGTTTTCTAGTTCTGAATCTCTCTGCTATTACGTTCTCATGTATTTTTATCTCTGAAATTTTTTCGTGTTCTTTGGTTGCTGATTTAAATTTCCGTTTGATTCTTGTACTATCATTCATCACATCGAGTCAATATGCAAAGACTTTTTATTTGTTCCTACACTGGATGCTAGTCTGTGCCCTGAAAATTAGGATATGCGGTAACCCGAGTGTTAGAATGTAAATGTTATCTGATATCCAACACCAATAGATTTCATAGCTTTGAAGTTTTATCATAATTTATTCATAAATAAAAAACAGCATTTTGAATTTATACAACTGTTTTTGGACGAATGGGACTGTTTATATAATTCACATGTAACATCTGATTTTTTTTAAACGTGGTAAATCATCTTAACGCCATCAATCTTACCCTTTTGATGGCTTCAAAGCAAACAGATGCTCACATGCTTTAATCTTGCAAATAATTATGAGAAATTTTTCCAGAAGCAATCAGTCACAGACAACTTGTCCTTTTTGTCATAATTCAATCCTATGATTGAAACCAATATATTTTATTTTGTTCAGTGTTGGCCTGAATGAGAGAACTTACCTGATGAGATCAAAGTTGGTTAGTTTCTCATTTTGTTTTATTGTGGCTTTAACTGAGTTTACAGAATTGTTCATCTATGGTCCTAAGCTGTTTCATTGTTTCCCTTTGCCAGAGTTCACAATTTTGTGTTTTATACTCCACTGTTATGTTTATTACTGAAGAATGTAAGCTGTGAAGGCATTAAGATTTGGATCTTAGTTACTTGACTGATGTCTATCTCTTACGAGTCTCGTGCAACTTATCATATGCCAATGAAAGTGTTAATCTCATATCCAATGTTATGTCGATTGAATGCATGATTTGTAATGGTGTGGATAATTTCATACTTGTAGTTTATATTTGTTATGATATCTTAAGATACAATATGATAGATTATAACATTATAAATCATTGAAAACGTGTATTGTATCTATACTGAACAGTGTTATCCTGACTTGAATGAGATATAAAGAGGTGTTTTATAATGCTTAAAGGCTTGTTTGGATTGGTGGTATAGGGCGAAATGAAATGGAATGAGCAAATCATATTTTGAAAAATAAATGTTTTAATTTCATCCAATTCCATTTCGTCTTATTGCATTCTATCCTCTACCACCAATCTAAACAGACCCTGAATATCTAGAAGACTAGAACCTTCCTAATTATTTGTTAGTTAACTTAATGTAGAAGTAACTGGAGTTATACTAGAGTTAAGGAGAAATCCCATGGATTACAGAACAATAATGCAGAACTTCTTAGATCTGCACTCTCACAATTTCCAAGGCCACAATTTACTTATCAGCATGCTGACAAATAGTAACTACCTACTAACAGAATGCAACACAAATGTACTATCAAAATTCAACTAATTTTAAGAAGCTAACTGAAACCACCTGTAGAATCTTTTAGAACAGTAACGGAGGTGGATCTCAGAACTTGTGGGTGGGATATACACTTGATAGTTGATACAAACCATTATTTGGTGAGTATGTAACTCTTGCTTGATTGAAACCAGGAAACCAGGAATTGATCTTGCTGTTCACAAAGCAAGTAGGCTTCATTGACTCTTCCCTAATCTCTATCTCTGACAGAAAACATGGTGGAGTTGCCGCATTTACTAAAAAGTGAAGATGCTGAACTTTAATCCCTGGATCAGTATGTTGCTTCTATAGTAGAAAGTTACTTGAGTCTAGAAAATAACATGCGAGGAAGTTACTGTGGATGGCAAAGCAAAAGAGACTTTGCACGAGAGTGGGATACTTAAAGGTTGCGGCTAGTTTGCTGCAGGAGTCTGGTGCAGCTTGTTTACTACGAAAGGAGTGTACTCTGACTGGTTTTCTGTCACGATTGAAACATCTTTCAGGACTACAGTGTTTGCTTTGGGCAGCAACTTAGTGTAACCAAGTTATGATTACAATAATGATAATCTAAGAAACCCAGATACATAGCACAATACCGATACAATACTAATGAATGTGATAATTTTTTTTAACGGCTTAGATTTGTTATCAAAAATTCATTCACAAGCAAATGCACAATGTTTGTGAGTTCATTCACAAACTATGAATATGATTCGTCTGATCTAATCCATTGACTATTGATCTAATGGCTGAGACTTTTTGAATGCATGGATCAACTAGATGGTATTTTGAATTGATTTAATCCAAATCCAACTATTGGGGTCTGTGCTTTTGGTGTAGTTCCAAAGAAAAGACTCTTTGCATTAATTTGTAGATTTAATTATGTTTGACATTTCATACTGTATGCATGAGTGCCTTTTGAACAAATGTTTATTGCAGTAGCACAAATTAAGATGTCATCGAAAAGGGTTGAATTAAGCTGAGTTTCTTTACTTTGACTCGGTAATGATTCTTTAGAAGTTTGTGAGGACCTTGTTGTCATAACCCAGCTCTTATTCTTTACATGTTTGTGATGAAATTAGTAATAAAGTTAACAAACATGATCAGAAAGTTGCATGGAACTTTGAAGTAGTCTTTCAATAGTGTCAACTCATCATGAATGAAATATTTTAGCTTGTGGTTATATCTGCTTCATGATTTGTAAAATTGATTTTTAGTCAATAATTACTGATTACTGATAGGATGTTAACTACTCCAAAATTGTTGACAATTAGCAGTCAAATTGAATTTTTTGAACAATAATTTCGTTGTTGGTTTTATATTCCAACTCCATAGCTCAAAGTTCTTCCCCAATGCCACGATTGTAATCCAAAGGTGATGATTTCATCTTAAGCCTAGTCAAAAATCACGATATCTTGCTTGTATATTACTTAACGTGTCAGTTTTTTTTCTTTAAAAAAAACCCTCGTTTTCTGGACATGTATAGTTCCAGAAGTTTTTCTGAATTTTATGTTCCCTGACAGGTGTTTACGGTCTTATAGATGAAATAATTGTTACAGTTAAATTATTTTTCTATGAGTGCTTATACATAGACATGCATTCTATTGGTCGTATAGCTAACTAAGCTCCGTACATTTATTATAAATGTTGACAATATCAACCTGATGGTGATATTGCTCGTTTAAACCAGATAAAACATTTCCCATAATATACAAGAGCATCATCCTTCGATTGTATTATGCTATTGATAAAGACAACTCTAAATTGTGACTGCAACAATAATTGCAGTCACAATATAAAGATTTTAGAGGTTTTTGAAGCAGCATCGCAACGGTTGTGATCGCATCAGTTACAGTTGTTTGTCTTTAATTGCAATATTAAGTCGCAATTGCAACTGCAATTTCGATTCATTATTGATATAACTTTTTGTTTTTTAACGAAGTTAACATCTTTTTTATGGCATGCTATAAAAAGGCCAAAACTAGTTACATTATTGAATAACTATTTGTTTGTCTTTTATCAATAAAAGGAAATATAAATCTCACTCCCTCCGTCCCAAATTGTATGACGTTTTGAGCATTGCACACATATTAAGAAATATAATTAATTTTGTGTGAGAAAGAGATATTATGAGTTGTTTTACAAAATTGTCCTTAATAAATGGTATGGGAAAGATAAATTAAAGAATTCAAAGAAGAAAGAGTAATAAATAGTTAAGGATATAATAGGAAAAGTAACATTAATGTTTCATTGGTATTTTAAAGCAACATATAATTTGGGACAAATATTTTTTCCAAAGCGACATACAATTTGGGACGGAGGGAGCATCTGCAAAAGAAAGGGTGCAAAGTCCCTAATTTAGTTACATAATTCTTAATGTTGAAACTAGTACAAACCGATCAGGTACAATTAGTAACATGCTCAGAAAATTAGGTGAAGTTATAATTTCATTAGACAATTCCAAAACAAAAGCTTCAACATCAAAAATAAAGAAAAATTACAAGATAGAAACATTAGTGAGAATTAGATGGCTGAAATCTTACTCCAGGCAAGTACCTAGAGACAAATTCTCGAGCCAAAGCTTGGAGTTCATCATCATCAAGTTGTTGATCTGATTGATTGAAGAAGCTGCTCAAGTCCAATGATGAAAGTGGCTGATGAGGATCAAAATGCATGGACATGTTAGAGGTACTCTGCATGTCTGCATTTGTTCCCAAGTGATCGGAGGAGGAATGAAAACTCGGTGAAGAGCTTTGAGGGTTCGGAAGAGATGGAGCTAGCGAGATTGGGAGGCGCTGCATTGTCGCAAGAGTGGCTTGAACATAGGTTAACTCTGACTGCAAGCTCATAACCTGCACCATACAAATTGAATAATAATAACTCAAATTATTAATGTGTTTTGCTTCTGATAAGGCATCAAAGATTTATTGTATTCCAATGCACTCAACTAAGGACTAATCACTATCACCATGGGTGGCTACTGCTGGCCAAACATTGTTTTGACGCCATCGAAAGGTGAACCTGGTAGCACCAGATCGACCCTGGAGTGTCAAAGGGTTTGGCCTTGCGACCACTCAGGTTAGAGGTTATTTCCAGGTTAAGGCATATGAAACATCCTGGAGGTGATCATGCTCATTATTTGATAGCTTCACAACTTTCAACTAAATATATATACAAGTAACCAGTGATTCTTATTTTCAACTTTTTTTCTTAACAAGACTAGGCTCTTAATTGGAATCATATGCAGCTGTTAAACAACTTTAGAATATAGGAATTCTACTAGTATATGAAAGGGTTATGAAGTCTAGACCCAATAAGTAAATTATTCATTCATATCATATCAGTGTCTGTTACTATGTAACAAAGTCAAAATTAAATGGATTTAACGTAATGTTTATAACACAAACAATACGTAAACAATGCATACATTTGGAACCTCAAATTGGAAGACATCATGATTTTGTTAAGAGAAATTAAACAATTTTCAATACATGCACATATCTGACAAAGAAGCAGAAGAAAAGTAAACTGAATTCCTACGACACTCGTTCTAAGGGTGAACCCAAGGGCGGTTGATTTACACCTTCTCGTCTAGGCCATTTTTTTGTTCTTTTTCTTTTTCTTCTTTCTATTTTCCTTGATTTTTGAGGGTTTTGGTTTAGCCCCCTTCTTATATATATATTTTTCCTTTTTTTAATAATATATTATGAGTAGGCGGCAAAGGATAGAAATATCTACGTTTTAGATTCACCTTGATGCCTCAACTATTTCTTGGCCTATCAAAAAAAATACATGCACATATGTAGACCATATGAGTAGGTTTTTTCCGGTTGACTCCTAATTATAAACGAGTCTTGCTAACTATAGCTCTAAGGGCATGTTTAAAGATTATATTAAATGAAATTTTACAAGTTGTCAATGCAACAACTACACAATTTTTTTTAACAAGTAATTACACAACTTTTTAATACAAACTTACTACTTTTAGTACTTTAATCAACGCCTATAGACACTAGTAGAGCAAATAGTTGTACAACCAAAAGATATTATATTAAAAATAGCTTTTCATGTTCATAAATTTTAGTTCAACTGATAAAAATATCGATATTGTTAGACAAAACATTAAGAACGGTGTTTGAACTCCAACTTCCCAACTTAAATACGTGAATTTTCAACGGATTATTACCATCTTGTCTATTAAAAAATAGCTTTTCCCCAATTATAAAACATGCCTCTGGTAATGAAATGTCAGAGTTGAACAGATAAAGATTTATACATTTTGGCATATATACTCCAAATTATGTACATGCATGTGAAGAATATTCTTATTTGGTACTTCCTCCGGTCACATTTATAAGTAAAAAATAACCTTTTAGATTCATTCAATACTTAATGTATTTGGTCAACATATAGACCAAATGCATTATGTATTCAATGAATTTAAAAAAGTCTTTTTTGCTTATAGATGTGACTGGAGGGAGTATTAAGAGATAAACTTCAATATTTTATTTTGACTGCTACATTAACACTACTAGTTCAAAAAGACATAATCAATCTTATCCAAACAACTTTTCCTTGTTCTATTATTGGGTAGAGAATCAAGAAGTGAGTACTTAATTCGTATTTGGTTGGTAACTTATCACTTAGACAATGGAATCCGGCCTAATTAAAAGATAAGGAATACATTGGAGTTAAATTGTTATTTCCTCTATAGTTAATCACAGATTATTTCATGTGGATGAATATCTAAAGAGGCTCTCTTACTCAATTATTATATCTAGGAACTTACTTAGATTAGACAATGCATTTTTCAAAGATATGGCAAAGGTTTCCATCGTATCACGCATAAGATTATGTAACTTTATTTAGTATGTCGAACAATTACCACCTTGCTTTAACTAGTTCATATAGACTTGTCAAAACAAAATTGATTATTTTATGTCTTTGTCTAATCAAAACTAATAGATGAAAGAAAGAGTCATGCTAATTTTGAGTAAATAATATCATAGTATGGATTCCTAAGTTTACTTTTTTTTCAGGAAAGATTACTACTAAAATTTGTATATAATATCATAATTATAAATTAAGTTCACATGACATTACAACTTTAGTTCTAATTTGACTAATGAATATTGGCTAATAATGTCTCAAATGTACAAACAAATACATGAGATTTTTATATTAAAGTTATTAATTCTAGATTTTTTTTTTTTGAAACACTACTATTCCGTGTTCATTTTATAACATTAAAAGATACACTGTTTATGATAATTGAGGTGTTACCTTAGTCTTCAGCCCCATTTATTTGACTCATAGTCTTTAGCCCGATAAAACAAAATAAACATCTATTTCATGATTGTAGATAGTGAATTTAATACTTGGTAAACATTGCCTACTATACAAATGTATTATGCATAGAGTAAAGCATTTGTATCAAGAATTTGAAAGTCAATACCAAAAATATTTGAATATTTCTCGAGCTGCTAAATTGCATTGCTTGTTAGCTCCGGCAAGCAACAGACAGTCCTCCGTAGTCAGCCATACACAGTTGGCGGCTTCCACCACCACGTATCTCTTTTAAAATATTGCATGCTATCATGACTTTCACAATGTTTATTATATTCATTAGAATTTAATACCTAACCAAACTTTAACAAGATATTGATTTTATGTCCCAACATTTTGATGCTGCTTATATAAGTACTCTCTTCGTCTCAAAATATAAGTAAAAATGAGTCAATATAAGTTGATGTATCTGATATAAATTTTAAACCAAATACTCTAACTTCTGTCGATCAATTTTTGCTTACATTTTATATGTTGTTTTCAAGAGTCCAACCTCAATAAAATGGTAAAAATTACATGGTTCTGCACTACTTTTAGTAAAATACCATTTTTTTTAAATCAACTATTCTACAAAAACTAGTCATCTACTATTGGACTTTGTTTTATATGTCCGAATTAGATGAACCCTTTTTTCAAAGTTCAAAAGTTACACTAATTACTTCTTTTATCAATTTTTTTTTTTTAAAACTCGGTCTGATCCAAACGATTAACTTTTATCAATTATTTAAACTTACATTAGTGAATATAAAGAGTATAGATATGCTTGAGCTTGAGTATGTCAATGAAAAATAAAATCATATTTAAGATTTAATTATTAATCTAAACCAAATCTTAAAACACATGTGAGGGAGTATCTAACAAGTGTTTTGGTAATGTTTTTGTAAACATAAGGTAAAGGTAGTATTTATTTTTTGGACTCAAATAAGGTTAGTCACTAGTCTACTTGATTAGGCATTAGACCATGAAACATAATACCTATCTACACTTATAGGGGTACCCTAGTTAAGTAGCATCCATGTAAAATATGGACAAGCTAACAATCGTGTGAAAGCAAATAGTACATTGTACTTCTTATTCTATGAAATATTCTAAAGAGTAAGATCTTGACCTACGAGGAATGCAAACAGTGATTATTGTCATGCGACAATACTAGAGTGCAGGACTTCGCACCACGGTGCACGTTAGCATGATGTGATCACTAGCCATGTTTAATTTTTTCTTTTAATTAAACCATGAGTCAATAAAACTCTATATTCTTCCCCGTTGAGCATTCATAAATAATAAGAGTTAAACATGTTTTTATATCTTTATAAATATTCTGAATTTTTGTTTTAGCACCTTTAAAATTTTTAGTTGACTTTTAATTCTCTAAAAGCCTTCAATCATTAGTTTTAATCCTGATTTTTAAGTCAACTCATGTGTAGTTCTTATGCGTTTTCTAATGAATTTTTTTTTTAAGAATGTTTAAAATGTTATAATATTTTTTTGAAGAAGTATTATAGGAATCTTTTAAAAACATACTTTTTTTTTTAACAAAATATGAATCTTAAGTGCAAAAAACACAAAAGTTCATATTTAATTCATGTATCATTAAAAATTCTAATATTTTTACAGTATCTTATAATATTCTATTTTTTTAGAGAATATTCTAAAATTTCTAAATAAATCCATTCGAAAACATGAAATTTACACAATTTTGACATAAATGTGGAAACCAAAAGTGGTGGCTGAAATTTTTTGGAGACAAAAAATATAAGAAATTTCTTTAGTGGGTAAACCAAAAAAAATAAAATATTTATAGAAATCAAAAATATATTTAACCCTTAAAAATAACCACTTTTAACTAAAAGTACTCCAACAGCCTAATGCAATAGTGAATGCTAACGGGTGCATCAAAGATACATGTTAAATTTTTTAAAAAGTAAATGATTAATAAAATTTATGTAGAAAAAATTACTTTAAGATGATTATTTTACTTTAAACGGTGTCTTTAGCATTTCTCTTTAATTTACATACTCATTGTTGATATGATTTTTGTTACCTTGTCAACTAATCATAACCAACGCATTAAAATGTTTGACTTTAATTATAATTATTTTTAAAATCATACAAATGATTAATTGTAATTTGCTATCACTCAAACTTTTCAAACTTAATGTATACAGTTTACACTCTTTAGTCATTACTACATATTCATCAAGATATAAAATAAAGACACACCTATATATAAGCAATATTAACATAAGTATTCTCACGTCTTGAATACCTCAAGGCTTTAAAATAAAAAATGGCGGGCAATTAACAAAGTAAAATATAAAGAGAGGAAGTTACTAGGGCACATATTCTTTGTGCGAGTAATTTTCTTATCACTTTCTTAACACATAATGTTGGGTGTACTCTAGAAAAGCAACAAAACCCAAAAACTTCTCCAAAGAGGAAAAAATAAACTCATGTTGGATTTGTTTCTATACACTTTAATAAAGTTTCATCCATTGATTTCAAAATATGTGATTAACACTTAGAAATATGTGGCTTGTTAGAAAGAAAAAAATCACTTTGAAATATGTGACACTCGAGAAAATTCAGAAAAAAAAAATTATAATCTAGAGTTCAATTTTATTTTTTTTGTGATGGAGGTTCGAATCTCGAACCTTGCATATATTATTATGTATTGTCCCTATCAACTGAGTTAAGTTCACGGGGATAGAGTTCAAAATTTTAACTACAAAGGTAAGATATTAATATTTGCCTAAAACAACTTAAAATGAGAGAAGCATAAGAAGGAAACAAAGATCACTACAATGAAGAAAAATTAAAGGAAATTATATGTATATTGAAATAAAATTTTAAATAAATATACCTGTTGTTGAAGTGCAAAGATGTGAGCAACACAGCCATAAACAGGGTCTCTAGCCCTAGCAAGAGCTTCATAGCAAAGAGTAACAACAGCATCAAGACGTTTATGAACTGGAATACGCATGAGTAACTTAGAGGCATTGCTAGCACCAAACACTTTATGAACTGCTGCAAAATGAACCGTTCCTTGGTCTGAATCAAAATATGGTGCAAATATGCAACCTTTTACACACTTTCTCCTCAAAAACTTGCAAGCACCACAAGGCCCGCCACCTCTTTGATCACTTCCACCAATCTTTCCTCCACAGTAATCCATTTTTTTGTCTCACTTTTTCTTGTTTAGGGTTGAAGTTGAAAGAAACTCTTATGAGTCATGAAGAAATACATTTATATATAATGAAGGAGATAAGATGTTGGGTTTGTGTGTAAGTGTTGCTATTGTTATAAGTTGATTTTGATATATGGAATGAATGAATGAATAATGAGTGAGTGCTTTTGGTGGTGGGTCAATCACTTGAGATGGACTAGACCTAGTTGGTTTAATTTTCATTTTGGTAAAATGTTTTCTTTTTTTATAAGATGCATAAATGAATTAGGACACTGTAAAAATTGATCTCTCCACGTGTAAAATTTAAATAGATAACAAACTCTTCCCAAACAAAATCATTAACAAAATTAGATATGAAAAAAATAAAATTCTTTTAGTGACAAAGTTAGAGATAAACTTCATTTTTCCCTCTCTAAATATAATTTTCATCTCTATAAATTTTGCGGTGGTTTAACGTACTCTCATACATTCTCAATGAATCTTAGAACACTCGTTAATTAAGCTAAGAGTTAAATACCATTTTATCTAAATATTTTTATTATTCAATTTTAATTTAGACATTAGGCTATATAAACAATGAATATTGAAAGTTTTTTAACAGATTTTTGTTATTATTTTTTCAAAAAACAATATTATATTATTATTGAAAGGCTTATATATATAGTAGTGTTGGTTTGTGGGTTTGAAAGTATGAAACTTTAAAGCCACGCAATATTGTTTGTAACAAAGGGAAGGGAATAATAGTATATAGAAGGAAAGAAAAGAAGAGGGTTTGCGTGAAGCAAAGACAGTGTTACATAATACATATGGTGAGTGATGTAGAGTTAGTAAGTAGGTGACACATACCTTCTAATTCCAATTCCAACCGTCACACGTGGGACAAACATCCTATGTCCTAAATTTTATCTTCTTTCTTATCAAAAAAACATGTACTAGATTCAAATTCAATAGAGTTGTAATGTAATTCTAAGTTGTCACCTCTTTGCTTTTACTTTTATTTTTCCTGTTCCTAAAAATGACTGAAAAGAAGTGTAGCTAATCCAAAGGTGAATGAAACGTACACTGTTGGTGCCCTGTGGTTCTGGTAATAAAAGGTTTAATTTTCTTTCACCACTTTGTAGCAGGGCCACTTCTATTGTAAGATTCATGTCATGCTTCCCTGCCATGATTTTCTATGCAGTACGAGATTAATTTCCTTTGGAATAAACGCTACTCTTCTTTCTCTTTTACTTTTTCTTGTCGTTTCAAATTCAGTATGAAATATGTGGTTCATTTAAATTTAAATTATTTCAAAGTGCATTTTGATTTTATTTATTTGAGCATAAAAAAGTATTGGCCACAAATTCTCTCCAAAAAAAAGTATAGGACAATAATTGGGGTGCACTAGAAGATTCAATTAAATTGAATAGAGTTTAAAAGTTTTTTAAACGTTGGAGTTTAAACTGAACCAAACCAATCAAATTTGATTTTTAATACGGGTTTGAGTGTCAACTTCTCATCATTTAAATTTATATTTATGGATTTTTTAATCATTATATAATATTTTTCTCACTATATTACCTTTATTAGTGTTTAAAGAATTAATGATAAAATTAAATTGATATATGTTATTGTTATTGCAAGCTCAGTTTGTAAGAACAATGTTTAATATATGTAGGGATCGGAGTTCAGATACCCCATTTATTCACTTTAAATGTTAATTTTTAGCCACTAAGCTACTTGATCTGGAAAAAATCATATACATTACTACTATGGTATAATTTTTTTACTTTTTTTTTGTTGAAGAAACTAAATTAGTCTATTCAAATTGGCACTAGGGAGAATCGAGACATTGAAAAGGAGCACATTTCAAGGTCCCAAACAACACACTAGACCAACTAAAATGGTTTTTTTCTTCTTCTTTTACTTTTGTACTCGATACTTTCCGGATATGTACAAACCCAGAAGTATCTTCTTTTTTTGGAAAAGTTACACAATTCGTCATTAACTTAATTTCAGAGGACACTTTCGTCCTTTATCTTTTTTGGTCCCGATTTAGTCATTTATGTATGAGATTTTTTCAATGACATATGAGTTTCTCAATTTGTATAATGAAGATTTAAATTTGTTTATGAGTTTGATGAGTTTTTTTTTTGGAGTTTTTGATTATTTTGTTGATAAAAAAGATAACTTTGTTGACATTTTACAACATGAATGACTAAATCAAGAAAAGAAAAAAAAAAGTGACGAAAGTGTTACCTAAATGAAATTAAGGGATGAATTGTGTAATTTTTATTTTTTTTTACTTTTAGATTTTTTTTTATCGGATTCAATACATATGAAATACTTTAAAAAATACACTTTGATATGTATCTTAGGAAAAAGGAATGGTAAAAAAAAAAAGGAAAACAATGTTATGAGAAATAAGTGAATATGCATATGATCCACTTAACAAAAAGTATTTAGTATTTACAGATTTGTATGATTCTAAAAGTACTTACATATGGTACAAAATAACTGTTTAGATTGATTAACAGTATAATGATCCAGGCTAGCCCATGCTGAGAAGAGTGAAAGAGAGGACTAATTATGTGCAAATTAATGAAGTGACTAGGAAGCACAAAATATCATGCTTGTGCTTGATGTGATTACTATTAGAACACATCGAGTCACAGCACAACACGGTCAAAGGACACACCAATTGGGTGTTAGTGGTGTCACATTGGAAGGAAGCAAGAAGGAAAGTTATGTGCATGAGTCCTAAGATTGGATTGAGATCATTGCGTCTTAACGTGGATGACGTTTTCATGTCTTTCCATCAAATGCATATGCAAATATATTGATAATAGACCAAAATGATGTGATACATTGGTAGTAGATAGATCATTTAACTATTTAATCGGAAGTTTGATTCTTTCTCAATGGGAAGAATGTAAATTATTTAGGTGAACACTTCTCTGAATTGGATGTTAGGTAAGTATTCCTCCTCAGTGTCATGTAATTTTTTTTATATTTATTTTTTTAGAAATCGAACATTGTAGTTGCCCGCTTTTGCTTGGTACAAATTACAGCTTCGAAGTAGCGTTTTGAAAAATAATTAATTCTTACTTGGAAAAAGTAATTTAATTAATTCTTACTTGGAAAAAGTAATTTTTATTAGAAAATCAATTTAAACGTACCGTCGACTTTCACGCGCATGATACCGGATTTTAAACTTATAACCCAGGCTCAAAATAAACTACTGAGAAATAATTAAATTATGCACCAAATTCATAACTTTGATGAATTCATATTAAAATGGGGCAGTAAAGAAAATTAAACCTAACAATTGATGGATACTCTAAATAAAAAAAGGAACAGCCGCGCAGCAATAGTGAAAGAATTCGAAAACGGCAGCAGCGAGCAACAAACAATTCTTAATTGGAATTGAAGCAAACAGCATGTAGAAGGGGTGTTCTTATGGAGAGACTCTATCAACATGCTTGATGAGATTGATTGTTCTAGAGAGGAAAAATGGCAAGAAAAAACTCAAGGTTAAATGAAGAGGCGTATGCATCAGCGGATTTTGTGTTATTTTTTTTACAAAACTTTTATGGAATATGTATTATTATTTTTTTATCAAAGCACTAAAATATAAAAGTCAGGAGAGACCTGAACCACAGAACCAATACAACAAAGTCACAATGTATAAAGCTTATGAAAAAAAAAATCGGGTATATCCCAAGAAAGGAAAGGTCCTAAGGAAAGAGGTGTCAAAGACCACCATTGTACAAAAAAATTACTCAGATTATGATAACTAACTACTACAAAACTACCATCTCTATGAAAATTTGAACAAAAGTATTGATAGTCACAAATATACTTTTGCAATTGAACCAACTATTATGTATGTTTCAAAAATTAGGGAAAAATATTAAGTGACCTAGTGATTAAATTTGCTTGAAAGCACGATGGTGGGTGCAAGTTTGAATCCCAACAGGAACCTTTTTTTGAATTATTAATCATAATATGCCTAATGCTCTATACATAGAAAACTTGGGGTGTCATGGCTCCTATGGGTCCCCAAGTAGATCCACCATTGGACGCATGTAAGAATACTCGTGAGCAACCTGAGACATATGTTACAAGGTAAAAGGCATAATAGATGGACACATTTGGAAGTTAAGGTGGAGAAAGCTTAACCTGGGGTGGAGTCTTCCACTAGTGGGACTAGAAAGAGACAACCAATGGTAGCAAAAAAATGGTACAATTAGGGAGTCCTTCTGTGTTATGCTTTAGGCGAGAGCAGGAAATTCTTAATGAGGACGGAATGTGTTCTAGGGGTTAAAGGAGGTATGAACAACTTGTGGGATTAACTCAAAGTTAAAGGTAATTTGAGGCAAGTGGATATTCAAGAGAACAAATGTAAGGTGGCGACTTGTTGTATATGCCTTGCAATATCATTATTCGCAAATGTCTAAAAATAATGGTGTTGTTTCTCTCATGCGTGAGGTGCATGTCTCTACTGCCTCATCCGTGACGTACTTGCCCGCAACCATATTTATATACTTATGTTTTAACCACACTTTTTAGAGTGAGAGGAGAGACAAATTAGGGTTTATCAAAATGAGAAATTCTTAAGAGATCAAAGGCTAATAGTACTTTTGGCTACACTCTAGGGTTGGAAAACAATCCAAATACCTTGGTGAGTGAAATTCTTGAATCTCTTTATAAACAGAAGAGAGTGGGAAAGAGTAGAAATCATGTTTTATTGTTGAAGGGTAATTTTTTGTAATATTTTTTGTATCTATTTGTAAAAAAAAAAAAAAACTCTTGATATTCGATTAGAGAGAGCCTCCTCGGGGTGTAGGTCAAATTTTGGTCAAACAAGGTAAACAAATACCAATGTGTTTGTCTTATTTTATTGTGTAATTTATTTAATCAACTCAATTTTGGTTGCTGCTAATTTTCTTCATACATCAAAATATTGGTGTGACCATGCTTACTGATCTGTTTGGTTGCTCCATTGGTTCCCTACTTCCCTTACATTTACTTATTTAGGTATCCCTACTCAGGTCCGTCTTAAACAATTCGTTGGCCCGGTTTTATTCTTTCAAAGGCTGAAGAAAAATTCAATTTTAGGCCCCAAAAAAATTAAAATGAGGCACAATAAAAAAGAAATTTAAAAAAATTACTCATGTGGGACTTGAACCCACAACCATCAGCCATCCATAAATGAGCCGCGCCACTGGAGCTACATACATAACTTATAATTTTGTCACTTTAATTATTATATAACTATTAATTTAATTCCTTACACATTAAAAAAAAGAATTTTGGGCCCAAAAAAAATTGAGGCCCGGTGTCATAGCCCAGCCTCGACGGGCTATGGGCCGGCCCTGTCCCTACTTTAGGGTAAATCTAAGATTTTCTATCTTCAACATATTTTTTTGTAAACTGATGAGGCTACCAAAGCCTCATCCAAAATGTATTAAAGAAAAAAGTGATGTACAAAGAGGGGGACCAAACCAAAACCCTTAGAAAGAACAATTAGCAAAATTTAAAGTTTGGGAGACCTAGCCTGTTCCTACCTAGATCCCCTCTAATTACAGTTGGAGGTGATTGCCCCCAAATGAAGTCAACTACTGTTAGACCAAGATTAGCAAGTTTGTCAGCACAATGATTTCCCTCCCTGTAAATGTGAGTCAAAATATTCTATCTTCAACATATTATTGATCATTTTGTTTGGAAGGTCTCTCTCCTTTCTATTGTTGGAAGAGTTTAAATGGTGAATAGTGGGATTCATGGTATGATGATTATAAATTTCTTGTTTATGCTTGGCATATCAGTCTCATCAATAAAATGGATCAACAAATTAGAAATTTTATTTGTCCAGGAGATATGAATAATAAGAAACTCATCATTGTGGCTTGACACAGTTTTTACTCCTACTAATGAATGAGGTATGGGTATTAGATCCCTCACGGATGCCAATGAGATTGCTAACATCATGTTAGGCTATTGCTGTGTTCGGATCAGCGTTTTGGTTCACTTTCTTGTGTCCCAAGGCAAAACAAACTTGATTTTTAAGAAGCTACAATTAGCAAGATCATTTCCAACGCACGTTTGGGCTTGTTTGGCCGCAAAAACAAACGTAGGCTAAGAGTTCTTTACTTCTTTCAATCAATGGGCTAATTTTCTAAGAACCAATGGAGTAACCAAACAGATCAGTAAGCATGGTATTTTTATTCGTAATATGAGGTCCTTTGGTTACATTGGTTATCATGTTAACTCCTCTATTTTGGATGGTATATTAAGAGCAAGATATCTTATATTCACTATAATTTTTTATGGCAGCTTTGTGATGGTAATTTTGTTCAGTTTTGGGATGCTAATTGGCCTAGGGAATCCTTTTTGAGTGAAGATTCTGTGTATATCCCCCTAGATGCTAAGATGACAGAGTTTATTTGAAATAATCAATGATTTATTCCTAACTCGTTTTTGCAGAATTTTTCTAATCTCCCCATGTAGCTTCAAGAGTCATTGTTCTTATTGTGATCCTGATAGACTAGTATATATAGATCCATTCTACTGATGGTGATCTTATTTATATGTCTCTCTTTGTCTGGTGATTATTTCATAATCTTGTTCCCACATATGATAACTTAGCTACTATAGAATGTAAGGCTGTTTCTCAATGTAACCTATTTAGAGGTCATGTTGAATCTAGCCATCATATCTTTTGTGATTTCTTTTTCAGTAAAAATATTTAGAACTGATTTGTAAACATTATTGCTATCATACTATGCAAATCGATTTGATTTCTCCCTTGAGAATTTTGGACATCTCCAATAGATATTGATCTTCCCAATGTAACGTGATATTTTAGGTGTTATTCTCCTTTCAACTTTGAGTTTATTATTAAAGATTTTGTTGTGAATGTTCTCCCTGTTGGGTTTGATTGTCAAGTTTCTTGAATAAAGAATGAGGTTTGAAAATATTAGTTATTGGTGATTATGTCCCACATCGCTTAGTTTAGTGAAGCAAGGGGAAGACCAAGGCTATATATTGAACCTAGTTTCTTTTTTTTTAGATGCACCAGTCAGTAGCCCTTTAAGCTTATATCTGACTTAGTTTAAATTTTTTCTTTGTGAGAGTGTTGGTGTACTGGGGCATTGGGGGTGAGAGTGAGAGAAGTCTATGTGTTGTAAAAAATTCACATAGTAATAATTCTCTGGTTGTCGGTTTAGACAACGATCGTGGTTTTTTCTCCGGTTTTGGAGTTTCCACGTTATATTCTTGTGCTGTGATTGTGTTTAGTTTTCTTCTTCAGGCCTGTTATTTCCCAACAGTGGTATCAAGAGCTTCTGTTCCGTGAGATATCACAATTCTTAGTATGCTTTGTGGTTGCAGCATTGTCTGATCTTCCACATCAGAAAATAGAAGTGTGATATTGTGAAGGTGCTGAAGAAGGGTGGTATTGTGCAACTGCTATGTCTTATTCAAGTGCAATGAAGTTTGACATAGAGAAGTTTGATGGAAGAATCAACTTTGGCTCGTGGAAGTACAAGTCAAGGATGTACCGATACAATCAGGTTTACACAAGGCGCTGAAAGGAAACACTTCCAAGATGGAGGCCGATAAGTGGGAGGAACTAGATTTGAGAGCTGCAAGTGCAATTCGTCTGTGTTTGGCAAAGAATGTTCTTGTGAATGTGCAGAATTTGTCATCAGGCAAGGAACTCTGGGAAAAGCTCGAAGGGTTATATCAGGCAAAAGGCATCTTAAATCAGTTGTTGCTGAAGGAGCAATTCCATAATTTGCGCATGGATGATGGTACGAAAATCTCTGATTATCTTAGTAATTTGAATTATATTATTTCTGAGTTAGAATCTATTGAAGTTAAGATTGATGATGAAGATAAAGCGTTAAGGCTCATTTTGTCCCTTCCACCTTCTTATAATCATCTCAAACCTGTTTTGATAAATGGGAAGGAAAGTTTGAGTTTTGAAGAAGTTGCAACTAAAATTATTTCTGAAGAAAGGAGGATGAAAAGTGATGAAAGCACTTCATCAAGCTCAATGTTGTTAACTAGAAGTGGGGCTAATGGGAAGAAGATCCATGCAAAGAATTTTTCGTGTTGCAAGTGTGGAATGTCTGAGCATTTAAAGAGAAATTGTCCTGGTGGAGCAGTTTCTAAAAAAGACTCTGAGGCAAGTGTTACCAATGCCTCCCTTGTTTTGGGAGATGATGATGATCTTATCTAGAAGATTAAGTGTGTCCTTATGGTATTTCCGCTATACCATGCAAAAGGACAAGTTATTGCTAGCGGATTCAGAACAACACGCGGGCATTGGTTGGCATTGATGCAAGGTGTGTGGTGAGATATGTCGATTGCTGAAGAACTTCCTGGAAGCCAACATGGGAGTTGCACCATAATCTTTCAGCAAGGTTTCGACATGATGAAATTCTTGGAATGGTTCAGTTTCAAGTGAAGTATACTATTTATGGTGGAGTATGATTGTCGGTATAGACAATGGAAGCGGAAGATGAAACTCTTACAATCAAGGTGGAGATTGTTGGGTTTGATTGTCAAGTTTCTTAATAATTCTCTTCACATAGTAATAATTCTCTGGTTGTCGGTTTAGACAACGGTCGTGGTTTTTTCTCCGGTTTTGGAGTTTCCACGTTATATTCTTGTGCTGCGATTGTGTTCATTTTTCTTCTTCAAACCTGTTATTTCCCAACACTCCCCCTCTATGTTTTTTTCTTCCGTTCCTTGGCCTTTAGTTGAATTGTCTTCATTTGCTTAGGAATACACTATTCAAAGTTACTAGTGTCTACAAAGAAGGCAAACCATTGTGAAAACAAGGTGGCTAACATGGGATTTAATGTTCTTGATTTGGTTTGGTTGGAGGACTTCAATCACTTCTAACATTATTAAGAGGGACTTCAATCGCAATAATTTGAGTCTACTTATGTATAGATTTTGTTAGTAATTTGTTCGGTGAAGATCACAGATGTAAAACAGGGGTCCATGGTGCTCCAGTGTAACAGATGTTGAGTCTTTACGGTGAAGGAGAAATGTGCATGCAAGCACGTTATCACTCCAACGCTCAAGTCAGTATTATAGAGAGGTGATTATGTGTAAAAGTGATAAAAAAAGTGAAGTGTGCCTTGATGGTGACGCTCAGTCACCCTTTATATAGGCACAGAGAACGTTAACTTCCTCCGTGAAACACGATGCCGTCTCAGGAGGTCGTTGGAGACAGCGAGGACGGTGGAGATTAAGTCAAGGTGTGCTCTTGTGGGGCAATCCACACAGAACTTCACGTGTTCCTTCAATGTTTCTAGTCTCGTTTTCCTTAGGCCTTGGCTTATTAGGTCGTGTGTTATTAAGCTTCTCTCGTGCACTACACTTTTTTTCTTCACTATGGTTTTATTTAAATAGATTTTTCTGATAAGGTTTTTAACGAGACAAATTTTCTTTTCATTAATAAATCTACAAGGGCTACAAACTATAGGTGGTGTTTTGTGTTTTGAGCTGGCAACCTTGTTGGGATTTCATGTCTTCCATGTAATGCTTTTGCATTCCAAAGCTCTTTCGTCTTTATTTTTTTATTAATTAACAAATTTGTATGGTGCTGCAAATTATAGGTGATGTTTTTGAGGTGTCAATCTAGTTGAGATTTTTTCCTTCAAAAAAAAAATCTAGTTGAGATTTTATCTCTTTCAACTTCAAGTAATGTTTTTGCACTCTATTATGCTTTATTAAATGATATAAACAAACTACTCGGTCGAACCTTTTCCATGACAAAATTACCTTTATGACCTCTTCTTCTTCCTCAAATCAAAATATACATGGAAATTGGAAAACCAACTAATAAGTTTTGTTGGACATTTTTCTAATAATTACAAATTTACCCTTCCAACACAAATCTTTTTAATATTTAAATTTAAAAACATATAACACAATTTTTTAATATGTTTATATAACATAGATATTATAAAGTTTAAAATAAATAAAAAAATATACCTGAAAAATGGATACAAACACATTAGAGTCTGTGTTTTCGGTAAAAAAATGAGCAATAATAAATCTCAAATTTTATTTTGAGTTTGTCTCTAGCCCACATCAAAAACCTTCCAACACATTAATGCTCATACTTAGATTACAAGCTTGCGTTACAAAGCTCGGTAATAAATCTCAAACTTTATTCACCACCAAAAAAAATATCTCAAACTTTATTGACAAAAGAAAGGAAGCTATCTCATGAGTGGAAATGGCTCTTGCACACAATAGAAGCATAGCTACCGGAGATCACACCAAAAGGGGGGAAAAGGATCATCATCATATATAAATTAATACAAAGATAGACCCTCTAGGTTTATAGATTAGATACTTTGACTATAAGGAATTAGGAAAGTATAAAAGTGATTCTATAATGTCATGATTGATTTGGTCCATGGCCCTTTCTTTGACTTCACTTTAATTTTAAGGCCTTAAACATCATCCTCCATTTTCTTAATTAACTACATATAAATTATTGTACTTAAGCAGCTTATTTGCCGCTTGTTCAGGTGACATCCTTTGGTTCAAGACACAATTATTCAAACTGAAATTCCTGTAAGTAATCATAATTAAATTGTTGTGTTAGTTTTTTAGTCATCCCCAGGTGTTGACCGCACGGGTGGGGGGAACTAACAGGGTCATCAATAGAATAGATTATTACCTTTTGCTGTCAATAGAAGCATAGACAGGCCTAATCACAGGACACTGCCAAGTAGGGATCTTTAAAAACGTAGCGAACCCGAACCGGAAAGGGGAAAAAACCGAACCGCTACTAACAATTCACAAACTGAACTATTCAGTTAGTAAACTATCGGAGCAATTCGGTTCAGTTGTTTATGTTTTAAAATAGTCCAAGTAATAGTCAGGATTCGGTTTGGTAACACATGACCGGTGCACTAAACCTATATAATCGTCCAATTCAATTTGGTTCTAGAAGAACCATTAACGATTTTTTAAAGTGTGGTAACAGTTTAGTTCAGTTCGTTTTCTTTTAAAACCAAACTATGAACCACTGTATTAATAGACACCTATCATTCATGCTTGAATGCACATTTTTGCATTTCTTTAACGAGAATTATGCTTAAACTACATGCGTTGCAATGTGAGTGTAAATATGATATATTTACAACAGTGATATTTGACCACTTCTAACTTCTGAACATCCATTTAACATATCATTTTCTATCTATCTTGCTTTCTACCATATCACGGTCTATTATACCGTTCTCTCTATTTCTTTCACTCTCAAAGTTATTTAATGGATTCATGAGAGTATCTATAACACAAATTTAAATGATTGGGTTTGATTTTTTGTGTTTGTTAGTTGTTGGGTTTAATTCATGATTTTTCAGAGTTTCTGATTCATGAATGTTGATGATGGTTATATGAAGAAGATGAAGATGAAGAAAGTAATATGAATTAGGTGCCGATGATGCACTGTTAGATTCGATTGACCTCATTTATCTAACAGTCTTTTTTTTTTAGGGATTTAAAATTAATAAAATAGGACCAAATTAATGACTATGACAAGGATAAAGGACCATTTTAAGACTTTTAATAGTTAAGAGACCAATTAAAAAAAAAATTAAATTTAAGGACCGGATGATCAATTAAGCCATAAAAAAATTCTATTAGAATCCTGAGAGGCATGAATCTATAGAGTAAGATGCTTTATACACCATTTCAAAAACAAAAAGATATTTGATTTATAATCTAACCCTCTCGCACCAGCTACATCAATTGAATTATTTTAAATACGATATATATAAAAAAATTGAATATCATAAGAGCACTTATTTTTTTAGATACATGGTATGCAAATAAAGTGACATTTTACGGCTCAAACATGCCAGTTGGAAATTAGTCACACATGCACATAATACAATTTATAAATCAAAGCAAGTATATCAAATTGTTCTATATATACCAAAAAAATATTAACAAGATATTCTTCACAAAATAAAAATCACAACAATCAACTTTTTTGTTCAGTTTTCTTTTTCTTTGTTCTAGTCACAACCATGTCTAGAAAAAAGGTGAAACTTGTCTTCATTGTTAAAGAAGATTGATGAACTAAGCACCTTTTATAGAATTGAAGCTTGTGCGATATTTTATGGTCCTTATGAACTGTAACCTGAGATTTGGCCATCCTATTGGGGAGTCCAAAAGATGTTGTAAAATTAGGCATAAAATTATCTCTATAATTAATAAACAATATATAAATACAAGAATTAATTTATATTAACGAGAATAACAAAAGAGACAAATCATTAAATTTATCTGTCTTGAGATTGTTGTAGAATTGACCACAGACAAAACTCATTCAGCATCTCTAAACATCAATTCAATAGAAAAGCTGCAAAATGAACAACGGGGAAAGTAGTATGAGACCTGCTGATCGCACTGTCCTCAAGAATTTTTCGCGTAGTGATACGCTAATCCCCCAGGATTTAACAAACCCTTCTTGATTTAAAATCAAGGATTCATAACTGACAAAAAGAAATATTTTCAGGAAGATGTAACCCATAATTGTACATTAGACTCGTTGAAATTGTTTATGACTCTAAAAGATAAATATGAGGGAGCTTACTGTGTTATCCATCTGTGCTAAAAAAACCGTATTTAATTATCAATAAAATGCAATATTAATACAATTAAAATTGTCGTTATAGTTTAACAAAGTTAACAAAAAATAAGGAGTGTATGTTATATATGCCACTGCACGTAGCACAAAACAGGGCAGCGAACACATTATAATGTTAACTACATGTACATCCTTTTGACTTGGTAAATTAAAGGAAGATAATATGTTTAGACTGATTCAATATATATGACCAAAGGGATTGGACCATGTCTAATGAAATAAAATATTAATAATGATGATAATAATAATAATAAGTTTATATTAAAAAATATTTTTTATATATTTCTCAATTGAAAATATGACACAATATTTAAAACTTTTGAAATATACTCAAAATTTACAACAATCCCCCACATATTTCAAAAATTTAAAAGTAATTTGAAAAATGATTTCCTGGGTTAACATCTTAGATGTGATGCATCAAACTGGTGTAGCAAGCTATATGAACCAACCCTAGAATGATAATACTTAACACACCGTGAAGTTGGTGTAGCAAGCTATATGAACCAAAATCACTTGGCGTATGTTAGCGGTATACCACTCGCATCACACCACCACAGTTCTTGTCGTTGGCGTTGTTGGTGCGTGAATAGGTCGTGCGCGTGCTTGGATTATTTCATGAGTGCTCCAGAGGTTTCGCCAAGATCTCATACAAGCGGCCCCACTTGACACTCACATAGGTGATTTCATCAAGTGTATGCTGCAAATCATACACCATCCATAAGGGATATGAAATTCATTAAAAACTTTATGATCTTATCCTCTCAGTAATGCAATGTCTAGCACTTCTCACTCACACCATAGGAAAGGGAAGAAAACAAAACAAAACTTAATTAACTCATTTTTGGTGCTAGCAGAACTAATAAGTGACTTGTTCTTACTCATATGAAAGCTAGCTCAAAATTATATATTCACACAAAATTATAGTCATTTAGCAGCAAAGATCATTTCAATACTCTTCTACTAATTATATCATGACAAATTCTAGACCAAACGAAAGCTAGCTCAAAATTATATATTCACACAAAATTATTTCCAAATAACTTCGCATATTCAACAATAAACATTTTTCTGAAACAACAGTCCATTATCTAAAACATTAAAACATAACATGATTTATAGTAATTGTTAATCATAAAGTTGAAGACACTGAGCATGGAAAAATCATGTAATATCATGAGGTCAAACTAAGTACAAAACAACTTCACACAAAACCCCCACATTTTGAAAATTGCACATCGAACAAAAGCAAATTGTCATATTGAGAATAAATGACACATACATGTTAAAAGAGATTTCAATTATCCATGCATGTAAGAGATTCACTACCAAGTGCATAACCAAAATTTACTTTAATGAGACAAAAATATTTTCAAGCTTAATTATTCTCATGGAAGTTTTGGCTTAGGAAATTGTTCGTGCTCAGCTCTTAAAAACCATGAACAAACACTTTCAATGTGATATTCACACAATGAACACGATAGGTTATATGCAAGTGTTAATTCAAATAAAGCTCAAAATCAGAAACTTGGATTACTGTTACCTAGATTGATTAATCATCCAATATGTGCACATGTTTCAGTTTCATTGTAAAAGTTATAAAACCATTAGGAAATTGCAAAATCAATCCAGTTTCATATAAATTATATAATTATCAAATGAATCATATACCATATTCACAGGCATAAGTAAACCTAGCATTAAAATTGCACCAAAACTGGATACACGTATCCAATAATTCTTATAAGCTTAAATTTGAACACAATATCATATAGATATACATCATTTATAATTGACACAAGCAGATCATATTTAATAATGATAGGCAAGAAGAAATAGATAGAACCTAAGAGGCATATATGGCTTTCATAATTTATTATCTATTTTCCACAAAATCAAGTTCACTAAACTCTTTGCTTTCGTTCCTTACATTCACATCAAAGTTTTCTTCCACATCCAAAAGTTATGGTCTTGTAGGCAATCGAATTCAAAGGTAGTATAATGCATAATAATATCTCTCATCTACTATGAGCGCAAATAATTTTGGGATTAGGCTTTAATCAATAAAATAGAAAAATAAATCCTTAAGATTGTTGTAAAATTAGGCATAAAATTATCTCTATAATTAATAAACATATATAAATACAAGACTTAATTTATATTAATGAGAATAACAAAAGAGACAAATCAATTAAACTTATCTGTCTTGAGATTGTTGTAGAATTAACCACTGACAAAACTTATTCAACATCTCTAAACATCAATTCAATAGGAAAGCTGCAAAATTAACAAACGTAGAAAGTAGTAAGAGACGTGCTAGTTGCATTGTCCTCAAGGATTTTCGGCGTAGTTATACGCTAACCCCTCAGGATTTAACAGACCCTTCTTGATTTAAAATCAAGGATTCAGAACTGACAAAAAGAAATATTTTCAGGAAGATGTAACCCATAATTGTATATTAGACTCGTTGAAATTGTTTATGACTCTAAAAGATAAATATGAGGGAGCTTATTGTGTTTATCCATCTGTGCCAAAAAAAAGGTACTTAATTATCAATAAAATGCACTATTAATACAATTAAAATTGTCAGATATAGTTTAACAAAGTTAACAAAAAGTAAGGAGTGTACGTTATATATGTTACTACACGTAGCACAAAACAGGGCGGGGAACACATTATAATGTTAACTACATGTACATCCTTTTGACTTGGTAAATTAAAGGAAGATAACATGTTTAAACTAATTCAATATATATGACCAAAGGAATTGGACCATGTCTAATGAAATAAAATAATAATAATAATAATAATAATAATAATAATAATAATAATAATAATAATAATAATAATAATAATAATAATAATAATAATAATAAGTTTCTATTAAAAATATTTTTCTATATTTCTCAATTGAAAATATTGGACACAATATTTAAAACTTTTGAAATATACTCAAAATTTACAACAAAAGGTACTTTCGAAATTCAAAACAATACCTGAAATGGTACAAAGCAGGAAGATGAGCAAGTGAAGAAGCAAAAGAATGACAATAGAGAGAAAGAGACGATCCTTCTAATGTTCCAATGTCATAATGCATCGAAATTGTGCACAACAATATTTTAATGGTTGATGTGAATGATCTTGCTTGGTTGATTGGTAAGAATTTAAAGGACGTTGATATGAAGTTGGAAGCAGGGGATAATAATAGTCAAATTGAAAGTCAAATTCAAATCATGACTACTCAAACTCCTTACCAAGTACAAATTCAAATGACACCACCACCATTACTTAACACCTAAAAATGAAGAAATGACAATAACGAATCATGGTCATGTCGGTATGACTATGAATAATGGTGACATCATGCAAAATCATTTCTTTATGGACTTGATGATGAATGGTAATGGAGATAAGATAATTTCATTTGGTTATCCTCATGATTCCAATCTTCAAAATGGATTTTGGCCTTATCTACTACCTTGAATGAGATTGTGTGTTTATTTTTCATACCTTTTGTGGTGGATATGTCCCAATTTTTATTTTGGGATGATTTAGTTATTTATATTATCCGGGTGTACTTGAAGACACAATCATAAGTTATTAAGCTGTAATCTTCACATCTTTATTTCCTACTTGTGATCAGATCATCTTGTGTGGCTTAGGCTTCACATGTTTGTCTATATGCCTCTGTTAAATTATTATTGGTTTATGGTTTTAGATACTTTTGACATTTAACATTTATTTATGTATAAAATATAATGGTTTATTAACAGCTAACATTTATCTATAAAAAAAATCTGATGTAATGTAATGTACTAGCTACTAGTATAATTTATTAACAACTAGCATTTATCCGTAAAATATAATGGTTTATTTCATATACTCTGTAATCCATGTAAAAAAAACATTCTTTATTTTTGAATAGTTTAGATATATTTTTAAAACGTCACTTTACTTACACTTTGAGGATATCCTATTATAAAAAAAACGAGTGAAAGAGTTGTGCAAGTTAAGTGTATGTTTTGAAATAATAGATTTAAGTAACAATATTTCATGGACGAGTTTGACAATGAAGCTGATTGTACTAAAGTAATGGCTTATAGATCCTGGATATTTTTTACCATCACTTGATAGTGCAAATATGAAATCTAACCTTTATTTTTTTTCAATGGCTAATCTTAAATAAAATAATTTCCTTGGGATCCATTTTCTAGTATGAAATTGGTATTCTATGATTAAGCTATTTTTATGACAATTGTTGTTGTTGTTAATCCTATAAAGGCAGATAGAAATACTTGGATTTGAAGAGATGAAATTTTTATAGGATATATAATGAAAACAACTTAAGTCATCCCTTGGTTAATTAGCAAAGTTTGGACTATGTAACACTATTATGATATTCAAAATGAAGGATTGCACCACACTAAGTGTGGTTGTTACAACCATCTAGGTTGCGATTGCAGTGAAAATTTTGTGTATTTAGATAATAATATCCATAAACATACTACGAATTCTACTAATCTAAAATTCAAGGCGACGACATTATCGATTCCCGGTGACACTGCATTAGACGAAAAAAAGAGACATAGTTAAGGAAGGAAAATTAATTTTGCATTCAACTTATGCTATTTTACAAAAAAGTCTTCCTGTAGTCTGACTTATTGTGGAATGGAACAACGAGCAAATAAAGGAGAAATTAAAACCAATGATTTTCGCAATCAAATTTGTGAAATCCTTGAGAAATATGTTAAGTTCATTTTGTTTCAGTTTGGTAAAATCGATAAAATATGCTCACTGTTTATATTTTCTTAAGCACTCTGAATTCCACAAAAATCTAAACGAGAGTTTTATTTTTTGTTTGTAATAGGAATTTGAGGTGTTATAATTTTCTAAGAAAATATTAAGTAATATTATCGGGTGATAATTTATTCTTGAGTCAGTGAAACTTATTATTGGTGGCTTTTTTAGAAAAAAAAGGCTACTAATTTCCCCCATCAGTTTGTTAAAACTTTAAAATCGTGTTTATTCCGTGTGGGCAGAGCTCAAGGTGTTCCTTTCCTTATATAGACACGTCGAGAGCTTTTCCCTCTTTTTTGGCATCAAACCCTTGTCTATCAAATTGGATGAAACTTTGCTCGATAGCTCCGACCAACTTCAAATCATGACCCTTTCAAGAGTTGCCCTTGCCAAAACTACCAAGATTATTTCACATGATCACAATTATTACTACATTTTTAATTATTAAGTAATATTTCTTTTCTCTTATTACATTTCCACCTAACCAAACCCCACTGCAATTTTCTAGGCATCTAAGTTTCCAAGATAAATTATTAGAAAACTTGATAAACACAACGTCTCAATTACTAGATTCTATAAAAAAAAGTATTGAAAATTTTGATTTGAAAAGAAATAGGGATAAAATTGAGATATTGTACAATTTTGAACAAATAAATGTTATCACACAATGTGAGATGTCGACTAAGTTAAAAGATCCAGTTATGTTCTCCATAACATGTATTCTTGGTAGAGACAATATATTTAGCAAAGATACTTTTTACGATCTTGGCGCTTTAATGAATATTCTACCTTACTATATATATAGAAGGCTTGGTAAAGGTTATGTGGACATGAGATCAACTAACTCACTTTTACAACCAGTGAGTAGGTCATCAACAAAATATATGGGAATCTTGAAGGATGCCATTGTCAAAGCAAGAAAATTAGTGACCCCCACCAACTTCATGATCTTAGATATCAAGGAAAATAATGTCACCCGACCATTTATATCTACTACGGATGCTATAATAGATGCCAAATTTTGGGCCTACAAAGTTTGGGGGCCTAAAATTAATTTTATATACTTTATGTAAATAAGTAATATATACAAATAGCGTAAATGGAATTTCAGATGCGCTAAAGCAGACTAGCGATAAACATGTGAGCTGGCAATGCCTTGGTCCCTAAAACAACAAGATGATAAACACCGTCTGAAACTTACTAGAATAATTTTTAATCAGACTTTGCTTATTTCTCGGCCGTCACCACATTAAAAAGATTAATCCATACAAACTTTAAATTTAAAGGATTCCTAGTTGTGTCTCACATTATGCACACCGTCGCCAACACATTGGGAATTAATTGAGTGAATAAAAATCTAAATAAACCGACCGACCCATTTGATATGCATGTTTACTCTGCTCAACTCAACTCAACCCTTTTGAAATGGAAAGCACGCAAAGTCCAACCCACAACACCCAACCAGAACTCAACTTTTTTTTTTCTTTAATTAATTTTTTTTAGTATGAGAGAGCTTTGATTTGGACATAATTTATTATGGATTTGAGCTTCATCTATCCTCAATCCTCTCTCCAATTCAACCAAATTCTCCATGATTATATATTTACAAATAAAAACACAATATAATTTTTTTCATCTTATTTTTGTTGGAACACTTCTTGTAATTTTTGGCCCATACTTATCGTATAAAATAGTAAAGCTCTAACAACAAATATTTTTAATTAGAGGGAACAAATATTATAAAATATTAAAGCTCTAACAACAATCATTATAATTATTCTCTAAAATAACATTATAAACCTTTTAATTTTACCTTTGTACAAACTAAGAAAAATAACAACCTAGAATATTAATAAAGATATTCGCTTGAAGTTGTATTTTTATATTATTGATAGAATATTGATCTTTTCGGCGTTAGTTACAATAATGACTTTTTTTTATTTTTACGGATCTTATTTTAATTTTATTAGGGGCCTATTTTTACATGAGAGTCGAGCCTCCAAATACATAGGAACAACCCTACCCTTAGCTATAAAGATAGAATGGTTTAAATAGAACAAGAGGAAAAATGTTGGATGTACTCATCCTCTCTAACCATAACAATGGAACAACTTCCATCACCTATGCTAAAAACAATAACATAAAAACAACAATTATGGAAGGAATTGTGGATACCATGTATCCTGAAAGTCGAAGGGTGCTTTACTTCCATTTGCTTTCACCATAATTACTTGAAGCAAATGTCAAATTAAAGACCTTAAATAAGTATTTTGTGAGAGGCAACTCACATTTTTTGCTTACTATTAATTCAATTTTCTAGTCTTTGATGTTATGAAGGTGAACTCGAAAGGGAAGCTAAATAAATCGAGGCCAAAACACCAAAATTAAAAGAGAATCATATGACCAATACAAAAAAAAACATGGAACATTACAACCACTCGTAGTTGAATCATGGGATATGTGAATTCTAACAAGACTTGGTGGATTTTGGGTCAAGTGTAAATATCGTTTCTTGTGAAGCTATTAGAACTGAGCAAAACCAAACTCCAGTTTTAGGATAGATCCTGCAAGAAGATATGTTGAAAACTAAAATATGTCCACATACAAATTGACAAACTAGAATTTAAACAAGATGTACTAGTTTTGGACATGGATGGTGAGGATTCATCCCCTTTGATACCGGGAAGGTCATTCATTCAAACGATCAGGATTACAATTGACGTGACTGAAAACAAGTTGATTTTGAAGAATGAAGACAACATAATCTATGCCAACTTATTTGAGAAAGCTACCAGAAGAAGCAAAATTCAAGGACTCAAGAGACGAACTGTAAAAGCTTCCATCCCACGATCCTAATAGGATTGAACCATGTACAAGGCTAATAACATTAAATAAATTTTTGTTGGGAGCAGCTCAACCATGTATGTGTCAGATTATGTAATTTGAAGTATATTACTAAGTATAGTTAGAACAAGGACATTTTGAGTTGGAATTAGTAAAGAAAGCAAGTTTTAATTTAAACTTTTTTTGTGCAAATTATTCAATATATTTAAATTGGATGTCGAATGATCTTCCTCGTCAGGCAAAAGAACAAACAAGAAATCTAGAACTAACCTTTATTTTAAGTGGACAGGCGAAACATCTAGCTTGTCTGGAGAATGTTTGACCCTAGAAACTATGCAATTTATTGTGAAGGAGAAGATTAATATACTTAAGAGATCTTGTTTCACATAGAGAGGAAAGGTTGTGCATATAAAGTGAAAAAATAAAGGTACAAATTTTTTTTTTGACAAGAATTGAGTTTATCATTATTATACCTTTACCTCTTAAAATTTTAATTTTTTTTACGAACCTGCCTTCAAATGTTAAGTGATTTACCATGTGTATAAATTTTGAGTTTGTGTTGAATTAAACACATTTGCATGATTAGAACCAATTTTTTTCTTTTCAAAACTGCCTTAAGTTGGAATCAATAATGAATACCTTGAATGCTATCATTTATTTGAATTTGATGCTTTAGCAAAGTTTGATTCCACTTGTTCATTGAAGCATGTTGGCTGATTTTAGAATCACTTTTTGGCCTAGCTAGTAAGTTGTGTGCATCCTCACATGTAACAAATTATGAGTGATATGCAATTTCCCTATACACTTTTTGTTTTCCATGAATCTTGTCATTTTTAAATTTATACAAAGTCATGAAAATGAAAATGATCAAGGTTACTTTTCTCATTTGAGTGATAACCCAACTAGGTAAAAATCCAACATTTGTGTGAGTATTCACTTAGTTCCCCATTTGAATATGAAATTGAATTAATTTATGTCTCGAACATTTTGTCCCTGAATCGTTAAAAGAAAAATAATAACATTTTCTTCTCTCATAGGATATGAGCATATGTTATGTTAGGGTTTCGTTCAAGTTGGGGAAAAAATGTTGATTTTGTATTTTGAAAATTCAATTGAAAAAGTAATGTGAAATTAGACGATTGTAATTAAAAACAAAAGGCTAAATGTTTGCTTAACAACATAAAGGAAACGAAACAAAAATCTCAACAAAAAAAAATCTCAAGAGAAAAGTTGTCAAGCATAACATGATCACCAAAAAGAATAAAAAGGAAGTGGTGAAGAATGACAAGAGTATGTAATTTGTAAATCTTTGTATATAAATAATATATGCTCTCTTGTTTTAGGGCTGCTTGAATCTAGAAAAACAATAGTTGTTTGTAGGTCGACCTTGTTACAACCATTAATAAAGACCTTGGTGATCGATTACTTGTGCATATTTGATTATCATGCTTACATGTATCTCAACATAATTGTTGTATATGCATTGCTTGCATTGAGTGTAACACCAACAACTGGTTGTATAGAATTGTGAGGATAATGATTCTGGATTGATTGATTATGAATTTGAAATCCTACTTTGAATAAGTATTCTATTCATAATTATTATCTTGATCCAAGGATATTTATGAGATTTTGTTTTTACTAGATCTTTAACTCGTGCAACACACGGTTTAAGTATGTTTTTGGAGTAAGAATTCTACAAAATATCTAATGATATCCAGAAACAATAGTAACAAATATCAAATTACAAAACCTTTAAATTCAATAACACATCGTATGCATAAAAAATAAAATAAACAACTGCAAATAAATTAGAACATAAAATAATAAAATGATTTATTATGGAAGAAATTATAGATTGATGTAAGAATTTACTAACTGAAAAAGAGGGAATATAAGTTTAGTAATAGAAAACAATTATGTGCATGTAGGAGTTGTAACGTATCATACAATCAATAATTGAGAGGATTGGAATTGGGAGAGAAATGCAACATATAACTTACTAAAGATTCTACTAAACATAACTAGCTACCAACAATTTTTTCCTCCTCCAACACGGTCTATGCACCTCTCATCCATTTTATATGATACGATCTACTAGGATAGAGCATCGGTCGGTCTCGATCGGTTTCAAATCAAAAATACCAAAATCAAAGTTCCACCGATGACAAGATTTAAGGCCCATTTCTGACCAAGCACGTGGATTGGTTCTTGTTTGTGGAAGCAGAGAAAACAAAAAAAAAGGTTGTCTGACACATCTTAAGTGTTATATACGTGTCGGTGTCTAGGTAAAGTATAAAACGACGTATTTAGGACATGGGTCGTAAAGTATCATAGGAGTGTAGGACATCGACGCGTGTCGGACACTGCGACACGCCTGATCTAGAGATAATAAAGAAATATAAATCATAGGGAGATAAAACTCAAGCTTTTCCCTAAAGGAGTAACCAAAAACCATAATGGAGATTCAATCCAATCACCAGCAAAAAAAGAAAAAGAAACACCTCACGCAAAAACTTTTATTGCCTTTAAACTTGTAACGAAAACAACACATAAGTCAATGAAAGAAGAAAAAAAAACAAAGCAGATGTCGCGAAACATGCTTACCTGAGAAATAAGACTTTGAACAGAAAAATAATTTATCCACGAACAAGGGTTGACTAGAGAAACCTGCTAAAATATTTGTGTTTCTTGAAAACAAGGAGTTTGAGCTTCAAAGTTTTGACTAACAGTAATGTTGTGAAGTGGTGCTTCTCTTGTAGCGAGTTAGAAATTTTCGCAGGTAGAAGAGAGAAGAGGAGACATCTACATGCTTTGGAAGATGAAGCCTATGAGAGTTGTTTTCTTGTTTTAAAAATATAAAAGAAATCGATCGTTGATAAGTGAAAATTGTAATTATTAATAATATTTGATTTGATTGAAGTTGAAGTTGAACGTGTCTTGAAAGTAAGTGTGATAACAGTCACTGTGTGCTTTTGTGGGTCTAAAGAAGATTATGTCTAGTTGTTTTTTGTTGACAAAACATACATGTGGCTAGTAGCTATGTGAGTAGGTAACATGTTAACATGTTTGCTTTTTATAAAAGTTGTGTGATTGGACAAAGACAATGCAATAATCAATAGTATTTAAAGAAATTTTGTCACCTATTCAGTCGGGCTGGGTATCGACGAATTTAATTCTTCACAACCACAACTGCCCATGTATAACTGCGTGAGACCGTAATTACAACCCGTTGACCTGCAAAACCGTATCAATTTGACCGGTTCCTGCATTTCTCTGACGGGCTACTCGGGTTTCAGGCGGGTGGAAAATATTTGCTCAATCCTATGATCTACCACTACATTTGCAATTCATTGAAAACTCTCCAACATGAAGTATGATATCCCCATGCGCTTTATGTGGTGTGATTTACCACTATTTACACTCCTTTATAGAATGCACAATAAATAACATAAAATAATAATTACACCGCATAGTTAAAGGATACTAGAAGCGAAGGCAATTTGGTCTCAAACATGAATCGCTAGGTGTTAGAAATAAAAGTAGTATAAAAAATGTACAAACATGAAGGAAGATAGGAGTTTTGTTTGAGGAAAAATAAAGTTCTAAATTGAGGAGAGTTAGTAAGTTCCAAATTGACGTTAATTTACTTATGTACTTCATGGCACTTATTAAATTATTTTGCAATCAATTCTTGTAAACAGTACAAAGTCAAGTCCATATTTTTTTCCTTGTACTTTTAATTTATTTTCATAAAATTCTGTAGTTAAATTGAGGTAGAGAATGAAAGGTGCAAACAATGAGCTTAAAAGCAGCATGTCAAGCTAATCGCCAAACAAGCATAATCATTCATTCAATAATCCAAGTCAGAGATTTAGCTCCCGAAACATGTGAAAATCACCCAGCAAATAAATGTCTCGCTCAACGAATGATGGCGGTTTAAGTCCCACGTGGTTGAGCTGGCAGAAACTTGTTGGTGAAGTAAGGTCTACTTGCCCAACAAACATCACCCTCACCCAACGATAATGCTTTTTCAGAATATATAAATATAGGTTTGCAACCTCATTTCTCTCCATTCTTTGGTTTAGCAAGTTTTAGAGAGAGATAACTTAGGAGAGAAAAAGAGGGTAGAAACAAGGTGAAAACATGTGAGACATGTAGATCAAGTCGGTTGATGCAATATATTGTCATCCTGTCATTTGTATCATAAGTTATACATTGTGTGTAACTAATTTCTCTTTTCGTTCGGTTTAGGTGTAATTGGTTATGAAACTAATGTAAATACTTGGTTTGACTCGTTATATATAAATCTTATTTCGTATAATGTAGTTGTTTCTTCACTTAACGTTTTTTCAATGTGCAACATGAAATTGATCTTTTGATTTAGGTAATGTTAGATATAGACTTATTTTGTAAGGGATGTGGGTAAAGACATTTGTAAATGGTGGTTGTGAGACATCAAGATATGTTTGCAATCACACATAATCAAAACATAATGTCATTCTATTAGCTAACATTGTGTAGTTAAATTGAGGTAGAGAATGAAAGGTGCAGACAATGAGCTTAAAAGAAGCATGTCAAGCTAATCACCCAACGAGTACAACCATTCATTCAATAATACAAGTCGTAGATTTAGGTCTTGAAACATGGGAAAATTACCCAGCAAAGAAATGTCTCGTCCAATAGGTGATGGCAGTTTAAGTCCCACATGGTTGAGCTGACAGAAACTCATTGATGAAGTAAAGTCTACTCGCCCAATGAACAAGATCCTCACCCAACGATGATGCTTTTTTTCATAATATATAAATAGAGTCTGGTTATATATAATTCTTATTTCGTTATAATGTCTCTATTTTTTCGCTTAATGTTTTTTCAACTTGCAATCTGAAACTGATCTTTTGATTTAGGGAGTGTTAGACATAAACTTCTTTTGTAAGGGACATGAGTAAAGACATTTCTAGATACTAGTTATGAGACATCGAGATATGTTTGCAAATTGCAATCACACACACTATCGAGACATAATGTCATTCTATTAGCTACCTTAACGAGACATGAGAGGTTAGAGAATATGATGGATCTCCCATTATATGCGAGATATCGAAATATACAAAAGCTATGTGTGAATGTATATTTAAAATAAGAGTATATAACCAAGGAAAGACATTAAAGGACTAACCAATGAAACTTAATCTCAATGCAACTTGTCAATTCATAGTTTCACTAAGTCATATATATTCTACCAATCGTATGTTCATAACCATAAATTTTTATCAATCAAAATAACTTGAGTGGTGATCGGTCTAACAAAATCTACTAATATTTCAACCCATAGCTTCTTGTATGCAACATGCAACTCCCCGCTCTCATGATGACATTGGAAAACAAAAGTACAAAACGCACAATAATTACCCAATTTAAGACAACTAAAAAACCGTGGAAGTTCACGTCATTTTTCTACCTCAACTCAACTTAACTCATTGGGAAAACAACAAACCGCGTCATTTTCAACCCTTTGTGTGATTGAATTGAAAGAGAGAAAGCAGAGTTAACGTCTTTTGTCCTCCACGCAGCTTAAAAAACGCAGTGGCAAATATAGACACACCCCTCCACACGTTTTCACACCCCCTCCTTTTCTAGTCTACAACAAAAACCTCTTTCAAATTTTACATCACTTCTTTCTAGCTCCAAATCAAAACCTTCTTTCTTTCCCATCCATCCATGTATCACAAGAACAACACAACCTAGATAGTGTGTGAGTATTTAGAGAGAGGAAATAAAATAAAACGAGTTTCATTGGATAACTTCACGAGATGAAGGAAACAATGTGTTGAGAAGGTAATAGTGATAACTAAGAGATAGCTTATTTCATGCTTGCTTCACGCAAACACCTAACTATTGAGGTTAAGCCTTTGCTTCATCTCGTGGCTTTAAAGTTTTCTTCTAACCATTTTTAAATCCTTCATTAAAATATATTAATCTCACCAAACCCTTATATTTATAGAATCATTCTCTTCTTCTCCTCTTTCTCTCTCTCTTTTTTTTCCCTCTTGTTCTCCCTCCTCTTTCTCAATGCTATGAATCCCATAAACCCTACTTTCTTAACCTAGGTAATAATTACATGCCTTTCTCATAAAAATTTATGTTATCATTCATTGGTCTTGCCCTAGCTAATTAATCATAAAGAAGAAGAAAAAAAGAGCGCTAGCTACAGCAATTTTTTTAAGATGAGTATAAACACGGGTTGTAGCGGTAGCGGTTGCAGTGGCGGTGGAGGAAACGGCGGTGCTTGTGGCCCTTGTGGCGCGTGCAAGTTTTTGAGAAGGAAGTGTACCCCGGGATGTATTTTTGCGCCTTACTTTGATTCGGAGCAAGGCGCTTCACATTTCGCAGCGGTTCACAAGGTTTTTGGGGCTAGTAACGTTTCAAAGTTGCTACAAAATGTTCCGGTGCACAAGCGTCTTGATGCGGTTATCACCATTTGTTATGAAGCTCAGGCGAGATTGAGAGATCCCATCTTTGGTTGTGTTGCTCATATCTTTACTCTTCAGCAACAGGTAATTAGTACTAATTAATTACAACATTAATGAATTTAATTGATTAATAACTTAATTATTGGTTCATATTGATCATGCTTTATTCTAGATAAAGACAAAGATGTTCTTAGCATTTTCTTTTTGTTTCTTTAGTTGTCCTATCCCTAGTATATATCATTTCTCTCTAAGCTTTTCCAGCTATTATAGCTAGCCAGCTTCTAGGTGAAAATTTAGAATGTGGTCAGATCTTTGTGACTTTCCCTTTCTTTTTCTTGTCTTGACTTGGAATGAGACCATAAAAAAAGATATTTAGAAACCACAAAGACTATTTGGAAAAACTCAAATTTCATATTGAAAAGGTAGAAGTTTTTTTTTTTATAAAAAGTTCATAACAAAATGACACTCTAACCTTGTAAGTTTTTTTGAAACGGACAATGTTGATATTGTTATAGTTAGTAAATTTTTAGTACTCATCTAGCCACCAAAGCCACATTGTAAGTTTGTTTTCTAAGGATGATTATGGCTTAATCCAAAATCAAAGATATCCACCCATCTTCAAAATAAAAAACTTATATATAATAACTAATGATCGGATCATATTTGACTTGTGTTTTTTATGCTCATTTTACAATACCAACACCTTACATTTTTACAAGCAAGGAAATTAAGTGAACGGATTTTTTGATAGCCTTGAAGGTTAAGTTCAATATTTATCAACAAAACCTTATTACATGCAATGCTAGTAGTATACTCCCTCCGTTTTTAGTTATAAGCAAATTTTGACTTTTAGGTTCATTCAATTAATGATGTAAGTGATTTATAATATAGACCACATACATCATTAATTGAATGAATTTAAAAATGAAAATTTCTTATAATTAAAAGCGGAGAGAGTACTTTTTTGTGGTGAAAAAAGTAGTTTGCTTTATGCCTTCCAAAAGAGGAACAAAAGTTGGGTTTGAGTCTTTTGGGGAAAGAGGAAAACAAGGTATAGGTCCTGCAAAGAGCCATGGAACAAAGGGGACAGTTTCTATACATTTTACTGAAATCCACAAAGCTTAATTGATTAAGAAGTGATATGGTCGGCGGTTACACATATGTATGAAGAACTAATACTAGTAATCTATGGATTCAACCATTAACATCATTGGTCTTAGTTTTTGCTGGTTTTAGGGGAAATGGTCGGTTAGTTTCTTGGGCTTTGGATATTTTGATAGGTTCATGTACGTTTTTTCTGTCCCTATCCCTTCTCATATAGAAACACCTTAATAATAATTTAAAGAAAATAATACTCCTATCACTATATAGCAATCTTGTTTTATTATTTAAAATATAGGTGATTCTTTGTAGAAAAGTTAAGACACTATCAAACCGGCAATCTGCCCTAAATTGTGGTATTTCTTATTATTGTTTTTGACATATTTAAAAATGGAAAAAACTTAGGTATAATTCTTTGGGTGCTTTTAGTATGGTTCTTAACTAAATTCACCATGATTTTCTTAAATCTCATAATTTTCTCAAAGTTTGTTGTATCCAAATTTTTTGTATTTTTAGTTAAAAACCATAAAAAAAGCACCTAAAGAATTGTAGGTAAGTTTTGTCCTTTAAAAATTTAATAGTACTTTAGAAACTTGGCTTCTTTCGGCAAATTGATTAATTATTTGGAAGAGATAATGAACAGCTATATTGTAGAGATAACTTCTAAAACGTTGAGATTAACTAGCTAGGTTTATTCTACCTTAGCCTTTCCTGCTTTACGTTGACCACATTATTTGAGCACATAAGGAAACAAATAAGATAGTCTGAGTAATATTTTAAGAAGAATTATAGGTTGAACACATTAAATAGTAAATGTTAGTACTATATATTGGAGTAATACTATTTTTTTTTTCAAGTAGCGTAGTTACTAAAAATTCACATCTTAATATGAATAAATTGGGTATTTGGGGTTCGATACTCGATGTATGTTTGTAATTAGAGCTGTCAAAACGGGCTATCCGGCCCGCATCGAGCCAGCCCATGGCGGACTTGGGCTTGGGCGGACCGGGCCAAAAAGGCCCGGAAGATAAACGGGCTCAAAAATATTTGTTCAAGCCCGGCCCTTTGCGGACTTTCGGGCCAGCCCGGTTAGTTAAAGTTTTTAATTAAAAAATTACACTAAAAAAAACAATAGATGCCAAACTTCCCAAATTACAAGTTAATTTGTCATGTACCAATGGTAGTATATCATAATTCCTATGTGATTGATCAACACTTATTCAATTCTTATAAGATTAACAGAGAATCATGTGTAACAAGGTTAACTAGGCTAGAGGCAATATATTCATCCTTACAAAACTAAAAGCAATGTAGTATCTTAATATCTGCAGCTTTCACAAAATTGAACGTTTTGTAATCATCACTTAGTTATTATACATACATTAATGACAGTTCTATACACTCAAATAAACCATTGATTCCCACTGGTTTCTATTCAAAGAGTCTCCAACAAACATTAACCTCTTCCCTCTAATCTTCTGAAACAACAACCTTGGCTTGAACTTTAAATTAAGTACACAAAAATGCAATCATTAATAATAATAATATTATCAAAAAAATTGGATAATTCGAAGAGATGGAAAAAAAATGCATACTTTGGCATAGAACAATCTTTTGGCTGCCATTTCCAATTCTGATACAAAGAATCACGTCTTCCATTCCTATATTAATGACAGTTCTATACACTCAAATAAAAAATATTGTTAAAAAATAATTATAAAATAAACGGGCTACCCGCGGCCCGGTCAGGCTGGCCCGTTACGGGCTCGGGCTTCAACGGGCTCAGGCTAAAAGGCCCGGTTTTTAAACGGGTTCAATTTTTTATGTTCAAACCCTAAGTTTTTCGGGCTTTTACGGCCCGGCCCGGCAGACCCGGCCCATTTTGACAGCTCTATTTGTAATCCCTATGCCCTCAAATAATTGGTCAATGTCAAAAATCTTGATTTAAAATCAATATCAACATGTACTAAATTTTAAATGATTGATTAGTCTAATTATTTTGATTTGTTTTATATTCCCAAAATGACTTGGTTCCTTCAACCTCGAGATGTTGGTTTTCCAAGTCAAGCTTTCATACTTGTCATGCATTCCCTTTCATGAAGCAAAACATTTTGGTGTTGTTCAAGGTCCTATAATAGTCCCATGTAAAAGCGCAGAAGGAATCCCATTTGCTTTAAGTCTTGAATTAATCTTGTCCATCTCTATTATGTAAGGTTTTTATTTTCTCATACTATGTCTAGACTCTTAAAACTTTAAGAACAACCTGTCATGAACTAGTTTATAGTTCTCATTTTTCATCAAGATCAAGATAAACATCTATTATTAGTATTTGAGGAATGCTAGCGCCCTTAATTAGGGCATTGGTTATAGTACTAAAAGTAGTAAGTTTATTTATATAAAAATTTGTGTAATTATTGAGTTGATAAAAAGAACAAGTTGCATTTTCAAAACAAAATTTCTTTTAGTAGAATCCTTAAGCAATGTCCTTAGGGCATTCGTTAGCAAAACCCTTAATTTTTACCAATGACTAAAGCCTACGTAAACACCCTTGTTTTATAACCGCAAAATGACACAGGTAAGCCCAAACAAGTCTGTCCAAAAATTTAGAACTTTGAAAATACAAATGATATACGTCAATTATTTTATTTTTTTTGAAATAATATCAATTATTTATTTTGAAAATATATATTATTTATTTCAATTTTCTTCAATATTTTGACAATTATGTGTGTTTGCCCAAATTAAAATGATTTCGGGTTATACCCAAACAAGTCTTACTCAAATTTTGAGTGTCAAATTTTGAACACAAATTTTAAGAGGGTTTTTAGTATAAATCAAGTTCGTGACGAGTTAGTCTAGTCAAGTTTTTGATAGCATGTGTTAAAAAATATTTAAATTTAAATTCTACCATTCTTAATTATTACTTTTTTAGATAAATTAAGAATGATTTTAAATAGCAAGAAGAAATTGAGATATCCCAACTCAGTTGGCATCCCCAAGAAAAAAAGATATACAATAGGGAACCAAACCAAAACCCTTAAAAGAAAACCAAAAACTCAAACACCCTTAGGTTCACCCTGGAGGGAGTGTTGTGGGAATTGGCTTTGTTGAGTTCTTTCTTTTGCTTTTTCGTCAAATAAGACATAAACCATTATTTTGAAGCATCTTTCTCCCTAGCCCTTATTTGTTGAAACAATTCAATGTCCTTCTGCATCACCGGGCAGCGATGCGAGGCGGAACCATTGTTTTCTTAGTAGCTATATGGGTCTCCGACACATTTTCCACCCTAACATATGACAGCGTAACTTTTTATCATTTGAACTACACAGTTGTAGTTATTCTCCTAGACTATATAGGTCTATTATTATGCATGCTCCTTGATGTAATTTAATTTTCCCATTATCAGTATAATTTAATTTCCATTTTATATTTACATCTAATAGTATCCACTCTTAATATATTTTTTCTCTTAAAATTAGAGTAATATTCCTACTTTTGTATATGACATTGAAAAGATACAAAAGGAAATATACGAGGGGTTAAAAGCAACTGTTGTTACTTTTTTTTAATGGCAAAATAAAGCAACTGTTGTTACTGCTACTACTACTAGTATTATTGTTGTAAAAAAATACATGCTTTCCATGTTCATATTATGTCCTTTCAAAAAAATAAATGTTCATATTATGTGACCTATAATTAATATTTCTTGTTTGTTTCATAGGTGATGAGTTTACAAGCAGAACTCTCCTACTTACAAGGCCACCTAGCTACATATGAAGTACCTCAACCACCAACACCTTCTCCGCCACAAGCATTTCCAATGGTCTCACTAGCCACCCTCCCATTAGCCCCTTCTTCAGCCATGCCAGATACATATGACTTGTCTTCACTGTATGAAGTACCCCAAACTTCATCATGGGTCATGCAACAAAGACCCAATGAGCCCCGCCAATATTTGGGTAGTGACACATCATCCACTAGTAATAATGGTGGTGATCTTCAAGCATTGGCTAGAGAGCTTTTGCATAGATATGGATCTATTCCTCATGTTGCATGCTCGAATGCCCCATCATCTCATTCTCTTTCCAAATGAACAACCTTTGATCTAATCAACTAATCTTTGCCTTAGTTGATATATTGATACCAGGAAGAGATCTAGTCTAGAATTTTCAATGTTGAGAAAGTAATTATATTCATGGTCATAATTTATATCTTTTTTATATATATAATATATGGTTATTTATATCTTATTTCCCACCCCTTTCTTTTTTAAGTAAATTTAAGGTCGTTTGAATTGACTTATTTTTAAACTTATGAAAAATAATTTATGCAAATAAATAAGCTTTTACGTTAATTTATAACTTCTCGATAACAAAAAATATATCTTAATAAGTTGTTTTTTTTTTATGAAATACTTTGACAAGCTTATGAATAATACATAAAAGCTTATTTATTTGCATAAACTCAAAAACAAGTCAATCCAAACAGACCCTTAAATTTGCCTCAAAAAATAAAGTATTATTTTCATTGGCATACAAAATTTGCAATAAGAAAGTTATTTTATACTATGTGAGATTCTCCAATAGTATTATTTGAAAATGTTTCAACCCATCAAATAAATTTGATAGATCAATTTAAGATTTGAGTTTGATCCTTAAGTGAGTTTGTAGTTGATAGGTTTGAAGTCACAAACACATAGTTATGAATCAAAGAAACGTAGATTTTGAATAATAAAGTATAAAAAGAAAGGCACATGTGTGCGAAAAGGAATATATATATTATCCTATGATGACGGATGTGTTTCTATATAGACGTAGTTTTATTGAGCGGAAATAAACTCATTTGCATAGAGTTTGATTTTATAATTTATAGACAAACGATAAACTAACTCCTATATCACATGGATCTCACTTCTTCTCCAATTTTCTCCTTTTTGAATTTGATTATTGGCGCTCAAACATCTATAATTGCTTGCTTAAAATCTTCTTGAATATTTTTCTTATGGCAGTTTGTTTGAATTTTTGAAATATTTTAACCTCTCGAACTAAATGGACTTGATTCGAGAAGATAAGCATTAATTTACGTGTGTTGCTCATTTATTAAAGAGCAAATACATCATTTATTGAATAAACCTAAAATGCGATCTTTATCATAGAGACCAGAGGAAGTACATTAAAAAGTTGACAATAATATTAGTTGTAAATTTCTTTCCTCTCGTGTTGCTCAAAGCCCCCAAAATTATCAAAATACTCTTCCCATAATCTACTAAAATAAATTAGAACACACTTCTTTCTCTTCCTCTGCGCGTTATTGTTTCGAAATATGGTGGGATCACCTTCCTCCCTTTCTTAGTAATAGTTTTTTTTAGAAATAAGTATTAGATGCATCATTTTATATTTTGTTGACTATTTATCTCTTGTGGGTGTGGTTTATGTCCTTCCACTTTCTTTATTTTCTTCTTCTTTTATCATTGAAATCTTGGGGTGTTGCATTTGATTACCGAGAACATGAGATGTCAATTTAGTTGAAATGTCAACCGTTCATAATGCACTTCAAATTTAGTTTAATCAAATAAAAAAATCAATTAAGTGATCAGACTCAAGTGATTAATGAGCTCCACTAAAAGACGAACATTGGCTACCTAAATCTTAAACTAATAGATAAAAACGCTAGGAACCACTATTGATCGATGATGAAAAATTCATCACCACCACCAGAAACCTTAAGTAACGCCATAAAAATTCTAAACTAAAGACAAAAATGTGATGAAACACACAAATTTTACATAAGAAAGAAGAAGTAACCAACCGGGTAAAATGAAAGTAGAAGGTGCTTCAAAAAACAGAGAAAATGAAGGGTTAAAGAGAGTAAAAATGTTTTGAAGGAACTCCCAAAACCATTTATACATCCATCTATAATGTTTGAAAGCCTATGGGTCATTTATACCATACAATGGTCCACATTAAGAATTGCCACTTTCTAAACAAATCAACATTCATGATTGAGAGTGTTAATCAATCCAATGGTCAAAACAACATGCCCAACAAATAACTAAGCATTGAGATCAATTCAACGACTGAGGCGTCTCCTCGAAAACCAAAGCTAAATGCCACTTAAAGGCCTATGAAATCAAGTATAATCACAAACCTTTACATGTGACAGTTGGTAACCAAGGGTCATGTTCCCTCAATCTCCTCCACGAAGACACTTACATAAAATGTTGGATGTGATAGGTGACTAAATCATCATTAAGAACCCCTGGCACTTACTACTCCACACCAGCGTAATATCCTCACGACCGAAAGTTCCACGCAAACTTGATACTCCTCGTGAGCATAATGCCTACTTTAACTTCAAAAGTTTGATGCAAACTGAAGACTCTTGGCGAACACAATACTCTTTCTTAAAAGTTTCCAAAAAACTAAAAAACTCTCTATGAACATAATGACAACTAAAAGGTCTCAACAAGCATAAACATCTTTTCATATATTAAAGTTTCCTGTGAGCACAACACTTTTTTACAAGCTTAAAAAGTTATCTTAAAAAGTTCTTTGGAAATTAAAAACTCATTAAAAGGTTTATGAGCTAAAAACCTCTCATTATTAGGAATTGAAAGGTTACAAAAAAATCAACTAAACCATAGGGATGTATATGCACATATAAAAAATAAGTATAGTTTTAATTTGCCCTATTTAAATTTGTCAAAAAAAATTAAATTGCTCTATTTAAAGAGAGTGATATATTTATATTTATTAAAAAACATTATCCGGTTTTCCTTCATGCACGAACAAAAAGTTATCATGGACAAAAAACACTCACTCTCCATTTCTCCGGCGATCTGGACCATCATGAAAATCCATAACTACCCCTAACTCATTCGCTTACAACATTCAATCATAGTATCATATCACAACGAACAAAGGGCTTCTTACGTCAATTCATTCAAATCTCCATTGCACGCAACCAAACTCAAAAAACACGATCTCAACTCAAAAATTAAATTCAGATCCCAGAACCTCACTCTCTCAGCTCATGGCAACAACATCCTAACCAAAAAAAAAACTTTCACATTGTAATTTTCCTCATGATCTCAGACTTGGCAGCATTACACTCATTCTTTTTTATCTTTGAAAACTCGGTATCCGACACAAGAACCAAATAATAATCAGGGAGACCAATCCCACCGTCCACTCGGGAATGGCTTCGGCCTCGGCCTCTTCGGAAGCCGAATCCCGTCTGAATCAGCTCCTCCTTCCTGCACTCAACAAAATCATCAACCACGCTTCATGGCGAAAACACGCGAAACTCGCTCACGAATGCAAATCCATCATCGACAGACTCAGTAACACTGACAACAGAACAATTCCCGGTTCACCCTCCGATACCGAACCGGAAACGCCCGGTCCGCTTCACGACGGTGGACCGGTCGAATTCTCCCTAACCGAATCCGAATCAATTCTTCTTCCTCTCATCAATGCCGCTAGCTCCGGCGTCAGCAAAATCGCCGAACCCGCTGTTGATGCGATTCAGAAACTCATCGCGCATGGATTTCTTCGCGGTGAAGCTGATCCCGGTGGTAGTTCCAGTGAGGCGAAATTGCTTTCGAAAATGATCGAATCGGTTTGTAAATGTCATGATTTCGGTGATGATGCGATGGAGTTGCTGGTTTTAAAGACGTTGTTATCTGCGGTAACTTCGATTTCGCTTCGAATTCATGGTGATTGTTTGCTTTTGATAGTTAGGACTTGTTATGATATATATCTTGTGAGTAAGAATATGGTGAATCAAACGACGGCGAAAGCGTCGTTGATTCAGATGTTAGTGATTGTGTTTAGGAGAATGGAAGCTGATTCTTCCACGGTTCCAATTCAGCCGATTGTGGTGGCTGAATTGATGAAGCCAGCGGAAAAATCTGAGGTGGATAGTTCAATGACACAGTTTGTGCAAGGGTTTATTACTAAGGTGATGCATGATATTGATGGTGTTTTGCATCCGGTTACGCCAAGTGGTAAGGTTTCGTTGTTAGGTGGACATGACGGTGCGTTTGAGACGACGACAGTGGAGACGACGAATCCGACTGATTTGTTGGATTCTACTGATAAGGATATGTTGGATGCAAAGTATTGGGAGATTAGTATGTATAAGACGGCGTTAGAGGGGAGGAAAGGGGAGTTGGTTGACGGGGAGTTGGTGGAGAGGGATGATGATTTGGAAGTTCAGATTGGGAATAAGTTGAGGAGGGATGCTTTTTTGGTGTTTAGAGCACTTTGTAAATTGTCGATGAAGACACCGCCGAAGGAGGCGTCTGCGGATCCGGAGTCGAATAAGGGGAAGATTGTGGCTTTAGAGTTGTTGAAGATTTTGCTGGAGAATGCTGGAGCTGTTTTCAGAACGAGTGACAGGTATCTCATTTTATGTTTGTTTTTAGGACTTGATTTAAAGGGTAGCATTTTCGTCAGTTAGGGAAAATATATGCATTCTTTGTTTAATATTGCTAGTGGACAGCAAGAAGTTGTAGTTTTTTGCTAGGTAGTTAATCCCGGATAGCGACACGGAGCGGCCGACCCTAAAAGTGGGATGGCGAGTAGTGGGATCGCCGGGACTGATCATTTTTTGGACAAATTACATGAATAATATAAAGTATAAGCAACCATATATAATGATTATTCTGTTGACATTCTCGCACTTATACTATTAGCATAGGATAGAACTTGGGCATTTAGAATCTATATTCTGTTGGCTCTAATGTAAAGATAACTCACTGACTACTTGCAAGTTACCACATCTAATTACTTATAAGTTATAACTCCGTGCTGGAAATTACTGTAGACAATCTGATTAATGAGTTTCTCCGTGCAGGAAATTATTGTAGTAATCTGGCATCTAGTTACTTTCTGCACCTTCCCTTCCTTTCTTTAAAGCTTTATGATAGAAACTGGTACCAATTCCAAACTGCAAATTAGTAGTAATATTACAATAAATTCCCAAGAAATTCGAGAGTCTTGGATCTCAACCTTTTCAAGAATTAGATAGCTTGTTCTCTCCCGACCAATCCTTTACCCAAATAATCCAATCTCCCTTTCCCTTGTCCCATAACTTTCCCATTTATAACATAAATACATAACTGCCACACCTAACCATAACTGTCCTAATTAAAACAATATATAACTGCTCTCCTAATTAAAATATAATATAATATAACTGTCTTATTTCAATACTCAGAACTGTCTAACACTTTATAATCAGGACTCTAATGCAAGCTACATATGATATTTGAGGTCCTCTTCCTTGGTGAAAATAATGTCAGCTTTTGTCTTTCATGTTCAACTTCATTAAAATAAAAGAAGAATTCTTGACCAAAAAAATAAAATAAACAAAGAATTGTCAGTTTGTGACTAGTATTCACTCATAGTTTTTCAATCTCAATACAAGAGAATACATATGTGATTATGAAGTAAAATCAAGTCTTTGTTTTCAGAATAATGCTCACAGCACGCTCTTTAACACGCATTTCAACACACTCTTTTATTTGTTAAAATGTAAAAGAGTGCCGCAAAATTTATATGGGACCCAAATGAGTTGGTGGGACCCATGTGAATTTTAACCAATAAAAGATAGTGTGTTGCTAGCATTCCTCGTGTTTTTATTCTTGTCTTTTCAATTTTATGGAACTCCCGGATTCATCTGTACCTGAGGTTATTTTTAGTCTATGGCTTTGGGAACAAGGAATCTGGAATTTTCTGAGCTTTATGGTATATGCAGATAATATGCACTAACAATGTAAAACTTTTCTGGTCTTTAACTACAGAGATACACTTTAATATATATGGTAACGAAGATTGTGTCTTTCCCAGGTGTTTGGAATTAATTAACATACAAAATAGGAAAAATATTCTCGACTGAAAATCTAAATGCTAATCAAAATGCCTCTGTGAATATTGACGATAGAAACTTGGGTAATATGGGGTGCCCAAGTTGCACATCGAGTAGTATGCGATGCTTGGTGGAATATTCAAGATGCAATGCTTGGTGGTATATTCAAGTGAGGGGTACATGTTGAGGGTCCCACTATTTATATTGTTATGGCTTGAATAGTGGTTGTTCACTATGTTGTTAGAAGCGGCCAATAGCACTGCTATCGCTGCGGAGAGGCGTGGTGCAGAGGGTCTTCTCCTCCACACGCGAAGTCGCTTCGCAGAAGTAGTGGTTATTGCTTCCGCCTTCATGAAGGGAGATTGCGTAACAGATGGTGCTTTCCGCGGCGCTCCCGAAGCACGATAAAAGCTTGACGGCGAGAGCCCTAAAACGGGGCCTTTTCTGGTTGAAAAAAGAGTAGGAGACGAACAAAGGACACAGAGAGGAGCGCAGGAAGGACACAGAAAGAGGAGAGAAGGACAAAGTCGAGAAGGACCAGAAGGAAGCAGTCAAAGAAGGAGGGTCGAAGGAGCTGAACGGCGCAGTTGAAGCAGAAGGACTGGGTGTAGAGGACACATACTTGAGAACTTGGGTTAGCCTTTTGTTTGGGCTTGGCTTTTTTTTATCCAAGATGAGGGACTTCTGTATAAAATTAACACGCCTTTTAAATGCTTCCTTTTTCTTAATATCTTATGGCGATGTGGTAAAAATATATTTAGGAAAAGTATGCAATTTTTAAAATATTTATAATAGTAACATAATTATATAACAAGAGTTTTTATATATAGTATTAACTATTAATAGTTATTTTTTTTTTTCAGAAAATATTATTTATTGTCTTAGCTATTGAATATATAAATATTAAAACAGCGGACATACTGCTCCCCAGCTTTCATGCTATCCTACTGGGATGGCTGCTCCACTTCGCTATCCGGGGTTGACACCATAGGTTTTTAGTGGGAGTCAACCGCACCTTAAAAGCCAGTTTTTTGGGGTTGATTTAGCCTGAACTTAAATTCTAAGAATTCTGAGGCATTATTACCATGGTCATCTAAATTGTGCTCACTAGCAAGGTATTCCTATTTCAAGTTACCAGTAAAAATAACTCAACGATTGGATAATTGCATTATAGGATAATTTCAATCTTACATCATTTGCTAATTTGGTAAATTATTTTAGTTGTTTGACCTGTGTCATAGACAACTCTGAATACCACTTCTGTTCTTGAGTGACAACTCACAACTGATTCATCAGGAGTTAGTAGAGAGAAACTGATTAAATTGTTGAAGCCTCCTGTCCATTAATTGCATGTTTCTTCATATTCTGATATATATTAGGGCAGAATGGAAGGGGGTAGTTAGGCTCTGTTTGAGAGTTTGGAGGGGAGGGTATGGCCTTGAGGGTGGGAAATATAGGGAAAAATGGGGAAATCTTTCACATTTTTTGAAAGAGTATTTTTTTTAGAGAAAATTAATGCTTATGATTAATATATTTTTACTTTTAAGAATATTCTAACAACATAGATTGGATTTGAAGAATTTATATAAACCCTCCAAAGTCCTCCTCCAATACAATCTTTGAGTTCCCCCAAATTAGGATTTTGTATTATGAAGAAAAATTAACCCCCCCCCAAAGCCCTCCCCTCTCAAAGTCCTCCATGACTTCCACTTGCTCCTTCCTTTTTTCCGAAGCCCTTCCCCTCCAAACTCGCAAACAAAGCCTTAGAGAAGTTAAAGGAGATACGTGTTAGGAACAATTAGAGAAGTAAGTTAGTCAGATTGGACAAACGAGATAAATAAGTTAGCAAGACAGACTGACATTTTCTTCTCTATTTTCTGTACACTATTAATTTTTCTATTTTGATACATAGAAATTACTTCTTCTGAGGTTCCATTTGTTTGATTGTGTAGGTTTTTAGGTGCCATCAAGCAGTACTTGTGTTTATCATTATTGAAGAACAGTGCTTCAACTCTTTTGATTGTTTTTCAGCTGTCATGCTCCATTTTCATCAGTCTGGTATCAAGATTTAGGCCTGGATTGAAAGCAGAAATTGGAGTTTTTTTCCCTATGATTGTTCTTAGGGTCCTAGAAAATGTTTCTCAACCTAATTTTCAGCAAAAGATGATAGTGCTTCGATTCCTAGAGAAGCTTTGTGTTGATTCACAGATATTGGTTGACATTTTTATCAACTATGACTGCGATGTCAATTCATCAAACATATTTGAGAGGTGTGCTATGTTATGTTATGTTATGTTTTATTTTATTTTATTACTTCTTTAGGTACATATTTTAATTTACTATTTGAATTTTTCCATTTTTAGAATATGGATCTGAAGTTCAATAGCATTTCCATGTTCTTGATTGTTTTCATAACACTGTATATTTTATATCTACTCGTTATTTTCCTATTAGGATGGTTAATGGACTTCTTAAAACTGCTCAAGGTGTTCCTCCTGGTGTTACAACCATACTTTTGCCACCTCAAGAAGCGACACTAAAACTTGAAGCCATGAAAAACTTGGTTAATGTTCTAAAATCAATGGGAGACTGGATGAACAAACAATTGCGGATTCCAGATCCTCATTTGCCCAAGAAAGTTGAAGCTGCTGATAACGGCTATGAAGTTGTAGGTTTCACAATGGCAAATGGAAATGGAGTGAACCCAGTTGAAGGATCTGATTCTCATTCTGAAATCCCAAATGATGCATCTGATGTTTCAACTATTGAGCAGCGCCGGGCTTATAAACTGGAACTTCAGGTAAAGAAATGAATACGATTTTGAGAAGCAAGTATATCTTTGTTCTTGCTTTAGCTGTTTATTAAAGAATCTAATGCAAGTATATGCCAGGAAGGTATATCACTTTTTAATAGAAAGCCTAAGAAAGGAATTGAGTTCCTCATTAATGCCAACAAGGTGGGTGATTCACCGGAAGATATAGCTACTTTTCTTAAAGATGCATCTGGGTTGAACAAAGCTTTGATTGGCGATTATCTGGGTGAAAGAGAAGAATTATCCCTGAAGGTAATGCATGCATATGTGGATTCCTTTAATTTTCAAGAGATGGAGTTTGATGAGGCAATCAGGGTCTTTCTTCAAGGATTTAGACTGCCTGGTGAGGCACAAAAGATTGATCGGATAATGGAAAAGTTTGCTGAACGTTATTGGAAATGTAATCCGAAGGCTTTTTCCAGTGCTGACACAGCATATGTCCTTGCCTATTCTGTGATAATGCTCAATACAGATGCTCACAATCCTATGGTGAAAAACAAGGTGGTTCAAATAATTCTCTGAATTGATGTCCAAATAATTATGATAGGCATGATGACTCATTTTATTTTATTTTTGGTTGTGGAGTTATGCAGATGTCTGCTGATGATTTCATCAGAAACAATCGTGGCATTGATGATGGAAAAGATCTGCCTGAGGAATACTTGAAGTCCTTGTTTGATAGAATATCTAGAATTGAGATCAAAATGAAAGATGATGATATAGCTGTCCAACAAAGGCAGGCTGTGAACCCAAATAAACTTTTAGGCTTGGATAGTATATTGAATATTGTGGTCCTTAAGCGTGGGGATGAGAGTCATATGGAAACCAGTGATGATCTTATCCGTCATATGCAAAAACAATTCAAAGAAAAAGCTCGCAAAACTGAGTATGTTCACCCATATCCACTCCCTTTCTAGAAGATATTATTTACTTTTGGAATTCTTTTCTTTTCTCAAGCCAAGTAGAACATTTGACTTGAGTCTGTTTTTGGCTTGATGAATCTTGCACTTAGTTTATGGTTCCTACTATCTTTACCAGTATTTATCTGCTTTTTACATGATTCCCTCTGTTTGAAGTGTGGTGTGTATCATTTTGAAATGTTCATAGCAGTCTTTTCCCCCTTTCTTTTCAATTATCATTTTAATGCCAATAGTATCACTTATTTGCTATTTTGATGTTGACTTGTTCTTTATTTGATGGAAGTTTATTAGTATTAAATAAGGAAAGAGGGAAGAGAAAATCAAAGACTTTGAATTATGATTATGTTTTTGATGATACAAACAACTAAGCACCAAACCTTATTTATATTAATATACTAGATTCCTAATAAAACAAGGAAACAAATCCAGACATATAAAGAAATATAAAATTTAATTCTAAGAGATATATATTGTAAGTTACTCTAAAATACAGGCCAAATATCATGTGATAACTTTTATATACTCTATCACTCCCCTTAAGCTAAAGCTTAATAAGTTTATTGCAAATAACCCCTTCAAAAGGAAGGAAACTCGGAGATATTGAGTATGGAGGAGGGATGAGCATTGCTGGGAAGACATCTCAGCAAGATGGCTAGAATGATTATCTAACTTTAGCTGGTCGGAATGTTGCATAACAAGGAAACATGGATTTACAGGAATGATTATCAATGGAAATTTCCTTGCAAACTATTAAACACTGCAATAAATACAACTTTTTCAAATCTACCATTAACATTCAGAAGCCTTGAACAAAAAGAAAATTTAGGAGGCCAATTTTATTTTTTTATTTTTTAAATTGAGGTTGGTATGCATCATAGCAATGGATAGTAACTACAAGAGTCATCATTGTGATAGGAGAAATCTCAAATATTACAATCCACAATTGGAAGCTGGTATAAGTTATAGATAATTCCTGACTAATTAAGAATAGTGAGGGCCAAACTGCATCTAAGATAGCCAGGGTTAGACTCTATGTGGGGTATGGTCAAACTTTATATGAGATATTTAGAGGCTGCTGGAAGGACATGACCACAAGATTAAGTATCCAAAACTTTTGAGATAGGTTGCGGGTGGCAGACAGAAAAAACCCATTAACAAAGAATGTGAGAGAGAAACAATGGTCAACTATTTTTGTTTTAAAATCGATGAAAAGAAAGCATTGTGGAGATATTAACATTGTTATAATAGACATGTCATGGAAGATGGTAGTGCTCTGATACGATGTTAAACTTATAGGGTTTTAGGTAAGGAACGGGGAAGAATAAAGACTTTGAATATGATTGTGGTTTTGAGGACATATTAGACTAAGCTGTCACCCTCATTTATACTAACACTAGACTCCTAATCCTTATTAAATAAAGCTATAAATAAATTAAGAAATAGAAAGGAATATGGAAAACTAATCTTAAAAGATAATCTAAGATAAGCTGAGATGCAATCCAATCAACATGAAATATTTTCATATGTTCTAACACTATTTCTATTGCGTCTTCTTAACATAGTTTTTTTTTTTTTTTTTGGGTGGGGGGGGTGGATATCT
>Ga0228711_1000101_pt1 | contig 70194 bp, 26 predicted proteins | sample MedpolnodulmetaG_2_FD_177996 | JGI IMG/M metagenome (GOLD analysis project Ga0228711, IMG submission 177996) | Root nodule microbial communities from Medicago polymorpha collected in Santa Monica, California, United States - brown nodules | ecosystem: Host-associated > Plants > Roots > Nodule...
AAAAACAAAACCAAATCTTCATCATACAAGTCTAAAACCTCATTTCATTAAAAATCACATAAAAAATGATAAGATATTATTGACATTTTATAATATAAAGGACTAAATTGGGACAAAAAAAAAAGATAAAGGACAAAAGTGTTACATAAAATTAAGTTAAGGGATAAATTGTATAATTTTTCCAATCTTTAAAACAATAATATCTACATTATTAAATGTCAAAATCACTTTTACAACCATAATTTAATAAATATATATATATATATATATATAGAGAGAGAGAGAGAGAGAGAGATTCTAGCGTACTTGATTTATGTTTTGTGTAATGTTCCAACGTTTTTAAACACAGACATCAGATGTTCTGTTTAATGTTCCAACGTCATGCAATAAACAAAATAACAAGCAGGAAAATAAATGACAAAAAAGTAAATAACACAGAGAGTTTGTTGACCCAGTTCGGTGACAAACACACCTACTCTGGGGACTACCAAGCCAGGAAGGAAATCCTCGTTTACACTAATGACCTAGGACCTATCCGTCTAGATTTCAACCTACGAACTCCTAGATCTGAGATCCCATCTCACTATCCTACAGTCAAGCACAACCCCTGTTATTATCAGACTATCAGACTAAAAACACATAAATGGTGAAGTTGCCTTCAAACAAACAACTACGACCTTGCTTACAAGCTTTGATGTAGCACAACGAGTTTTCAACTCAATAAACAGTCTTTAACATGTATCAAGATGATACAAGAAAGGCTCACAATAAACAGTACTAAACTTGCATCAACAGGATACAAGAGTAGACACACAAACGACTCAAAACCCTAACAACTGAACTTTTAGAAATGACGGCTTGAATCCTGAATTAGGTCTTGAAGTCTTCCTTTTATACTGAAGCAATACGAGCCCATTAACCTTGTTGGGCTTCAGAACAAATTGCAGATCGTTCAGCTGATCTATAAACAAGAATTAGAGACATATATGGAAAGTCCTAAAATGTAGGAACATCTTTAGGAACGTCCAAAGTGGCTTTAAATATTTCCTAAAATATAATCACACATTTAGGAATATTACACAACTGATTCTGAAAAGATATGCGCGTTGCTTGGTCAATAAGATAAGGAAATATGGTTTCCTTAAATAGTATAAAGCGCACGTACAAGTAGGCATGAACCCAGGCACACTGAACCGTACCAGGATGTTGGAACATTTGTATCCAACAACACAAACAAGGATATTTGTTTTAACAATAATGCTGACAATACAAATACCCAACAGAGAGAGAGAGAGAGAGAGAGAGAGAGAGAGAGAGAGAGAGAGAGAAAGAGAGAGAGAGAATAGTACCTAATGGGAAGGAAGGAGAAGGAAAAGATCAATTACAAGGTAAGTGTTATTGACCTTACACTGAGATGTGATTGCTGACGGTCGAAAGTTTAACGTCGGAGCAAGGGATCATGGAGGTGGGTATATTAGTAGTGCGAATTCAGGTGTTGACCGAGTCATAGTAGAATTTGTCGATTGAAGAAGAAGAAGTAGAGATGCATGATCCAAATGTCACAGGATTTACGGATGGTGAGAACCGAATTGGAGGGCAGAGGGGATCCTGAAGAAAGAGAGAGGGTTGTGACTGATGAGAGAAGAAGAGTGAGACATGATGGTCGGATTAGGCGAGTGTACCAAATTTTTTACCAAGTAATAAAGTGTAAGCAGAGTATCGTATCCACAAGGATTTTCGTTTCGTACAAACAATTCGTGCTACTTATTTTGTTAGCGATATAATAATAAAAGAGTCAAGGGTTAGAGATTGAAATTTTTATTTGTTTGCAACAAAGCGAGTTACCTATTTTAGTTGCAGAAAAGTAAACAGCGGTTAGGATTCTTCAAATCCCCCTATTTATTTGTTGGATATTAAAAAGCATTAATGTCACGTTTATTTATCTTAAGTAGACTATACAAGTGAAGAGGTCGTTGGGACGTTCTAACCTAGTCAGTTGTCAAGATGCACCTGTTGATCGCACAATGATCCTTACATGCAGGGTCTATACTATCTCGGTCGATTTAGGTCTATCCCTCCAATGTTGTGTTGCACCTACTAATCATACGGTGATCCTTACGTGTGGGGTCTTACTCCCTCAAAGGTAATTGATAGACAATTGGCAAGTGTACCAAAAACTATCGAAGTAGTAAAAATTATCGTTCCCACAAGGACTGTTTTTAATCTCAACAATTCGAATACGTTATTAATTAGGATGTATAAAAGGTTATTTTGTTTTGCCACTAGGCAGTTGATTGGTTTGTTTGCAATAGAAGTAACAATAGAAAATAAAGTTGGTTTTAAGAATAAGAGAGAGATGAGCTTAGGTCTTTCGAGTCATCGATGTTCCCCTAATTGGTATACTGCAACTATTCTTATGAATGATTCTCTAGTTCCACGATAGTTAACAAAATAGCCCTAATCAATCCCTTGAGTTAGGGCCCTCTTCTAGGATTACAGCCCGTAATTCCTTAGGTGGTCTAATAATCTTTGAAGGTTTAAGCACATTAACCTAATATCACTAATAAAGGACTATCCATTCCTAGACTAACCATGTTTATTAGAACAATTCAATTAGGTCTAAGTCGAAAGTTAGGGTCAGTAGTTATTCGTTCTCACTAAATCATGTTTATATTTGATCAGGATATAAAAAGCATTAAGAACAATTGAATTGAATAAAAACTAGATTGTCATTCACAATAAATAGAGTTTCACAACAACATGGATCAATTATGGTTACAAAGAATCATCTCAGACTTAACCTCTAATGGATTTAGCTACTCATAATGGTGTTTACAAATAACATAATCATTAGAGGAATAAATACATACATGAACTGGTAAAAGAGTGAAGAAATCACCCTTTTAGCCGTCTTGTAGTCTCAAAATCGCACTTTGTTCTGCTCAAATCGTACCCCTTGTCTTCATAATAGACTTCAGCTTAAATATGCACATAAATTTGCCTAGAATCGTGTCACGTTTTAGTTAAATCGTGACACGTTTTCTTCTTAGTAACAAACAACTGAATTAGGGTTTCCACAAATCGTGTCACGTTTTGGTCATCGTGACACATTTTCTTCAATGTCGAGAGCATGTTTTGGTCTTCCAAAATCGTGTCACGTTTTTACCAAATCGTGACACGTTTTCATTCTCTGTATTTTCTTCAGTTTTTCTGCTTTTCTTGCTGCATAAGTTGCCTTGTGAACTCCAAAATGTGATCAAATTACATAGAAAATTACGTAATGACAAGATGTCATCAGTAATTAAAACATAGACTTTATATTGGCATTCATAAATTTCTAAAGACATGATGGTCACACTAAGGTTATACGCGCGCTACGGTATAGGGTTATCAACCCTATAGGATCCGCGACCTTCGTAAGGATTATTAGTGTGGGGTCTGACCAGTGTACCTAAAGGATTTTTTCATCTATGAATCTTAGGTATCTCATAGTACACTCTCCCTCTCTCTTAGTAGCTCTACAAACGGGCATCCCTATCAGCGTCTACCTTACCAAGGGTTTAAGAGAATGGTTCTATTAGGTTTGGTCTAGATCTTGCAATACATGTTTCTTCAATTAAGAATTACTAGTTACATCCTAGGTTCAACAAAGTTTACTCAATATTAGTAATGTGACTTCCTAATTACTTACTACTAGGGTCTACGCGCTTTCAGTATCTTTCGTCTAGTTTCTTAACAAATTACTTCCTATATAGGAAGATATAAATATCAAGATATAAGCATCAATATTAGGCTCTGTCACAACCTAAGTACCTAAGCTAGGGTGGCACTACAATACAAATAAACTAAACCTACTAAAACTCAATGGCGAACAGAAAATAAATAAATAAATGACATTAAATTAAATAATTATTCAACAAAATAAATAGAGGTTCATCTTAGAACGATAACCTAATAAGATTTAGTTACACGTGGTAACTAAAGACAATTTACTAAAAAAATAAAAACATATCCTAAAAAAACAAGGAGAAGATAGAAAAACTCCTCCAGAAGCTCCTTGAATCGCTTTTCTCTTGAAGCGCTCTTGTTACGAACAATAAATTATCAATGAGGAAGACAGTATTTATAGGGAGAGTTTCCACCTGGGTTTAGTATGAAAATGCTAGCTTTACCCATAAAAATCAAGAAAAGACGCTTTCGCCCCGCAATTTTTCAGTGCACGGGGCGCACACCACATGCCCTAGGCGAATGGAATGTGTCCTAGGCGCATGTGAGTTCATCCCAACCCCTTTTTCTCCATTTTTCCGTCGTTTTGGGCGTTAGCTTCCATATAAGTTGTCTTGGGACCTGGGAACATAATTTTCCCCTCTGTAAAGTCTTCTAGGGCCTCTTGAATCTTCATTCTTGATCTTCCCAAGGTATTCACAAATCTTCGAATGTTCTTGCTTTGCCAATTTTCATGATTTCTTCGTGAATTACTTCAAAAACACCTTAGGAAGACTAGAATTACAGACCCAAATATTGAAAACATTACAAATTTCCCGAAATCATAGGCAATAGCTCTAATACTCCCCCGTTTTACTCGTAAAACTTAGTGAAAAAGACTGAAAAACATGCTAAGAATAATGTAAGATGACTTGTCATCAAGATACCCTTTTCAGAAAAGAAAAAAAATAGAGATGATAGATAGTGGATGTTTAGGTGAGTTCATGAGAAAAAGAGGGGGTTAGGACACTGGCGGAGATAGAAAAATAGTTCGGATGAGCCATTAAAATAAACTATAAATATGTAAACACAAAATTAAAGTTGTAATAAGAATTAATCACGAAATTGAAGTGGCGGAGTTTGAATAAAAAGCTCAGGTGGGTACTTTAAAAAAATGAATTACATATTTTACTACTGCTAAAAATTATAAAACTGTTTATTATATAATATAACAATTAATTGGAAGAATTATCAATTTGAAACCCCCTACATATTAGAAGGTATGTAAACTTCCGTTAACCTGCCAAGGATAACCATGACAAAATCACGTATACCATTTTTGAAACCTTCGAAAACTAAAACCATTGAAAAAATTGTTTTGAATTTTTAATTTTTTCGGGTGGGTCACTACACCACTTTGCGGGAACTTGGATGTGCTGAAATCTATAACCGTCACAAAATTGTTCAAAATCTCGCAAAATATATAGACCTATGAGAGTTAATTTTTAAATTTTTCTGAGTGGACCACATGAAGGGCTCTGGCTCTGGGTTGAGATTCACGAGGGAAGAAGAAATAGATATGTTTTAATTGTATGAATAACATCGGGCTTGTTGTATCTAATCATCTTGACACTTGGTTTACTGCATGGATAACAGTTGGGTTGATGCATGCATTTCTCATGAGATTTGGTTTATTGCATGAGTAACACTTGGTCAGTGCATGTATTTTTCTTGACACTTAGTTTGTTGCATGTATTTTTCACGAGTCATGGCACTTGGTTTATTGCATTGGTAATGATGGACGAAAGATGTAAGGTTTAAATATGTTTTTGGTCCATATAAATATGTTAAATTTTTGTTATAGTGCCTCTAAAAAATTTCTTCAACTTTTGGTCCCCTAAATGTTTTTCACCTTCACTTTTGCTCCCTATTTTAAAGTAAACTCATATGTAGAATTCATATTTTTGAATAAAATTTTGCAGAAAAATTAAAATATTATAAGAATCTCTCCCAAAAAGAATTAGAATTTTTCAACAAAACATTAATTAAATATGAATTTTTATATTTTTGACGATTAAAAGTTCATATTTAATTTATCATTTGTTAAAAAATTCTAATTTTTTTAAGAGATTTTTCCAATACTCTACACATTTTTGCACAATTTCAATAAAAAGTTACAAAAAATTACTTAAAAATAGGGACAAAAGTAGTGATTGAAAATTTTATAGGGACTAAAAGTTGAATGAAAATTTTAGAGGGACTAAAACAAAAAGTTGGTATATTTATAGGAACAAAAAACATATTTAATTGAAGATGTAAATATTGGCAAGTGCACCAAATCGTAACAAATAATAAAGTAGTAAGTTTATCGTCTCCACATGGATTGTCATTCAACTCGGTAATTAGATGAACTTATTTGAAAGTAAATAAAAGTAAAGAGATTAAAAGGGTTGCATGGTTAGTTAGATTACCCTGCCCAATACGAGATTAGGTTGGCTTTATTCAAAAGCATAACAACTATTAAGGAATCATTGAATCCCCCATCGTCTTTGTTGGAATCAACTCTGTAAATCATCAGTTCATGTCATGTCTATTTGATTTAATAAAATAGCGTTTAAAACTCTGTGATGTATCTATGGAAGTTAATTTTAATATCCCTGTAATTTAACCAGTTACAACTGTGGGGTTCCCTTAAGATGAGTTAAAAACCTAGATTCCTACTTAGATTCCATTAAAAGAATTTGATTGACAAAATAAGCAATTTTACTACTGTTAAGATCGAATAGAAACAAGGGTTGTCAATCCTATTATCTGTCTATGGATCAATTTTCAAGATTACCGATTCGCGTTCTCATTTGAAAAATCATAAGAGACCAGACATATATAAAATTAAATCTGACAATCGATACATAAACTGAATGAAAAACTTTATTAATTGAATCCAACAAATATGAAGAGATTCATCATGGAACCCTAATCAAGAGAGGTTTAGGTGCACATGACAACCGACATCATTACAAAAAAATAGAAAAACATATCCTAGAGAGAACAAGAAGAGGACGTAGATCCTTTATCTTGAAGTTCCTGATGCTTGACCTTTGCCTTGTACCGCTAACTTTTGGAATAAATTAAACTATGTGCAAAAGTCCCTATTTATAGTGTATCATTACTTAGGAAGTTAAAAGATTAAAATTAGGGGTTTATACTAAAAACAACTTGGAAAACAAGAAAAAGACACCGCCTAACCGTCAACCATGCACCAGGCGCATGAAGTGAGGCACATGGGGAAGCAAGTCTAGTGCAAAATTTGCAGTTTTTTGCCCATTTTTCGATCGTTCTTCTATCTTGAAATGCCTTGGAACTTGAAATAATTTTTCTTCATCTTGGATTGTCTTCAACAACCTTCTAAAAACTATTCGTGTTCAATCTTCATATCCTTGATCCTTCACGTGATGTCTTGTTTTGCCGATTTAAATAATTTCTCAATAAAAAAACTCAAAACACCTATGTAGTTGCGTTATTTAGGATAAATGTGAATTAAAATGACTCAAATGAAAAAAAATACAATTTGTTCCTCAAACCATTGACAACTTCTCTAAATTACAACTTACTTGCCTTCAAATGCAAAGAAAACTACTAAAAACATAGACTAAAATATCATATGATGCTCCAACATCAGGTAACACTTTACTTGCCGCATGTATTCCCCTTGCACTTGGATTGTTGCATGTATTCCTCATGAGTCATTACACTTGGTTTATTGCATCGGTACACTTTGTTTGCTACATGTATTCATCTTGACACTTGGCTTGTTGCATGTATTCCTCGTGAGTCATGACACTTGGTTCATTGCATGGGTAACACTTAACTTGTTTCATGCATTACTCTTGACATTTGGGATGCTTTTTTGGCGTCCAAGGATACAAATTGGAGGGTCTTTTTGCTGGAGGACAAAGAAGGAAGATGAGTGGTTTTAGGGTTAGAGTTATGTGTTTGGGCCAGGGAAACTTGGGTCCAAAATTATGAATTTTTTTTTCTTCATGGTAAATCAAATCCATCATTGTTAAAAGAAACTTTCTACTCACACCCCTTATAAATTTGATTACACAGAAAATGATAAAAATACTCTTAAATAAAATTTTATTTCCAAATCCATCATTGTTAAAAGAAACTTTCTACTCACACCCCTTATAAATTTGATTACAAATAAAATGATAAAAATACTCTTAAATAAAATTTTATTTCCAATTCCACCAAAAAACCTTTCTCTTATCTTTCTATATATGAACACCCATTCTCTTTATCATCTCCTCTTCAAAAACAGCCCCTCTTCCACCATTTTACATGAAAATTTATCATTTCACTGCATGATTTTGCAAAGCAAACAATGTTTATAAATTGTGTTATTGTTTGTTTATGATTTTTTTCTAGGATCCCTTGTATCGATTTTTATTTTTTGAAGCAAGCAAGTTTCTTTAATGCATGTTTTGGGTTCGTTGTCTTGTTTCTGTTAGTTTTCATACATCAATTATTGATGTACGTTTATGCACTTTAGATTTCTGCATTGTGCAATTTTTTTCATTCACAAAGGTGAGAGTGAATTGAATTCACGTGGTGTAAGGATATGAGCCTAAATATCAAGAAAGTCCACTTTAAAATCACTTGACTGGACCAACAATGTGGTCCTATACCAAGAACATATGTTGTGCTCACTATGGATTGTCCATCGAGGAAGTCCACTTTAAAAGCACCTAACGAACATGTTTTTCTATTGATTGAAATTCCTTCTGTGACTCAATACTTAACAATTTAATCTTAAATATTTATTTCATTTGAAATTTTTTGTTTAAATTGAAAGTTAATTCACACAAATATAATATGTGTCTCTGTGAACATAGTTCCGTTGGTTGGGACATTGCGATATGTAGGGGTTAGGGTTTGAATCTCGTGTTCTCCTTTAAGTTTTTTTTTGTTACCAATTGATCTTTAAGTTATTTTTTGTTACAAATTAGTCATTTAAGTCATATAATATTTACACTGTCATTCATCTTTTCAGCCAACTTCGTTATAAAATGCTTATAGACCATTTAACATTAAGATGGTAGGTCCAAAAGTGTTTATGATATCAAACATGATTACTCATACACATTTTCTTCTTCTTATTTTTGAATTCAAGCCTAATTTTACAGATAAACATTTGATCAACAACATTATAAATCAAGTAATCAGTCGTCAGTTTTGTTTTGAAACAAGACCAAATAACAAACCTTGAGCCCTAGTTTTGAGATCAGGAGTGAATTTGGACAAATCAACTTAACATTAAACATCCACACAAACACTTTTTGACTGGGTTTGATGAAATTAGGATAACGGTGCAAATATTTTATGACTTAAAGGAACAATTTGTAACAAAATACTTAAAGGACTAACTTGTTATAATCATCTAACTAAACAGAAATGGTATTTGGCCAAAATAATAATACCAAAATCGTAAGCACATGCGCATACACAAGACATAGACCAACATATATTTATATTTCATATAATACATGGTTAATTCTATGAGACACAAGTGATATAAATGTTGTACTATATACAAGTTTGTTTATGTCATTGGACTATTTAGTGTCGTCAAGTGAGATATCGTGATGGTTATAGATCAAATGGTGAGGTTTATGATACAACAATAACTTATATGTACACCATAGAATTAGCAAAAATACAAATCATCACCAACTTTGTATTTCATCAAGATGTTTCATCACCAACTTCCATGTATTTCTTGCGCAGATGCCTTAAGGTATTTGTCTTAGGGAGAAAATTTTCTCACCCTAAAAAAAAAATAATTAAAACACTCACTACTTTCCTTTTTAATTTGAATACATATTTAGTGTACCTAGTTAACAGTCGTTCTGATAGTTTAATGGTATAATTTGTCAATCATACTCTTTCTCAATTAGTCTTACGTATTATTTTTTTAATAAAACTAGTTAATACTATCTATTTGGAAAACTCAATTTTGTTTTTTGTTATCTTCAAATTATACAAAAAGTTGTTAGCTATAATAATGGTTTCATGAAAAGTTGAAATTCTATAAATAAGATAAGTATTATTGTTAAAAATTTCAAGTGTTAAATAAAATAAAATTTTGATTGAAAAAATCAAAGAATATGTATGCAAAAATAAAAATTTGTTGGAGAGAGGGTGAGTAATTAACAAATGTTTGTTATGAAATAAAGATAACACATTAAATTTATTGAAACGAGAAAACGTGTAAAAAATAAATTTTGGTTGATTAAAATATGGGCATAATATGAAGAAAAAATACTCAAAAAATTCATTTCATTAATTTGAGGTTACTATTCTAAAATGACACTTAAAAAAGAACAGAGAGCGGATGTTTTTTGTGTGTATCAGGATGAATACTTTCGAATAAAAACACATTTTCATGTGTAATTTCAAGTTTTATGTTTTTTTTTCTTTCTTCATTGTAAAAAGTCGTAATATAAGAATAATTTTTACTACTTTTCTAATTATTCATTTGTAACAACTGTAGGCAAAATCCAAAGTATTTCAGGCTGTTTGGAGAGTAATGATTGATCATGAGCTCATAAGACATGCAATGAAGATATTGGATGAGAAGTTATTCAAAGAATCATATGCATTATTTTAGTAGAATGGAACACCCCAAATGACAGATGAATTGCACAATGAGGGTAGATAACAATATTCAAGATTTATGAGGCAACCCTTTTCAAGTTCATAACACTTGTCACTGTTTTTAGGAAACTTGGTCTTGATTTTCTCAACAAGCTTTTTAGCATCATAAACCTTTGAAAAAGAAACAAACCAATTCACAATATTTTTCATTGTGGTAAGAGTAGTGACGTAACCTTCACGAATCATGTCCATGGAAACATCCAAAGCAAACTCCAACTCCCCAATCTAGCCCAAAGAAGCAAACCAGAAAATAAAAACAGTCACTCTCAATCCCCAAATATGTTTTCAACAATAAAGTGAAATGTGTTTCTTTTAATTTTATTTTGATGTATGGTTAGTGCAATTGTTAAACATTAACTTGTTCTACACATCTAATTCGTTCTAATTACCCGAAATGGTTAGAAATTGTATTTTCTATAATTTATATTTTTATCGTTTTGGAATGCATTGAAGTCTATTATTTTTTAAAAATAAATAAATCAATTACCTGTGGATTTACCTGCAGTTTGCTGTTTGCTTGATATCATTTTCTGCGTAGTTTGCTGCGGCAATACCTGCGAGTATGTTCGCAGGAACGTTCTCAAACACAAACTGAATGTTTTCTGTGGATTTTTTAACATTTTCTGCGGATATACCTCCTAAGGAAACAAATTACCCACGAGGGCAATACCTGGGAACCTAAATCCTTAGCAAAATCCGGTGGAAACAGGTTACCTGCGGAATGTTCACCAAATTCCGTAGGTAATTCCGCAGGAACATTGAAAGTTTTTAGCAACGTTAACCTTTCTAAACAAGGTTTTGCCTATTGCCTTCAATTTGAAGCCTTTGTCGTAGCAATATGGAATCTTCCATGGATCTCTTTTTTCATTATATTGGACATCGGTGGCTAAAATTATTGTCAAAATGATATAAACACATATTTGGCCTACTTGATTTGCAAAATTAATCTCAATTTTTCCTAACCGGTACAGATTTAAGTTTAACTGAATTATTTGGACCTTACAATTTTAGAAACATTATTTACTCACAATTTAAAGTAGAATGCACGATGACAATGATACCTGATTTTGGAGGTTTAACCAAATCCTAATTTTTGTATTATTTTTATTAGACTACTATAACAATTATTCAACCAATTGGTTTACCAATAGAATTGATCTGCAACAGAAGTTCACCACCTATATATTGTTTATAAACATCTTCAATCATAACAAAACTACAAAACCTAACTCATATTATGTACCTTAGTTTAATTTTTTCATCCTTTTTTATACTTTCTACAAGTTTTTGTACTTCAATCAAGTATCTATTATAGATGCTACAACACCAAACAAAATATCACAAGGAAAGCTTCACTTAAAACATTTAATCTGGGAAAAAAATCATTGAATCTTCCACACACAAAAATGTCATTGAATAAAAATTGAATAGAAGCAATTTCCTACATTTTGTTCTTCAATCGAACCTCAAATTGTGTTCAATCATGTACATTGAAATTGAAAAATAGATAATGTTATTGGCAACAAATAAAGCATAGAGAAAATAGATATCGTCATTGTCATGGGAAGTTATAACTATTTTAGTTGCATGACACCTCCCATTAACTGATTCAAGCAGGCAACAAATTTAAGAGTAAAATTTGTAGGTCTTGGCTTCAAGTATAATACTCCTCAATGCTCCAATGGGTGCCAAAATCATTATACATAAGCCAATAACAATACTTATCTGTAATAAAATAGAGCAAAGAAATTAAACATGTGCATATAACATTATAAATTATTATACAGTTGATAGAGAGAAAAAACAATAATTAAAGATACCTACCCAATTAGTCCACCAAGACAAGCTGAATCTCTTTGGTTTGTAAAGGATTAGCCACATGATACATGGAAGCTGAAATGTAATAAAATGAAAAGTTGAGCAAAATTATGATAATCCTAAGAAAATTTAGTAATTATATTTACAATTTTTCATGGCTTACAAAATATGTTGTTGGAGCAAAAGCGAATCCTCCAAAAAATCCTAGCAGGCCACCGAAAAATGGGAATGTAATAGCAATGAACATTGTGAATGCTGAAAATAAATTTGTAAATACACAAAACCAAAGAAAATATATCATTAGTTGTGAGTAACGAATATAACATGTCATAACTACAATTGTACATATACTAACATTGATCATTCCAAAAAATATAATTATAAACTACTTTATTTCACTTACCCACGTATAAGTTACGTGCAACAAAACGGAGGATTTTACTTGGTTTGAAATTCAATTTCTTCACCAAAACACCTTCAATCATGTCAAACACGGGCATTGCGAAAATCTACAAGAAAAACCAAAACATGAAATTAAAAATATAAGTGCAGGACATTTTTATGCTAAAATAAACCAACAAAATATTAAAATGATCTATTAAATTAAATTCTTTTTTAATCAAATTAATACTGTAAGCATAATCTCAAGGACTACATTATCATACCCAAAAAAAATAAGATCGATACTTTTTAGTTACTATAAGCATAATTTCAAGGACTAAATTATCATACCCAAAACAGAAATCATTGTGCTGACAAACTTGCTAACATAATTTTTATATTGTTAAAATAGTTTGTATTTTACCTGATAGCTTCCAATTACATGTAACACTACAAATAGGTTAGATATTGCGATGAGCCAAGCTGGTTTTTCCAGAGAGATGAGGACATTATCCTTAACCTCATTTCCAAACACCCAATAACCAATAATAGCAACAGGGAAGTAACACAAAGCAACAACAATGTATGCAACAACGACTCCTCTCCACATTGGACCCTTAGATGGTTTCTCAGGTGTAGATGGAATTGTTGCTTGGATCTCCAGCACCACGTTGTGTCCCGCATAGGCAAATGCAACAGAGCCAATTGCATTAAAGAAATTAAAGGCTGATTCTGCGGTATTTGCAGCCTTGCTACTATATTGTACATTTTCTTGTACTCCCTTGTGTACACTAGCAGTCCAAGCAATTGTAGAGTAACTGTATAAATGTAAACATCAAAAATTTAAATTAGCATGTTTCTTTCCTCATTTAAGAAGCAAAATCCAAGTTGTAATATATAGAATAGAAAGATGTCGATATACCAAATGGACATGACTGCTGCAACCAAAGATACACCAGAAATGGAGTTCAAGTTTGGTAGATGAGACAATACAAATTGAGCAGAGGCAAAGATCATAATGAAATAGGTCAATTTGATATTTTTGCAACTTGGACACACTGTATTGTGGAACTTCCGCAACGATGCACCTCCGGTGACCATGTAGACAATGTCGCCCCCAACTTCTACTATAAGTTGTTGAGGTACCACAATATAAAGGCCTAACTTTTCGCCAAACGCGTGTTGGCCCAGTTCATGGTATCTATCAAAACGTTTTCCCGGAATCATTTCATGCATCTCAACCATTTGCCACAATGTATACAGAGTGATGGTCCATGATAAGAGAAGTATAGTCAAACCTGGACCCCTGAGTAATAGAAATGTCAATTGATTATTAACTTTAAAGCATAAAAGTTATAAATCTATGTTGTTTCTTATTTTATGTTAGAGAATATTTCATGCCAAGTATAATTAGGGTTTGAAATATACCATCCAAGAGCTGCCATGGAAAAGGGGAGACCAAGAACACCAGCTCCAACCATTGCAGTGACATTGTGGAAAGCTGAGTACCACCATTTTGCATTTCTTTGAGAGCTAACTGGAAGCCAGTCTTCAATTTGTTTTTCCCTCTCTGATTTTACTCTTTTTCCTGTGCTTTCTGAGTTTCCTTCAAACTATTTGAACGAGAACAATAATTAAATGAGTTCATATACACTTACATGAGTCCAAAATAAAAACTATACACTTACATATACATTAAAAAAAAACCTAGGTGTTGACAATAAAAAACCCTAGGTGAAAATAAGACAAATGCTAGAAAATGAACAAGCCTTGACCAAACAAATAAATAAAAGAAATGAATAAGTCAACTCACAAATTATGAAAAATAAACCCTTTTGTTTTAATTCATCTTCTATATAAAGAGCAATTCTTCAGATGGAAGAAAATAAAGCTAAATATCACCAACTAATGTATGTTCGGAACCATCTTAGGTAGGCATACTATGGGTCCGTTTGGTCCGACTTTTTTTTCTTTCTCATCATCTTCTCTTTACAAGGATAAGTCGGGCCAAACACTATTTTTTTAAAAGCTCTATCTTAATATAATTATTGTTTATATGATAATTAATGAACTTTTATAAAAACATCATGTCTTTTAATAAAATATTTTTTCAAGAATTTTAATTTTATATATGTAGTACAATTTATTATAAAATAAGATATTTAATAGAAAGTATTCTCAGACACATTTTAACGCTAAAAAAAAGTATTTGGAATAGAAAAAAGTTTAACAAACAACTTTAATTTTATTTCTAAAGTTCTTAATTTTGATTTTAAGTTTAAAGTAACTTCTATACCTAAAATAAGTCGGGTCAAATGGAACCTATATTTATTCATTACATACGAAATGTAACTCACGATGTGAAATAATACGGTTGTTACAAATGATGCTCTCTTAGTCTCTTATTTTTGTAACATTTTAAACTCTATTTGTATTACATAATAATAATAATAATAATAATAATAATAATAATAATAATAATAATAATTATACTCTTTTTTATTTGAAAAATAATAATATCGTGATATATATAAATACAGAAAATGCCTCTAAAAAATTGAAAACAAAAAATTAACTATTATAAAAATAATTTGATTTATTAGAAAAACTAAAAAAATAATATTTCTAGTAGCATTTAATGAAAATATCAAGATTATCAGATTTAGTAAAGATATTTCACCAGTATGTAATTACTTATTTTGTTGAGAGAGAGTCCAAATTTCAGAAATTCCAAGTATTTGGACATTTTGTCAAACAAAAAATGTATCTAGACAAAATCTGAGACGTAAGAGAAACTTCTGAAACTTTTTTTTTGGTCAAAGAAACTGTCAGAAACTATTCCTTCAAAAAGGTTGAAAATATGATACAGCAATTAAGCCTCATAAATTTTAGCACATATTTTTGCTAATAAATATGATTTACAACTCCTAAGCAAAAGTACTGTATGATACAACCATGATTTACACCAACCAATTGCCTTGAAAAAAAATATATTGCACCAATTACAAAAAAAAAAAAAAAAAATAAAATTATTTTTATTTTTTTTTTAAAAATAAAAATAAAAAAAAAAAAAAACTAAGATTACGTCTATTTTTTTGAAGAAACTAAGATTACATTCATCAAATTCAAAATTCCTAAGCATTTGACTATTTTTCTCATATTGAATTATATTTATTGGTATGTTCTTTTCCAAAGAAACCAAAATGAAATATATTAAAACTACTACCTTAGTCCCTATATATAAGATTCTTTTGCTAAAATCACGGGAATTAAGAAAGTGGATATTTGTATTAAAGTTGTTTGTAATCACTATTGTTTTTATAATTTTATCCTTAAGAGAGAGAGTTGGTTTATGTTTTCCATATACTATTTATTGCTGATTGAAGAAAAAGATGTATAATAAATAAGAGCATGTACGTAAAAAAATAATTAATGTAGTTGGAAATAGCAAATGAGTCTTATAAAAAGGGACAAAAAAATTATCAAAAGAGTCTTATAATTAGGGACGGAGGTAGTACCTCGCAACCAGCACAAGGCGTGCTTGTAAAGAAGAATAAAGTATAAGTTATTGATACAGTGAGTCAAACTATGCCACCATAACTAAAGGTCAAAAGTCAAAACTCTGCTCACGCTTTCAACCACAAAAAAAGGTTAAAAGTTTTACTTTGTCGACGAGATGATGCAACAAAACCTGCTTATGAGTACTATTCCTTTCTTATTTATAAGAAACAATTGACTTTTTAGATTCACTAACTAACAGTTGTATTTGGTCTAAAATACAGACCGGATACATCAATTATTCAATAAATCTAAAAACTCAAATATTTCTTGTAAATAGGATTGGAGTATCATCTAGAAAATGAGTATATTCTCTTCTTTGTTTTGAATTGCAAAATCAAAGACTTAGAGAGTTCTCAATTTTAAATTCGTATGTAAAAATTGCACAACATTATATGATTGATTATAAACAATAGAAATGAACGAAATCATAAATAATTTATTAATAGTTAAACATAAAAATAGTTTTGAAACTAAAGAAACTTACACTTTGGTTGTGAGGACCAGAGTTGAGAGCATTTGGTTGTTCAGTTCCAAAACTTCCCATAACTGCACAAAAGAATGTTTAACAAATGAAAATAGAAACAAGGAGAAGTGAAGGTCTCTGTGTGTGTGTGTTTTTTTTTGTTAGAAGGACTATGTGTATACACAACTATTACTCGACATACACAAGTATTTAAAGGACTAGTGGTGTAGTTTTTGGTATTCAATGCATTGATGAGATACTATGAAAGTAAATAAATATTATTTCCTCCGGCCAATATTATAAGAAAAAAATATTTTTTAAATTCATTGAATAATTGATGTATTTAATCTATATATAGACTAAATACATCAATTATTCAATGAATCTAAAATATAATTTGTTGCTTATAATAATGACCGGTGGAAGGAAGTACTCTCTTCGTTACTAATTATAAGCAAATTTGACTTTTTAGGTTCATTCAGTTAATGATATGTATGTGGTCCACAATATACAATATGAACCACATACATTATTAATTAAATGAATTTACAAAGTTAAATTTGCTTATAATTGATAGTAGACGGAGTACTTTTGTTGAGTTGGAGCCACCAAGATGGACGCAAAGGACTGAGAAAGATTTATTGGGTCCGATGGTCAAATGTTTGTAAGCTTCAGAATGAAGGAGGGTTTGGTATGAAAGATCTAAGATGGGTTAATCTTACGCTTTTGGGGAATTGGCGTTCGAGCGGGAGGTGAGGCTTTGTCGAAGGATATCATTGGAGTCAGATATGCAAAAAGGTCTTCGTGTGACTTTCAAAAAGTTGAATCTGTAGCAAAAAAATTTATACAATGACTTTTTTTAGGGATTTAAAAATTCCTTCGTAAGATTCAGGACATCACATTGACTCATAACTCAACATAATTCACTTTTTGTTTTAATTTAAATTATAATAGTAATAAATAACAATAAAATCAAATCCTTGTTTTTTGAAAAATAATTTTTTTTTGTCTAATAGCCTAATGGCTGGAGCTCACACAATTAAATATGGAGAAGTTGGGTGTCCGGGGTTCGAACCCCGACCCCTGCATAACCATTTGAGCTAAGCTCACGGGGACAAAAAATAATTTATTTTACATCATAGATAATTATTTTCTTATGCAAGAACAAAATCAATAAGTATATCCCTTTCCCAGTGTCACTATCAAAACATCACTATCAAAACAGAGCTTTTCCTCAAACTTGAACACTCAACAACCTATATACTTTGCGATTTTGCAAACGCAAGGCCAAGGCAAACAAACACAAATAACGAACGGATGAGAGTCGAAAACATGTTACAAAATAAAACAAACACTACTAAAAAAACAAAAATTAGTGAGGGATATTTAGTGAGGGAAAACGTGAAATCCCTCTCTAATTCCGTCACTAAATTTTGCGACCAAAGAATTTGTGAGGAATTTCATTTTTTCCGTCAATAAATTCCCTCGCTAATTTTGCTTTTTCTAGTAGTGAAATGAGAAGACCACACAAGAAATCAAAATTGAATTGTATGAGATTAATCACGTCAATATGAATCTAATAATGGTGATCAAGATTATTCATTCATCTCAAATTAATAATATCAATCCGAATCCATAAGAGTAATCAAGAATATTCATGCATCTCAAATTAGTCACATCGTTAATCATCGTCATGTATTCAAATATAAGGTTATCACAATGTATCATATTATTACTTAAACTTTACACATCACACCACACATACAACACAAACTTAGGGTCATGCTAACCTGTGTTCTAAGGGCAGAAGTTAAGGAACTAAAAGAGGAAATAATAATATGCACCACATCATATTTATTCAACAATAAGAATTTTAACAGTTACATAAATAACACCTTTAAAAAAAAACAGTTACAAGAATAACAATTAGTCAAAACAATAATACAACAATCGCATCAAATACCACACATTTCAATGTAAAATTAAATCAAGTAACCCTTTAATAAAGTTTCTAATTTTTCTTTTAATCTCACAATTTCAAATTTGCACATTAATTTGATTATCTCTCAAGAGCAACCGTTGCAGTGAACCTCATATGAATTGTTGGAAATACAACCTTTTCCATTTATCACATTTATTTTACACTCATAATTTAAACTCACTCTCACCCCGTACCTTATTGAAGCTTTTACATAGAATAACGAACTCCACAACAGTAATGAATCCGAACGGCTTGACAGTTTGCTTCCTCTTTTTGTCGGTCTAGCAATTGATAACCCATGAAAGACCAAACAATATTGACATGAACCGAAAAATATAAATTAATGATTTATCATTACAAAATATAATTTATATTAGTCCAAATAAGTAATCTTATTTCTAACGATGTTGTTATAAATTTAGAAATAGAAATTACATCATTAGAAATAGGTTCAAATTTGAAAAATAAGAGATTTTGATGCTCAGAACTCAACACAGTCAAGAAATAGGTTCTAATTTACATGAACGACTAATTTAAACTCAGCATATTGATCCATATAACTATTTAAAATAAAACAGTACTAAAATTGAACTTCAAACACTCATTTAAATCAAAATAATATCATCGAATGATATATCCTAAATTTGTTAATTTGCTAATTCACTAATCACTACAATTATGATTTCATTTATTTTCTCAGGACCTAGAATCCTGAAACAACGTTTTTAACCTAGGTGAGTTCTATGAGAAAATCATCAATTTAACTAATATGAAGTTTTAGTGAAAAATAAAAGTCTGTCTAAAAACGATACTAGTGAAATGAAAGTTTTATAATATAAATAGTAATAAAGAGATGAATTCTACTCACCTATAAAAACAATGGTTGAATTTTGAAATCACCAAAGTATCACCCACGTAGTTTAATACACAATGGTGCGGCGCTAATTCACCAAGTATATATTAGGTTTAAGGTACTAGTAGATTAATCCAAACCGTATCTCTCATCTCTCATGATTATAATTATACTATTTATTATTTGAAAAAAATAATACAATTATCTACAAATTATTAATTTTAATTAAATAAAGATATTTAATATTAATAATTCAAATAAATTACTAAGACAAACACGTAGAAAGTTATCACATCACCATAGAAACATGTTTTAAGAAATTTGGGGCATTACAGATGGTATCGTTAGGAAGGTTAGAGATGGTCGCTCTACACATTTTGGAAGGATTTCTAGTTGAGTGTTATTCCTTCGAGGATTCGTTTCCCTAAGTTGTTTTAGGTTTCTAAAATGATTGATATGATTGTGAGAGAGGGTTCTGAGTGGGTGTGGGGTCTCAAGTGGAGGGGAGGATTTTTTTTGTATGGGATCGTGTGATTTTGGGAGAGCTGCTCTAGACTTTAGAGAGTCTAATCCTCTCTGAAGGTGTAGATTTTTGGGTCTGGAACAATGATTCATAAAGTACATATTCGGTGAGGACAACTTATAGTTTCCATCATATCAGAGCTAGTGAGGTGAATGTGAGGTCAGAATAAATGGTATGGCTTCTTTCAAGTATGTGGGAGTCTCGACCTCCTCTCAAGGTGAAGGTTTTCTCGTGGCAGCTGTTTCAGAATAGGATTTCAACTCGTTAGAATCTATTTTCAAGGAGTATTATATTAGACCTTGTGAGTATATTTTGTGTTTTCTGTAATGAGCCTGTAGAACCGGCTTGCCACATTTTTGTTAGATGTCCTTGTTTAGATCATGTGTGGTATCATGTGCTTATGTGGTTGGGTTGGGTTGGGAGTCTGTTTTATTTTCAGATTTTGCGAGTCTTCTTAGTATTTTGTTAGATTTACATGATGGAAAAAAGGAAATGTTAGGTTTCTTATTAGTCTGATAAAATGTTGTGCGGTCTTTGTGAAGAACGCGTCATGCTCACATATTTTTGGGGTAGGAGTTATTTGTCTTGAAGTTGGTGAATATAGTTAAATTCACAATCTTGTCACCCATGTTCCTTCTATGAGTGGAATCATGAACCCATTATATGATGACACCAACAGTGTCATGTGGTAGATTTGTCTAGGGGTTGGTTGACTATGTGGTTTTTTTTTCCGAATATTCCTCTTGTTCAGTTGGGATTGAGTGATCCTGATAGGAGGCTAGGTGGTTGTTGTTGTTGTTTTAGATTTTGCTCTTGTTTTTTATGGGAGGGATTCTTATTTATTTATTTATGTGTGTCTATATATATAGACATACACACACGCACACTTCCTTCGTCCGAAAATATAAGCAAAAATAGGTCAACAAAAATTTATGTATTCGGTATAAATTTTAGACCAAATAGATTAAGTTTCCTTGATCAACTTTGGCTTATATATTGGATTGAATGGGGTATATATAAGTCATAAAAAAACCAAGTTGTATAAAAAAAATTGTTTTTTTAAGCAACAAAAAACAAGTTTTTGTTATCAAATGGCGTCATATTAATCAAAAATAAATATCGAATCCACAAAGACTTGTATGCCACTAAAACCATTCAACCAATATTTTATTTTATTTTGTTTTATGAGTAAATTCAACAAATATTATTATTTTGTTTGAGAAGACGGATTCTTTATGCATAAATTGGTCTTTGCAGTTTAAATAATAAAACAAGAATAGAAATATTATATTATAGCAAAAAAGGTTCCTTACCTAATTGTCTAAAATTATTTCATTGATCGATTATATACTCCTCCTAATTCAATTATGTATCCATCTATCCCTCATTGTACATTGAAATGTATGTTTAATCGACTTTCATAAATACATATTATCATTTTAATTTCTCTCATTGTTGATTTTTAGGTACAATCCTTTGTTTTGTTGTTGCTTTTTTTTATTTTTTGGTTCTGACTTGGAGATGAGTTTTGGCATATTATTACTTGGACAGATTTTTGGATGTTCATTTTGCTATAGTAGTAGTAGGTATGTGTGAAGATCCGTGTTGATAATAATCAAAACTAGACTTTTGGCCCGTGCGATACACGGGTCTGACGTATTGTTTAGTACTCGCATAAATTATTTATAAATCAACACATATTAAATAAACTATCTATCTTATAAAATGTTACCCAATGGCTAAAGTGTTGAGACGTTAAATGAGTGTAAGAAAGAGATCCATTAACAGAATTATTGTATTGTATCATATGAAGTAGGAAAATAGGATAATTTGTTAAGCAAGGATTGGATCAATAGGAGCGATCTGTTTTTTCAAAAAAATAGGAGCGATCTATTAACAAAATAGGAGCGATCTCTAATTTCAAAAAAATAGGAGCGAAATTAGGATTGGATTGGATTTAGGAGTGATGTTGTTTTTGATTTCAAAAGTATTTGAAAATAACATTTTGATTAAATTAAATAGGGGTAATAAAGTAAAATTAATCATTGAAGTTAGGTTAAATCTAGGACAACATTTTGCGTTCGGGTTAACTTTAAGGAATAAGAGATAAGAGATTTCAGAAGTATTTGAAAATAACATTTTGATTAAATTAAATAGGTTAATTAAATAGGGGTAATACAGTAAAATTAATCATTGAAGTTAGGTTAAATCTAGAGCAACATTTTACGTTCGGGTTAACTTTATGTAATAAGAGATAATACCTATTATTTAGCAAGAAAAAAACAAACTATTGTCATGTGAATTCGGTATATTATATTAGTTTTTTAGACTAAAGACGGTGCAAAGTAGTCAAACTCAGTATATTATATTTATTTGCTGCCTACCCTCATGTGGGCCAATAATTATTCAAACAAGGCAGGTGAATGACAAAATTGGGTCACTATTTGGGTTCATCTAAATCAGAAGCAGAAGAACAATCAAAAATGAAAAGATCCACAATCACATAAAGTCGGCTACTAAATCTATAAGTATAACTTCTTTTTTAATAATAAGTCTATAACTATAACGTATTGATTCATATACTACATTTGGACCGACATATAAAATGTTCTTATCATTTCATTCCCGGATTATAGCTCTGCAAAGAGCCTTTACCTTTGAACACATTACATATTTAAGGTTTCTCCTCTTTGTAGTAAGTTCTCTTCATCGGAGGTAATTTTTTTCGAAAGACTACGACTATTAAATTTGGAAGTAATGCTATATTTTTTTGAAGGGAACGCAAATTGACATTTTTCCAATTAAAGGTTTTATTGGCCGGAAAACACTAGCATTCCTGTCTTATTTTGTTTTATGATAAATCAATCGGTCAATTAAATACAAAATCAAATGGACATTAAGTTGCCAACTCCTTTCTCTGACGAACTTGCGTTCGCAATATCTATCATTTCCCTAAATGTGGACATCTCTTTTAGATGAGTTGCAAACATTGATACATCACATTGTGGGAATCTAATCGATCCTAAACCCTAGTCCCATTGGTTATTTTTATGTTGCTTTCGAATTAACAAGGTGATAGATGGAACAATAACAAGAAACACAGGAATATAATGTTCTATATACAAGACAAAACAGAGAACTTGAGAAGGGTAAATTAGGAGTAATACCTTTTGATTTGAGGACAAAGAGAGCGCCTGCATCAACATCTTTTTGGTGTTCATCTATTTGTAAAGAAATATTTTGTTTCTCTGATTTTTCATGTTCTGCTGTTGAGCTTGGAAGCAGGGTACCCATATCCCTTCTCTATTGTCTTGGCCTCTAACAAAATTTATTGTTTAGGGGTCTAACAAAATATTGTCAATATTAGAGGATGGAAGGTGTATAAATACTATACTATAGAATAATTTATATATTTCTATATAGTGGAGCCGTGGACCACTTTGCTTAAATTACAATTTAATATGTCGATTAATTTGACCTATGGGAATGGTAATGTTATTTTCATGGACCCCTCTAGGAAAATGATCATCTTGCACGGTTGAATAGATACTATACAAAACCAAATTTTCAATGAATATGTATAGTTAGTCAATAATAAATTTGTTTAATAAATTGTTATAAAATATTTTTAGAAGATATTAGTGTTTTTGAGGAAAGAAGATATCAGTGTTTGTTTGGCTTTAAAGTTAGTACGAGTTCTTTGGTTGTGTGGTTGCATCATATTCTTTAGACCTTTTTTTTTCTTCCCTAGTTGTTGACGATGACACGTTTTTGTTTTCTATCCTATATTGAAGGAAGGTGTGTTCAGAGATTCATAATGGAGACTCTTAATTTTGAAGTCTTAAACGAAGCATACATGTACACATCATTGTTTCTATAATTTTTTAATAATAGTAGCTAATAAGTACTCAATCATTCCAATGGAAACCCTCTAATAAAAGGTCTAAATCGATCGCACCAATAACTCTATCATTTACATCTCAAAAAAACAATTCAACAATGATTATTTTAATAAATGCAATTAGACTTACTTCTAAATAGCAATTTTTTATTGCATCCAAGCATATCTTCACGGGAAGAAAACAAACTAAGTGGATCTTAAAATTGATGATCAAGTGGAGAGGGAGAAAATTCTTAATACTTTGAAAACAACTATTTCTAGCAAAAAAATATTTATAGGGAATTTCTAGCAATTTGTTGTCAACAAGTGATAATGATCAACCACTAATAAAATTAGATAAGTTCATCATCACAAAATTATTATATGTTAATATAAGACGCGATAATGAATCCATAAATATTTTATAAATGTAAAATTGCACATTAGAAATTTCCAATTACACTCACTATATTTTTTCATAATTAATGTTTTTAAATAAATGTATCAATGACGTTAAATGTACAAAATATTAGCGATTGATTGCTAAAAATTTCCAAGTGCTTATTTTTTTCATCGTACTAATAAAGTAATAAGTTAATCATTACTACTATGAAAACCAAATAATTATTTTCTCTCTTTGGTCTATGAGTGCAACAAAGTTGTTTAAAGGTTCATAATTACATAAAAGATATGTTTGTTACAAGTTCATTAGGATAAAACTTACTAACCGTTGTTACACATTTTGACTACAAAAATTATTTTTGTAAATATTCATAAAAAATATATATATAAAGGATTAATGGAAAAAAAAAAATTCATACCTTATTTAATAAAGGATATGAGATCTTATCAAATTCTAACAAGTTTGATATTATAGAGGAAGATCGAAATTATGATTACTATTGTCGAATTCAAGAACATGAGACTAAATAAGGGTTCAAATTGATGAGTAAGTGTAATTCAGTTGGACCAGACAACATACATAATGAAGTGTGGAAATTTCTTGGAGATATACGCATTGAGTAGATGACCAAACTTATTAACAAATTTATGAGGTCAATCAAAAGTTTTGGATGTGTTGCAAGAATCACTTTAATTCCAACCTATAAGAACAATAGGGATACACAAATATTTTAAAGATATACAAAATTATGCAAGTTATTAGAAGATTAAAATATTAGTCATAACATGAATTTATGAAATGCTAATTAAATGAAGATTAAGAAAAGATACTAAAGTTATTGATGATGTACTAGCCATGGTGTTGGGATCTAAAGAACCAACCCAAAATTAAACTAAGTGTGGTATAGATGAGGATGTTGTGTTAAAAGTGTGATAAAAATAAGTGCGATATGACTAGAAATGACAATATTAAAAAGAGAGTAGACTAAATGAAGTTGATTCAAATCACTAGAAGAAAGATCTTGAAATTATTAAAAACCTTTTAACATTTTTTTTTTGAAGTTAATGAGCTGAATATAAATATAGCATTTGATATAGCATTATGACATTGTGTGATAAATGTAGCCGATCTCATTTATGGGATATGATTTTTTTTGTTAACCCTCAGAGTCTCAGAGGAAAGAAGCCTTAATAATTCGGAGTATGATCTGAAGGTAAGCAAAGTCGAGCATAGAATTATTCCATCTGAGAATCAAACTCATGTTCCCTTTACTAATTCGTTTTTGGTGGAGCTCATTAACCGCTTGATTTTTGTGGGATAATATTTGGTTTTAATTGTTGTATTTATTTTAATATTTATGTATATAATTACAATTTAAATGTATTGATATTTTAGATTTAGTTTACAACATTTAAACTAATAATAATTTTTTAGAAGGTTTTAAACTAATAATATGATATTTATTTTTCTCAAAAAATGAACAATTTGAAAAAACACAACTTAAATTTAAAAATTATAAAATTTATTCATAAGAATAATAATGTGAAATTTGCTATTCCAATAATTCTTCTATCGATTTGCATTAAGGATACCCATACCCGGTATAATCATTTTCAACTAAATACTACTATTTTTCCTTTTTTTTTTCTCAAATTAGAAATCTCCTTTTGTACACTAACACTGTGTTTGGTACGCGAGAAATAATGAGGAGAGAAGCATTGAAGAGAGAAAGAGGAGAGAAATGTCACACTTCTCCTGTTTGGGAGACCAAAGAAATAGGGGAGAGAGGTTTATTTGGCGTGCGTCCCACAATTTTTATCTTCTCCTCAAAACTGAGAAGAAAGATGAGAGAAACTCTAATTTTCAATTTATTTCCTTTTCTACACTTGCCTTCTTCATATGAATGGCATATTATTCTAAAGCTCTCTCTGTTCACAGCACTACAGGGAATTGTTTGGCCACTGATACACCGTTAAGAAGAAGAAGACCAACCACACACTCTTATTATGTTTATAAATTATTTCGATGCTTGAGAATTGAGAGGTGGGTCTGATTTGATTTTTTAATTAAATAAAATATATACCTGAGGTGGAGAAAGGAATGACTAATTACTAATTAGAGATTGAATTGGCGTGGATGCCTCAACAGTGGCGGTGGGAGTGCAATCAACACATTGATGGATTTGTTGTTTTTTTTTATATAAATATTTTTGAAATCTAAAGAAAACGAAGGGTATTTTAGTACTTTTATAAACAATCAACACTTCTTTCTCTTCAATTTCTATCATCTCTCTCCCATACCAAACAATACATCTAATTCATTCTATTTCTCATCTATTTCTCTCTTCTCATACTCTCACCTATTTCTCTCCTCTCACTTTCTTCTCGCAACCAAACACAACCTAAAGGTTTCCCATCCAATGATTTGAACATCCCTTTTCATTCCAGTTAGAAAATCATAGTACTTCAATCTCTCTATCTATTAATCTTTCGACCTCACCATCTTTGTGGTCCATATTTACCTCATACTTCTCATTCCTTTTGTATTTTCAATTGTCCTTAATTGATTTTCTCTGCATTCCCTACTTTGAGCTATGCTGATTTCTATTAGTTAGAGATTTTATGTTGTTTCGTTATATCTGAAATCATGATTTTTGTGATTTTTGGTTGATGTTATTTTTCATGGTAATGCAGTTCCTTTCCGACCCAGTAAAGAGGTATCATTTGCCACCGTAGACGCTTGATGACAGGTCATCTTACGTTATTCTTAGCATGTTTTTCAGTTTATTTTAGTAGAATTTAGCAGCAAAAAGGAGGAGTATTAGAACGATTGCCTATGATTTCAGGACTTTTGTAATGTTTTCTATATTTGAGTCTATAATTCTAGTTTTCTCAAAACATAGCAATTTTAGGGGGTTTTTGAAATAATTCACGAAGAAATCATGCAAATCAGCAAATCAAGAACATCCGAAGAATTGTGAAGATACAAGAAACAAGAATAAAGACCCAAGAGGCCTCAAAAGACTTACAAATGGGAGAAATTATGTTCCCAATGTACCGAGGCAAGTTATTTGAAGACGAGGACCTAAAAACGACGAAAAATCGGAGATTGGGCCCGGAAGGAGGACAAAATGCGCCTATGGCATTTGAAAAATGCCTAGGGCATGATTGAGCAAGCCATGCAGCTAGGGCATACACCATGCGCCTAGGGCATTTCATATGCGCCTCGTGCATGCAAAAAGTCGGGCCACAACTGTCTTTTCCTGCCTCCATTTTGGGTAAAGCCCGCACTTTTAGCCCAAACCCAAATAGAAACTCTCACTATAAATATCAGCCTTCCTCATTCGAAATTTCTCGTTTAGAACTCTAGCAGTTCAAGAGGAAGGTGACTTTGGAGTTTCGGGAGAGTTTCTATCTTCTCCTTGATTTTCTAGTGTATGTGTTTATCTTTAATAATTTGTTTTTAGTTATCATGTGTAACTAAATCTTTTTATGTTAGAGTTCTTAGATGAACCTCTGTATATTTTGTTGGATATTTATTTATTTTAATATTTCGTTTATTATTTTATTTATTCTTTTGTTCGCTATTAAGTTTTATTAGTATGTAGTTTTATTTTTGTGAGAGGTGTAACCCTAAATTAGGTACTTAGGTTGTGACAGAGCCTAATATTTCTATCACTAACCGGATGCTTATATCTTGATATTTATATCCCTTGACTGATAACTATCTGTCTAGGAAGTAAGTGATTATTAATCAACCAAAGATGTCATAAGAATTGTTGACCCTAGGTGTAGGTACTTAGTGTTAAATTCCATTGAGTCAGGTGGTGTCTTACCAAACCTAGGAATTAACTAGTTAGTAATTAGAGAAACAAGCACCTAGTTGTCCGACTTAAAGCTACAACCTAATAAGACCATTCTCTTGAAACACTTAGTAATATAGACGTAGATTAGGGCTGCCCATTTGTAGAACTACTAAGAAAGCGTAGAGAGAATTTGCTATGAGTGTCCTAAGATTCATAGATGGGCAGACCCAAGGGAACTTTGACCTTCATTTCCTTGGGAAACACTGGAAAGCCAATATAAAGTTTATGTTTCAATTACCTTTGAATTAGCAAGACCCCGCACATAAAGATCATCGTGCGATCAGCCAGTGCAGTTAGCCATCGGAGGGAAAAGCCTAATTAGATACTCTGTGTTAAATCCCATTGGGTCAGGTGGTGCCTTATCAAATTAGGAACATCCCAACAGCCTCATCACTTGTATAGTCTACCTAAAATAAATAAACACAACATATATTTTACTTATTATCCAAAAATGAATATACAAAGAGGATTCGTCCTAACCGCTGCTTACTTTTCTACAACCAAAATAGGTAAACTTGCTCTGTTGCAAACAGATAAAAATTGCAAGTCTTTTTAACCCTTAACTTTTATATCGTCAACTTAATTAAAATAAGTAACGCGAATTGTTTGCACGAAATGACAATCCATGTGGATACGATACTCTACTTATCATTTTATTACTTGGTAAACGATTGGTATACTTGCCATATATACCGACCGTGCATCAACGCTTCTCTTCAATTTTTTAAAAGATAATGATCTAGGTTCCTTCTTCTCATTTGGTTTACCTTTTCTTCTTCATCTTTTGATCTAAAATCTCACATGGTATAACATTTATTCTCCATTTAAAGTCTCTGTTACTTAAATTTGAGAAAGAGTGAGATTTTAAATCAAAGAGGTGTTTTTCTGCATCTGAGTTTTTTTTTGTTTGTTATTATTATTTGTTATTAAAGTGGTGATTATTTTGTCTTTCAGGGTTTGGATTCAAAAAGTTGGGAAAATCAACAGAGGTTGGGATTAGAGAGCTTGATATGTTGGCAGCGTCGATGTGGCGATATAGTAACGGAGAGGGAACAAAAAATTCTCAGCCACACGATTGATGTGGTTGTACTATTCAATCAATGTCTGCATTAGTTTATTAATGTAAATCCAATCAACTTTTGTTTATTAGTTTGTTATTTGTTTGAGTTCTTTGGTGTGCAACTAATGAGCTCTTCTTTTTTTCCCTAAAAATTGATTTGGTTGATGAGGTTGTAAGAGCTCATTGCAGCCTGTCTCTGTATGCATTAAGATAAAGTTCTTTTTTTTTTATTTGTTTCTTTCTTTGTAAGAGCTCATTAGCAAGATTCCAACTTATTTCTTTAGAGTTGGTGTATAAAGTTCTGTTGAAGCCTTTCAGGGTGCCGGCGTCAATCATGGTTGAATTGTATGGACTGCTGCTTTTGTGTTCTTTTTTGTTTGTGTGTTACTTACAGGGTTCATAAACCATCAACATGTGATGGAATCCAAAGTGTTTTATGAACTTTGATGATCAAGTTAAATGGAATAAAAACGAAGTCTTTAGGATTAGCCACTTAGAAAGAAAATGGTACACTTGTCTTCCGAGATGTTATTACTGTCATTACTTTTGTGCTTCATGTTGTGAAACCTTTTGTGTACCACATTTATTGTTTTCACAATCTTATACAAATCTTGAAGAGAGTTCTTATTAGAAAGAGAAAATTATGTGTCATTGCATTAAGAGTAGGACGATTCATTTTAGATATAGGGATTGTCATCATATTTTTTTATCCATGAGACTGTAACTTTTTTTTTATCTCTATATACCATATTATTTTTATAATTAATTAATCCTAATTTATTTCTTACAATTGTGGAAGTGAAGGAGTATACTTACTACTCCCTCCGTCTCTAAATTATAGTCGTTTAAGTTTTGTGCACGGTTATTAAGGAAATGATTAATTGGATTGATCAAAGGATCTCAACAGTTACATGATAAAAGCAATAACATAGAAGTTCTTCCACATGACCTTACCAAGGAAATCTAGCTACTCACAACCAAAAGAGACATCGCACTCTACCCTTTGTGTATCGCTCATGAGGTCGTGCATGAAACATCATGTGCCTTCAATCCTGTGCATCACGCTGACATTTTCACCCTTTTGTAGGACAATCATGAATTGGACTTTGGTGTCTTCGTGAAAGTTGTAGATAAGAATGTTAGATTTCAAACGCCATTGGTCCCTCTCCAATTGGATACCTACAACTCCATATATAATTAAAATACCACAAAGGTGTTAGACCAAAATTGGTTAAAAGAACAAAGCCCTTAAGTTTTGATGATAACAAGGTAAAATATGAAGCATAGTTGAGAACAATTAGGATTGTCTAATGTGTGTCTAAGTTTGTAGGAAATTCTAAGTACAAAAGTGAAGTACTGCCTCTAGACATGAACTCTAAGCTCTAGACCAAGTCAAATCCCTGAACATGAAGTCAAAGCTCTGCGCTATTAGTCAAAGTTGTAGACTTTGATGAATTATGTGTCATAGACAAAGGCAAAACTCTACATCAAGATTAATGTCAACTCTATGATAGTAAACTATGGTGTGCAAGCCTATGGAGTGAGAACCTCTGTACCAGCATTTGACTGAAGAGTTCTTCATTGATACACGCAACAACTCTTTGTTTAGAAAGGAAAGTTTATTCCAACTCAAGCAAGAAAATTATGCTCTTTAATAGCATCATTGATGAAATTGAATGATTGAGGTGCTAACCATAACCCTCCGAGATATCTCAATATATAACCAGATATTCAAAGACAATGGTCATCTCAAACTCAACTTTATCTAAAGCAATGGCGGATCTAGGCTAAATTTGTTCGGGGTGGCAAATATGTATAGAATATATATAAACTGTTACATATAGAATAGCAAAATTGTAAGTAGTTGGATTGGTTGAGTTTGCATAAAAGAAGCCCTTTGGTTGTTGGTTCAAGTCCTAGTGAAACATTTTTTTTGAATAAAAAAAAATACATTTAAATTCAGATAGACGGAGCCCATAGCACTTGAAGTTGTGACCTTAGAAAAGACCCCCAATTACCACTGCAACACTTAGAAACTTCAAATATATTATGTCTAATATAGTATATTTATAGCTTATCTAGGGGATACTATGGCTCCCAAGGGTCCCTGAAGAGATCCGCCACTGATCTAAATGACCAAATTTACATATATGCAAGCCTAACATGTTTATATATACTATTATAATTATATACATACTTGTCTAAAAATATCGTTTCTATCCCTTATCACTTTAGTTTCTTCTACTATCTGTGTTCATAAAAGAGTGTGAAAAAGCGTCAAGCACAATTCAAAACCCCCTTCTTATGTTTTTTTCACCTTCAAAAGTTCATGTAGAAATCAACACATCTCACTCTTGTTCTTTGCTCCTTTCTGCTATTTATCTTCACTGTTACATTTGTGGTAGCTATACCCAAAAATATAAATGGATTGCTCTTTTGAAAAGTATAGCACAACCACAAAGTTGTCTGGTTTCGGTGATTTTCAATGGTTTCAAGTCCATTTTCACATCTTTGCTCTCTTATGTCTTTTTGTTGAATCCTTTACAAAACTCTAACAAACTACATTCAAACTTGCTAAACTAACTCCAAAATGACTCTAAAAAGACACTAAAAACCCTATATGATTGCATGTCATCGGGACAAAGAAAGAGCTCAAACTTTACCAAGGTAAGCTGTAGTCAAATTAATAAACATTGATATCTTGTCTATGTTGAGAACACAAATTTCATCTTTGTACCTATAATCTTCAAATATTGGTCATATATATCAGTCCCTAGCATTAATAAGCATTAGTTTATGAAAATACCAAGAACAATGTATTACAGTTTGATCTGGAAGTGATATATCACTAATTTCATTGAAGATGAAGTGAAAAAACTGACTAAACAGATGCCACATAAGTCTAACCAAAACTGAATGAAATGTCAGCAAAACTAATTCTAATAACTAAGCAACAGACTAACAAATTTTTACATCTAGATTAATACTCATACTAATACAATGTGTCAAATATTGATTATTGATATATAGGAACCAAGGTTTTAAATTATTGTTGCGTTGCGATCCTTATATAAGTTATATTATGTGAATTGTGGTTAAATGGAGAGGTGATAGGGCCTTACTGTGGTTGTGTTACTGTCGTAGAAACATCATCGACCCTGATGTCGCATACCTTTGTAGGAACTAAAGTGAGGTTTTTTAATTAATTTGTTCCTACTCTTACTTTCTGCAGTGATAAGTTTGTTTGTTTATTTCTTTCGTTGTTAGTGTTTTGTTGTTTTCACTGCATTTTTGTTTTAGATAGGAAACTTTGTGACTCTGCGTACTGGTTATCATGGCTAACTTCGGAAATGATTGTTACATTACACCCCTATCATCTATTCTCGTAGTTCTCTCTGGCATGATGTTGCAGCCTCGTTTCTTTATAAAAATCGCAGTTTTGTTCTTTTTGTTCTTTCTATTTGAACTCAACATAGTGAGAATCTTCTAGCATTACCATTATGTTTTTTAATTTGGGTCTGTGCATTCTGTGAACTGAAGGTTTTCTGATGGAGATGCCTAGTATTTTCCCCTTTTGTTTTAGACTGAGTTGGCCTTCTTGTTATTGGTTTTCATTTGCAAATCATATTCGGCTTCTCCATATTTATTATCGGCTTTGTGACTCAGGCATGAACCAACACTTCTCATTAAAAATAATGGATACTCGTGTTATTTTACTTACTTGCAGCTCAAGGTACACGCATAATTTCCTTACACAAATTTCTTCTCTGTTGTTTTCCCAAATATATGGTCATTGTTTCCACCATCCACCTAATCCTTTTGATCAAGGCATGCGTATGCTTTCACATGCCGTTTTCAACCCGTGAAGATAACGGTGTTAGCCGGAGAAAACGGAGGATCATGCACCTCTAAAGACAATGGCTGTATGATAATAATTGTATGCAGTGATTTGAGAATGACTTTCTATTCCCCTTTAGATGATTATTATGTTCCATGGTTCTATATCTATTTCCTTTTATTCCTCTCCCTGCCCTTCAACTTTAGGTGTGTTGACGCAATATTTTCAACCTTACATCTTGCTCATATATATAATTCAGTACCATCTTCACTCATATACCTAATGGAATAATGGACTTTTTACTTCAAAATTCGCCCTCAGCAGAAGTTGACTTAAGAGACTACTCATGGTCATGGCAATCTCTTAGAGGAAAAGATTTATAATTGGTTTGTTTTTTGTTTCCTTCTCTATTTAATTTTCTCGAGTTCTCTTTCGTCATAACTTATTATTAGTTGATAATTACTAGTCTCTTGGGCAAACAGAAAAATTGTACATTTACCCCACTTGAACTTTTCGTATGAAACTTTAAATAAAGCTTCTGATGCACTTGTAAATGCTAGAGTTTGTATAGGTGATATTATTCTTTATAAGATACATTTGACTTTTTACTTCTTCTATGAGCTACATTTGACTTACATGAACTTGCTGGTTGAGCCAAAAGTATCCTTAGTTTAATTTAAAATCTCAATATTATTCTTATAACAACATTTATTATTATTAGGTTATACTATTCTTGTAACAACTTTTATCTCATATTATTAACAACTTTTCCTTATAACAATATTTATTACTACCTGTAACAACCCTATTTTTGTTTTTGAATAACTTGTAACAACCATATTATTAATCCATTATTTCATCGTCTTCATCGTTATTGTTTCGTTACTTTATTATCTTTATTTAATTAAGTTTAAGGGTAAAATAGTAAAATAATTTTAAAATCTCTCCCCTCCACATGCGAACCAAACACATTTTTAATTAAAATATATCCCCTCCCCTCCCCTCCGTTAAAATCCCTCTTATCCCCTCCTAATTCTCGAACCAAACGGAGGATATTATTCGTGTATTGGTGGGATGCATCTTTCGAAGTAATATATTCTCTCCGTCCCAAATTATCAGAAAAAATAGGGCCTCTTGTTTAAATACATGCTAGGCTGGCTAATTTGAATATCAGTTTTGTGGCGTGCTACCTTCCACATTCGATGATCTGATCCGTTGTGACAAGTCGTCGTATGCTCCTTTCTTCAAATGAAGGGGGTGCCTGCAAAAGATACTGTGATGCCAAAGTAAAGAGATGCACTCGCACGTAGTAAGATATGAGAGTGATTATCCCTATAACCTATCTACAAAAAGCTAAGACAGACCAAACTTTTTACTTAAATAGAGAAGCCTAAGATTATTTTTGAGTATATTTAGTTAAAAAGGTCACGCCACAAGTAAAAAAAAACTTTTAAGTCTTTTAGATCAGCATACTTTAAGTAAATATGAATAATATTATTTCTTACTAATATTATTATATTATACTTTATAATTTGAATTAAATCATAAATTTCTTAACTTTTCCAGCAATTTAAGATTATTAGTCTACATTAAATTTTTGCATATTTAAATGATTATTATAAACTAGAATTGAAATATCATATAATATATAGTAAAGTTCTTTTAAAAATTAATGGTAAATATCAAAAGGGGTTTAATATCATTGATCTATTAATTTCTTAGTTTTTTTAAATTCAGATCACATTACTTAGTGAAATATGTTTTTATGAAATAGACTCTTAAAACTTGTTAACAAATTATATCAGGTTTTCAAAAAGGTTGGAGTCAAGCCTACAAAATATGTTTCGAATTATAACTCGGCCTAACCTTTAAAAAATATGCTTTGTGACACACCACACTTAGTCTTTACAAAGTCTAACTCAGCCTAACATATTTTCAACCTTAAATATTGTTTAGATTTTATAACAAAAAACATTAAATATGCTTTGCATTATAAAATTCAAAATGGGATAAACTTCAAACCTTAGAGAACGCGAAATAGATGAAAAGGGTGGGAATTTGCAAATGAAAATGAATTCTGCTCTTCTCTCAACAAAAAATGCTCACTCCCAATCAAACTTTTCAAAATATCCCTGTGTGAGTTAACTCACGCTGTGTATAATATCTGCTTGAGTTAACTCAAGTAGGTGTTAAACATGAAAAAACACATGTGTGAGTTAACTCACGTTGGGTATAAGACCTGTTTGAGTTAACTCACACATGTGTAAACATGAAAAAACACTCACTTTAGTTAAGTCACACATAATTTAACACATGCGTGAGTTAACTCACGCAGGAGTATTTTCAGAATTTTAGTTGGTAATGAGCAAAACGGGTTGGGAGAAGAGCAGAATTTAATGAAAATTATCTCAACTTCTTCTAACCTCTTTCATTTTCGGGAGCAAGTAAGTGGTACAGTTTTTTGTGGGTCTCAGTTGCATGGGCCAAAATCATTGCCTTGCTGGATCCAAGATCCTAGTCTTAAAAACACGATAGAATTGCTGGTCCTTGGAACCATAATGAAGGGGTGGAATAATAAGCCTTATTTATTTACCTTTTAATTTTTTTCATAAATTCGCCATTAGCTGTAATCTTATTCGAGAGATCGTAGGAGATCAAGAACACTAAATTTTATTACCTTTATTTACCTGGATTGAATATCTGATTTTATTTCTATCAGCAAAGAAAACTTATTAAGTTCATAAATAAGTGCAATAGGTACTAAACTCATAAGATGTGATAACAAAAAGTTCTCACCTTATCCTCCAACCTATCTAAGAATACAATCTAATGGTAATGTAAACCATTCATAAAAAATAAAATAAAAAGACAATGGGTTCCTAATTTTTTTCCGAAAAACCAACTCCATGATAGACTCTTATTGCATCGATAGTCTATCCCGTGGAAGTCGATTTAGAGTTAAAGATTCGGCCATTTTTCGCCTTCCAAAATTAACAACACAACCATATATCATATCAACAATAAACCTTCGACCCTTTCCCCTTCTTAACCAAACTCGCAAAAATTTGAAACGAAGTTTGAGCATTTCCGGGAAACGCCATCACACCTAACCACTTAAACACTCTTCCGCTGGACTCCAGCATCCAATGGCATAAAATTAGAGCAGACAAGTTCTGAGAGAGCCAGCTAAATTCTCACGACTTTGGGGTATCCTTGGGACAGGGAGGAGAATATGATGTGAAAATTGTGGAGATAAATTGGACTTGGACCCAGTTGCATGGAGGGATACCTTTGTTTTTGTAAAATCCCACGTGAGGTACACTAGCCTTAAAACGTTATGTCACTTTCAAATGTTACAATATAATTGACTAAAAGAAAATATCTAAACTCACCCAAATTAAGAAATTCTAGTCATAATTCATTTTTTTTATATTATTGCAATTATTTATATTTCTTGTTGCTCTTCATTATTTTTATTTGTAGACAAAGTACCACCAAAAACTTATGAAAAACAGTGAAGTTTTAGATTTAAACTTGGATGAAGATGTTTACCTAAATAATTGAAAATAATTGATATTAATCTAATTAATGACATTTTTTTAAGAATAATTATAGTTACAAAATGAATAGTTTGTAAAGATTTTATTTTATTTTTACCACTGGAATATAAGAACTTTTTTTGTTTATAAACGAAATAAACAGTAGCAATAAAATAATCCAATGCTGAATGATATGGAAATATGCAAGGATACGATTTTTCTTCAACGACATTTCATCCCTTATCCATCTTCTCTCACCCTTCATTTCCTTCATACACTTTTGTTGAACCAAGATTACTTCCATCTTCAAGATGTCAACTTTGGCATCCATGATGCTCACTTGAAAAACGTTCACCTCGTGCCCAACAGTGGACACCAATTATTAGGAATTAGAACTCAAAACTCACACTAATAAACTAAGATGTATGGAGCAAAGATAAGTGGCAACCAATAATCAAAACAATCACAATCAATAACAATAACAATAAATCTAAAAATAGTGTAAAGCAAGATCATAATTGAAGTGAAAAACATCAAGATAGAGGAGAGTAAAGATCAAAGAAAAGTACTCTAATATTTGTTCACTCTGTTCGGCTCAAATTTGACCTATCTGAAGATGAGAGGTCTCTCCAATTCACAATCAATGATTTCTTCATAAAGAGATAAAAGGGTTACAAGAAATTAGCTTTCGACTAGCTCTCCAAGAGCAAACCTTAATTTCTATTGTGTTCCCAAATCTCCTCCCTAGACCAAGAGACTTAATGATTTCACTACCCAATGTGTTTACAATTGTTTCCCAACCCTATAATATATCTCCAAGGAACCAATCATTAGCCTTTGATTTCCTAAGGATCTCATGTTTTAGTCTCCCAAGATTCACCCAAGTTACATAGCAATCTCTCACCCTTTCATGTGCTTCCCAAGTGTTTTAACCCCATGAACTTCTCCTCAAAAGGCACCAACCCTTTTCCAAGAGTTATGTATTTCGCTTCCCCAAGATTCACAGCTTTCAAACACATAACCCTAAAACTTCGGCTGCCTATTTATACCGCAGACACCACGTGCATTACACAACCTCCTTGTTTATCATGCAACCCTTATGCAGTATACCATGTGCATCGTGCAACTCTCAAGCGCACCACACAAGCCACAAAATTGGACCTAAATGGAATGCTTAAACAACTACAGATCGCCTAACAACCCCTACACGTCGCACACAAAACATAAGTCAACACCGGAAGGTTTTTGCACATCCATATGAGATAAAAGGGATAAAAGGTTTTTGCACATCGATTTGCACAACAATAAAAACACAACAATGAGCTAAAAAAAATATTATGTAAGGAGTCATTTACTTATATTATGCCTAAAGTCAGTAAAACTGTAGGAACGGCCTTGTTATCCTTGCCTCTAATGACCATTCAAGACAAGCCCGATTAAATTCAAACCTCACTTAAAGCTTGATCTAGACACAATCCTCAAATTGCATCCAACCACCCCTGATAGTTATACAGGATTCCAAGTCTAGTTCTTCACCTTACATTTAACTATATTATGTAGTCCCACATGCTTTCACATTTACCTCTTCAACCTTTGAAATGCATGCCACCCTCTTGAAGATCTTTGCACTCAACTACACCAGTATTTTTATATAGTTCCACATATTTTCATTGTAACTTCTTCAACCTCTAGAATGATGAATTTCATCCTCATGAGAAGATCCACTTATCTCCACTTATCTCCACTTGATAGCTTTTTAGGTCGTACAAATCCAGTGCATATAGCTTTGCCCTCCAATCAAATATACTCTAGTCTAAACTGCATGACAACTTGGTGAATGTTTTGGATTATGTAATCACTATTTTGCAGTGTCGAGGTCTTTTTTAGTAAAATCTATTAGTTTTTCTTTTAGTGTAAGTCATTTTCAATTTTTACTTTATTAAAAGAAATTTATCGACCAACAAGAGTTCAATCTAACAAATCGGACGATTTCTTACATTACAACTGACATAATCAAAATTTAAATGCATAGACGTATCCAATTCTAACTTCTTGCATTTCAATAAAAACTAGAAGTAGTCATAATAAAAATGTATAATGAATAAAGTAACAAATATATTTAATATTTTAAATTAAGACTTATATTTAAAGATATTATTTTGTTGTTTTTGAAATGAAACTTAAAAAGAGGCAATATACTACGAGAAAATGGGACATTATTTTCGGTGCAAATCGATGAGTTGTAATTAGATGTAGAATATAAAAGGGATACACTTTTTTGGATTGAATTTTTTTTATTTAAATTATGTTATTATTTTTATAATATTATTTACATTTCAATTAAAAAAAATTAATTAAATCCAATTAAAATAAGAACAATTTATAATATTAGGGTGAACAAATCACAAAAGTAAGAGAAATATTGGACACAATAAAAAAACATTAATTTAACCTCATAGAAAATATTTTGTTTTCGTGTAATAATAATCTCATTTTATCGACATTCATCAATAAAGCAGAAAAACAAACACGTTAATGCCGATATGGATGCTAGTTATAAACTCGGATGGAATATCCATCAATCCCAATAAACTATAGAAAATGTTAACAATTGTCCTAAGGGCATTTGATATGAAGTTTAAAGTAGAAATTTTATCTTAAATTGTGTGCATTCAACACGTTGAAATATCAAAAAGCTACTTTTTATACATAAAAGTTATCAATTATTGCTATTTTTTAATCCTTAACAAATGTCCTAAATGCCCATAAAATATTACCAATAACCTTCCGCTAAATCTCTCCATCATCTCTCAAAAAATCTGGACATATGTGACAACAAGTGAATGTAAACATCAAGTTTTTCGGAGTATATGTGTGTTCTTTTTCCGACAATTATCTCCATCAAAATCGATCATTTTAGCCATTATCTCATTGTTCTCTACCATGCGCAGCTATTGTCCACAAAATTCGTTTACGGTTAATGTCACTGTCTAGTAGACTCACATAATCATCACAAATCACGGTCTTAATTCTCTCAAAGGCAAAGTTTTTTTTTTAGAGAATTAAGTATTTATACACAATTAAATAATATATGCTATATAAAATATAGGGGAATTAGTCGCTTTAGTTCCTGAATGGGAAATGAGTAGTCACTTTAGTCTCTGAATGCAGACAAATTACAAAACAATAATATATGGGACTAGAGTAGTCCCTGAATCGATAACTTTGTTAGTACCTGAAATTGACCAACAGAGTCACTTTAGTCCCTGAATGTCTCTGTTTGTCAATTTCAGGGATTAAAGTCACTAACAAAGTCTACATTCGAGGACTAAAATTGACCAACGGAGTCTGCATTCAGGGATTAAATTGACTAACATTTCAAACACTAAAGTGACGACTTCTTTCATATTCAAGGACTAAAGTGACTAATCTCCCTTAAAACGTAAGTATATATTTTTTTTAAAAAGACATAAGTATATATATTTTATAAAAAAATAAAAAAATAAGTATATACACAAAGTTTTCTAAAAAATAATAATATACTAAATTAGGTCAAATTAAATATTCATCTTAACTTTATAATTTGAAAAAAAAAATGAACTAAAATTGTTCGTTATGAAAATTTATTTTATTACAATAAAAGAGTTATTTAAAGAATAAATTTTCATCCCCTAAAAAAAATCATGGTTTAATTAGAGGCTAATCTACTTGTGTTGTTTTAATTTTTTGTATTACCAGTTTAGGGTCAACCTACACTTTTGTGTAAATTTACTGTGTTAGGTCTATGTCTCCTCAATTTTTTTTCCTTATGTATTTAATTTTTTTTTAATAATATATATGAGCACAAAAGACTAAAGTCTAGCTGGAACACCTTTTATTCTCTTTAATATCATTGTGCTCTTAATTTAACAAAACCAATGATATTTTCAAAATGATATCATCAAATATAATATCAATAATTATGTATATTAGTTTACATTTTATTCAACTGAAATATAAATATTTTGCTTTAAACTCGATATCAGATGAAGCAGTTATTAGAACTAATGGAATAGTGAGTTAAAAAACAGACCTAATGGAAAAGGAAAAAAAAAACTATTATAGATATCAAGATGACTCCCTTTTTGTAGAAGGCAACAAAGGGTACTTCATGAAGTTCCAGATTCCAGGGTATCTGTTATTACCCCAAAAAATGTGACAACGAGTGAATGTAAACGTTTTTTTTTATTTGGTCAAAGTGAATGTAAACGTTTTATTTATACTTATATAGGAATGAAAAACAAAGGAAAAAAAATTGTGTGGGATCTTTATCTTTTGGAAGAAAAAAGAAATATATCTGGAAAGGACGAAATAAAAGATAAAGAAAAAGATATTGGCTTTGGAGATAGTGGTATCATATGATATGACCAAGTTTGGTGATGGTACGTATAAAACAAAAGGGCACTGCTATTTCTCACGAAGCAAATCATCCCGAGCATTTCACGAAGTGCTGCCACCGTTAGATTTATATTTGGCTAACAACATGGGTAGTTGGATTAAAAAACAAAAATCATCCACAATCACGCTTTATACAAATACATGGTCACAATATTGTCGTTATATAACCTCTCGCGATAAGCAGCATTACCCAAAACAAAATGGGTTAGTTAGGTGTAACAGAAACAGATGGTCTGACCAAATCACAATGTTTCATGAGAGTTCGTTGATTATTATTATTATTATTTTTAAGGTATTGAAAATATATTCTCTATAAAAATGTCGTTGATTATTATTATTATTATTTTTAAGCTATTGAAAATATATTCTCCATAAAAATGTTTTGTCCAGTGTTTAGAATATTAAACATAAACACTTTTTTGATAGGACAATGGATGCTGGGATAATAACTCTTCTAGTTTACTCTAGATTAAGGGGATCTTTCAAGCATATTATATTAGTTTGATCGATATTATTGTTATTGTATGGTTGGTGTACTTATCCTACCATGTGTATACATCAATCTATATAGACATTGTATCGTCAAATTAAAAAGGCATGAAAAAAAATGAATGAAAATATTTTATTTTATTTTATCTTAGTTAGTTTTATCTTTTTCACTTTTAGTTTACAACCTTAGTTTCTTATAATGTTGCTAGTGATAGGTTTTAGTTTCCTAACAGTTTCTTAAATACTTTTATAATGCATATTGTAACGTCTATTTTTAAATATTATACCACGTGTGTAACGTTATATACTAAACAAACTAATATTGGAAATTATGCAACCTAAAAGTAGATGCATTATTGTAATTAAATGATACATAATATTTTTATGATAAAATGGGTAGTATTACAAAGTTGTTGTTGATATTTAAATTATTGCTTGGTAGTATATTTTTTCTTAGGTAATATTCATACCTTTATATTTATTTTGAATGTTAACATATTTTACAAATTTTCTTTTCCGAAAATCTACCCGTGCATGATTAGGAGATGTTTCTCCTCCTTTAGTTAGTGAAAATTATATCCATAATTAAGATTTTTGTGCAATTTGCTAAAAATGAAGAATTGGTCGAGCTGATACTCCCCTTCTGTTGTGGTTGATTCATATTTTGATATGTTCCTCGCACCTAAAATTGATGAATTGACAAAAGAAAATGTTCTGTGTACACCCCAAGCGAGTATATATACACCTTGAAACAAAGAGGAAAAAAAGAGAAAAAGAAAGTGTGTGATAGGAAGAGAGAGATAGAGAGAAAATAATGTGTTAAATGAGTACATAAAATTTAGAGATATCGATTTACCATTATTGATTGACAAATTGGACTTTGGTTAGAACTATATAAAAATGCTTGAACCGATCAATGGTCTAGAACAAAATAAAATGCTTGAGCCCATTGTTTTTTTCAGTAAGATTCATGTGATTTTTTGTCTCTTCTTATTGAATCTCATTCTTTATTTTTTAACTATATTAAGTATTTTATTATTAAATTAATTTAAATATTTTCTTATTCAACAATAAATATCGTGAATGCCAAGTTAAATTAACTATCTATTCTTAAGTGAAACTTCAAAAGTATCAGTTATAAACAAATTTAAAAAAACTTATAAAATTAGGAATGGTATAGCTAGTATTTCTTCTTGTAAAAAAAAGCAAGTAGCATTTCTTTAGTAGAAAATAATAACTAGAGTTCATACAAGTTACATATAATTATCACAGTCTAGCTATTAATGGTAAAATAATTAGATTTGGGAATGATCTCTATTGGCTACCGACAGTTTCATTACTTGAATAGTACCGATACATGATATATCAAAATAATACCTAAGTCTTAAAGCTATAGTCATATAAAATAGTATAAATTGGGTTTCTTTGGTGGATACAGTAGGACCCTGTGATCAGATTTGATACTTCATTTCTTTCTCATTTCTTATTCTAAATAATTGAGCATTTTGTATATGATGGGTTTACTTTTATATTTCATTTATTTGTCTTTTGAATTTTTGTCCATTTGCTTGTATAAAATGATTATGGAAGGGAAAAAAAAGGCAGGGAGGGGTTTTAAGGTGGCTTAGAATACGTCAATAAAAATGTGCCTAGTAAAAGAGAACTATATTATAAGTTAATTGACCTAAAAGTTAAGATTTAATAATCTCTTAATGTTAAGAATTTTTTTTATTAGTTTAACTCTTTGGTTTTAGTCCCCTTCAAGAATTTTAGTGGGGAAAAACTCACGGACAATTTGACCGTAATCTAATATCACTAACTATTTGATTCAAACAACTCATGAGGTTAGATAGCACAACTGCATAGGTTGAGGTAAGGAATATAAAGTTAGATGTTTTGAGTTCAAACCAGATGAAGGAGACTATTAATCTAAAAATTTATAAAAATTTGACAGTAAATAGACTTCACTAACTAATTATATAATTTGTATACTCTAGTTATTATACTTTTATATTTTGTCAAAAACAAACAACAATCAAACTCTTATTATTGTTTCATTTGAACTACATTTCACATATAAAAACATAGTTTTTTTTTGGATTAATAAAAAAAAAACAACTAACACATAATTATAGTAAGACTTCACGTTGAAGAGGTTAAAGGGGTAGTTGGTCAGTTAACCATTGAAAGCAGGTGCACATTGATTAATATAAGTGGTTTCATATGAGCATATATGAAAGACGAGTCCAATTTAACACAACCGACGCATCATATATAATCTCAATGTAGATGTTTAAAGTCAACTACTCAACTCCAAACAAATAAGTATAAGTGTGTGTGAGTTTAAAATATTTTTATAAAAAAAAAAGTTAATTAAAACATTACATCTTCTAGGATTAGATAATTAAATACATGACTCATTGACTAAATTACTGAAATTAAAAAAGAGGTTGTCGGTAAGATCTAACTCTATTGTTATGATGAACACTTTAATCATGATTTAAACTCAAAATTTTGCAATTGTTTAAGTGAATTTTAAGAGTTGTTTGTCACTTCGTCTAAAGACTCAAAACAATTGGTTGTAGTATTAAAACTATCAACAATTAATATTGTTTGACAAATTTACTCTTAAAGAGATAGACTTAATTAATGTTCCTATTATATTATTTATTATTTTTATGATATTTATGATTGGTTGCTCCAAAAAAAAAAAGTTTAAAAAGAAATATTTTAGTAAATAAATAGTTAATACAGTTAAAATTTATAAAAAAATCTTATAAAAATGTAAAAATAATCTCAAAAAAAAATCTTATATTTAGGAGAGTAAGTGTTTTTTTTAACAAGTAGGAGAGTAAGTGTTAAATCTCTCTTTGTCACAATCCTCCTAACCATGTGTCTTTCTATAGATGCGACCTATAGGGCATTAGTAGCCTTCATGGGCCAGCAGTCCTATGCACATCAAGATGAATTCCTCCTTAAAAAAAAATAAAGATGAATTCTAGGGTCACATCTTGTTTAACTTATATATATATATAGATTATTGATTTTTGTGGTTGGCAAGTCCACTTGTTTATTTGTGTGCCTCTCCAATTTTGGACATCTAAGAAAAGAAAGACCTATGTACCCCCACCTAAAGGACATTGAGAAAGAGGCATATGAGTGAGTAAGTGAGTATACATACACGAGACAAAATTAATATGTCCACTGCTAATTATTGATTATTGTTTTTTGGTGAAAGATCCAAATCATAGCAAGTAAGAGTTGGAAGAAAAATGCTAAAAATTAAATAAATATCAGAAATTTAATAGCGCAAAATAATGCGTATATTGCTGGGAGAATTATAGGTGACATACCAATAACAATTAATTAACTTAAGAGTTGTCAAAGTTTGTTGTTTTGAAAGTAACGTGTTTGTAGTTTGCATGTATTTTGTGATTTGTGACGCCTACAAATCATAAAGTTGAGAAAAATAAATTTGTGTTTTTCTTTTACACGCATAAGAAAAAGAGAAAAAGTGAAGAAAAAGGAGAAATGAAAATGAGTTTGTCCCCTCCAAAAATTCTTGATAATGTCATCGATTTGATATTTATTGTTAATTAAACTTGAAAATTTATTAATGCGGAAATTAAGTTGTATGACACCTTAATTAGCGGATTTATATAGTATGGACTCGTAATTATGCACAATATGGTAGGTTTGAACATGTTTGAGGTGTGAAATATAACATAACCTCATTTTTAGAGAGCACAAAAAAAAATGATAAATTTACATGTTTTGTCATGTTTTAGGGTTTAATTCCTTTCAATCTTTTCATTGAATATTGTTAGCTTTAGGAATATATCTTCAACAAACACACATAATTTATGTGATATATAAATTCCTTTACTAACTTTTTCTTATACTTTATTTTCCCTCCTCCTCGTGTTTTTCTCTTTACATTTGAGAAAGTTAATGCAGGTGTATGTATCCATGATCCATCCCTTGTTCACATATTCTGCAAGGGAAGAAAAAAAAGATATATATGACTTTAAAATAAAGAAAATAAAGAAAACAAGAAAGATAAAGAACAAAAGAAGGTAGGGTAGGTACACACAGTAACAGTAGTACACACTCAATGTGGTAGGTTATATTTCTAACCCTTTTTCACATGATAGTTATGAACATCTACTAAAAACATCAAGAAAACTTAAAATTTTATGCCAGGTGCTAGATTTTGAGAAAGTGCCTAAGAATGATAGATTGATAGTTTCTAGATATGATGGAATCTGCAGACTCTAAATTTCTATAAATTTCACTCATTTGAGTAAAAAATAAATGGATTGCATTAAATGGATAGGGCAACATGTTATATTGAGAGTTTGACTTGGACTTGGTTTTTTAAATTAAATATTATCGCGCAATTGTAAATACTAATATTTTTAAGAAAATACTAACGAGTGTTTTTGGGCACTATTTAAAGGTTTAATAGTATGTTTTTATGAAAAATTGTGTAATTGGTACATTGGAAATTAACATATTTAACTTTAAAAAAAATTAATTTATAATTTTTAAAGAGTATTTCGGAGCACTCGTTAACAAAATCTATTTTTTATGTGATCAAAGTTCATATAAATGGTTGACTTGATTAAAATCTATTTATAAGTTGACATCTTCTAATATATATTTTTTCATACGCAGCGATCAACGATTGAATCCCAAACCAAATGGTTAAGGCTACCCAAATGTTTACTATCACTTGTGCCACCCAATGGTGGTTCATTTTAGTTTAATTGAAGGGTGATTTAAATAAATATTTTTATGTTAATCTCAATCAGAATGTGCCTCACCTAATTAAGCATATATTGCTCACATTATCAATGTGTTACAGGATTGAGCTAATGATAATTATTCTTGGTAGGTAATTAAGTTCAAGAATAATGTTCCATGATGGAGATAGGCTTGACACAGAGAATCACATTTGTTCAATTTTTCAAATGAATAGGGAAAAGTTTAACTACTATTTTTTTATGAGAATTGAAATTAAACGGGACTATGATTTTCACATACTGCATGTAATGTCTGGAACTCAGGGCATCTTGTTTCCTGAGGATGTTACAGAAATTAAAGAAGAACAACAATCACAAAAAGAAGCACAAAATTTTGACAACATGACAGACATGACTCCTAAATCAAGGGCTTGATAAATGTCAGATAATTAATTATATATATGTCCTATTCAAAACAAATAGTACTAATAAGCAATACTCCAGATCACTAAATTTCATGTCACACATTAATAGCTCACATGATTAGTTTTTCCAGCTTGCGAATGTTAATGTTCTTGTCAGTATGTATGACTCAATTGTAGTGTAGTCTCAAAACTTCATTTTAATCTCTAAACTATATATAAATATAACATGTGTTAATTTTTAAACTATATAAAATCCGTCAATTTAAAACAAGTTTAAAAAAAAAAACTCAATCAAATTAATTTTGATTTTTTTTAGGGACCAAAAAAAAATTTAATTTAATTTTGATATACTATAATGTTAGAGACTAAATCGATAGATTTTTATATATTTTAAAAATTAAATTGACATATTTCATATACTTTAAAGAGTATTCATTATAGAGTTTAATATTAAACATTAAACTGAAGAGAAGTTGATATTTTAGTGATTAAATTAATGATTATTTGCAAATGAACTACTCCGGTTGTTAGTGTGAAAAAGCAAAAGAATGGTGTATTAGTAATAGTAATAACTAGTAATAAGGTTGTTAGTGTCGGTACAAAAAAAAAGTTGTTAGTGTGAAAGATTATCCGGTTAAACCGCTCCATAAGTTGGTATTATAGTATACTCTTTAGCACATACCACGTTCTTGATAACGACACTTTCAATAGATTAAGATTGAGTAAACACCCTCTTTAAGACTTTACTGTGAATCAACCCCAATATGGCCATATCTAAATACCTAATTAGCCTTCCAAATGCATTTTGTTTTTTCCTTGGGAAAGAATAAAGACATTATATACTACTACTAAAGTATTGGCATCATAACTAAACTTATGCATATGAGCACGTCATCTAATAAATGGTATCAAATCAAGGGTATTATTAACGAGTGTTGTAATGGCACTTTTTAAAGTTTGGAAATGGCATCATAACTAAACTTTTTTGTGTGTGTGGGAGCAAGACTTGTTGGTGGAGTTGAGTTGATTCTGGATTGGGTGTCCTTGTCGGTGGGGGAGGATTCCTGGTCACAGAAGCATAACCTGGGTGAGGAGTACTCTGTCAAGTTAGCCTATCAGGTCCTCTCGAGGACGAAGGTTGTTCCAGGTAGTTGGGTTGAGGAAGAGTTGGGCGCAGTCGAAAGTTCAAATTTTTTTCTTGGCAACTTATTCTTAACAGGATTCATTCTCGTATGAATCAATTTAAGAGGGGGGGTCTTAACTTATCCAATGAACATCGGATGTTAGCTTTCTGGGGGGAGAGGTTGAATCAGTTGATCACTTGTTTGTCACTTGTAAGGTAACGACCATGATCTAGTATTTAGTTTGTAGGTGGTTAAGGTGGGAGTGGGTTTTACCAGATAGGTGGGTAAGGTTGTTTCAAATGTTTGTGGCTTTAGGAGTGGGTAGACAGTCAAGGCTAAGTCTTATCTTGGTCTGGCATGCAATTGTGTGGTCTTTGAAAAGCCCGGAATAATCTTATTTTTCTGGTACCCTAGTTGATATTGAGCATTTGGTAATTCCATTCTTGGAAGCTGTTCTTCCGTAATCACTCGAGACACTGATGTTCTTTTTCGAGTGGAAGATGGAGCCAATTCTTTCGTGGCGCCAATAATGTGCATTGTGGTGGGCATAGATGGATTTGATTTGTGTCTTTGGTGGTTTGGGTGGTGCCCAACCTTCTAGTTTGGCGGTGTAGTGGAAGGGGTTCTTTATCTGTTGCCTTTGTGTGTAGTGGTTGGTTGGACCTTTTTGATGTTTTTGGGTGGTGTTTGGTCCACCAGGCCTTTTTACCGGGTTTATGTTGGTTTCAGTGCCCTTCCATATCTAGAGTCCCTTGGTTGTAATAGTTTCTTTGGGTGTTGGATCCAATTTTTAGTGTGTGTGTATTGCAATTCAGACAAAAATGGCACTCTTTAAAGATTTACAGTTAAGAAATTATTCATTAAAAGAGTCAAATATTTTAATTTTCAATGCATTGAATACATAAATTTTCATAAAAACATCATATATATAAAGTCCTTAAAGAGTGCGTTTAAGGCTACTCATTAACATTTCTCTTAAATCAATTATGTGATGCTTTCATATTTATCTTTAGAGTGATATCCAGAATTTGCAAATGCTATCCAAATTATGCCTTCCATTAATGAAAGTTGATCGTGAATTAGAGATAACACTCACAGTTATCCTATGAAGTCGGGTAGCCAATACTTTAACCAAAATCTTATATATACATACAACTAACCAACAAAATTGGTCAAAAATTATTCCATCTATGTGGACTTTCCACCTTTGGGATTAAAACTATAAAGGTACAATATAAATCTTCCGCAAGTTTACAATTTCTATGAATTCTGATAAGAACTACATCACATCACATTTAAGCTCGGCACGAAATTCCTTAATAAACCCAAAATTTATACCATTTTGTCTTGAGCTTTTAACGCTAACATAATCCCACATTACAAGCTTAACCTCCTCCACACTAAATGGTGTAATCAAGTCTCCCTTTTCTAGCAGACTGAGGGTCTTGAAATTAAAATTGTTTACCTCGAGTCTAACCATATCACTAGCTTTGAAATTGGCTTTAAAATGGTTATGCATTGTGACTTGAACATTAACCATACCATTGACCTACCCCCCATTAACATTGAGAGAAAGTGTCAAATTTATCCTATTTCTGTTTAACATTATCTCATAAAAAATTTAGAATTTGTGTCTCCATCTTTAGGCCAATTAATGTGCGACTTCTATCATTGCATACTTGTAAAAAAATTAGCCACATAAAACAAATTAGGTGAAAGATAATGTAACTCTTCCACCTGCACCTCCCCCAAGCCACCCTCCTCCCCTTTAGATTGTAGAGAATAAATGTTATCTTTAATTGTACCTTCAAAATTATGTGTATGATTCTAATTCTAAATCTCCAAACTATGTTTAATCAACTTAAGCTTCTCTTTAAGGACAATGGTAACTTCTATTTGACATATGTTGGCACATGGTGGGTGATGATTTTTTTTTTGCCTTGTCTATAATGCCTATTCCACTAGTTATTTTGACTCACCTATCTCTAAAACTCTCATTTCCTTCATCCCTGAAGTTGACCTCCCCACAACCTTTAAGAAACTTAGACCCATAAGCCTTTGTAACACTGTCTACAAAATCATTGTCATAGTCCTAGTTAACCGCCTCATTCGCCTTCCTTTACACCATTATTGGACCTTACCAAAACATTTTTCTGCCAGGTAGGTCTACTTCTCACAATGTTAATGTTTTGCAAGAAATTGTTCACGAGATGTGGATGTCCAAGAAGAATAGGGGAGATGTTTAATTTAAACTTGACATGGACAAAGACTCTGACAATGTTAACTGGGATTTCCTTAAAGAATGCCTCGTTGACTTTGGATTCCTTCCTTCAAATATTAAGCTTATCATTAGGGGTGTGCAAAGTTAAAAACCAAACCAAAACCATACCCAATATTTGGTTTTGGTTTGATTCCTAAAACCACTTCTCTAAAAACCGGTTTTTAAGTACAATTAGTTCGGATATGGTTTAAAACCGATTTAAACCAGTTCAAACCCGGTTTTCAATATAAACATGTTTATTTTTTTTAATAAATTTTAAAACTGGTTTATTCCTAACCTTAAGGCTTAACCTGCGATTTCTTAAGTTTTAAATCTGGTTTATTCCTAACCTTAACCTACGTTTGTCCCTCACCTTTTCATCTCTGTAGCATCTCCCTTCGTCAATTTCTTCCATGGCCTTTCCAAATCTCTTTCAGATTATAATTTCCATTCCGGCTTATCTTTGTTTTGTTTTATTGTTCAATAATTGACATTGACGAATTCGTTGCCATTCAAGGTTCACACGCTGCAACAACAACTGATTCTAAACAAAATGAGATCCAAAAGCGATGTGTGATTTGTGATCTCTAAGAAGTGATTTTCTAGGTTTTGTGATACGTTCTGGAAGAAGAAGGTATTCCGAATTTGATTTTTGAGATTTTAGAAGGTATTTGCTTTTGAGAATTGAGAAGAAGAAGAAGAAGCAATTTTCTCAATTACTGAACAAGAACAAGCTATTTGTGTTCTGAGAAGAAGTGATTTTCCGCAGGAGAGTTGAGAAGCCATAAGTGATTTTCTAGAAAATACGTTGAATTCTAATTTAGAGGAAACCGGTTGTAAACTAATCGTAAACCGGTTTACCAATTTTGGTATTAAATGGAATGGGCTGGGTTTCTTATAAAGTGGGCTGGGTTTTAAAAAATGGAAGGGTTTGGTTATTGATTTGGTTGTGGTTAGCCAAATTATTTGCACACCCCTACTTATCATGCAATATGTCACCTTCTCATCTTTTTCCATCCTCTAGAATGGTAACAGGATGCCCACGTTCAAAGCGACTCACGGTCTCAGGAAAGGATACTTACTCTATTTGTATCTTTTCATCTTATTGATGAAAAAAAATGTCGCTCTCTATTTTCAAACCAGTTAGTAACAACAGTTGGCACCGAATCAAAATTTCCTAGGATGGCCCCCCACATTTCTCACCTTCTTTTCAAAGATGATGTTCTCCTCTTCAGCAAGGTGAAAAACTCTCAACTCATATTCATTACTAATCTCTTTGATACTTTTACTTGGGCTTCAGGCTTAAGATTAACCTTGTTAACTGCACGACCTTCTATTCTTCAAATGTTCCCGATGATAAATTTCTTCAAATGTTCCCCATGATAAATTCACACACATAACAGATATATCCATGATCTAGAGTCGGGCTTCTCTTCATAAGTATCTTGGTTTCCTCATCCTCAGAGGCAGAGCAAAAAAAAAATGACTTTAATTTTATCATCATATTGGAAGCATCCCTTTCTAAATAATCCCAAATGGTTGGACCTTGTAAATTCAGTTTTTCTCCTCTCCCCTTATACTATATGCAGATCACCTATCTTCCCCAAAACGTTTGTGATCTTATTGACAAAACAACTCAAAACTTCATCTAAAAAAGTTCTGATAATATCAGCCTTAATTTGGTATGATGGGATAAAATTGCTAAACCAAGGATTTGGTGAGGACTCGGCATGAACAACAAGATATGCTAACTCATCCTTCCTTAGTAAGCTTGTTTGGGATTTTCTTCAAGGATTTAGGTCAACATTTTGTCTTACAAATACATTTTAGGCGCTAGTATCCTTGCTCGTTTCGGCTCCACTTCTGACTCACCTACCTAGAAATCCATTATTAAAGCTAAGAATGTCCTCAAAGAGCGGGTTATAGTGGCTTACTACGACTTCCTTCTGAGACACGGATTTGTAGATAACAATGACATCCTTCTAACCCACTACTTGGGTTGGTATGATGGTGTTGGTTGAGACCTTGGAGTGTGCTCTTCTTCAAGGTCTTAAATTTGATTCTTTCCAATGTCAATTTGGGTCGGATAGTTTAGCTTCTTAAAAAAAAAATTGGCATTCTTATGGATGAACTTTATGCAATACATCGAGGGCTTTTCTTGGCTAGAAAGATGAACTTCCAAGATGTTATTTCTTATTCGGACTCTCTCCACTATGTTAGCATTCTCAAGGAGCCAACCCCGTGCTACCACATACACCCTCTGGTCATTATTATAAGCAAAAATTAACATTTTAGATTCATTTATTAAATGATGAACGTAGTTTATAATAAAGACTATATACATCATTAATTGAATGAATCTAAAATGTAGATTTTTGTTTATAATAGTGACCGAAAGGTGTATATATTATTGATTCAAGACATCAATGATTTCCTCAACCTTAACTGGACCATCTCTGTTGCAACTTCTCAGCAAAACTTTGAATCTCTTCCTCCTCAAATCTCATGATTTACAACTTTCATATGCCAGACTTATTATTTGACCTTTTGGCAGCTGACTCATTTGGAACAATTGGTTTTTGTAGAATATAGTTTTCTCTCTTTTTAGTCTTGTAAAATAAAAATTGTGTGTTGTATACATAGCATGTCAATTAGTTGTGTCGTTTAGCGTAAGATTGAGTAAAAAAATTAAAAAAGACTACCAAATTTTAAAAAGGCTAAACTTAGAGACCATAATTATTCGGAAAAAAATAAATAAAGACTAATATTTGGATAGCCATTGGTGGATTTAAAAACCTTCATTTTTAAATGTAGTTGAATTTCCAGCTTTCCAAGTCCTTTTTATTATTTTTATTTATTTTTTACTAACCTTTTATTATTTGTTTAAAATTAAAAGACGTTCAAGTCATATTTAACTTCTTTTTTTTTATTTTAAAGAAAGGTGCTTATAGCATTTCATTAATGATCAAAGATTCAATACAATTGGATATAGCATAATAAGTAATAGGACTAGCTAATAATGTGGCCTCTCTTGCAAGATTATGAGCTACCGCATTTGTTTGTCGCCTAACGAACTCCACCCAAGAGTTGGAAAATTTGCTATTAAAGAGAGAACGAGAAGCTGAGACTATATTGCCAAATTCAGAAATGTCTTCTCGCCTGTAGGAGAATGCATCTTTCGTGACTTTTGAATCAACTTCAAAATCAATGTTCTCCATCCGCATATCACTTGTCCACTGGATTGCATGAAATAAACCGAGGGCTTCTCCCACCTCTACATCGTATACTCCCGCAAAGCTAACTGTTTTGGCAAGAACAAAAATACCTTCTTCATCCCTGATGCAAATGCCTATACCGGTGCGAAAGTCATATTTAACTGTTTAAAAAAATAAAGTTCTACTATTTTAATTTAACAAGCTTTAAACGTTTAATCAAGTGGTCATTGTTTATGCAATTTAGAGTAGTAGTATTTATAAATTCCACTAGATTTGTTTTATCATGTATTTTTCTTTTTCCAGCTAGAGATTCCAAAACATCGTCACTTGCGTATGCTATTGATCTCCGGTTATAATAAAAGAAAAAAAATGGAAACAATCCAATAATTTTAGTCCAATAAAGGAAAGGGACTAGAATTTCAGTTACCAAAGTACATATGATCATTCTTACAAAAAAGAATGAAATAAAAAAATGAAATATGCTCATTGAAGAGGGATTTAAACGAAATAAAGAAGTCACCGTGAACTTAACTCAGTTAATAAGGGCAATGCATAATATATGCAAGGTTTGGGGTTTAAAACCGGACACCACCAAAAACGAAATAAAGAAGGATGTAGAGAGATACAAAGTTTCTTTTGTTTTTTTAGCCAAGCAAACATATATATTATTAGAAGGAAGTACAAAGAATACTCGACGCATTATAATACAACTACAACCATTCAAAACAAATCCCTAAAAAATAAACCGTTTTAAACAACTGAAGCAACAAAAAAAAAACAGTTTTAAACAACCAAATGTAATGGACATTCTCATGATGTTAACCAAACTTGATAATTAACATGGTGGTATTCACATGAGATCTTAGACTGTACTCCTTTTAAGATTTTAGATTCGATCAATATCAATTTGAGTGAACAATGGTCATAAATTCTGATGTAGAGATAAAAAAAAATTGTAACTGCATCACATTGTCATTAATGTTGAATGTCTCATTCCATATAATGATAAATTTGTTTAAAGTTAATCTAACATATATGTAATCTAAGTTATTCCCAAATTAAAGTACATATGAAATCCAATAAGGTTATTGAGTGTACGACGTACTTGATGCTTCTATTTCACCCAACAATGGCAACAAATATAGAGTATAGAACAAGTAGAAAATGAGTATTCAATACCTCAAGTAAAAATCAGTCTCACCCAACAATGGCAACAAATATAGAGTATTATATATGATAATAAAATGAAGAAAAAAAGAAAAAAAAGGCTCACTATCTAAGTAGCTGTGCCGGAGTGACCTTACACATGGCTCTAGGCTTGAAACACGCCCCACAACCCATGTCATATGCAAATTTGACTTCAGTGTCACTTTCTACTATATTACGTTATATTATCATATGATTGAGCCACCCATGAGGATACTATGGTTAATTGACCAATCCACTTGAGATTAACATTTAATGCACAGAGTATATACATCATACTCAAATGAAAAATTGATGTGAATACATTCAACGAATATCGGTTTACTTGATGTAAAAATATAGTTTATTTTTTAAATAAGTTTGAGTTTGAATCTCAATGTCAGTGTTGATACGAAAACCTCTAATTTTTTTAGTTATGATGAAAGATATTAAAACAACGGTTAGTATTTCTCTATTGGTCGTAACTCTTTGTTTTGTTTAGGAAAAATAGGGAGATAAGTTTAATAAATAAAGAAAAAAATATAAAAGTAAGTTATTAAAATAATTTTTTAACTAGAGAGATATAAAAGAGATCTAGAAGAACGAAATCGACATGTGAATCCGTCAAAATTTTATCTCAAGTGAAAAGCAAGCATAATTTTTATTTTTTTTTGAAGGAGCAAGCATAATTTTTTGTTATGATCATTCTGCATGTCCCTAAACAACTTATGAATTTTTAAATAGGTCCTAAAACTAATAAAATTGTAATCAAATCCCTAAACTACGTATATTGAATACTCATTCAATAACCGGAGTAGGTCCTTACGGTACACTTCTGTCGGTCAATGATTAATTAACATGTAATAGAAATATCTAATTACAAAATAAAAATATAATAGTTCAACGTGATTGTAACTTTTTTAGTTTAGTGACTTATTTAAAAATCCTCAAATAGACCTCTAACCTATAATATATAAGGCTTAAATGCACTTTTGACCCCCTATGTTTGCTATGGTAGCAATTTTGGCCATCTATTAAAATAAACCACTTTCCAGCCCCCTAATTTTGCCCCATTTTGCAACTCATACACTCCCTCTGATTTTGACTGTGTCAAAGCCCACATGGCCACTCACTTAAGTGAGGTGGACGCCACGGGGACTATTTTTGAATTAAATTTAAAAGGAAAAATCCATGTGAGTATTTGATGAATTAAAAAAACAAAATAAAAAGGAAAGGGAGAGAGGATGGGCACGTGACTCGTTGCTTCTTCTCCCAGAAACCTTGAATTCCAAACCCTTCATAACTCACATTGCTTTTTATCCCTTCAATGCTTATTCTTCTTTCAATTTAGTTAGAAATCCATAAAACAATTTTTCAATTCTAATTTTTCAATTCTAAAATCAATTCCATAATCCCTCAATTTCGACAAAGATTCTATAACCATTCCTAGACGAACTCACTCATAGTAACTCATCTTTTTCCGGAAATCACTCCAGCAAATACATTTATTGCAATTCTAAAATCAATTCCAAAATCACTAGTTTCCATAATCATTCCTCATCTGAATCGTTTTTCTTCTCCTCCTCTCATTCATCTCTAAAATATTCAACGAGGATTCGCAGCGTTCATAAATATCTAGATCTGAACCTTCATCAATATCTATCAACAATAACAAGACTTATGGGTTTTAGCTTTGATTCTTGTTGTCTGATTCAACTCACTATCAATCACGACATAGATTCTCGAAAACAAAAAACACCAACTTGAAGAAAAACGAAGAAAAGAAAGAATATTTAGAAACTGGGTTTTTTACAAATTTATACAGAGATTGGATTAGGCAGCGTTTGAACAAAATCAGGGGATACATATGATGTGGTTTGCAGATTAATTTGAACGTGCCTTTTCTACTGTGATTTATGATTTTTTTTCATTGAAAATTTTCTGAGTTTTTAAGGCAAGATGATGAATATGTGATTGAAGGAAGAAGAACATGATGTTGAAGGATGATGAATATGATTCGTAAAAGGAAGAATATGATGTTGAAATTGTTGTTGGAGCCGTTGTTGTGATTGAATCTCTTTTGTTTATGTTTTGGATCTCTGTCGTTGAAATTGTTTTGGGTTTTCTTCTTGAATTTTTTTAGGAATGATGAAGCTGATGATGAATCACGTTCCCATCCAATTCCATTTCCTTTTTTGTTTTTTTGTTTTTAAATTAGAATATACACATGTGGCTTTTCCTTTTAAATTTAATCAAAAACAATCCAGGTGGCGTCCACCTCACTCAAGTGAGTGGCCATGTGGGCTTTGACCCAGTCAAAATCAAAGGGGACCTATGAGTTGTAAAAGGGGGCAAAGTTAGGGGGCTGAAAAGTGGTTTTTTTTAATAGGAGGCCAAAATTGCTACCATGGCAAACATAGGGGGTCAAAAATGCATTTAAGCCAATATATAAATAAAGTTTATAAATGTAATTATCAATCAAGAAGAGAGATGAGATAGAGTGTATGTGAATGAGAGGAGAGTGAGCATATAGAGATTGGGAAGAGATAGATAGATAAGGATGAGATAATGAAGATATACGAGAAAATATAGTGAATAGAGAGCGGATTTTAGAGAGGAGAGAAATATATAGAGAGGGGAAATTCATTGAATACGTCTCTCTCCTATCTTATTTTCATCTCTTCTTTCTCTCTCTGCTCTCTAATATTTCTCTCACGAGAGAGAGAAATGCATAATAAATGTTCTTTTTCCCATCTCTCTCTTATCTCCCTCTTATCTCGTTTGCCTCTCGTTATTTCTCTCTTTCATTCTCGTCTCTAATCTTTCTTCTTCCGCTTTTATATATTCTCTCTGTTAGATAATAAAATAATGAGTTATGCTATTGGTCTATTAGTTTATATTTCATTAGGTTTATTATGTATTCTCTTGAAACCTTTTGTAATATTAAGCTATTGGTATTCTATGAAATCATAGCCATCCTGTTAGTCTTTGCTATTCTCTATTGAAACTATATATTTGTTAACAAGGCATCAAGACAAGTATTTGTTGCTTCCGCCGTTGTGTTCCCAATGATATGGGAATTTGTAATTTTAATTTTTGATGATTGATTGTATAGGTATGTTTTTCTACTTCAGCCACTAAAAAAAAGAAATGAAAACGATGCTTGTTGTTTAACCGCTTAGAAATCAATTAAGCTACAATTGGTTTGTGAAGTTCCTTTGTTCAAACCGTAAAAGTAGAATGTTTGTTCGGTTCTAGTTTTTGTCACACACGGTTATTTTGTTTCTTCTAGTTTGGAAATGTACAGTTTCTTCTCATTCAATATTGCTAGATTCATTCTTAAAAAAAATGGTGGATTCAAAGGTTGGTTTCATATTGGTGTCTCTCACTGTTGGTTAATTGACGGTTAACTTTGATTAATTATCAAAACTTTGATTGTCTGGCTTAAATATGTTTTTTTGTTTCCGGCTTGTTTTTTCTTTGATTAAAATTATTTGCCTCTATTAATGGGAATTTAAGCAAAAATTTGGATACACAATCCACTTGTGTTTCTGATTCAGTTCGGTGTGGATTTCTCTTCTTTTTGTTTGGGTTTTGTGTTTGAGTCAAACTCCTTTTTTTGGTTTAAATGTTTGGGTCTAGTTTTGGGTTTAGGGTTAGTTGAGTCTTGGGATGTTTTTATGGCTTTTGTGGTGTTTGAGGTCAAATTTACATGTTTAGTGGTTCTCTATTTCCCTCTCTTACGGTCTCTATTTTTTTTGTTTAGTTTGATTTTGCTCGTTTAGTCTGTTTGATTTTGTCTAGTTTGGTTCAACTTGTCTTGGTTCGTTTGGTTTGGTTCGGTTTGTTTTGTTTCTTAAATTTGTCTTTGTTTAGTTTCGTTCGGATTAGTTAGGTTCAGTTTGTTTTGATTTTAGTGATTTAGTTTGTTTGGTTTGTTGGGTGAGTCAAGATAGTGCTCACAATTGGTTTATTTTTTGGTTTGTGAGTCTAGTGTTCACAATTTGGTTGTTTGGTGAGTCTATGCTCTTAATTTATTTGTTTGGTGATTTTGTGCTCACAGTTTGTTTGTTTTGTGAGTCAAGTGCTTACAATTTGGTTGTTTGGTGGTGAGCCAAGTGCTCACAATTTGCATTGGTTGTTTGATTGGTTCTCTCTTTGTTTGATTGTCTTTATCTCTCTATGGTTTCTTCCTTTTTGTTTGATTGTACTTCTCTCCCTTTTGATTCTTATAATTGATTGCACTACTCCCCCTTTTGATTCTTATGATTGATTGCACTTCTCTCCCTTTTTATTCTTCTGATTGATTGTAGATCTTCCCAGTTTGATTCTTCTGTTTGGTTGTTTCTCTCCCTCTATTAGTTCTTCTGTATGGTTGCTTCTCACTGTCGGTTCTTTTGTTTGGTTTGGTTTGACTTGGTTCTTATGTTTGAATGGTTTCTTTTTTTGGCTGGTTGATGGTGATGATTCTTATTGCTCTCTACGATGATAATTCACTTTGGTTACTCCACTCCATTGGTTCTGATATTAGTTGATTTGGTTTATTTTTCAGGTTAATTTGTAACAAGCTTAAAGCTTAGTAAGCTTCAGCTTGAGGAGTGATGTTAGAACTTTATATTATTTAGTATGTTTTTCGTATTTTGTTTGACAAACTCACAATGCTTCTTGTTGATGCATTATGAGTTTGAGAGTATGTGTTGGATAATAAAATAATGGATTATGTTATTGGGCCTGTTAGTTTAGAGTCCATTATGTTTTATATATATTCTCTAGTAACTTTTTATAATGTTAAACTATTGATATTCTATGAAACCCTAAGATCTTGATAGTCTTTGTTATTCTCTATTGAAACCATGTATTGGTAACACTCTCATCTATCTCTTTCATCTCTTACTCACTCGTTCTCCCGATCTCTCTTCATTCATTCTCCCTATCTCTCTCTCTCCTCTCATTCTCCCTATCTCTCTCATCGCTCACTCTTTTTTCTTCTTCATATATCTATCTCATTTCTCTTCTCACACTCACTCTCTCTTTTTCATATATCTATCCTCTCTCTCTCTCTCTCTCTCTCTCTCTCTTCTCTCATTCTCTCTATCTTCATACGCTACTCGCTTACTCCAACTCTATTCATCGTTGCACAAAGAGAAATATCTTTTTCTTTTCTTTGTTGCAAATCTTTCTATCTTTTTACTTATAAAGCTTAACTGGTCTGGCAACATTTAACCTAATTTTAACCTAATCACTTTTGGCGGCAATGAATGTTGGTCATTCGATGGATCAAAACATAATCTCAGCTTTTGATCTCAAACCTAAGATTTCCCTCCTTAAACTCTTTTACAATCTCTAATGACTTATTTACCCCTAAATTAATCTTTTAATTACCTTGAAATATTGAATTCGAATTTCCCAATATAATTCCTCTTTTAATGACTATCAATGTGTAATTAATTGATATAAATTTTCATAGTCAACTATTATTTGAAATAATCGAATTTTTTTTCACACTCAATAGATGATTAAAAAATCGAATTTTTATTCTTGCCTATCTAATATTGCCTTTCTAATATTTGAAATAATCAAATTTTTTTCCCAATGAAAAGATGATTAAAAAATTGAAATTTTATTCTTGCCTATCTAATATTGCCTTTTTTATACACAAAATCAAACATTTTTTTCACACCCATTGCCTAACTATTATTTCTTTTTGTTATATTCCGTTGAAACAGACCTCATAAAGCTTAACTGGTTTAGCAACATTTAACCTAATTTTAACCTAATCACTTTTGGCAGCAATGAATGCTGGCCATTCGATGGATCAAAACTTAATCTCAGCCCTTGATCTCAAACCTAAGATTTCCCTCCTTAAACTCTTTTAAAATCTCTAATGACTTATATACCCCTAAATTAATCTTTTAATTACCTTGAAATATTGAATTCAAATTTCCCAAAATAATTCATCTTTTAATGACTATCAATGTGTAATTAATTGATATAAATTTTCGTAGTCAACTATTATTTGAAATAATCGAATTTTTTTCACACTGAATAGATGATTAAAAAATCGAATTTTTATTCTTGCCTATTTGATATTGCCTTTTTAATATTGTCTTTCTAATATTTGAAATAATAAAAAAAAATTCCCAATGAATAGATGATTAAAAAATCAAAATTTTATTCTTGTCTATCTAATATTGCCTTTTTTATACTCAAAATTGAACATTTTTTTTTTCACAACCATTGCCTAACTATTATCTCTTTTTGTTATATTTCGTTGAAATAGACCTGAAATATAAACAAGGTTTATTCACTCTGCTTTTTCTCTCATCCTTTCAGATCCCATCACATTCACAGAAGCATGGCCAACAATGACTTACAAGCTTTGTTGTCTTATCATGCTTAAACAGGTTTAGGGTTTGCTAAATTTCTTATCATGTTGTAATACAAAATTAAAATTTGTTATCGTAATACTGACATTTTTGTTGGTTTTTGTTGCCAGCCTCGTTGAACCCAAATCTCACATCCAAACTTGAGAAGGTTGTCAATGATCTCCGTACAAAGTACATGATGTATGTCGTTGAGCTTGATACTTTACACATAAGACTTTCTTTCCAAATGCTTTTGTTCGGATCATCCTTTTCATTCGGATTCATCTATTAACAAGTTGATTCGTATTTTTTTTAATATTAGGGCATGGTTGTCTTGCCAACAATGTTTGTTCATGATTTTGTAGACCAAATTGGACGCTACGCAAATCTGGTGGATTCTAAAAACAACGAATTTGAGGTGTTGGTTGAGAGATTCAATGACAACATTTACTTGACTACGGGTTGGCATGCCCTATAAAAGACTTTTACGGTGTTTTTCTCGGATCCTGAGTGACTATGGTGTTTGTTGGTATGGATAAGTTTGTTATTCATTTGAAGGATAAGTTTTGAAGGAATATGTCAATTCCTAGGTTTACCCCACCAATGATTTTTAAGCTTGAGAAACAGGTTGTTCCTTTCAATAACTTTGATGTCTTACCATCCCCTTTTGTCCATGATCAGATTAATTTTTCATGTTCTTATTAAAAAAGTTGACTTCTGAAGACTATGATGGTGGATATGTGGTGAGTAAAAATTAATATTATTGATTGTATTCTCAACGTTTGTAAGGTATTAAATTAACGATGTTATATTTTGCACTGCAGGAGCTTTCAATGATGGATTTTGTGAGGTCGTATTGGATGTGACAACTACAGCTTTGAAGGCAATGGCAACGTGTGGGGTTGCAATCTAATTTATGACAATACTAATTATGATCATTTCAAAATTGGAGGTGGGTGGAAGAGAATGGTTCTTGCTCGCAATCTTCGTCAAGGTTCCCGCATATTGCTTGGTGCACCATCTGTTGGAAAGAACGAAACTCTTTACCTTTGTGTCATCCGCGAATAGGAATTTGAATGCGGCCTCTTGGTGGAACAAATTTTTTTTTGATTTTTGTTTTTCTTAAGTTAAGTTTTCCTTGAATATTTGATTAAGTACTTCGTCAATTAAGTTTATGTTTTGTAATCCTTATTCAAGCAACTTTTCCTTGAATAAAATTTTGTGTCTGCCTTACTTAATTTCGTTTTTGTTTGAAATTGGTGTTGCGTTTAATACTGCTTTCTTTTATCTAAATTGCGGTGTTGACGAACAACATTAATGTGCTAGCAGGTAAATGTGATTCTTGAAACTTTCTTCAATTTTTTTATAAAATAAATCAGCACAATTTTTAGTTAGAATCCCTATTTATATTACGACATAATATTTTCGTTGTAATTCAAAAACGAAAGGAAATATTTCTTCTCAATATCGCAACACATTATTATAAAACCAAGGATTATTTCTTCAACTAAATAGGGATTTGAAATTCCCAATATAATTCCTCTTTTGATGACTATCAATATGTAGTTAATTGGTATAAATTTCCATTTACTTTTAAAAGTTGCCTTTCTAATATTTGAAATAATCGAATTTTTTTTCACAATATTGCATTTCTAATTAAATAACGTACAACAAATTAATGTGCTAGCAAGTAAAATCGATTCTTGAAACTTGATTGAATTTTTTTATAACATAAATCATCACAATTTTTAGTTAGAATCCCTATTTATATTACGACATAATATTTTCGTAGTCATAAAAAATGAAAGAAAATCTTTCTTCTCAATATCACAACACATTATTATAAAACCTTTAAAAATAATTCGTTGATTGCCTTTCTAATATTTGAAGTAATCGAATTTTTTTCACAATATTGTCTTTCTAATTAAATAACGAACAACAAATTAATGTGCTAGCAAGTAAAATGTGATTCTTTGAAACTTGATTAAATTTTTTTATAACATAAGTCAACACAATTTTTAGTTAGAATCCCTATTTTTATTACGACATAATATTTTCGTTGTCATTCAAAAATGAAAGAAAATCTTTCTTCTCAATATCACAACACATTATTATAAAACCAAGGATTATTTCTTCGACTAAATAGGGATTCAAATTTCCCAATATAATTTCTCTTTTAATGACTATCAATATGAAATTAATTGGTATAAATTTCCATTTACTTTTAAAAGTTGACTATGTAAAAAAGGAATTACAAAATATTTTCAAAAATAATTCGTTGATTGCCATTCTAATATTTGAAATAATCGAATTTTTTTCACAATATTGAGAATTCTAATATTGCATTTCTAATTAAATAACGAACAAAAAATTAATGTGCTAGCAAGTAAAATGTGATTCTTGAATTTCATTAGAAGAAAGTGACTGCTAGTGCCAAGGGTTCAACTTCTAGAAGTTCATAAGCTTCCTTTAGGGCCAAGATGTTTTGCACCTATGCCTAAGTGCCCCTATTTTGATGTAATGCCTATGTGCATATCTTTTGATGTAATGCTATGTGACAATTTAGGTGCTTAAGTTTATTTTTATGGTAATGACCAAGTACTTCTTTATGGTCAGTGACAATTTAGGTTCTTGAGTATATTTTGATGCTAATGACCAAATACTACTTCATTATGGTAAGTGACAATTTAGGTTCTTAAGTTTTTTTTTTATGCTAACGACCAAGTATTTTTTGATGTAATGACAATGTTGCTATTAATGCAAATTAGTTGGAATGAATCATTGATTTATGAAATTATCTATGATCATATTATTAGGGATTGAATCATTACATGCATACTTGATTTAAGGACCATACCATTTCAAAATAAGTGTTTGATGCTAATGACCAAGTACTTAAGAAGTACTTGATGGGTATCATCTTGCTATTCAAAACAAAATCACATACTAGGGACCATACCATTTCAAACCAACATTTTAACCATAACAAAATACAGAGACATTCATCCAAGGCATAATCCATTGATTCATTCATTCATAATCCAACAATCAAGGCATAATTCATTGATACAGCAAGATTTTGAAGGCAACTTTCATTTATTCATTCATTAATTTAGTGGATTTCATTACACAATCAAGGTTTTGAAAGCCAAAATACTACAATCTAACATTCAACCTATTTCAAATAAACATTACTCCAACTGCTACTAATATTGCAGCTTAGAATTGTTCCTAAGACGAGGCAAACACCAAAACAGCATAATCCAAAAATCAGAGAAATTTTCAACCAAAATCTTGTCTTCTCAAGCACAGTCTTCAACTTTGTATTTTTTTTCTCCAATTTTGCAATCTTCACATCCCTTTCATCGTTGAACTCTTCATTAACTAACTTGAAGAAACTACAGCCTTTGTTGTACTAATTTTTGTAGTTTCTACAACCCCAGAACTTTTTTCCACAATTTGGATTGTGACTATCAGTAACAGTTCAAACAATAGTTTCTTCACCACACCTGCATTAAAAAATTGCCCTCTTTCTCATATTCGAACCAACGTAACCAGACAACTGACTCATTTGCTTTGACATTTTCCAGATTTGAAGGCAGAGGCGAAGGCGATGGAAAGATTCGAAACAAATCAAGAACCCTAATTTGTTTTAGAATTTCGAATACATCTGAGGAAGAGAAGAGGATTTCGAAGAGAGTGAAGGAGAGGAGGAGGAAGACCAGATCTGAGGAACCCTAATTTTGGGTTTATGAAGTTCTTATGCCCCTTATATACGTGCCACGTTGGATGCCAAGTTGGATGTGCCATGTATGCACTCACTAACGGCACGGTTAGGTTTTTGACATAAAGACGTTTTTGACACAAGTTAGTAAAGATATAGGACCAAATTGATGATTTTAGGACTTATGAGACCAAAATGAAAACTGGTAATTAGTTGAGGGACCATTGGATTAATTTAGCCACTTTTTTATAACATAAATCAACACAATTTATAGTTAGAATCCCTATTTATATTACGACATAATATTTTCGTTGTCATTCAAAAACGAAAGAAAATCTTTCTTCTTCAATATCGCATCACATTATTATGGTGTTTGTTAGCAACATTAAGGATTCAATTTATGATTTCATACACACCTTAAGGATTCATTTGGCTTCTCTATAAATACCCATCCACCTTCTATCTAAGGCATTTCAGTTTGAGGAACCCATATATGTTTGATTTGCACATTACGGTAAACAAAAGTCAAGGTCAATCTCTAATGCATGTTGTGTCTATCTACTGTCTTCTGTTTTTTCACATCGACAGTTGTACGTCACAATCTCAAGGGTTACTTCGAGAGACAACTTAAAGATTTTGATAAATGATCAAGACGGGGAAGATACCGATGTTACGTCAAATGTGATCTATAGGAAAGATTTCCGTAATGTGTAGTGTTTTGTTTTGTAGTATTGTTATTAAGACATATTGTTACTATTTATATATTGTCAAAGCTCCAGCTTTTGTTTTGTTTACTACATTATGCCATTAAAATATTATGTTATGTTACAGTACCAAGGACAATGTCATGGAAATATCATGTTATGGTACAATACCAACATCTATGCTTCTTAGTATTTTGACATTCAACTAAACTATTTTTTTACTATTACCGTGAAATATTACCTTCGATAAGACCTATGCGTTAATCGTTGGTCTAGTGAATATTAAAAAATGTTTTGTAAATCATTTTTTTGGCGGACCTTGTAAATCATTATTATTTGAATGAAAAAACAATAGCTTTAATAAAATATCATTCATATAAAATTATAATATGATTCTAAACTACATAATAAAATCAAATACTTTCTTTTTAAGGAATAAAATCAAATACTTGTTAATCATATATATTAAAGTTTCTATTTTTCTTCCTCAGAGGCAAAATTTTTTAGCAACTTAAGAGGGAAAATATATGTTGAATAATTGGCTAAAAAGAAATTTAGCGGGCTATTGAAATTTTTGTGCTAGCTGATAGTCAACTTATCAAGTGTACTAAACTGACGTCAAGTATAAATATTTAATAAAAGTTTGTACTTAACTCCTACAATTATAATTAGGATGTGTATATTGAGGGTTGTACTTGGCAATGGTTTATTTATACTAACAACTTAGAAACATATAATAGAAAGTGATTATATCATGTTTGATTCCCTTCTCTTTCGTTACTTGGTAACATGGTCCAGGGTCTACAATAGATTACTTAGTTTCACGCCGTTCTAACAAATGCCTTGGTACTTAACCCGCTTCTTTAATCACAACCCTTTATTGTGTTAGATGAGGCTGTAACCATAGAAGGTTTGATGTGCGTTAAAACACTTGTCACAAAGGCGGTAATAGAATATGTCTAAAGTTATTACAAAATGAACGGTAAAAATTAGGTCAAGCCTCAAATGCTAGGCTTAATAGCCATTCAAGATCTCGATTGATTTATGAACATTCTTAAACGCATAAAAAGCATCAATAACAAATATTAATCGAATAAAAATAAGCATATCAATTGTATTCAAAAGAAACTCAACATTTCATCGTTCAAATAGCTACAAAGAAAATCGTCTACATGACCTAACCTAGGAAACTAGCTACTCATGATAGCTAAACATAAACAAACGAATTTGAATATGCAAAGAAATATATGAATAAAGGATCATTGTGTGATGAAACCTTGCCTTCGTGATGTTTCAGGTTGCTTCTAGCCTTCTAAAGTCGCGATTTCATTGTGTTTTGATCGTCAGAGAGTGTTTCCCGTGAGGCAAAATTTTTCTATTTATTGGCGACCGTTTCCAATATTTCTGGAACATATGTGCGCAACAAGCACAGCCTTCGAATCCTTTCTTATATACTTGAATTAATTTGAACAAAAACAAGAAAGAAAGTGAGAAATGTTGTGCCAAAACAAGAAAAGAATTATATACTCAGAGTCAAATTTTAGAAAAGATTGGAGACAAAGGATGGAGAACAAATTGGTTAACTACTTGAGTTCAAGATCCTAGACTTTGATTTGAGATTTATTCAAGATTACCACTTCGACTACTTTTTATATTAATCTTTGCAAACGATATGAGAAACCTTGCTAAGATGAAGGCCAGGAAGAAGGATGAGAAGGCTACTCCCTCGAGTTTGCACATAATATTTGGAATTGTTTTACATCTTCACTGCACATCAATTTTTTCTCAATTTTATCTCTCAAAAAAAAAAATTCTCAATTTTAATTGTGCAACTACATAAGATGTGCAACAAGAGTTTTGTCTTCTATTGTTATAGCATGTTGCATGTTTATATCACTGTATTATTTTTTATTATTTTTTCCTTCACCTTAGGGGTAAAAAATTCGTCACCTAAGAGTTCGAACTCTCACGAGGAAACCCCATGTACTTAGCAGGCACACGCCTTAACCACTCGGCCAAAGCAACTTTTTGTATCCAAGTTTTAATATTTGTATTAACAATGGATTAATTTTAATATATATTTTAAACTTTTTTTTTGTTATATTTTCTTTGAAGTACATGTGCAATGTATGGATAATAATCGGATACTCATTAGTATTGAATTAAATGTTTATAAAAAAAAACACGAACAAAAAATAAAATTGTCAACAAAAAAAAACACGAATAATGGTGAATTTTTTGGGTACAACTATACTTTAAGTCACCACATTTTTCTTTTTTGTTACAAGTCACGCTATTGTTTTCATAAATTAATCTTTTTTTAAGAAGCTATGATGAAATATATTAACCAAAGTTTAGTCTCTCAATCATAAGGAATGTCAGATAAGAACTGAGATAAAAAGAAGTATGTGTTACATCATGTTATCAAAAGTAAAAAAGTGGTATAGCGATAATGCAAGCACACTTAGAATATAGTAGCTAAGATAAATTAAGTGATAACTCCCAAACTTAAAAGGGGATTAAGCCACCACATGTGATAATTAAAAGTAAAATTAGGATAATTTGCTTTCAACCACCAGAATGTTTGGAGCTTAAATTTATCTATAAGTTGGATGATTGAATTCCCCTTTGGCTGAAAAACTCCAGCATTCCTGTCACGTCAAATAATTCAAACGCAAGAATGCCAAATTAATTTTATAAGCCGGATGATTTTACTTTTTTTTTACAATAATATATTTTACTTATTTAGTATTTTTATTTGAATATTTATTAAATTTTAGTTATTATTTTTTGACAAAATTTATTAAATTTTAATAATATGTTGCAATGCTAACAACTAACATGAAATTCATTCTTTCTTCATATAAAAAATAAACTAACATGAGAAATTCATTCTATATTAAAATAAAATGAAATTCATATTCTTTCTTCATGTAAAAAAATAAACTAACATGAAATTCATTCTGGGTGTAACATTAAAAGGAGTGAGGAGTAATGTGAGGCAAGTGAGTTTTTGACCTGCTCAATCGATCACTCATTTCATAGAGTCTTCTTGAATTAGAATAGGACTAAGGCTAAATGAAATATGTTCATTTTTACTTTCACATTATTGATTTATCTAGAATTGGTTGGAGAATAGTGGTTGTCGGTGTACTTTTACACATAATTTTCCAATGATGTACTTATTCAATGAGCATATAGAAAAGGAAAGGAGCAAAAGTGAATTACAGCAAGCATATATCATTAAATTGTAGATGTTTTACTTACCAACATGTTTCTTCACCCTTGTTTGGAAGACAAGGTTGTCCCTACTTCACTTGTCTCATTTGTGAAAAATAGCCCCCCACACTCATAGTTACGTGCTTCTTTTTCTTTCACTAACTACACTCATGTCTCTTTCAAAGTCATGAGCAAATATACAACAACCTCATATTATAGCCAGCAGACATCAACATTTGATTCATATGTTTATAATGCTTTCATGTTATAGCATTTTGTTCTTTAAAAAAGAAAATTGTTATAGCATTTTGTTATATATAGTTTAAAGGGTGTTATTGCTAGTGCGAAATCCGGATTAAAAGACGCCTCTTGTAAGTTGGATGCAAATTTGGCATAAAACATTTTTTTAACAAAACCAAATCAATCCCCTCAGTACAAGGTGTATCGAAGAGACTACTAAATATACAAACAGACAGCCAAAAAACAACACAACGGTGCTAGCCGATACCCAAATACATGAGACGATTCGACCACCACATCTGAGTACCAAAAACAAAACTAGACTGCTTAGTTTTCAGCCACCACAAAGAATAATATTTAACTTTTTCAAGTAACTGATAACTAGAGCATTCCTGATTTTTAAACAACCTATTATTTCGCTCATTCCTAAAGACCCATCTACACAGAAGCCATATGAGCTGTAGAAAATTTCGCCGCGCTTTCAGACCACATGTGTAATATATAAATTGGTAAAAGTAATCCGAAATAACCTGAATGTCCACACCATCAAAACCAATCCAAGCTCGCACCAAAGGCCAAAGGGAGGCGAAGGTTGAGCACGATAGAAACAGATGATGAGCATCTTCGACGTGACTACACCCAACCACACACAACCGCGCCTCTGTAGGGGTAACACCACGAGTCACCAATTTTGATTTTGTTGGTAATCTATCACAAAGCAACCTCCACGCAAAAATATAGACCATCAAGGGAACTTGCTTGTGCCAAATTAATTTCATGCTTGGATGAACCTGAGCATGCTCATGGGATGTCAACATGTCATAAACACCACAAACGGAATAACCCCCTATCGGGTCCAGATGTCACTGCCACATGTCAGAAATAGTATCCTGCAGAGAAACATTAAGTAGTAATGCCCTACACTCCTCTAACAACTCTTCCTCTCATACCCACAAACTACAATGCCACCTCCGCGCCTCTCCCGCCGCCTCCCAACCTTACAAAAACATGTTCCAACCCGTGGTCGCATTGTTGTCGGCCAAATCATAAAGACGCCGAAAGAGATCACGAAAAGAAACCGTCACACCAACAATCACGCCAAAAAAGAGGTTTCCGCCCCATCCCCCACCTTTCGCGACATGCACGCTGCAGACCACCCGTCACCACTACCTCCTACCCCACCCTGGATTCTCACTATCTCCCTCCACCAAGAAGAACTGCTCCGACCCCCAACCTCAATCCGACCATCCTCTGCACCATACCTAACCACCAACACCCTACGCCACAAACCATCCCCCTCCACTAACAGACGCCACAAACCATCCCCCTCCACTAATAGACGCCAGCACCATTTATCCAACAGAGCAGTATTAAACTCTCTCAACCTTCTAACCCCCAACCCACCATGCTCCTTTATCAAACAAACAGAAGACCATCCTATCCAAGAAAATTTCCTATGTCCCTCACCCCCC
>Ga0228711_1000102_pt1 | contig 70184 bp, 36 predicted proteins | sample MedpolnodulmetaG_2_FD_177996 | JGI IMG/M metagenome (GOLD analysis project Ga0228711, IMG submission 177996) | Root nodule microbial communities from Medicago polymorpha collected in Santa Monica, California, United States - brown nodules | ecosystem: Host-associated > Plants > Roots > Nodule...
AGCATTGTAGTTGGGCAGTATCCATCCGGATTGAAAGAACTGCAAAACTGCATCAGTAACCTCCTTATGGATGATTCCCCAATAGGTTTGAAAGAAGAAGGCCCCAAAACCATATCATGTATGTAAGTATATTAAATATATTTCTTTTTATTGAAAATTGACGGTTCTCCCATTACATTGACATTTTAGCTTGAGTCAAGTACAATACATTCTTATTTATACTTCTACTATAAAATACTCAAATAAATATGTAACATAGCAAAATCCATAAAATAAACTATAATTTTTTTTTAAGAAGTGAAAAGCAATTTGCTGATAGGTTTAGGTCAAATATCCCACTAGGCGACGAGTGTTTTATTCGTGTAAGAATGGTAACTTTCTTTCGACCTTTGTCAAACTATTTATTGGATTGGTGGATTTGGCTTGGACAATACAAATTATGAGTTAGACTCTAAGGTGGTGGTAGATATTCCTAAGAAAAGAACAGGGTGGTGGTAAATGGTTTATATCTGAATAAAAACTATTTCTTATTTTGGTTTTATTAATCTTGATTGTGTTCGTTATTTGTCTATTTTTAGTTCAAATTCTTTGGTAGAGTTTGTTACAGAATACAAACTAATGTAACAATTCATTAGTTCGACGAATACATATTTGGCAGATGCTCATCATTTTTACTTTATTCATAAATGTATTAACAAACTATTGCTTATGATATGACATAAGTTTGTTTCTCTAAAAAAACTAATTAAAAAAGAGAAAATGAGACATGTTAGTAGCAAATTTTATATGTTACTGTAAGTTAGTTTTATATTCACAATCCAATAAGAATTGAGAATATGATGATTATTTTTAATGTAATCATATATATTAAGGATTAATTACACATGAATAAAATACAAAATGGACAACAAACTACGTCGCTTTGCCTTTTTGAATGACAAAATCAATCGTCATAAACACAACATTCATGGACATGGGAGTCATGACATTATTGTGCATGACCCTTTGAACTCTATGTAGAAGGTCAACCGCCTTTAGTGCTTGGAAGCCAAAAGTGGCAAAAGCAAATGGTATAAAAACATGTTGATTGTTAGAGCACGTTTTTTCACGTTTGATCACTTTACTTGACACAACTTTTAGGATTGCATGTCCTATCGTAAAATCCCCAATCCCTAATCTCATAAGTTGTGAAGCCCGGTTAAGTCCACACATGCATGTTTTCCTTCTACCCATCTGTACACCATAAAATTTGCATATCTAAGTGTCGATCTTCTATTTAGTAGGTCAGTTAGAAAGTTCACACGTGGATCTCCTTCTTCACTAATACTCTCGCCTATCTCAATTTATAAAAAATGACATCCTTAACAAATCTTTTTTCTTTCTCTTTTATAATATTTTTGTTTCTTTGTACATTTGTGATACTATGGTTGGTCAATGTCACCAACCACAATGTCATCCAAATATTTTTCTGTTTTTGGATGACATGTGAGAAAACTTATTGAAAAAAATTAGAATATATAAAAGGAAAGAAATAAAACAAGAAAGGGTGATAAGAGAGTCCAAGTCAGACTAGACGACACAGCAGATACCAAAATAACGATCCAGATCATCACATCCTCATCCAATCCAATGGCCCAAAACCCCTCCACCCAAAGAAACACTTATCTACTAACAACGGCCAATAACATGCCACGTGTCCACCAGATAAAGCCTTATTAACCAACCCAATCCAACGGACATCACGCTCATTCCATAATTTCCCTCCACTCTCAACTCCTCACCGGAGCAACCACCGTCAAACCTCTCGATCACCGTCAAACTTCAATCACCACTCGCCGGAGAAGTTTCTGAAACCGCGAAGTCGAACGATTCGGAATAGTGACGGCGATGGCTGATTCAGACAATGAATCCGGAGGAGCACCGAACGCCGGCAACAGTGAGTTATCACCACGTGAACAAGACCGATTCTTACCAATAGCAAACGTGAGCAGAATAATGAAGAAGGCGTTACCGGCGAACGCGAAGATCTCGAAAGATGCTAAGGAAACGGTGCAGGAATGTGTTTCCGAGTTCATCAGCTTCATCACCGGTGAAGCTTCGGATAAGTGTCAGAGAGAGAAACGAAAGACGATCAACGGCGACGATCTACTTTGGGCGATGACTACGTTAGGATTTGAAGAGTACGTTGAACCGTTGAAGATTTATCTTCAACGCTTCAGAGAGATCGAAGGTGAGAAAACCGTTGCTGCACGTGATAAAGATGGTGTTGCTCCTTCTTCTTCTTCGTCTTCGGTTTTTGATTATGGTGCTCCTCCTCAAGTTGGAATGATCATGCATCATCAGCATCAGGGACACGTGTACGGTTCTGGTGGTTATCATCAAGTGCCTGGTGGGCCCGGTTATCCTAATGCTGGATCTAATGCGGGTAGACCCAGGTAGATATGGTGTGGACAAGGTTTTTAGTGTTAATGAAGAGTCTTGGACTCATAATTGTGGGACTAATTTAAGGGCTTTAATTTAATTGTGGAGCATTATTAAGCCAAAGTGGAGATTCTAATTTTTTGCTTATTAGTGATTGTCACACACTAACTCAGTGGTGAATCAGAAAGTGGGTTAGTAGTTGTATTGCAAATGTTGTTGTACATTACAAATTAATAGTGCTTTCTTTGCTTTTTTGTACTTATGAGTATGTCATATATTTCTTTTTATTGTTATATGTTACGAAAAATGTTTTTCAAACACAAATTTTATTGTTCTCTCTCTGGGTGTTTGTTCCGACACCTTGAGTCCAATGTCCACACTTGATGATATACCGCGTCGAGATATAATGTTGGAAATCTTATGTCCAAGTAACACAAGTCAATGTTAATAATTGATTGAATATCAATGAATTATATACTATAAAGTAATGGTGTTGGTTTTGTAGTAACTTGCCGGTTAGAAATTCATCCTTAAGATAAATAAGAATAAGTAAAGAATTATAATAAAATCAACTTATGGTGTTGTAATTAGGGACAAAGGTAATATCAAGTATGGTGGTAATATCAACTATCAAGTATGATTTGGTTTTATAAAAATAGACAAAAAAAATTTAAAAAGGATTTTATAATTAGGGATGGAGGTAGTATAAAGTATTGGAAAATGTTAACCAATGCTCCGGGACACTAGTTAAGCAAACCAAATATAGTATAAGTGTTTTGGAACTTGTGTAGTCAAAACTTAAAAAGTGTAAAAGATTATGTTTTCAATACAAATATTTTCCTTTTTATTTCCTTAACTAGTGCTCTCGGGACACTGGTTAACAAGACCCTAAAGTATTATGTTGGTTTTTTAGTAACTTAAAGATGGATAAGTAGAGAATAATAATAAAGGCAGCTTATTTAAGTATGATGTTGTTTCACTATACTAGAACATTTTTGTTGGAGAAAATTGTAGTACTCAAACATGATTAGGTATAGGAAAAAAGGATGCTCCTCGACCATGCATATGGGGAACATATTCAGAGCTGGCTTTCTTTGTTAGGCAAAGGACTATATTCAGGTCATGTTGCTTGAAATATTTATCTGATTGGGCCCGGGCAGTTCCTTTCTTTGAACATCTGCAGAGACACGCTATATATAGATAACCCAATCATAAAGAACTGATAATATCTAAGTGTTCATCCATCGCATCATGCAAGCATAAACCAAGCATCGTATGAGACATTATATTTGTTTATTGTTTAATCTTTTATAATTTACAAACATTTAAAAAAGATACATGAATTTAGGTCTCTTTAACCTTTATAGAAAGATCACTAATCGTTTCTTTTTGGTTTTTTTTTTGTGGTCGAGGTTCGAATCCCCAATCTTACATATACATGTATTGTCCATATCAACTGAATTAAATTCACAAGAACACCACTAATCGTTTCTAATTCTAAACTTGTAAGCTTTACAATAATATAATATTGAATTATCATATAAAAGAAAATAAAACGAGCACTGATCAATCTTATAAATATGTCTAAATATTTGATATGTTAGAGTATGAATTTGAAGTCATCATTCTTCACTTTTTAATTTGTGATGTGTGTGAATTTTACCAAAATTTCTTTCAATAAATGTAATTCATTGATAGATAAGTATTTATATGTTCTCGTGAACATAACACACATAATATATGCAAGGTCCGTGGTTCAAACCCCGGACATCACAGAAAAGAAAAGATAAGTATGTATTTCAGTATATGTGGTACTAAGGAAACATTATTGAAAACATATTAGAGGTACTCTCCCCCACATTGTTGTACATACATTCTTTCTAGATCAAAGTGATAAAGCTAACATGAGTTCAACTCCCTCTACTATTATTCGCCCACATATAACAAAGAGGTAGAGACAAGAAAAAAGAAATTGTGCGAGTAATTAACAAGTGATTCCACCACATTTTCCTCCACTTTTGGTTGGGAAAAATAGATGAGCAATGGAATGAGATGAAATAAATACTTTGAATTCTATTACATTCCATTTTTTAATTATCCAATTAATGGAAGCTAGTCCATTCCGTTCAATTTTATCGATCATAATCTATCTCATTCAACAAATCCAAATACAGCTTCTATGATTCTCCCAAATAAGAGAAAAAAATTAAGACAAAAATAATGTCACTATGAATCCTTCGATGTACTTAATATAAACATATTATTGTCGGCAGATGTTTGTTCAATTAGTCGGAAATTGTCCGAGGACAGTTATGCATGTGCATGAGTTCTACTCCCTCTAACAACATGAAGATTTCGGTGATGAGTAATTTGTATGCGTATCTCTTTCACCGTTTTGTGAACCTTAAAGTTTGTCGTGGTTCTCAGATAGGTGAAGGGGTTTTTCAAATATAAAAAGGTATGTGAGAGGAAGTGATTAGATTCAAGGGTAAAAGAGAAATTGATGTTATGTGTTTCCAAGGTAGGCATACTCGATTTCAAAAAGTTAGGAGGAGCAGCTTCACGAAAAATTGATTCTACAGATGAAAAGCGCGACGACGGCGGAGTCTTGGTGGAGAGCCAAACAAATCAAAATCGTTTTTGGTGATGTTGACCATGCGTTGGAAGACTCTCAACGGGTAACCAAACATGGACTTATATATTTCTTCTTGAGAGGAACTAGTGTTATATTTTATTATGTCTATTGATGTGGCTTTTTGTGTTTTTCTTTAAGAAAATATATGAGACTTTTTATGTACAAGTCTCTCTAATTTTATCTATCTAAAAGGAATACATAGTTTTGGATTGACTTTTTCACTTCTAATTATTTTCTTAAATATTTTTGGGTTAAATATGTTTTTAGTCCCTATAAATATACCAACTTTTCGTTTTAGTCCCTCTAAAATTTTCCTTCAACTTTTAGTCCCTATAAAATTTTCAATCACTACTTTTGGTCCTTATTTTTAAGTTAATTTTATAATTTTTTTAATGAAATTGTGCAAAAATGTATAGAATATTGTAAAAATATTTCCAAAAAAAATAGAATTTTTTAACAAAACATAAATTTAATATGAATTTTTAACCATAAAAAATGTAAAATTCATATTAAATTCATGTTCTAAATTTTTTTGGGAGAGATTCTTATAATATTATGAATTTTTCTGCAAAATTTTATTCAAAAATATGAATTCTACATATGAGTTTACTTTAAAGGAGGGACCAAAAGTGAAGATGGAAAACTTTTTAGGGACTAAAAGTTGAAGGAATATTTTAGGGAGACTAAAACGAAAAGTTGATATATTTATAGGGGCCAAAAATATATTTAACCCAATTTTTTTTGCCTATATTGTTGGTGACATTCAAAAAGATAAAAAAATTATTCTATTTGTTATATTATTGATGTCATTGAAAAATATATATTTTTTAAACAAAAGTGCAAAATATCATAAATATACTTTTAATCAAAATCAAGTATAGTTTGTTTGTAATTTATACACATTAGTGTGATAATGTTCTTCTTACCGCTAGTTAAAACAGGGAACAAATGCTAAAATATTTTAAACAGAATTATAAATTAATTTATATCCTAATAATATCATAGTCTTGAATATAAATATAAATATATGATTTTTTAAAAGGACTTAAGGATACTATTTTCACTACATATTCCTCCTAATCTAGTCATATCTTGACATTGAGTAAAAAAAGTGGCATGTTTTTATTAATGTCTAATCATGTTTTCTTGAAGATTTTTTTTTATGAAAAATAGTCATACATTATTTTAAATCACATAAATTTATCACAAATCACTTAAATATATTTAGTTCCTTATGATTTTAAAATTGTTGTTTTAAAGAGAAAAAAAATGTTAAAGTTCATTTTTTAACACTTAAATTAATATATTTATTCTCCTATTTTTGGTGAAGTTCATTAACCACTTAAGTCTAATTACTCGATTATTTCAATTTTTATTTGATTGTAGTATATTCGAGAAATTTTATACATCAAACAAGAAAAGTAATATGCTCGTCTTGACACTAGTTTAATATACTTTTTAGTCAAGTAATAAATGAGACTATATATTAATAAAATTAATGCAATTTTACCACTGATTAATTGATTAAAGTGGTAAAAGACTTAAACTTGAATTGATCAAAGTGGTAAAAGATTTAAAATCCTTGAGCAAGTGGTTAGAAATTCGATTATGACTCTTGCGTATATAAAAATTAGATTGTAGGTGGAGAATTTACTCTTTATTTAGATTAATCACTGCTAAACCATTTCTCATGAAGAAAAAAAAAATGCAAATTTCCATTTTGGAGGATGAAAACATCCGGCTTTATTTTGTAGGAAATAAAATATTTATATCATCAAGTTGATCTCTATCTTTAAAAGTTACTTTCAAATTATTCTCCGACTATGTTAATATTTGAAATAGCCATTATCTTTGTTAAAGTTTCTCAATTATGTTTTTGTCATACGGCAAATGATATAAGGAAAATGCTAACTTGTGCCTAAAATTAAATATATAAGGTTTATTGGAATGTGTGCATTGCATTTAATTTTTAACTTTTTAATGAAATGAATGCATAAAATTTTAAAGAATATATCTTCTTTTGGGTTTCTTAACATGTGCCTTAAATGCACAAGTTAACACTACCCATGATATAATTAATAAAATTTTATAAAAGAAAAACTTATTTAAATTTAAGGGCAAATTATAACAACCTCCCTCAAGTTATGGCTAAATACAACAAACCTCCCCTCTATTTTCAAAACCATCATATACCTCCCATCCGTTACATTCTGTTAACTCTCCCTCTCTCTGTTAGAAATCAGCATAATTAGGTCATGCGACCTTTGTGTTTCCTCTCGCTCAAAACCGCCAAAAATCATGCGATTCTACTACTGATCATCCTCCTTCTCTCCATAGTTGTTCATCCTCACCCTCACTTGTATCTCTGATCCTCCTCCTCCTTCATCACTCACTACTAACCACTGTTTTTGTGCATTCTCTCTACCGTTATTGTCGTCGCTCTTAACCGTAATTGCGACATCCTTCTTTCTAGTTTCTTGTGTGTTGTTTTTGTTCACCATTCTTTTTTTTACGTTGGCGATCATCGTCGTATCACTCTTTTGTTTTTGCTCTCCATCGTTGCCGTTTTTGAAAGCAGCATACATATATAACAGCTAAATGCACAAAATGTGCAAATAAGCAAACAGAACTACATCAACCGTATGTATGCGGCAAGCACCCAGCTGGAAACCAAAACCCCCACCCCGTCACAGATGGCTGAAAGCAATACAACCCAACACAACATAATCACCTCCCAATAAAACTACAGAAATAGGCCTAAACAGGACCCAAAAAAACAGGCAGCCAAGACCATACAACAGAACAACAGACAATGTAAAAAAAGATAGAAAAAAACTTCCAATAGCAGGAACAGACCTACAGTTTGCCCCCTCAACTGTCATTCTCTTTCAAACATTCTTTTGATTAGTTCGTTTATGCAATTATTTGCTCAAATTTCATTGACTATCACGTGAATTTCTGTAAACCTTCAATGTTTAAAAAAATGAGAATTATTTTCTTGCAAAAAAACAAGCGATAAAGTATAAATAAAAAGGAGTAAGATACTAGTTGATTGTATCATAAAAAAAGAAGTTAATGGACAATTTAACAGTGTTAACTAAGAAGGGAGGTGTTATCTATTTGTTTAAAATTTAAGAGAGATTAATGTTAATTTTAAAACTAGAGGAGGCGTCAATCTCATTTTCTCTAAATTTAATGAGTTAATGAATAAAGAATACTAGTTTGAAAGAGAAACACGTTCTACCATATCTATCCTTGTCCTTCTTCTCTTTCTCTTCTTCTAGCTCCTCATCTTTACCTTACCCTCCCAAACTACCATTCATTCATTTTCAAGTTTCAACCTTTAACCATGGCCAGCTCCACCCTCTTCTCTTCTGTATCCATAGCTTCTCTCAGTCACTCACGAAAACCACTTCAATCAACCTTTCTTGTTTCTTCACCAAACCCTTTTTCACTTTTCACACTAAACACTCTTCCAAAGAAATTCTCAAAATCCAACAAACTCAGAACCCTAATTGTATCCAAATCCAATAACAGTGATTCAGCTGATGCTAGTGACCGTTTAATTTCAGCTCTTTGTTACTTCTACCCCTTTTTTGATGGCATTCAATATGGAAAATTTGTAATCACTCAATTTTACCCAATTCAAGCTATTGTTCAACCATTGATTCCTGCAATTAGGGTTTTTAAAAGCTTTCCCTTTAATGGGTTTCTTGTGTTTTTGACACTTTACTTTTTTGTTGTCAGAAACCCTAATTTCAGTAAATATGTCAGGTTCAATACAATGCAAGCTATTGTTCTTGATGTGCTGTTGATTTTTCCTGATCTTTTGGAAAGAGGGTTTAATCCAAGAGGTGGGTTTGGATTGGATTTGTTGATGAGTTTGGATAGCACTGTGTTTTTGTTCTTGTTGGTGTGTTTGATTTATGGTTCTTCTTCTTGCATTTTGGGTCAGCTACCTAGATTGCCTATTGTTGCTGATGCTGCTGATAGGCAAGTTATGTGAATGTAGTTCATTTGTAATTGTATAGAAACTTATTATTTAAATTCAGCTTATTTGATAGTGGAAAAAATATTGATTTTTCACTTAGTTAATACCAATCCTAGAATGTTGTAAGGAAAGATATTTGATTTGTTTCTCATTTTGCTGTATTGTTATATGATTTTCAAATTCAGGAATTTGTTAGTCTAGATTTAGTTTTGGTGAATTTGAGACATTGATGAACTTCAATACTAGTTGTACTTGCAAAAGTACAATAATATAATCTAGGGTTTAGACTGTTTATCTGATGCCTTGAGAGTGCTCTCAAGGGTTGTATTTATAGCCTTCTATGAGCCTGATTTATGGTTACTTAGGCAGTAAGTAACAGGGGTATTTAGGTATGTAGGCCGAGCTCTAAAGGTTTCTAGAAGCTGGCTGAGGCGGCGCCTTAGGAAGGGCGCAACTTGGGCTTTAGAGCCCTTTTGGAGGGCGCTGAGGCCTTTTGGAGGGTCGTTAGACCCTTCAGGAGGACTTCTAGGTCCTTAGGAATATATTGACGGTCCACTAGTATATTGTTAATTGAATAGAACTTATGTCTTTAGTTCTTAATTTCTTATTACCTTTTTGATTTTTAGTTTAAGCTATAGTGTTATCCTTTGAGAACACTAAGGATACTGAGGCCTGTCACGGCTCGATTTGGTCATTGCATATGTTACTTTGCAATGATTGCAGTGTTATGTAGATTTTTCTGTAATTTTCAGACCTACGGCAAACAGATTTTAGTTGGATCTATACTCTGGTTATTTGGTGTAGCCACAATTTAAACCCACAGGCTATTTGTTAGGGAGAGAAGGAGACATAGATCAATGAAACAGATTTCATTTGTTTCGTATTTTGCTGTGTCCTTGTATGAATTTCACATTCAGGGATTTCTTAGTTTGGCTATAGTTTTTGGTGAATTTGTGACCCTGAGAAACTTCCTTTACTATATTGTTGTTAATTGAATAGAACTAATGCCTCTAGTTCTTATTAGATTGTCGGTTTTTAGTTTGATCTATACTCTGGAATCAGTGTTAATTTTTCAGCACGCCAAGGATCTTGAGGCCAATTGTGGTTCTATGCAGTCATTGCATATGTTATTTTGCTATCATTGCAGTGTTATTATGTAGGTTTTCCTGTAATTGTTAAATCTGCTGTGATATAATAACCATAGGTTATTTATTATTAGGTAGAAAAGGAGACATCCTAAAGGTAATTTGCAAATGTTTATATATTTTAATCTTTTTTCTCTATGTTTTGTATACATATATCCATATATTTTTTTCCGAGTTGCAACATTGTTTTACTTGTTAAGGATGCAACCTATTGTCTCAAAAAACTAACCGCTTCGTATATAAACAAAGTGAACAGAACATATTGTTCTCCTCCAAATACATTGCATGCATATGCAACGATCTTGTTAATTACATCGGTTAATTATATTCCTTTTGGGTATGCCTTTTGATCGGTTGCAATGTCTCATTAGTAAAGAAGTTGCTGATAGTATTCCTATAAATTTCTGTCATTTTCTGAAAGTCTGAAACCAAAATGTTTATGCTGGTCAGTTATTGTGCAATGGAAAGTTAATATTACTCAATAACCTTGAGGTGAGGACCGTTGGGAATTTGATTTCAATGCATTTAGTCAGTTGATTTACACCATCAGATTATGCGACAAATTTAGTGTAAGTTCACCGCTGTAAAGACTTGTGTGAAATACAACGGTTTAAAGTTTACTTTAATTTTATCTCTGTATAGCTCGATAATGTATGTCGTTATGTCATCTGTGGTGATACAATGTGGTCACGGTGAAGAGTGAACATAAGTAAAAAAAGTGGAAGTGGGATGTATTCTTGAATAATGTATGACTGGATACTCTCTATTGTTTTGCTGGGATGTTTATGTCTATGCAATATACATCATGGAGCTATAGGCCAAATTGACACCGGTGAGATTTTTTTTAAGAAGCTAAAATTGTCCATCCAAATTGACAGTGGCGAGAATTGAACTAGAGACCTTAAGGAGAAGCACACATCCAGATCTCAAACCAATACCACCAAGCCAACCCAAATGGTTTGCTTATGTTATTATAATGATATATTTTTTAACCTACAATTCTTAGGGGAAGAGATCCTGATAATTTGAAATTTGGTTGACAAAAAAATAAAGTTCAACAAAAAATTGTCAAATGAAAAATATTTAACAAATAGGTGGATCATCGAAACACACTAACTATTATGACCAAAATCTGGCGTATTTGCACTCTATACCATATATATTTTTTTAATTTTAAAATTAAGATGATAATAGATAAAAAACAATGAACTAAAGTAGTAAATGTTTAATTTTATAAGTGTTGAGTTACGTTGTAAACATACTCTCACTTTAATTAATAATTTTTTTTAATCTTTTTTTCTCATTTATAAAAAACAATAGAGAAATGTTACTCAGACAATAACATGTATATCTACACCAAAAAACAACAACATGTGTAACCTGTCTATATACGATTTCATTTTTATTTTTCAGCGAGTTAAATAAATAATTATAAATGATATATTTTTGTTTGGTGTCGAATATGATCTCATTTTCTTAGTTGTTTAAGCAACATTCCTCAGATAATATTGAGCCTTTAACTTTTTCCAGTGAATAAATGAAATCAAATTGAAGGGGCGAGAAGGGAAAGGTGCACTCTATGTTTTTCATAAATTTGAGGCTTTTCAATGTGTGCCGAATCAAGATACGTGTTACAAACTATTTTGAGTACAAGGTGTAGTGCTGATATGATCCACCAAGCCGTTTCTGTCTGTCAAAAGATGATATTACTACTTCCTCATGATGATGCTGATGATTCATGGTGGTGACTCTTCTCAAGACTACAGCCACCTTCCTCCTAGTCTAGACGGCAAAGAGGACGTCACCACCTCCAAATATTTCCAGAAAGTAGGTACATGATTAATAGACATCTTGGTTTCACGCATTTGGACAGTCAGCATAAACATCAACAAACATTTTCTACTCAAAATTATTGAAACCTCTTGTCAAACTAAACTAGTTGAAACCTCAAAGGTTTCGCCTCATAATCTTATCCACTTTATGAAGTGGGTTTGGAGGAGGAGGAACGATAATAAATCATTCTATAAAGATCTCTTTACTACCCCTGCTTTGGAACCCCTTCATTCAGCAATATGTGATGTTCCCACTGAATTTGATGTTCAACTAAGGCAGAATGACATACTTTTTCTGTGGGACTTGCTTAAACATATTGGCAACTATGAGACTGGCCTTTTTAACACCGAGATTCTCAATCGACTCCTAGATTTATTTGGATGTATGCGGGGCCAAGGAAAGACTGCACTCGATGTTTTTTTTGAGGCCATCATTGAGAAATATAGCAATTCCACCTCATTCCTTTTTAGTGGCAGAAAAAGGAAATACTTCTTGCATAATGAGTGCCTTGTTTGCTAGAAATGTAACCAACTTTATTTTATCTCATTCTGGATAAAACGTACAAACATTAATCTATATACTTTTTTTTCCTGCTTTTCAACCTTCCTTTATAGCAATTTCTAGAATATTGTAAGGAATCAAATTTTATATATGTTTCATACAGTTGTGAATTGAATATAACTTAGGTCTTTAGTTCTTATTACATTGTTGGTTTTTAGTTAGAGCTGTACACTGAAATAAGAGTGTTTATTTTTTTTGTAGAACACCGAAGATCTTGAGGCCCATTGCGGTTCGATGTGGTCATTACATGTGTTATTTTGCAATCAATTTTGGAATTTCCTGGAATTTACAAACCCACTTCAATTGTCATGTGATGCAGTTGACAACAATACTGTGGCTGCATCAGTTGATTTTGATGCAATGCACAATTTAAAACCACTGATTATGCATGAGTAGATATGGAAACAAAGGTGATTTGAAAATGTTAGTATTTTTTTCTACGTTTTTATATCCATATAGTTTTATGGGTTGTTATACTTTTACTTGTTATGGAGGTAACCCATTGACCCTGAGGAAATCAAGGGTTGCATACATAACAGTGTGTTTCCCTCAAACCAAACCAAAGAAAATATATTGTTCTCCTCCAATTACATTGCATGGATATGCAAGGATCTTGTAAATTACATCGAGTAATTATATTGCTTTTAAGTATGTCTTTTGATTGTTTTGGACGTTTCTTTAGTAACAATTTATGTAATAGAGTTAATCATCAATTTTCTATTCTATTTTCTGGAAGCCTAAAACCAAAATGCTATGTTGGTTGTTTATTGTACAAAGGAAAATTCATATTCAATATAACCTTATTGTACAAAGGAAAATTCATATTCAATATAACCTTGAAGCAAAAGGACCCTTGAAAATTAAATCTCAATGACTTTCGTTACTTTCTCGTTTCTTTGACTCTGAGCAGCCACGAGATCATACATTCACACAATCAGTTTATTTACAAGTTCATATTAATCTTTTCGTTACATATTTCTCTTGAAATCAGAGATTTGTGGAAAATCTAAATGGTGTAAGTTCACATGATGTGTTTGTGAATGTGCGATAACTAAGCAGCAGAGATAAAAAAAACCAATCTAGTACTAAAAAAAAACAAGCAGAAAGCTTTGGCAAAAAAAAAATAAAAATTATCTAGTACTATTACATATGATGTCCAATTCAAAATGATGACTAAAATTAAAAACCAATCTAAATCAGAACACAATAAAAGATGACAAAAATGTTAGAATAGAGTAATTCATGTTTAGTTAGTTAGATAACTTGCAATACAAGTAACTGTCATTGGTTGTGGAAACTAAGTTAGTTTTGAGTTAGTAAGGTAGTTGACAATAAGGGAAGTTAGTGATAACTGTTTTTCAGTTTTGAACAAAGCATAAATGATTTGAGTATCTGCTGGTCTAATTAACTGTCATTGTGCCGAAATCTTTTCTCTGTTATCCAAGTGTCAACAGTTCTATCATTTGGTTCTTCAAAATGTTAAGTTTCTAAATGATCAACATGTTGCGGAGTTGTCTTTGTTTCTTGGTGATTTGGTATCTATTAACTTCACTAGGTGTTTGATGCTCACATAATAAGCCTTCTTTGCACTCACATAATATCATGTTTTTGTTTTCAAATTTACTTCTCTAAGAACCAACTTATGTTATTTCTTTTTGGACAAAACTTAGAATCATTGACCTGTATACTTTAGGATCAAAATGTTAATTTTTGAGAGAACTGATGATCTTGAGGCCCATTGAGGTTCGATATGGTCATAATTACATATGTCATTTTGCAATCAATGCGGTGGTATATGTATTTTCTGCTAATTTTCAAAGCCACTGCAATTGTCATGTGATACAGTTGCGTACAATGTTGCGGCTGCATCAGTTGATTTTGATGCAGTTCGCAATTTATAACCGCAGGTTATGTAGCTTTTGATCAAGGATAATATGTAACACTAGATTTTGTAAGAACACCTGCGAAAAAATGATTTTTCTTCTTCTTTGTATAGCTCAATGATGTATGTCATTATGTGAAGATGGAGCGTGAGCCTTAGTTAAAAGTGGCAGTGGGAAGTGTTCTTGAAATATTTATGACAGAAATTCTTGAAACATGTAGTTTAACAAGCTAATACAAGAATTTGTGTGAGGTTTTCCTAGGATAATTATAGAGGTATGTAATTGATCTACATAGTGAAGTTGAGAAGTACATGTCTAAGTCCCATGGTATGTGCAGCAAGTATTAAGCTAGGATTACAAGCTTCTGCTTTGACATAGGAGTTAAAAAGATTTTGGTGTGAACGTGGAAATCATTCGTGCAACCAAACAAATCCTTAGAGTGTATTTGGATGAGGGAATGTTTTGAGGGAATTATTTCCTAAAGAGTGTATTAAAATATGATTCATGACAAATTCAAGGTCAAAATTATTTCCTTAGAGTGTGTTTGGATGAGGGAATAATTCATAAAGTATTAAGCAATTTAATTGAATCATTTGAATTACTTAAAATTCTAAATTTTTAAAATTTCTCAATTAATCCATCCAAACACACTCTTACTCTTAGTGTATTAAAATATGATTCATGACAGTTCTATAAAAAAAATTATTTCCACTTTATGAATTGCAAATAAGTTAATCCATTTATCCCTTCCTATCTCTGATATATTCATAGTTCCATAGTTCATTGCATTAATTTGTAGAATCACATAAGCTGAGTTTATTTATTAATAACAATTTTTTTAATTGGTTTCATAAAAGATTTGTTTCAAATTTTCATTTAATTAAAATTAATTATTATTGAGTCATTGTCACACAACATCAATTAAATTGTCTACAAACTTTAGATCAACCAATAAAAATATTAAAATTGTTAGGTTTAACGTCATGATCGGGTTTCAAACCCGGACACCTATACTAGTACAAAAGAGTTTATAATGGTTGTCATTGCGTCTATCTACTAAAAAAAAAAACTAATTAACTATATATTTTTCTCTAAAAAAAACTATATATTTAAACGGTTTAATCTACTAAGTAATTTGTTTGATATTTAATGGTAAAACATATGATTTCTCCTCTAATATCTCTTTTGATAAAAATTTGGTAAAACACTTTTAGAGGAATTAGTTATTTTTTTGAGAGATTTTTGAGTTAGTTGTATTCCTAGACAGACATAATATTATTTCACTGGAAGTCCACTATGAAAAGGAAAAGAAGATCTTTCAAACCAACTATGGAGTCCACTCAAGCAAGAAGAAGCAAAAGAAAAACAATGGTTGGTGGTTTCTATTTACCTGATGAGTGTTGGGAATGTGTCTTCAAATTCCTCAACGACAACCATAGTTGCATGACATCTTTATCAGTTGTCTCGAAACAATTCTTGTCCATCACCAACCGCATCAGATTCTCTCTCACAATCTGCTGTGATCATAGTCAAACCCTCCCTTTTCCTCCTCGTCTACTCCGTAGATTCATCAGTCTCACCTCCCTCGACCTTTCACGCTTCCACGGTAACCTCAGCAAACTTCTCGGCCAAATCTCTAGTTTTCCATTGAAACTCACATCACTCAATCTCTCAAATCAAAGTATTATTCCCACAAATGGGTTGCGAGTTTTTGCCAAAAAGATTACAACTTTGACCTTTCTCATTTGTTCGAAAGTGCATTTTATTTATAGTACTGACCTATTCCTCATCTCTGATTGTTTCCCTTTGCTGGAAGACCTCGACCTCAGTGACCCGATACAATGTGTACGCTATGATGAGGTAGAGCCTCTTTCATTGGCACTTTTCAAACTACGAAAGGTTAATCTCTCTCGTCATCACTACATCAATGATAGATTACTTTTCGACTTGTTTAAGAAAAGAGAGTTTCTGGAAGAGGTCATCTTGCGTGACTGTTATCGCATAACGGAGGTTGGTATTGTTTCTGCTCTCCGCCAAAGACCAACATTGAGGTCTTTATCCATTTCCAATCCTTGCACTAGAAATCTAACACATATTACTTCACATTTTATTGACAGCTTGGTAAGTTTGAAAGGACTTGACTTGTCTTGATTTGTGGTTTTTGAATATCTCGGATGAGTTGCTTTTATTTTTTGCAATGGAAGGTGGTCCTCCTGACGAGGCTCGCCCTCTGAAATTGCAGAGGCAATAGTTATTCCGGAATATTTCCTTTGGTCATCTTCAAAATGCTGAGTTGTGGAATTGACTTTGTTTCTAGGTGATTTGGTAATTATTAACTTCAAATCGGGCAGATGCTCACACAATCAACCTTCTTTGCACTCCTTAAGAATTTTACAGAACCAACTTATGTTATTTTTTTTGGACAAAACTTACAATCATTAATTTACATACTTTTTGTTCCGGATTTTTCACTTCCTTAATAGCAATTCTAGAATGTCCTAAGGAAATAGATTTCATTTGTTTCATATATTGCTGTGTCCTTATATGACTTCCAAAATCAGGAATTTCTTATTCTGGCTTTAGATTCATGAATTTGTAAAACTAAGAAATTCTCTTTTTATATTGTTGTTAATGGAATTGAACTTATGCCTTTATTTCTTATTACATTGTTGGTTTTTAGTTTGAACCTCAAACTTTGAGCTATACTCTGGGATCAAAGTGTTCATTTTTTAGAGCACTCTGAATGTTGAGGCCTAATGAGGTTCAATGTGGTCATTATTATATATGTTATTTTGCAATAAATGCAGTTGTTTGTAGATTTTATGCTAGTTTTTAAACCCACTCCAATTGCCATGTGATGCCAAGTGCCAACTACTCCCTCCGGTCCTAAATATAAGAGAAGATTCTTTTTTTATATTCATTGAATAAATGATGTATTTAATTTTTATTATAGTCTAGATACATTATTTATTCAATGAACCTACAAAATATATTCTTCTCTTATATTTATTTAAGACCGAATGGAGTATATTGCAGCAGCATCGATTCATTTTGATGCATTCCACAATTTAAAAACACCTTTTATGCATTAGGGAGAGGAGGAGACATAGAGGTAATTTGGGAAATATATTGTTCTCCAACATTGCAAGAAGCATATGCGAGGATCTTGTAAATCATATCCATTAATTATATTGCTTCTGAGTATACCTTTTGATCGGTTTCTATATCTCTTCGATAAGAAATTGTGGATAGTATTGATATTAATTTCCTCTGACATTTTCTGTAATCCTGAAACCAAAATGTTAGGTTGGTAACTTATCGTGCAAGGGAAAGTTCATACTCAATAACTTTGAAGCAAGAGGAACCTTGAAAACTAGATCTCAGTGCATTTGGCTACTTTCTCAACTTTGTTTTGGACTCCGAGCAGTCATGTGATCAACATTCATGCAGTCAGCTTATGTACACAGGACACGTCAGATTAATCATTTACTTGCATATTGCTCTTGAAATCAAGGACTTTTACAAAATCCAATGGTGTAAATTCATATACTGCGTGACTGTGTGATAACTTGGCAGCAATGAATCCATATCTTTTGATTAAGGATAATATAATGTGGAGATGAAGTGTGAGCTTGAGTTGATAGTGAAAGTGGGAAGTATTCTTGAAAGTTAACAGTAACAAGCTAATACCAGATAGTGTCAATGTTTGGAGTTGGATGAACTTCGATAATTCTAGAGATGTTTCAGTGTCGTTGATCTTTATTGTGATGTTTGGATGTACATGTATATGTCTCATGGTAAGGGCAGCAGAAATTGCTATCCATTGTAATGATGGTTAAATGTAAAGATACTATTATTAGAAGCTTATTTACGATAAGAAGTTCAATAATTGTGAGGAAGCTGCCAAACATAGGCTATCACCAAATCTAAAATATTAGGGATTAAGTTACAAAATTAAAACCTAAACTAACTAGCTAATTTGTCATCCCTGTTAGAACAATCACTATGTTCTATGCGCAGCGGAAAGTGCTTATGAAAATAAGCTGTTTTAAGCAAGATGAGAAATAACAGAAAAGTTGTAAAACTGAAAGAGAGAAAATAATGGAAATTTGTATTCACACAATTGCTAATATTTACAACACATGAGTGAGTATATATACAATTAGACGTTGTAACAAACTCTACAAACAAACTAACTACCTTGGTTAACACGCTAACCAAGGTTTGTTACTAGACTTAGATGTTGAAGACTTCAGATGCTGGTGTTCAGAAGCTGCCCATCAGAATCTGATGTTCAGAAGTTGCACTTCAGATTCTGAACAACAGTTATTGATTAATATTCTAATACTCCCCATTAATCATAACTGTTGAATATTAAAAACACGTAATATCTTCCTCAAGAATTTAAATCTGTCAAGCTTCACTGCTTTTGTAAAACCATCAGCAAGTTGCAGTTCTGTGGGGCAATAGTGCAGCTCAATCATTTCATTAGTCACATGCTCTCTAATGAAATGGAATCTGGTCTCAATGTGTTTACTCCTGCCATGTGAGATTGGATTCTTAGCAAGGCTTATGATTGACTTGTTGTCAACTTTCAGTGTAAGAGGCTTCATCACTTCACACTTAAGTTCCTTCACCACTGAATCCAGCCATAATGCTTGACAAGTAGCAAAAGTTCCAGTTATGTATTCTGCTTCACATGATGAGAGTGCAATTACTGGTTGCTTCTTGGTGCACCATGAGATTGCAGCATTATTGAATTTGAACACATAACCTGAAGTGCTTCTCCTATCAGTCAGGTCTCCACACCAATCACTAATAGAGTATCCTATGAGCTCATTCACTTTACTTTGAGCTCCATAAGGAAATAGCAAACCAAAATCTATGGTGCCCTTTATGTATCTAAGAACTCTCTTTGCAGCTATCAGATGAGAATTCCTTGGATCATGCATGAATTTGCTAATTACACTTACAGAGTAACATATGTCTGGCTTGCTGTTACATAGATACCTCAGAGATCCAACAATTTGTCTGAACATTGTGGGAGATTCACTTTTTCTTCTTTACTGCACCCATCCAACTTTGAGTTTGTTTCTGATGGATTTGAAATTGTATTGCAACTCTTCATTTCAAATTTATCAAGCAACTCACCAATGTATTTTTGCTGAGATATCACTATCCCAGCTTTCAATTTCACAAATTTCATTCCTAAGAAGAATGAAAGCTCACCAAGATCAGTCATTTCAAACTCCAACTTCAGTTTCTCTTTGACTTTCTCAATCTCTGAAGTTGAGCTACCAGTGATGAGTAAATCATCAACATACAGACAGATTATGACAGTTCCTCCATCACTAAGCTTCTGAACATATATTCCAAACTCAACTGAACATTTTTTAAACCCTAATTGAATCAAAACTTGATCAATTTTCTTGTTCCATGCTCTGGGAGCCTGCTTTAATCCATATAGTGATTTATGCAGTTTATACACCATATTTTCTTTCCCAGCTATCTCAAAACCCGGTGGTTGTGACACAAACACTAACTCTTCTATTGACCATTTAGAAATGCTGACTTTACATCTAAATGATAGAGTGACCATTCATACTTACAAGCAATAGCAGTTACTAACCTCACAATTTCAATTCTAGCAACTGGAGCAAACACTTCATTATAGTCTATATCTTGCTTCTGAAGGAATCCTCTAGCAACTAATCTTGCATTGTGCTTAGAAACTTGTCCATGAGAGTTCAATTTCACTTTGAATACCCATTTGACATCAATCTTCTTTTTCTTGTCTGGCAAGTTAACTAGCTCCCACGTTTGATTTCTTTCAATTGACTATAGTTCTTCAACCATAGCTCTTTTCCTTTGCTTCTTGGATTGCTACTACTATGAAATCAAACTTTTGACTTAAAGATCTCAAGACTTTCTCAACTACCATATGATCTGAGATGTTTTCACCATGGTTCTTCATCAAATTCATAATTTCAATCATCTTTGAGAAATAATCACTCACTTTCTGATCTTCTTCCATCTGCATCATTTCATACTTCCTTCTATATGATTGCAGCTTGACTTGTTTCACTTTTTCTCCCCCATTATGATAATTTTCCAAAATATCTCATGCTTCTTTGGATCTTGTTGCCTTGGATATCTTCTCAAAATGCTGATTATCAACATTTTGTTGAATGTAGAACAATGTCTTGCAATCCTTCTTCTTGTTTTCTTTGAAAGCAGCTCTCTGCACATCAGTGGCATTTGCAGGAGGTTCTTCAAACTCATTCTGCACAAGATCACTCACATCTTGCGCGCCAAACAATGTTCTCATCAAAGCACTCCATCGTTCCCAGTTCTTGCCATCAAGAACCAAGATATTTGATCCAAAACCGTTAGTGTTTATCTTGCGTAATTCTCAAGAAATCAGAGAAATCAATACACACACCTCACTCAATGTTTCCCAATGATGATTCCCCTCACTTTTCACCCGTGTTTCCCTAAGATTCAACTAAGTCTCTCTATACCAATTGTTAGAACAATCACTATGTTCTATGTGCAGCGGGAAGTGCTTATGGAAATAAGCTGTTTTAAGCAAGATGAGAAATAACAGAAAAGTTGTAAAACTGAAAGAGAGAAAATAATGGAAATTTTTATTCATACAATTGCTAATATTTACAACAGATGAGTGAGTATATATACAACTAGACGTTGTAACAAACTCCTCTAACAAACTAACTACCTTGGTTAACACGCTAACCAAGGTTTGTTACTAGACTTAGATGTTGAAGACTTCAGATGCTGGTGTTCAGAAGCTGCACATCACAAGCTTCTGTTCAGAAGCTGCACATTAAAATCTGATGTTCATAAGCTGCACTTCAGATTCTGAACAACAATTATTGATTAATATTCTAATAATCCCATGCACTAATTACAGTTAACCAAAATATCAAAATGAGTAAAGAAGAGCATTCTGTTTTTTAAGGACCCAACAAAATAGTAGATTGAGGTAGGTTTTTAATCAAGTCAAAACTTGACCATTCCCACGTAGATTTTGAATTTTTCTCCCCATAGAAGGTAGCTAGAAAATAATTGGTCAAAGTATGCATAGAAAAACATTCAATCTATAAATTGTCTTGTTTCTTTCAAGATTGGTATACAGAAGTGTATCAGATTGGTTCTACGCAACTAAAGTCTATTTAATTTACATAAAAGTATTACTAAAGGCAATTCAATTTTCATAATGGTGTTACTAAATATAGAAATTGACCAAGAATATTTCATATTTTTATATACACTGTAGTCGAAATGGAAGGACGACAAAACTTGAGACTATCTCTAAAGTCATCGAATAGCTGCAGCAGTTGACCCTTTGGAAAAATATCAGCCATTTGGTAGCATGACGTAACATGGAGAACGAAAAGCTGACCACAAACAACCTTTTGGCACACAAAATATTCATCTCAACATGACTTTAACACCCTCTAACAACATGGGTCACTTGTCCTTTAAAAAAAAACATGGGTAACTTGGACTAGTATAAGTTAAAGTATAATTTTAAAAAAAAATTACGAGTAATAAAACAGTTGATAACAATATTACACCTTCAGATTAGTCCTTTAGTTACATCTTTCTCTTGAAATCAATGAGCTGTATGAAATCTAATGGTGTAAGTTCACATGCTGAGTGAATTTGAGATAACTTAGCAGCAGAGAAATCACATCTTTTGATCAAGGATAATATATGTGACACTTTTAGATTTTATGTGAACGTTGTCAGCCTCCTAAAAGTGAATTATCTTCTTCTCTGTATAACCCAATCAAGGATAATATTTCATGAACACTTTCCACTTATTAAAAAAAAAGTGGTAGTGAAAATTGTTCATGAAATATTGATGACTGGAATGCTTGAAATATGTGTGACAAAAATTCTGGAAATATGTATGTTAACATATTGTGATACTTTAAATGTTAAATTGTCTACATTGGGATGTTGCCATGTTAGGACGTACATGTCTCTGTCTCATGGTAAGTGCAGCAGGAATTGAATACCCTTTGTAACCATATGGTTTCATTGTAAATGTGGTAACGATTTGGATGAAACTAGGGATATTAAGCAATGCAATGAAAATGAAGCAAAGCTAAATTTAAACACATGCTGTTTACATTTTAATATATAAGGTCCACAAGAGCAATCAATTAAAGCTGTGAAGAAGAATTCTTACTTACCCTTGTCTTTTTGACCAAACAAAGCCAAAACTTGGCTATTCCCACGGGCATGAGCCTTTCTTAATTAACCAGGTTTTGTTCAATCTTCTGTGTGGTGACATCTATCTTTTTAAAAACAGTTCGTAAAATAGAAAGTTACAAACCTTTTGAATTGAGGCTCAGATGACAACTCTCTTTCCCTTCGAATCCGTGCGCGTCCGCTTGATAGTGACTGCCTCTGACCTTCGGTCCCCCTCAAACCAACGACGAGAAAGTGACCTCAACCGTCCACGATAAGCCGACGAGGACCACCCCCCAATCACGCGATCATCCCGATCATGTCGATTACCAAAGCCAGTCCCTCCTCCACGCTACTTGCTCTCCTGTTGCCTGTCCTGACCGCTGTCTTCCTGTCGCAACGTTGTCTGACGCCGTGATCTCACATCATGCCAATCATCCCCATCCCTCCCCTTTTGTGGCACCCTGCTTGGACCCCTTTCCCCTATTGGACCTCACATCCGGCGACAAGAAATGCCGGTTCTGCGAGCCATCGTCTCTCGCCCTATCTCTATTGCTCTCTCTCATAGGAAAAAATTGATGTATTTGATCCAAATTTTAGACTAGATCCCAATTTTTTAAAAAAACATTTAGATTATATAATTCAAATAAATGATATTTTCATTAAAAAAATTAAAAGTGGGAAAAACTGTACACGGTGGAAAAAATAATATAATAGTAAACTTACATTGTAACAAAAAGTTCTTACATTTCTCTTAAAAAAAAAAATAAAAACTTATATTTATTGATTGACTTAAAAGAAAAAATAATAAACATAGGTTGACACCCTTAATGTATACAACCCTTTATATCACTCTAAAAATAGTGATAGTGGCCACACGTAACTTAAAAAATGTATTCACGCATACCATATAGTTGGTTAACTTCAATTTTTGAGAGTGGTGCAAATGGTTACGGTGTGTACACATTAAGGGGCTGTTTGGTATCGAAGAAACATTAAGGAAAGATAGTTGATATTGCTTCTTTCCATAGTTTGGATTAAAATGTCAGAAGGGAAAGAAAGTTAATTTTTGGTGGGCCCCACGTGCAAAAACATCCCCTCTATTTTGGGAAGAAAGTGGGATGAAAGGGTGTTTTGCAATGAAAAAACGTAAACACACGTATTTTTTCAACAACTGCTGGTTTATATTTACCAGATGAGTGTTGGGAGCGTGTCATCAGTTTCCTCAAAGACGACGTCGACCACCATCACTGCTTGCAACCTTTCTTCGGATTCGGCTATAAGCTCCGCTTGGAATCTCTCTCTGTTGTCTCCAAACAGCTTCTCTCCACCACCATCAAAGATCAAACTCTCCCTTTTCTTCCATAGATTCACCAATCTCACACATCTCTACTTTTCCATTGAAACTCACATCACTCAATCTCTCATTTGTTCCAACATGGGTTGTGTTGATAGCACTGACATTTTCCTCATCTCTGATTGTCGGTAACCCTGTACCATGCAACGATTTATTCTATGGTGTAGAGCCTTTTTCATTGACACTTTTCGAACTCCGCAAGATTAATCTCGAATAGGCAATTATGTGTTCCTGTTGTGGCACAACGAACGATGGTATTGTCTCTGTTCTCCGTGAGAGACCAGCATTGCGATCTATATATGTATAACAATGGTATGACAGACCAAATAATGTTTGTTACATCACATTTTGTTTCCTGAGAATGCACGCAACTGAGAATGATCAGTTTGGATGGTTGTCATAAAGTAAATGGTAATGTTGTGGCTTCAATGGTATCTTCAAGGCCGTCATTGAGAAAGATAATAGCTCCGATTCGTTTTTGTTTAAGTGACAAAGATAAGAAATACTTCTTGCTTCATGGATGTCTTGTTCACTAGCTTTCTTAAAGTGTTCTGCTGAAGTTTGAGCTTTAAAATGTAATCTTAATAAGTGTTCCATCATCAACTTGAGATTAGTCCTTTAGTTGCATCTTTCTCTTGAAATCAATGAGTTGCATGAAATCTAATGGTGTAAGTTCACATGCTGAGTGAATTTGAGATAACTTAGCAGCAGAGAAATCACATCTTTTGATCAAGGATAATATATGTGATAATTTTAGATTTTATGTGAACGTCGTCACCTGCTAAAAATGAATTTTCTTCTTCTCTGTATAACTTGATTAAGTGGTAGTGGAAATTGTTCATGAAATATTGATGACAAGAATGCTTGAAATATGTGTGACAAAAATTCTGGAAATATGTATGTTAACATTTTGATACTTATGGTGTTTAATTGTTTACATTTGGATGTTGCCATGTTGGGACGTACATATGTCTATGTCTCACGGTAAGTGCAGCAGGAATAGAATACCCTTTGTAGCCATATGGTTTCATTGTAAATATGGTAACATTTTGGAAGAAACTAGGGATATGATATGAAGTTATGCAATGAAAATTAAGCAAAGCTAAATTTAAACACATGTTGTTTACATTTTAATATATAAGGTCAACAGGAGCAATCAGTTAAAGCTGTGAAGAAGAATTCTTACTTATCCTTGTCTTTGACCAAACAAAGTATTAGGCTATTTATTTTGTTGGTCCAACCAAAGTAGTAAACTGAGTTGGGTTTTTAATAAAGTCAAAACTTGGCTATTCCCACGGGCATGAGTCTTTCTTCAATAGCCAAGTTTTGTTTAATCTTCTGTGTGGTGACATCTATATTTTTTTAAAAACAGTAAAGTAATAGGGCAATGTTATTTGAGCAACTTTTTCTTGGGACAATTTATTAGACAACTAAATAATACAAAGAAATTCAGGTAGTGGCACAAAAATTAAAGGAATGGAGAGAGAAAGTAGAAGGACAATGTGAGTAAGAGAAAGAAAGTTGTTGCAAAAGTTGTTAAAAAATGGTTGTTCAAATATCATTTCTCAAAGTAATATCTTTTGCTTATATTTTGCATAATCAGTACTAATCACTGAATGTAAGGACTCACGAACTCGAACTTAGGACATTTAACTCCTCGATTCCTTTAATATTTTAGTTCAAATCAACTGAGCTATCCAACCCTTAAGTAAATTAAATCAACTGACTCTTAACTAATCTAATACTAGTTAGATAAGCTAGTTGCATGTTCATCATAAGAGATAATCTCTTTCTGCTAATTCAAATCTTGGTTGGTTATTTCTCAGCTCTCTCTAAATAAATAGTCAGTCGTATTGATCATACTTACCGTATTGTTTCATCTAAAGTTTTGGAAAAGAATAATTCCAGCACCTTCCCTTTCAACATTTCGAACATTTAATTCAAGCAATAATATTAAAGTCTGAGATATAATAATCAGATTTAGTGTTTTAAAATCCAATGAATTCATCCTTTGAAAACATGGTTAATAACAAAATCAAGAAAGTTAAAAGTTTAGCAACCAATACCAAAACCCAAAAACCAATATAAAAAAGTGTAGGAACTAATACCAAAACTTTGAAAATTTTATGTGTGCCACATAGCAAGTAATAATTTGTCCACATCACGCGTTGCATTTTTCCTTTTTTTTAACATGAACTTCTTCACTTAACCGAGCAAAGTAAATGATTGCAAATTTTTTATAAAGAGCAAGGATGAATGAAAGAAAAGAAAAAAAACGCGTCAGACCAATGACGTGTTTAAGTTAATTTTAAAATAAAAAAGCGAAAGCAAAGCACTTTTCCCCCTCTACCGTATCCCTCTTTCTAATTAACCCAACCCACTTTGCACATATTCTACAAGTTTTGTTTCCAAATATTTCCTTAATCTGTGCAAACAACAATTACAGGAATCTTCAATAACGATAGGAATATTTAAATAGTGAAAATTACGGCGACTCGGAGAAACAGAGCAGAGAATGTTTGGTCTCGCCTCCTCCACCACCCGTGTTCTCTGTGCAACCCTTTACTCTCCTTCTTCTTCTCTCACTCATAAACATCACTTTTCTTCTCATCATCTTCCAACTACTTGGGTATGTATTTTTACTACTATCACTTCATTTTTTTTTTTATTTATTTTTTATTTTTTGACTTTGAAATGGCTATGTTTAGGTTTCTTCATCTTCACAGCGATTCAGGTGTATTCCTATCAAACCTATAGCTCAGACTCATACAATGTCTGCTCCAAAATCTGCTTCATCTACTCATGGTCATTTTTTGCTTAAACCCCCCCTTTTTTTATTTTCATTAATTTCACTTAGGGTTTTTTATTTTGTATTGCTTTTTACCCTAAAATTAAATTAATAAAAAAAATCAAATTTTTGTTCAAATCAGGTGATTTTTTAGTGCACCATACCCTTAAAATAAATATAAAAAAAAAACTGTTTTTAATCAAATGGGATGATTTTTACAGCACATATAACTGATTCATATATTTGTTCATATAACCATCTAGGAGACTAGGATTTAGTTCATTTAATTGATTAGGCCTCTTTTAGTACAAAGTGTAATGGTTTTATGCCGATCAACTTGTATTACGCACTTCAATTTATTATAACTAGCTTAGTTAGTTATACTTTGATTCTGTTTGGTAAAAAATAGGGAATAGCCGATGAGTTCGCTTATAGCGGATAACTATGTAGTGTTTATCGGGTAAAAAGTAGTGAATAGCTGATTGAATTTGTAGTGTTTGGTATAATTAGCAGTTAAACTAGCTTATAAATATGAAATAACATAAAAAATATATATTTTAATTAATATTTAATTTATTAAGATTACAAGGGTAAAATTGAGAGAGAGGAAATGATAAGCTATAAGCTACTTGAATTAGCTCATCAAAACACGCTATAAGCTAGTAAAAATAGACTATAAGCTTGTGAGAAAACGACGGTTACCAAATGGATCTTTTTTAGTCATAGAAGCTTATAAGCCATAAACTCAAATATGTGTCTTGCCAAACAGACACTTACTACTGTTTTTTCTCAAAGGACCAGTTGAAATAAGTGATTCAGTTCTTTACATCATAGTTTGCACAGTTTACTATGACCAATTTGCAACTAAAATAAGTGTTTTTATCAAATATATCAATGCATCAAAACTTTCTTCATATTTATTATTTAGTCTCAAGATTGTTTGATAATGAATCAATATGAACTCCAAATTGTAGAAAATTATGTTAGCAAGAGAGTCATTTACACCACCTTTCATCTGTAGAAAATTTTAGTTCCAGGGTGACTAGGACTCTCCAGATTTATTTACATGATTTTAGACAATACAATGTTTACAGTTATGATGTTTTCTATTTTATAAAATAAATTTAAGAATACAAGTTCCTGGCATTTGGTGTTCTGTTGCTATGAAACAGGCAGCAAGCAAGCTTTGATATCGTTGTCAGACAAGAAGGATCTCGCATTTGTTGGAAACGGACTCCAGGAATTAGGGTAGTTATTACAATTAATGGATTTTTCATTAATTGTTTAACATGTTAGAATATTATTATTTTCACACATTCGTGTTTTTTCATTACAATGATAGATCCTTTATTTTAATGTTAGATTCACTATTGTTTCAACTGGAGGAACAGCTTCTGCATTGGAGAGTGCTGGAGTCGCTGTCACTAAAGTTGAACAGCTTACACAGTTCCCTGAAATGGTGAGTTTACTTGTAGCTTCAGTTCTCCTTCTCGAAATCTCATCTCGGATTTTGTATACCATTGGTACAAATCTAGAGATATTTTCTGTCAATGAACATTGCTTTTCTTTGTGTATTTTGATCAGTGTTATTAAATGGCGCCATGGCAGCCATGGCGTGGAAGATTTTTTAAGAACGGCCATAGCCAATTTGTAAAGTGATAATTCCTGCCATTGGCCGCAATGGTGTGTTTCTATGACGGTTTTTTGGCCTTTTGCCATATTCTGTTATCCAACGTGAAAACACTGATTCTGATCGAGTTTTATCATTACGAATCATAAATTTAGAGACCATAATAAGCCTTGCGTTTTGATGTTGAAATCTTGTACAAATTCGGCTTGTGTACTTTTTTTACCCAATTACAAACAATGACTGTAATGACTTTTCTACACAGCTTGACGGTCGTGTCAAAACTCTGCATCCTAACATACATGGAGGTATCCTTGCTCGAAGAGATCAAAAACATCATATTGAAGCTCTCAGTACACATGGAATTGGTAAGTTATGTTATCAGCTCTGTTAGGAAAGATTTAGTGATTAATGAGTTGGATCCAAATATGGTTTATGAATTCTGATATAACATTATGGTGTAATTTGATCCATGTAGCCAACCCCACTTAGTGGGATAAGGCTTGGTTGTTGTTGTTGTATGTTATCAGCTCTGTTATAACCAGTGTTGTTAAATAGCAACTTTAGCCTAGCAGAATTTGAACAAATTGTCATTTGTTCTGCGATACGCTATTTACTACAAAGTGTTGTTAAATAGCAGCATAGCGGCACTGTAGTGTAGCAAAAATTTATACAAATTGCTATTTTTTTGCGATATCTGATTGATAACACTGGTTATAACAAGTGCACTATGCTATAAATTATGAATTTGACGTGTTGTGCTATTAGTTTGTGAGATTAAAGTGTTGTTCTACTGCGTTGCTAAAAGTTTTCCATTTCAGGTACTTTTGATGTTGTGGTGGTGAACTTGTACCCATTTTATGATAAAGTTACGTCAACTGGAGGCATTGAATTTGAGGATGGAATTGAAAACATTGACATCGGTGGTCCAGCCATGATTCGAGCTGCTGCAAAGGTTGTTTATTTGACTGAAAAATGCAAATTTGTATAATTTGAAATGTTATTTTTCATTAAAAAGTTGCGTAAAATGGGTCAGAAGATTACCCTGCCCTTCTGGTATTTCTTAAAAAGTTATTTCACTGAAAAAACATCATTGCTGGTTAAATACCATTAAACACTGGAAAATAATAAAAAAAAGGACCCTTCATTGCATATTGAAATTTACTTTTTTTTTCTTTTCAATTGAAATATCGTTCAAATATATGATGATTAATTTGTATTTGCGCAGAATCACAAAGATGTTTTGGTAGTGGTTGATTCAGAAGATTACCCCGCCCTTCTGGAATTTCTTAAAGGAAACCAAGACGAACAGTTCAGGCTAAAGCTTGCATGGAAAGCTTTTCAGCATGTTGCTTCATATGATTCTGCAGTATCTGAGTGGCTGTGGAAGCAAAGTGTAGGAGGTACTGTACATGTTTGTGTTGAATTATTATACACGCAACAGTTACTAGAATATAATCCTAGAATGGAAAAGCATGTTCTACTCCTAGCAGATTAAATGGCAGACTTTTGACAAAAAAAAAAGATTAAATGGAAGACTTCAAATTTCATTTGTTTCTAGTTTAGATGATTGAGAAATGGATGAACTTGTTTGAAATGGCATTTGATTCCAAAAAATAAGCAAGATCAGTAAACCACCAAAAATAAAATTATTATCCATGTAAACAGGGTTAACATATCTTTTAAATAGGGATAGAATATTTTGCAATTATCTTATTTATTGCTTTAAGCCTGCTTAAAGAGTCTCTGTTGTGTAGTTGAAAACACACATTTTCACAATATGTCTTTCTATTTTTCTCCCATTCAACATATCATTATTATGGAGGTACTACGGAATACTTTAGAGAATATGGTTTTCTAATTGAAATATTTCAATCTTCAAGAACTATCAATAATGTAATGTGTGTTCTATAGAGTGACTTTTGTTCTCATTTCAGTGACAGATAAATTTCCTCCTAGTTTGACAGTGCCTCTTTCACTCAAAAGTTCTCTCCGTTATGGTGAAAATCCTCATCAAAAAGCTGCATTCTATGTTGACAAAAGACTTGCAGAGGTCAACGCTGGTGGAATTGCTACAGCCATCCAACATCATGGAAAGGTGTGAGTTGGCTACTAAGTACTTTCATCTAAAAATATAAAATTACTGGTTATTTTTTTATTTGTTTTTGTATATTTTAATAGATATTATATCATGTTTGGAGTTGGAGCTTTTGACTGAAAAGTTGTATAATTTTCGATTAATATTTGTTTAAGTTAATGCCATAACATGAATGCAGGAAATGTCATATAATAACTACTTGGATGCTGATGCTGCTTGGAACTGTGTGTGCGAGTTTAGGAACCCCACGTGTGTAGTTGTGAAGCATACTAATCCTTGTGGCGTAGCTTCACGCGATGATATTCTGGAAGCCTACAGACTTGCTGTTAAAGCTGATCCTGTCAGTGCATTTGGTGGAATTGTAGCTTTCAATGTGGAAGTTGATGAGGTAAATATCCCAAAGTCAATTGAAAAAACTCGAGTCCTTCATTAAAAAGAAAATAAGACCTGAGAAGAGTTTATATAGAATGACATCCCTCACCCTACAAGCCATTGAGAATGAGTTAGGCCTAGTCGAAAACCTAAGAAAGATTATAGTGTTTATGAAGATTGAGGCTCTTTCCCTAGGTACTCCCTCCGTCTCATAATTATTGTCTCTTTAGCATTTTTTATTTTTCTCAAAATAATTGTCACTTTACAATACCAATGCATTGAATTTCATCCAACTTAACTACTCCACTAACTACAATTAATAAAGGTGTTTTAGTAAATACGACTAATTTTACCATTGAAATCAACATAATTAATCATTTCCTTAATAATCGTGCACAAACCTTAAACAACCAATATTGTGAGACGGAGGGAGTAACATTTTAAATTTCCATCTTGGCGAGGATGAGCAAATGACATTTTTTTAATGCTTTTTTAATTTTATTTTTTATGTTTAGGTTCTTGCTAAGGAAATAAGAGAATTTAGAAGCCCAACTGATGGGGAGACAAGGATGTTCTATGAAATAGTGGTTGCACCCAGCTATACAGAGAAGGGACTTGAGATTCTTCGTGGAAAGTCGAAGACTCTAAGGATTCTCGAAGCAAAAAAGAATGAAGCAGGAAAGCTTTCACTAAGACAAGTTGGTGGGGGGTGGTTAGCTCAGGATTCAGATGACTTGACTCCATCTGACATCAAGTTCAATGTAGTGTCGGAGAAGACTCCTCTAGATGGTGAGCTTCGCGATGCGGAGTTTGCATGGTTGTGTGTGAAGCATGTCAAAAGCAATGCTATTGTGATAGCTAAGGTACTATCTTATGTACATTATGAAACTTTTTTATGATTCAACGGAGGTGGTTGAAAAATCTGATCTCTTCATTTGTTTATTTTTTGCAGGACAATTGTATGTTAGGTATGGGAAGTGGCCAGCCCAATCGTGTGGAAAGTTTAAGAATAGCAATAAGGAAAGCTGGAGCTGATGTTAAAGGCGCAGCCTTGGCTAGTGATGCTTTCTTCCCCTTTGGTAAGTGTTAATAGCGATACCGTAATTCATTTTTTATTTTATGTTGTAAAGACGACTTGATTATGGATAGATTAATGATTCTTCTCGGTGCAACGGAGAAGATAACATTGAGTAACGGTAAGTTGGTTGTGGATGGATTAATGATTCTTTTTGGTGCATATGTTGAGAGAAAATAACATTGAGTAACAATAAATTGCTATATCAGAAAAGGCTTACATATTTTTGGTCCTTGTAAGAAACTCTTTTTCCGTTTTAGTCCCTATTTTTTTGGTCCTTGTTTGGTTTAGTCCCTAATATGATTTTGTTTTTACTCGCTTTACTGTTGTATAATAGTTTTTTCGTTGGAGTCTTGTATCATGCAGGGACTAATTGATTATGAGCCAAATATTAGTGACTAAAACCTAAAAAAATATATTATAGGACTTTTATGAAAAATATTAAATTATAGGGATAATTACATTTAAGCCTATCAGAAAATAATTGCAAATTCTCAAGTACTCTTCAATGAAACTTTATTAAATTAGAACTAGATAGATATAGAATACTCGTATTTATTTTGTTTTAACCAGAATGTGTATTGACTATTTATGAACAGCTTGGAAAGATGCTGTGGAAGAAGCATGTGAAAGTGGGATTGGTGTTATTGCAGAACCAGGTGGTAGTATAAGAGATCAGGATGCTGTAGACTGTTGCAATAAGTATGGTGTTTCACTACTCTTTACAAATGTGAGGCACTTCAGGCACTGATCATTTTTGTTTTTGGAGAACTTTCTGTTTCAAATATCTATAAACAGTGCTTCTGAAACCTATTTTTGACATCAAGTAGGTCGTAAGGATGTTGTACTATATACTTTATCAGCGTTGTTAAATAGCGGCTATAATGGTGCTATAGTGCTACAACGTAGAGGAATTTGAACAAATTGTTGTTGTTCCATGATATGCTATTTAGTATAAAATATTGTCAAATAGCGGCTAGAGTGACGCTATATCATTGTTGTGTAGTGGAATTTAAACACATCGCTATTTTCTGCAATTTGTGATTTGACAACATTGCATTTTATGCATCAAAATAATTCTTCTTAATCATGTTTTATTAGCTTTTTGTTCTTGAGAATTGTGTGATGTGGTAATCTGACTTGAACTCAAACAAATTAGACTTCATTTTTGCAACTGCAAAATGGATATGTTATACCCTTATCTTTCACCTCTCCTACTTCACCCATTTGATCTCCCTTCTCATTAAAGTTCTCAAATTATGAATGTTTACAATTAATTATACTTTGGAATTAAAATAGTTTTTATGGGAGTGAATTGGTATGATAAATTTATTTTTAAACTTCTCAATTTTTTTTTTCAAATAGTCTAGTGCCAAAAATCACAAACATGCCTATAAAAAAAAGCAATGATATTTGTACATCTATTTATTGACAACTTTAGTGACATCCTTGTTTTTTTTTTTATTGGTTAAAAACAATGGAGAGAGAAAAAGCAAGATCATGTGAGTATAAGAGAGAAAGTTGTTCAAAAGTTGTCATAAAATGATTGTACATATATCATTTCTCTAAAAAAAATCAAACGTCAAGTGAGAAGTAGAAGATTGTGGATTTGAACTTGTACTCCAATACACCAAATGTTGTAACTTACAACTGAATTGTACATACGGTACAAACTTCCAAATATGTAAAAATCATTTTGTAGAAAATGTGTAAGATAACAAGAGAAAGGTAAAATTGACAAAATATAACATTTTCTTAAATATAAAAATGACTAGTAAAAGAAAAAAAAATTGTTTCAAAACGACATATATAAGCCACAGAGGGTAGTAATTATAAGGGCCATGTTAACCAGTGCTCCTGGGGCACTAGTTAAACAGGGGTGGGAATAGGTCAGGCCGTCCGTCAGGGGCCTATGGCTCGGCCTACTAAAAGCCCAACTTGGCCTAGGTCGTTTAATAAATAAGTTAAACCTGAGCTTTTTAAAAAGCCTACTAATTTAATTAGGTCGGACTTAGGCTTATAAAAAAGCCTATTAAGCCTATCAGGCCAACCCGTACATGAGTATATTACATTTTTCCACATTTATTGATATGGTTATTTGATTTGTGTGAAATGATAAGGCTTGCTACTGATATGCCTAAGGTCAAGTATAGTTATTAGATTAAGCTTGAAATCCTTGTTGTTATCAAACATGAGTATTCTTTAGTTTCTATCAATCTATAAATTTTACAATTGTGTTTTATTAATTTAATTTGTATCTAATTAATGTTTATCTCTATATTAAGTATGTTGTACAAATTGAAGGAAAAAAAATTGATGAAGACACTCTGTTTGAAATTTGTACACAAACTAGACTTTTAGACAGGCTAATAGGTCAGACCAGACTTTTAAAAAGGTTAGGCCATACATAAAATAAAGCCTTTGACATGTAAAAGGTCAAGACTTAGGCCTTAGTTTTTTCAACTAAGCCTAACCTATTTAAGCAAAGCCCGGCTCGGTCTGGCTCATTCCTACTCCTAATTGTAAGTCATTCTTAGACTTAAATCATGCCTATGTGTCATCTCTAAAAATAATCATCTATGAATTAAACTCGAGTCATGCTAAGTAAGAAAGAAATACACCACATATCATCATTACAACATGAAAAATGATATTTAAACAACATATCATTACTAGGACAGTTCCTATAAAATATTAGGCTCGGCTCTCTTTTTAAAATAGGTTTCTGGTAAAATATTAACGGAATTTTTGTGTAGTTAAGCTTTTATTAAAAAATCAGAACCAATAAAACTTCTAAACATGAAACGAAATAAAAAATTAGTAAGTGAAAGAGAGGTGAAATTTACCGAGCAGTGTCGTTTGGATTTGTCACTACTCCGTTGTGGGAAAAGAGAAAACGAATGGTATATGCGGAGATTGTTGTGATTCTTTTAACGAAATAGCTTTTCAAATTGATTAATTATACAAATTGAGGATGGTTTGATAGTATCAAATTTATGTCTAAAAAGGAGAATTAAAGTCAAAAAAAAATTGAGGGTGATTTCATATAGTCATGCTAAGTAACAAGTCGTTACAACATATATCTAAAGTAGTAGCAACACATGTTTATTGCGACCCCAAGCCATCCAAAAAATTGATCAACCATGCTTTTGTCTTGCTACTAGATCTTGTCCATTATATTTGTATGTTTGTTTGCTTTTTGAAGCGAGTATTTCTATGTTTGTTTTTATTTAAAAAAAAAAGAAGAGAGAAATGCTTTGGATTAAAAAATAAAATCATTGTAACCAAAAAAAATAAAAAATGAAACAAGTTTAGAGGAATTTTTATCTATCGTCTTCTTCGTATAGCTTTAACACCAAATCGAAATAACCTAACCCCACAATTCGCCGTACTACCACCGGCGGCCACCATGAAAATGAAGAGAACCTCTCTCAGACAATTAGTTTCTTCCCTAAAAACAATTATGGAGTCCACTCAGTCAAAAAGAAAAAGAACAATTGAGTCCAGTAAAGCCAAAAAAAGAAGAAAATCAACGAGTTCTTCTGGTTCAAATTTACCAGATGAGTGTTGGGAATGTGTCTTCAGATTCCTCAAAGACGACAATCACAGTTTGAAATCTCTCTCACTCGTCTCCAAACAGTTTCTCTCCATCACCAATCGTCTTCGGTTCTCTCTCACAATCTGTGATGTAACCCTCCCTTTTCTTCCTACTCTCTTTCATACATTCACCAATCTCACCTCCCTCGATCTCTCTCGCTTCCACGGTAACCTCAACAAACTTCTCTGTCAAATCTCTCATTTTCCATTGAAACTCACTTCACTCAAACTCTCAGACCAAAGAGTCATCCCCGCATTTGGGTTTCGAGTTTTTTCCAAAAAGATTACAACTTTGACCTCTTTCACTTGTTCCAGATTGCAACGTATCGATAGCAACGATCTTTTACTTATCTCTGATTGTTTCCCTTTATTGGAAGTCCTCGACCTCAGTTACCCCTTACACTGCCATTATTATGATGCGCTAGAGGAGCTTTCACTTTTTAAACTCCGTAAGGTTAATCTCTCCGGTCATTTTTGCGTTGACAAATTAATTCCCCGATTGTTCAAAAGTTGTAAGTTTCTCGAAGAGGTCATCATGTTGACCTGTTTTGACACAACGTTTGATGGTCTTGCTACTGCTCTCCGCGAGAGACCAACATTGAGGTCTTTATCTTTTTCAAATACTTTTGGACCTGTAAACGAGACATATGAATCAACTTACATTACTTCGCATTTCATATCCACCTTGTTAAGTTTCAAGTATTTAACTTCTCTTGATTTATTGTCTTCGAATATCTCAGATGAGTTTCTCTCTTCTATTGCAATGGAAGGTCTACCTTTGACGAGGCTTGTTCTCCAAAATTGCATAGGTTATAGTTATTCTGGAATTATTTATTTACTATCCAAGTGTCAACATTTACAACATTTGGATCTTGAAAATGCTGTTTTTCTCAAAGATGAACATGTTGTGGAGATGTCTTCGTTTCTTGGTGATTTGGTATCTATAAACTTGGCTAGTTGCTCGATGCTCACAGAATCAGCCTTCTTTGCACTTCTTAAGAATTGTCCTTCACTTACTGATATCAACATGGAAGCCACATGTATTGGGAAAAAGAGTCTAGAGAGTTCTAGATCTTTGATGGATTTTGTTGCATACCCTCAATTAAAGTATCTTCGATTGGCTCACAATCCGTGGTTATTTGATGAAGACATCACAATGTTCGTTTCCATTTTCCCCAATTTGCAGCTGCTTGATTTGAGCAATTGTTGTCGCTTATTTGAAGAAGGTATTGTTCATGTCTTAAGGATATGTTGTAACATTAGACATTTGAACTTATCCAAGTGTTCAATAGTGAGACTAGAAATGGACTTTGAAGTTCCCAAACTGGAGGTGTTGAACTTGTCATATACAAAAGTTGATGATGAAGCACTTTATATGATCTCAAAGAGTTGTTGTGGGCTTTTGAAATTGTCACTTCAAAATTGTTATGATGTCACAAAGAAGGGAGTGAAGCATGTGGTAGAAAACTGTACGCAACTAAGAATGATCAGATTGGATGGTTGTCATAAAGTAAATGGTATTGTTGTGGCCTCAATGGTATCTTCAAGGCCGTCATTTAGAAAGATAATAGCTCCGACTCCTTTTTGTTTAAGTGACAAAAATAAGAAATACTTATTGCTTCATGGATGTCTTGTTCGCTAGCTTTCTTAAAGTGTTCTGCTGAAGTTTGACCGTTGAAATGTAAGATGTTTTTGTTTTTAGATGGACTTCTATAATAAATTACTATTTTTTTTTTAAGAAAAATGTCAACTTAGAGATGTGTATTTGCTTCTGCTCCACCAGCTCCAATGGGTGCCTTTAGTGGAAGAAAGATGGAATACTTCTTGCGTCATGGATGGCTTGTTCGCTAGCATTCTTGAAGTCTTCTGCTTTTTTGAGCTCTGAAATGTAAGATGTTTTCGTTTTTAGATGTACCCCTGATAACTTACTCTTTTTTAAGAAAATTGTCAACTTACAGATGTGCATTTGCTTCTGTTCTTGGTAATTGGCTAAGTATGTGTAGGCTTTTAATTTTTATATAACGCCACAATGTAACAAAAGCAGTTGGATGGTATATGCAGTTTTAAATTGTATTGCTTTTCTTAGTTTTGCCTTTAATTGTGTTACTTGAATAAGATTCCGGTGTCATAGTTATTGCAGAAGGGTTTTGCATTCTTGAATCTTGATATATAGCACACTTTTTTTTTCTGAGCATCCATGGGCATATCAACTTTCGAGAACCAATTTTTGTTTTTAATTTCTTCTTGGATAAAACGTACAATCATTAACCTATATACTTCTTTTTCCTGATTTTTATCTTTTTTAATAGCAATTTCTAGAATATTGTAAGGAATCAAATTTTATGTTTCATATTTTGATGTGTTCTTATATGACTTCCAAAATTAGGATTCTTAGCCTGACTTTAGTTTTGTTGACTCTGAGATACTAAGAAACTGCCCTTTTTATACTGCTGTGAATTGAATAGAATTTATGTCTTTAGTTCTTGTTACATTGTTGGTTTTTAGTTAGAGCTATACTCTGGGATCAGAGTGTTGTTTTTTGAGGACACTGAAGATCTTGAGGCCCATTGCGGTTCAATGTGTTCATTACATGTGTTATTTTGCAATTAATGAGTGTTAAATTTAGAATTTCCTGTAATTTTGAAACCCATTACAACTGCCATATGATGCAGTTGGCAACATTATTGCGGCTGCATCAGTTGATTTTGTTGCAGTCCACAATTTAAAACCACCGGTTATGAACAAGATAAGGAAACAAAGTTAATTTGCGAATGTTTTAATCTTTTTCTCTACGTCTATATATCCTTATAGTTTTGATGGGTTGTTACACTGTTTTACTTGTTATGGAGACCCGTTGACCCAAAGGAAATCAATGGTTGCATACATAAACAATGTATTTCCTTGAAAACAAACTAAACAAAATATATTGTTCTCCTCCAATTACATTGCATGCATATGCAAGGATCTGGTAAATTACATAATTATATTTCTTTTGAGTATGTCTTTGGTTGTTTTCGATGTGTCTTCGGTAAGAAGTTGCGGATAATATTAATTATAAATTTTCTATTTCATTTTCTGGAAGCCCGAAACCAAAATGTTATGTTGGTTAGTTATTGTACAAGGGAAAATTCATATTCAATAACCTTGAAACAAACGGACCTTTGAAAATTAGATCTCAATGCATTTAGTCACTTTCTTATATCAGTTTTGGATTCTCAGCAGTTACGAAACCACACTTTCTTGCAGTTAGGTAATTTATATTGTCAGATTAATCCTTTGGTTAAACCTTTCTCTTGAAATCAGAGATTTGTGTGAAGTCTAATGGTGTAAGTTCACATGCTGCGTGAATGTGCGTTAACGTAGTAGCAGAGAAATCATATCTTTTTGATTAAGGATAATAAATGTGACAAATTCAAATTTTACATCAACGCCTGCAAAAAATGATTTTTTTTCTTTCTTTTTTTGTATAGCACGATAAGTATGTCATTATATGGAGATGGAGTGTTCTTGAAATATGTATGACAGGGCTATTTTTTGTTGATCCAAAGTAGTAACAAGTCATACCTAGCCTTGTCTTGTGGGCCATTCTGATAGAGATGCAGTGAGAGAGATGTAGTAAAACAACTTCTCTGTTTTACTTCTTTTTTGCAGCACTTGAGTCAAGTCCTTCAAATCCTTTTGGATAACAAGTTGGTTGCAAACCGAAAGAAATGCTATTTTGCCTGCTTGGTGGAATCTTTGGGGCACATCATTTCTCATGGAGTGGCTATGGATCCGGCTAAAATCAAATGTGTTCTACAATGGCCGGTACCAAAGAATGTAAAGGGAATAAGTGGTTTTCTCGGCCTTACCGGCTATTATAGGAAGTTTATGAAAGGCTATAGTAAGTTAGCCAAGCCTTTAACCGACCTCACAAAAAGGAAATTTAAGCGGGGAGCTCAAGAGCAAGTAGCATTTGAGGTGCTGAAGCACAAGGTGACAACATCACCTGTTTTAGCTCTTTCTGATTTTAGCCTAGAGTTTTACATTGAGAGTGATGCATCCGTGAACAGTCTGGGTAATTCTTTTGCAGAAAGGGCGGGAAATTTAATATTTCAGCAAAACACTCGGGGACTGAAATTTAACAAAGGCGGCTTATGAGAAAAAGTTAATGGCAGTTGCTTTGTCCATCCAGCATTGGCGTCCATATTTAATGGGGCGAAAATTCACTGTCTGTACTGATCAGAAGAGTTTAAGGCAGCTATTGCAGCAACTAACTACTACTATGGATCAGTAGAAATGGGCATTGAAACTATTAGGTTACCAATTTGAGATAGTGTACAAACCGGTTTTGGAAAATAAAAGAGCGAATGCCCTGCTGTGCCTGCATGATAGCCCTGAACTGCACTCTTTAGTGCAGTGCATTATCCGGAGTGGTTTGAGGGTAAGGAAATACTGGAAGATGTGCACAAGGGTGAAGTCTTAAGACAATTGCTTTTGTGACATTTAGAAGTTCTTAACAACACAAGTAAATTACTAAAATACCCCCAGCGGTAGTTAACTACCGTTGGGTTATAACTAGAAACCCAGCGGCAGTTAACTGCCGCCGGGTTTTTCGGTCTTTTACTTGTGTTCCTAGGACATTTTGAATGTCAGAAAAGCAACACTCAAGTCTTAAAGGGGCATCATAGCTGCCCTGCAAAAAGGAAAATTGACTAGGCCCGGCTTTGCGTATCTCCGAGAGCTCTTTTTATGAGGACAGAATGGTGCTGGCTGCAAATTCTAAGTGGATCTCGAAACTGTTGTTGGAATTTCATTAATCTCTACAGGGAGGTCACTTGGGGTTTTATTGCACATATCAGCGGGTTGCGTCTAATCTCTTTTGGTTTGGCATGAAGAAACATGTTCAACAGTTTGTTCAGGCATATGATATATGTCAAAGGCATAAATATGTGGCTGCTGCACCCAGAGGACTTTCGCAACTACTTCCGGTTCCATCTCAAATCTAGGATGTGTCTATGGATTTCATCACCAGATTGCCCAAGTATGCACACTTTGTTCCTTTGAAGCATCCTTATACCGCCAAAACACTTGCCGATGCGTTTGTTAAGGAAGTCATATGGTGTGTTCCGGTATTATTTGTGATATTTGTGAGCAATTTTTGACGAGATTTTTAAGCTACTAGAAATACACTTAAAAAGAGCATGGCCTACCATCTCAAACGGACGGACAAACAAAAGTGTTCAACGGTTGTTCGGAGATTTTTTTGCGTTGTTCACAAGACAGAACATTAGTATAACATGACATATCATTCATCGACCGGGACAACGCTATTTGAGGCCGTGTATGGTAGAGTTGCTCCACTTTTATCTAGATTTCTTCCCGGAGAGACTAAAGTGTAGGCTGTGAGAAGTGAATTTCTTGACAGAGGTGAGTGTTTGCTTCAGCTGAAGCATCACATGAATCATGCTCGAACTTATATGAAAAGCCAAGCTGACCATCATAGGACTGACCGGGAGTTTTCTGTAGGAGATTTTTTTTTTTTTTTTTTAAAAGTCTGATCACATGTGCAGTAGAGTGTGGAGGTCCAAATTATTGTTTCATCTAAAGCCTTGGAAAAGAGGTGGCATTTACCATGGGAATGATGAAAACCTTCCCACCATGGGAAAGTTTTTTTGGACCATTGGATCAAGTAAGGAACATAATATTATAATAGTCTCACAACACTATATTTTCTCACACCATCTTCCACCACCATCCTACTCTTCTTCTATTTTTCTTCAACCATGTGCAAGAGACAAAGTATACATCATTTTCTAATTCCCCATTCATCATTCTATCATTTAATTATAACACTAAAAACAAGAATTAACAAGAAATAGCAATTATATCATTTCATTATAACTTTTAATTAATTTCCCCCTTACTCTCAAATCTCAAACCCACAAAATCAATTAACAGAGACTATACAATACCGATGGCATATTTGTGTGTTATAATGTAACTGTTTTTGACTTCCGTTTTCTGTCACCGTATCCCTTTTTTTGCTAAGTTTGGGGGACCAATAATAAGAAATTTTAATTTGCCCTTGGAATTTTCTAATTGGGTTGCAGCAAGATCAAATAAACAACTATTGATCTCATAAAAAAAATTAAACAAAATGTTACGGGAGCTCCCATCAGGAGTTTTATTGAACAAAATGTTAAGGATGCAACAAGAAGGACAAGATTGTGAGGTTTACGAAAACTGAATTTACTTATAAGAAAATTGAGGAGAGCTCCCTTGATGTTGCTGGTGGGTGAGTGGGAACATGGAGGAGAGATAAGGGTGGTGTAATAGTGTAAAAATAATATAGTGTGGTGAGAATATGATAAGAATATAGATCTAATGGTCCAAAAAAACTTTCCCATGGTAGGAAAGGTTTCAATTTTTCCATGGTAAATGCCACTTGGAAAAGAATAGTTTCAGCACATTTCGTTTCAAACAGTTCAAACATTCGAGACACAATATTAAAGTCTTTCATATAATAATGTCATTTACTAATTTTCTTTGTAAAAAAGAAAATATGATTTACTAATCGTTTTAAAATCCTACAAGTCTATCCTTTTAAAATATGATTCATAAATGTTTCATGACAAATTCAAGGTCAATTCTAGCAACCTTTGTTCAAGTGATAGTTCTATAAAAAGTTATTTCCACTTTTAATTTTGCAAATAAGACGTGTTAATCCATTTATCCTTATCTATGTGATATATTAATAACTTGTTCTATAAAGGTGATCCCACATTTACGCATTAGGGACACAAACAGTCTAAAAAAAAAAGTGGATTTTAATTTTGATTGTATAAATCAAAAGACCAAGACGTAATGTGATCAAATTGCTGTATTGCATTTGATGATAAAAATACAAAAGGCAGGAAGAATGTTGATTTTTTCCTGGTGATAGCATTGATTCATTTTTCTTAGAAGGGAAAACATTTGATAACATTGATTCATGTTGATCACTTAATTGTCATCTCTGGAGTTCGTTGCATTAGTTTTAATAAGGTTCATCTTTTATGAAAAAAATGTGATTAATTAGTTGTTATGTTAATTTTTTCTCTTTTGGACCTCGGACTCTTCTCTTTATAATAAGGTTCATTGCATTATTTTCAACAAGGTTTTTAGCCTTTTTTTTTGTCTAACTCACTAAAAAAATCTTTTTGTCTAATGTTAAAGAAAAATAGTCCAATTCAATATGAATCGGTGGCTGTTGTCAATAGGTAAGCATGAATTAGGATTCGTATTTTTTATCATGTTACCCTCCTCTTACACGTTGAAGAGGGCATATTAGAAAGCAACATAGTAAAATTGAACTTGGTAGATGATTTCACCATATTATATACAACATGGAGCAACAAACTATCTAAATATGAAATATCTATATACTACAACAACATTTTAGTATTTGACAACTTGATTTACTAGTACATAAGATATCCAATTTAAAATGATCACTAAAATTACAAACCATATCGAAAATCAGAAGAGAATAAAAGAAGAAAATAACATCAAAACTGGGACTAGGAATTGCATAACCACATAAGCTGAACGTTCACCTCCACCATAAGGCACATAAGTGTAAGGATTAGGAGGAGCATAAGGAGTAGGTGGTCCATAAGTATTATAAGGATTATTAGGAGGTCCATAAATGTAAGGAGCAGGAGGTGTACAACACTGAACACCACCAGCTGGAGGACACTTATTCTGCCCTTTCTCATGGTGATGTGGTGGTGGTGGTGCATATATTGAGTAGCCAGATGGTGGAGGTGGAGTTCCATAAGAAGGGTAACCAGAAATTGGTGGAGATAATTGTTGACATGGTGGATCACATTTAGGATCCCCTAATGCATTCCCATAAGCTTCAAAAATTAAATAAGGCACTAATAACAAAAGGGTCAAAGCTACAAGTTTCAGTGAGTTTGCTTGAAACATTTTTTTAAATTTAAAGATGAAGGTTTGAATTTCAATCATTTTAGTATATCTGACTTAACTTTATAGGAAAAGAGTGTTGTAGAAGTTTCTGTTTTTGATGTGTAATCAGCACCTGGCTAATATGGTCTTGGATCATTCGCCTCTTTTTGTTCTGCTTAGAAGGATATGGTGCCACATGCCACAACATTTGTCACATTTATATTGAAGCACCACATATGGATCACTTTGCATGTGTATATCAACAAAAAATCGTTAAAAATTAATATCAACATTTCTTTTCCACTTAAAATTACTCTTGTACTTTGTATTGTTAGTAGGACAATCTCAAATAGATTTTGAGATTAGAAATATTTTAGAGGACATGATACTTTGGATACATCTGTAAGTAGTTGTATCCTTCAAGTAGGATTTAAACAATTTATCGACAATTTTGATATTAGTTTTTATAACAATGACAAGGTGACCTGACATTGGGGTGAGACTACCTTGTTCTTTCAAATTTAAATGCAAATAAAGATATCTTGTTCTACCAATTTTGACATATAATGCCAATTCTAATAATATTGTATTTTGTCTTAGTAAAGTTTAAGATCAAATTATCAATCAGCATGGGAACTTATGCCACAAATTAATCATATTTTTTTGGTAGCTACAACATATTTTTATTAGGACAATTTGAGACTTGTGTCATTTTGTTTGGATTCATAGGATTGAATAGACGGTTGTTCCTCTCTCTTCTCTTCGCCGGTCTCAAACCGAGTTCCTCTTCCTCTCTCTAGAATTTAAGTTAACACAATATTTAACTTACGATAGTCAGAGGAATATGCAAGCAAATTTAGCTGAGAGTTCTTTTGAATTGAAGCTTGTGTCTCAAACTTTCTTGATAGAACACAATTTTTATTTTGAAGTTTGATAATGTACTTTATGTAATAATCTATATAAAATTGAGAAAGAGTTTTATGATCGAGAGTTTTTGTTTTAAAACAAAGAGAAATTGAAATGTAAAATCTTGATATTTAATTCTAAGCTGAATATAGTGATAGGATCGGAAAATGTAAGTTACACATTACTTTGATATTAATAATTCAATTCATTTCTTTTCTAATAGATTAAAAAAATGTATTTCTTTTCTAATATTAAAATGCATAAAAATTTAAAATTCACTGTTTTAGAATATGACCTTACTTTCCATCTTAGGAGAATGAAATATGAACATGTATCAAAAACACCATTTATCATTTAAAAAAGGTGACTAATCCTTTCAAAACTATTACCCCAAACAAAATTGATTTTTTTCTTTGATTATTTATGTATATCTTGATGTACTTGGAAGTTGTAAGAAAAAGTAGATGTTGTGAATCCGATGAAAATCACACCAATAAAATACTTGATGTATGGAGCAAAATAATCAAGCAATCAATATCAACGTGGGAACAATTATAAACACAAGCAAAAGTAGAAAACAACGAGAGAAAGAAAGATAGAACACACGAAATTTGTTTATCCAGTTCGGTCCAATAGTGACCTAGTCTGGGGGAGAGAGCAGTCCTCCGTTCCACTATAACGATGAGTAACTTTACAAAAGAGATATCAAAGGGTTACAAGAATAAGTCTTCAAACCTAATTCTACCCAAAGTCTCAATCTCTTTCCGTGACCAAGAGATTCAATCCTAATAGTGTTTTCCAAGGTGAATCAACCCAACCCTAGTGTCCCCCGCTTAGAGAAACCTCTCTAAACCCTAGTTTGTTGTTTGTTTCTAAACCCTTGTTTTCTGACTCTCCACCTCAAGGTTTACATCTGATACAAGGTCTATATTTATAGTAAAAGTATCCCTAAAAAAACTGGAACAAATCTAAGTTCGAAAATACGTTTATGTTTTATTTTCTGCTGGCAAAATCGGGCCCCGATTTTGCTCTTCGGCCACCGATTTTTCACGTAAATAAAAGGCTGAAAAACACAGTCAAATTCGGCCCAGAAACTACAATTTTGAGTCACTTTCACAACAATAGATTTTAAAATGTGCACAATAATTGCGTGGATTAGACGTCCACCAGACTAAGACGCATCGCCTGAAGGACCATGCCAGTACCGGTACGCCTTATTCTACCGGAGCACGCTTCCGTGCATCAGATGTCGTACATGTGTCCTATAACCATCTCCTAATCACACGCCGCATATCGCGGACGGCTATTCTCACACACGCCTATACAAGGGTGAGTTAGCTTCAACCCCAATGTATGATTCAATTTTCCCACACTTTTACACACTCTTTCTCAGTTACAATACTGACTTGAACGTTAGAGTGCTAACGTGTCTGCATACACCTTTCGTCCCACCGTGAAGACTCATCGCCACCGTACCAGAGCAATTTATGCCACCGTAGCCTCCATCAATTCCTCGCCGGACAGATCATTTGGCGCTAGAAGGAGGGGATCGTTCGCTAACCGTCACGGTCTAACGATCCTCCTCCGTAATCATTTTTTGTTACGTGTTCTTCCGCCGCAACAGTTTTTTGTTACACGTTCCTCCACCGATGGTTGACCGTTACTGCTCCATGTTATGAAGAAATAGCCGAAACTCATAGAAGAACCACCACAAGTCGTTCCTCCACCTTGCAGGAATCACGTCTTGCGATTCAAATCCTTCAAGATCAAGCGATTCCGATTCTTGAACCGATGATTCAAAAAGGAAATTCCTTCATCGAAACTTGCCCTTATTAATGTCCCTTCTACATGCTTTATTCAACAGTTGTTGATTTCTCAAGCATAATTAATGAAATAATTTAGATGAAGCTTCTGAATTAAATTAAAAAGATGAGAGAGATGTAGCCGGGCTTCAACCTCTTTGTAATAAAAAAAAAAGGAGAAATGCTACTGAGTATGAATAAAATAAGCACTAGATTTTTCAACATTTACAGTAATGAACATAATTTTTAAATTTCTACGTTGCAAACCTTTATATTGTAGCAAAATGCAGAAAACTAACAAGGTTGATGTAGTTGAATCAGTGCTGCATGTTCCGCCTGAGACATCGAAAGTTATTAAGAACATGCACAATAAAGAAATCTATTTGTAAAAATTTTAACGGGTCATACGTGTACACATCACTAATTTATTATTTTTTAATAATAATATTTATTTAATAAACATTTAATCCCTTCAACCCAACAACTCACACAAATTTCTTAAGTGCAATCCATTAATTATCTATCATTAACTTCCCTCTTTCTCTCTATGCTGACCTCTCTAGAGTGAGTCAGGCCATTTTTTTTTTCGTCCTCTTGATTCAGACAGTTGCACTGTTGATGGGTTTTTCAATTTACTCGATTTCAAAATTATTCAAAACATTAGCAATGATCTTTTCAAGTTTATGGTTTAACTTAGATTGTTCATTGTTCCCCGAATGGGCTGTACAACCATCAATGGAAAACAGTCAATGTAGTGGTGTGTTGTGATGTCGGTTTCGGTGTCTGTATGTATTGCAATTTGATTAAATTGGCATGAATTGGAATTTGGCAGAAGTTTATTTGACTACGTGACTGCATATTTTCACTGACTTTGGTGAATCGCGATCCATAATATACTCATGCATAATATGTTTTACATTTGATTTTTATTTTCTTGTAAGTCATACAGATGTGTGTTGCACCGATCACGATTCAATTTCAATGAGTTTTCTTAGAAGAGTTTTAAGTTACACATGAAAAAAGCATAATATACTTTGTTTTCTTCATTGGATAATTGGGATTGTTGTATGGTTCTGCCATGCACATTTTCTTTTCCCATTCTCTTTCACATGTGTATGCGACGTCCTTTTTTGTCCTCATTCTCTTTTTGTCCACAAGCTAGTGTGTGAGTTTTAGACTTTGCATAGTTGGAGTTTCTTTTTGCATGACCATGCATATATACCTTTTAAAAACATTTATTTCCGACTAAGTCTTTAATTTTCTCTCACTCTGATTGATTATACTATACTGTTAGTTTGGATATTCATTGATTATATTACTATTATTTTTTTGAATTTTTTTTATATAACTATTACTTCACTCATAATTTTCCATTAGATCCAAATTTCTTTTTTGTCGACCCAACAGAAATGGGTGCAATTTTAGGAGATGATGATGATGAAAGAGAACTTGTGGTGGTGGTGATGGCAACTCAAGTGATGGAAGCTTTGATGTTATCGCTTTTCTTAATAGTGAAGACTAATATCATTTCTTAAGTGAGGTAAATGGCAGTATTGGAAAGAGAATGCTAGAGTTGTGAGATTTGCATGAAGTTTAAACAATACTAATAAAGTACAAAAATGTTGTGATGAGAGTATTTTTGCGAGTTTGCTAGGTTTTCATGTCTTCGAAATTGTTGAATTAATATCTCCGAATCAAAATGTAAGTTTCTCTTTGTAAAAAAAAAGAAAGAAAAGTTTCTCTATAAATAAAAGTGATTATCAACTTTGTTGATTATACTACTTTCGTCCTTAAAAATATTCTATAGAGTTTTTCCTGGATTAGTTCACATGCACCAAGGTCTTGTTTTTATTTGCTTACATTATTTTATTTGGGGTTAATGGTGCTTTACCCCCTGTAATATAGGTCATTTTTGGTTTTACACCCTGTAAAATATTTGTTTTGATTTACCCCCCTGTAAAATATTTTTGTTTTGATTTACCCCCCTAATAGGTCATTCAAAAACCAGAATTTTTGAAGAAAAAAAAATAAAAAATTGGTTTTTGAATGACCTATTAGGGGGTAAATCAAAACAAAAATATTTTACAGGGGGTAAATCAAAAAAAATATTTTACAGGATGTAAAACCAAAAATGACCTATATAACAAGGGGGTAAAGCACTATTAACCCTTTTATTTACTACCATAAGCACTTGTGTAATTATTTGAAGTAGTTTATAGCAAGAGTTTATCACATATTTATAAGTTGTTTTTATCTTGTTATTGTAATGAAGTCCACAACTTCCTAGGGAATGATGAGGAAACTTATTTTTTTTTAGAGGATGAAGATTTCTACTCGTATAGTTCATTGCTTACTTTTTTTTTTGTACAACTTCATTGCTTACTAATGTCAAGATTAATCATTTTGTCAAAAAAAAATGTCAAGATTAATCATTAATCCATAAAGCTTCCTAATAATATATACTAATACAGCAGCATAATGATTATAACATAACACTACTACATTTACTTCCACTTAATTATATGGATAATGCTACTTTGTGTATTAGATACAAATGACTTATTTGTTGAATTAGGACGAGCCATTTTTGAAAGGGCTTTGCCACTTCTTAAACGCATACACAAATGCAAACCTTCTTAGAAAAATTTATCAACACACTTGAAAAAACTTACTCAGATATAAGTTTATGCAAGAACTATAATCAACACTCTTTAGGAAAATTTTGAAACAATGAGATTTTCTCAACAAAAGATTGCACAAACAAGGTCCCATCGGGCGTGCCAATTTATTTACCTGTATTTTTGGTAAACAAAACTAGTTTGAAAATGTTACTTGCAAGATCAAACTAGAAATCCTAGGACATGATGTGCAATGTTTTTCCAGAAAATGTTTGAATGTTCATAATGTTCATGAACTTTTATATAGAAAGATGAAGAAAATTGCCTTGTTCGACAAGATCAACAAGGTTTTGAGAATCTTTTTTTTTGAATCGGCAAATATTATTAAACGCCATCCCCGCAAGATGAAAGGTATGAATGAAACAAGTTACAAATGATGCCGTATATAGACGGTACACCATAACCACAAATCAAAACCAAAATAAAAGCCTCCTCAAAACACTGAAAACCTAAGGCAATAGCTAATAAACATCACCACCTAAAACAGATTCCTTCACAAAACAACCACTGAGAAACGGTATCCATAACCAACATCACCACTACTCCTCCCGAAAAAACCCCTCTAAATGAAACACCTTGTCCTCATCACCAAAGCTGAGCCACTATTCTAAAGATCAATCCGCCTCCACCACCTCTAAAGCTCCGGTCCATCGAAAGAACACCAAAAAAGCCGAAAACCAAAACTTGAACCAAAGAACTGACTCCCGATCTCGAATCAAAAGCGATCGGCCCACGAGACTACATGACCAAATCAGAAGGGCACCCCAAACCCTCGATCCACCAGAGAAACACAGTAGCCAACCAAACAAGATTGTAGCTAGACGCCAACTCCCGATCTCGAATCAAAATTAACTGGCCCACCAGAATCCAACACACAAAATTGAGACAGATGACATGTTTTGCGGTGGTGCAAACATCAATTAAAAAAAGAACAAATGCTTAGCTCGAAGGACACGAAAGATAAAGTGATGAAACTTTTAAAAGAAAGTAATTTGCATTAAATGAAAGTTGGTTCATCAAATCAAACATACATTGTCTTGTTGCTCTTTTCTCTCTTAACTTCGATAATTCGAGCATGAAGAATTCTGTATATGGTTTCATGTGACCGTTATTTCCTATGAAAAACTCCTATATATACATGAGTAAAATAACTGAAAAACCAACGGTCCTCATTTATAAATCTTCGACACACTTATTTAATTTCCACGTGTCTTAGATCCTTGAGTTTGCCTCTTCAGAGAGGATTTGAATTCTATCAAGTCGAATCCATAAACTTTGAAAATGACAAATCCATTGTATCTTGTCGAATCACATTTATATTTAGTTTACACTTGAAGAAACCATTCATCGACTCAACAAACCTCCTGACGATAACAAGCACTTAAAATACAGGCTAACATGTACATAAATATGTTCTTCTGTGGATGTAAGCACATAAAAGTTGCAACAAGTGTGGCGCAAATATTTTACGGTGTTTTACGTATAAAATAAAAAAATATTTAACATAAACACTATAGTTATGTTGATATTTTGGAAATAATCATGAGTTTTTAAAATTTTATCGTATCAATTTACTTATATTAATGTTGATATGTTGAAAATAGTCACGAGTTTTCAAAACTTTCTCATATCGATACATAAAAAATTGCTTCCGCAATATATAAGCACATAAAATCCGTATCACGTGTGGTGCAAATATTTAACGGTGTTTTGCATATAAAATGACAAAATATTTATTAAAAACACTATATTAATGTTGATATTTTGAAAATAGTCATGAATTCAAAATTTTATCATATCGAGTTACTCATATTGGTACATATAAGTTCTTGGCAATAGATACAAACAAATAAAATTTGCATCGAATGCGGTAAAAATATATCACGGTATTTTGCATATAAATTAACAAAATATTTAATAAAAATACTACATTGATATTAATATTTTGAAAATAGTCATGAAATTTTCAAAATATTATCATATTGATTTTCTCATATCAGTATATTATTTGTTTTACATGTCTCATATCAGTACATAAAAGTTTGTTTTCACAATACAAATAAATAGTATCTGCAACGGGTACCGTGCAAATATTTAACGCATTTTTGTATCATGACTTGAAAGCATCTTGGAAAAGAGGATATAGGGATGTGATTTTCTACTATGACTCGACTCTGGATGTTCTGTTAGTTTGTGAATCCTTGACATTATTATGCGGCGATTTATTGTAAAGGAGCTGAAGCGTCCACTTAAAGCATTCTGTGAGGGGAGACAAATTCGTCTACTGATTTCATGGCCAAACTAGGAGCTGCGAGTTTTGAGATTTGGCGTGAGTTTTTTGAACCACCAAAGGGTTTGCTTCCGGCTGCTGTAGGATGACGTCCGACGATAGATGTATCACAGAGACTAGTTTTCTTAATTGTTTTTTGATTTTTTTTTAAGCCTCTTTCCCAACAAAAAAAAAAGAGGAATTGAACAAACTAACGTGAATACGATCCTTTCCCATCTTTTTTTTTTTGAAAGACGACCCATTCCCAACAAATTCACGCCGCAACAAACTACTCTAGGGTTTTACCTCAAACTTATATAAACCTATTTCATAAACATTTCTTTTCTACAAACCCTAATTCCAACAGAATGAGTAGCTCTGACAACAAAATGAAGTAAACGATCATTGCACAACAAAATGAGTAGCTCTGACAACTTGTTCAACAATGAAGATCAGATGCCTGTTTCGTCTCAAGGTAACTTTTTTCCTCCCTATGCTCGCATCTATGCCTGAATTGTAAGAGAACTTATTATCATTATTAATTTGGTAGAAAGTATATGAGAGTAATGAACCTGATATACGGTTTGGTGATTTTTTTTTCTTCTTGAACAGTAAAATATTCTTGTCCATAAAACTGTGAACGATGGTCAACTGTGAACCGTTGTGAAATATTTGTTGAAAATTGAGAACTAATTCATGAACTTTATGCTTCACACGTTAGAAGGAACATATGAACATGCTATGGTTAATTCATATCCCATAGATTTATCATACGTTGTTTAAGTGGATTTCCTCTTTCTACATAATTTACTAAGTTGAAGCTTTTGCCTCTTTAATTTTAAAAGGTAATGAGGCCCTTAAGACCTTGAATAATAAGTTTTTATAAAAATTTATGTGATTAATGTGTTGAAAATTAAAATATTTAATTTTTTGAATGAATAATTTCTTAAAGTGTAGTCTTCAATGAATTTGATTAGCTCATTCGTTAACAAATTAAACCCAAATTTAAAAGCTCATGCTATTGCAATTACCATATATCAGGGTTACTAGACACTAATCACTTAATGAGGCAGGTTTTATATGGCATTGTTTCAGATCAGTTATATTGCATTACTATGTGATGCGTTAGAACAATAGCCATTAATTTCTTATATAAAACTAGCCACATGAAGTTACAAGTTCTTTATAGTGGTGAATCCGAACAATAAATTAATGGAAGAGATTTGTTGAGGGTGTTTAATATGAACCTCTCAGAAATAGTTTAAATATACCTTTACTATCTTTAGGAAAAAATAAATTTTTATAATAACACAGTGGGTTGTTCAAAAAATAATAAAAAGTGGAGAGCAAAATTAATATTTTATTAAAATTGTTAAAAATAGGAGGATTGTCCATTGAATGGGATTCATATTAGAGGATCCTTGGATTTACAATTAGTGTTTGGATTTTGAACAAAATACAAAAAAATATATCGGTAAAAATCAGCTCAACTTTGAAATCATAGTGAACCGAAGCATATAAAACTAGTTAAGTTTGATTCAGGTGAAAAAATTGCAATTTGGTTCAATTTTTCACAAACAGTTTCTGTGGTACGGTTCAATTTGTTTTAGTTTTCTCCAAAAACTAAATAATGAAAAGACCTAGACTTGAGTGACTTATGATTATGATTAAGGCCATGTGACTTTGTTTTATTTATTACTTTTTGTTCTTTTATATGAATATCATATATATATATATATATATATATATATATATATATATGTATATGTATATATTTATATATATTGGTAGGATTTTACTATATGTATTAAGATTCCTATTTCTCGACCATCACTACATTGGTTTAAAGTTTGATATCTAGTCAATGTGTATGGAAAAATATATGGTGGAATATGTCAACTCTTTAAATGAATCTCACTCATCCAAAAGAAATACTCACTACAGTTGTGCGTGGATACCTTAGTTCACCAAAAAAAATAGTAAGCTAGTAGTTATATTAGTTTTCAATTTAAACTCTAGACGGGTAATAACACGTACCTCAACTCACTAATCGAGCTTCCTACTTGAGATAACACAACATATATTCAGATATAGAACACAACAATAAGAGGAATATTTTATATTAAAATCTTCACGCTCTTTCTTATCTATGCAAGGACTGATACATTTTTTTTATTCTTATGTTTATATGTTAGTAGCTATACTTTTCAACTCTAAATATTTTTAAATTAATCATTGAAAAATGAGAAATTTTCACTTGGGATACATAAACTATTGATAATTTATGTGTATAATTAAAATATTTAATTGAATAGTCTAACCTTTTATGACTATACAGTAGAAGATGTTGAATTATGTCCACTAGGGTCTTTAAATAAAAGGAAGAATAGCCAAAATGATGTTAATGATCAGCCGCAAAAAACAGCTAAAAGGAAGAAATATCAACCTAAAGTGGTGTCTCCATATCCAGAGAAATTAAAGAAATTCCATCCCGGAAGCAACAACACTCCAAAACCTTCAACTCCAAAGCAGAGGAAAAGTTATGTTAGAAAGACTACAAATACTCCTGAGAGCAGCACTCCAAAACCTTCAACTCCGAAGCAGAGGAAAAGTTATGTTAGAAAGACTGCCAAGATTTCTGAGTGTCAAAGACCATTATTTGTTGATGATGGAGATTCCATCTCTTTCCCATTTTTGGAATATTTCAAAGATTCAAAGGTTTATCAGGGAGGATTTGAAAATTCAACCATAACTAATGAATCTGCCATCGAATACAATTCGCTACAAAGTTATCAGAAAATGACTTCATTGTCATGTTCATGTCTAGTTGAGAGTAGGAGAGTTGGACAAAATTTTCCAATAATGTGTAAAAGGAAAAGAGTTAGAAGAGAAAGAATAAGTTTGGTAAAACTCTTGCCCCCTTTTGCAAAGGGCCAGAGATCAAAAAGTTTTGTTAGGAAGAGAAAATGTTGGACACAATTATGCGCAGAAGGAAATTCTACAACCAGCCGAAAAATGAGATCTATAATCAAGAAAATTATTTCCTTGAAGAAAAAAATGCATCGAAAGAAAAATAAGAGAGATGTCCGCAAAAAGTCTGGGGAATTAGTTCTTTATAATCGACCATCGTTAAAAGTTGAAGTAGTGCTTGACGAAGAGACATTACGAGTATGGAATTTGCTCGTTGTTGAAAACAAACATGAAGAGAATGATGAACATAAGAGGAGGTATTGGGAGCTGATAAGAAAATTTTACCATAATATGGTTATATCATTCCTTGCTCAAGTGCATACTGTTCAAGGTATATTTTCATCTCAATTGACTTCATATTCTTTTATTAGCATTGGGAAGCTTCCATAAGTTTAGTTATCTTTAATTTATGTTCAAATTAAAATGAAACCAACCTTTTTTTTCTAGCAGGACCCATGGACAAATTTGAGGAAATGTGAAACTTTATATTAGAATTTTTTTAGAAAATAATTTGGAGTCTTATACTTCCACATTGTATGCTACGCTCTGTTCGACTGGTGATGGACATATATACTTCCATATCTTTTAATCAATTGTATATCATGAGTCAATGATATCCTAATATTAAATTTTTGCTCAGAGTAGATATCAATGACTTGTTTTTTTTTATTTTTTTTTTATATTAAATATGACTATATTTATAAGTGTTAATTTCTAGTTATAAGTTCATTTGTTGTGTCAAAATATTTTTAAAATGGATGTACCAATTATAAAATCATTTTTGTTTTTTAAATGTTTTGATTATAATTAGATTAATAAACTTTGTAGGTGATAGACGATTCTTACCATGGAAAGGCTCAGTTTTGGATTCTGTGGGTGGAGTTTTCTTAACTCAAAATGTGTCTGACCATTTGTCAAGGTAAAGTTAAATATATATATAATTAATTAATTTACTCAATTTTTTTTTTGGTGTTGAATATTAATACTCTCTCTTCTTTCCAAAGCTCTGCATTTATGTCACTTGCTGCGAGGTTCCCTGTCAAATTAGTTAGCGGTGAGCAAAGCAAAAACATGGTTTTATCGGATCCTAAATCTGATAAAAAAATGAATGATAAATTTTTTGAAGAAATGGAAGCTCAGAAAGCTAACGAATCTTCCAAAGTTGATGACAGAGAAATTGAAAATAGTTCGTGTTCCATAGAGAGGAACTCAGATTCTCCTAGTAGGAGAAAACGAACAGACAATAAAAAGAAGAGTAAGAAACAGGAGGAAAAAGAAATACTCGAAAAGAAGATACTAGAAAAGAAAATGCAAGATTGGGAAACACTAAGAAAAATCCACTCTAAAAGTGATCAACACATTGATCATGCGGACTCCGTTGATTGGGAAGCAGTAAGAGATGCACATGTTGATGAAGTTGCTACAACTATTTTAAAGCGTGGTCAACATTACGAAATTGCTAACAAAATTCAGGTAAACAATATTTAGTTTGTAGTTAATAATATATAACTTTTGACATGTTATTATCGAGGTAATTATAATAAGTACATTATATATTTGTAGGTTGCACTGAAGGGATTTATGGATAACCATGGAAGCATGAATTTAGAATGGTTAAGAGATATTCCACCAAATGAAGCAAAGTAAGTATAATCATCTATGTGACTATGTCTCTTTGCTAATTTTTCTTTTTGATATAATTTGTCTATATTAGGCATCCAGATGAGTTTTTTTAATCAAGCAAAATGTTCATGTTTTAGGGAATATTTTTTGAGCATACATGGATTGGGTTTGAAAAGTGTGGAATGTTTAAGGCTTTTAACTCTTCAACATATTTCTTTTCCGGTAAGAATATAAGTAGACACAGATTCTTGTTTTAATGAATGACGCTATTTTTGTTAGATAAATGTATTTTTTACTCATGAAATATGTCACTTTTGAAAGGTGGATGTAAATGTTGGACGAATTGTTGTACGATTGGGATGGGTACCCTTGCAACCATTACCAGAATCAATTCAAATACATAATTTAGAGAAGTAAGACTCCAATAAAGTTTTTTATTTTATTTTTATATTACTTTATATATCACTATTCATTAACTAACCATTTTGTTTTGAAACAGGTTTCCAGATCCAATCAAAATTCAACAATATCTTTGGCCAAGACTATGCAAACTTGATCATCATACATTGTAACTATCTAGCATCTTTTTAATCTATTTGAGCCTTGTATTTGGCTAATATATCTTAAACATATGATATGTTGTCTTGTATAGGTATGAATTGCATTATCAGTTGATAACCTTTGGAAAGGTACATATTAACTTTCAAAATAATATATTTTTACATTTCCATTAAGAAAATCAAAATTATCTTAAAATGCTCTGCAGGTTTTTTGCACTAAGAAAAACCCAAATTGCAATGCTTGTCCGATGAAAGACGAGTGTAAATATTATGCAAGTTCTCTTGCAAGGTATGTGTTGCATTTATTTATTAAATTTGGAGAATATGGAATGACTTAATGCAAGAGGGAAATCATCAACTTTGACAATGTGCGTGCGCTTCGCGCGCACGCACACTCACATATATATTTAGACTATGCAATATCAAAATGTGCTAATATGTTTATGCAGGACAAAACTTGCCTTACCACCAAAACCAACCACAAATCAATCAATTGTAGTAACCCGAATGGATCATGCCAATGCATATTCTTTCCCATACTCTGATTGACTGAGCAATTCCACATCAACATTATTTACTAAAGAGAGTAAAGAATGTGAACCTATAGTTGAGATGCCCGCATCACCTGAACTTGAAAGCACATCATTGATTGATGAGGAAGAGATTTACCATGATTATACTTATGAGAGTGATGAAGATATTGAGGATATTCTAACATTTAACCTCAGTAATCAAGAATCATCATGCCTGCCAATGTATGGTAATTCTTTTGAAGAGTTTGACCATGGCATGAATGCTTCACAATCTTTAGTTGCATTTCATCCAAATGCTACAAACAGTCATTTATCAAAAATGAAAAATGCTAGTCGCCTGAAAACTGAGCGCACAGTGTAAGTTTCCCACTTTCCTATATTCTTATGTTATTCTTTATTTAGATCTTTCAATATTCTTAAATTATTCGTAGTTTTATTGTCTCTATTAAGTTACCATGCATTCCTTAATATTGTTAAGACTCTTATATCAAATGAGATATGGTCTGAACATGTGTTTATAATTGACGGTAATTCTAACCTTACAAACTAGTTTTGTATAATTGAGTTAGAGACACCACAAACTCCAAGAGTTATTATCATCTTTCTACTTGTGTACAAGTATCATAAAGTATGACTTTTCTGCTTTTCAAATTTAAAGAAATTACTCACTACTTTATATGCCAAGACTTATGCATTTTTCCTTTATCTGTTCAGTTATGTCCTCACGGATAATCACCCTCTCCTAGCTGAGGTAGGTGTCAAAATAATCACATAGTAAGCTTTTTTATACACATGAAAGTTATATATGTTCATATTTCTAACTTTTGTTTATAGTATCCTCCACGAGAACACGATGATCCATCCCCTTATCTTCTGGTTGTATGGCTACCAGGTACTCCTTCTGTGTTTATTATCATTAATTATGTTTATGTTGAGAAAAAAAGATTAAATACATCTGGTTATTTGAAAGAGAGATTGTCTTTAGGGGGACACATTTTTTCTTCTAAAAGAGATTATATAGTACATATAGTAAGAGTATTACTTAAAAGAAAGTTCTTTGTTTTAAGAAAGTATTAAACTCAAATACCTATTTTTTGTATATTCTTAAAAAGCCGAATTAAAAAGCTCGGGTGAATCAAGCAAGACTGACTTGCATGAGGAAGAGAGTAGTCAGACTGAAATAGTTCGTGGAACACTTCTGGTGAGTGAAAACATGAAACTACTATTTTTGAATTCCAATTTTTTACAAATAAAAGGGCTACAACATTTAACATTTTATGAAACAGATACCATGCCGAACTGCAATGAGAGCCCGTTTTCCTCTGAATGGAACATACTTTCAAGTTAATGAGGTGAATAAATAAAACTTCTATTGCATATTTGGATCATAAAGTACATAATATCTTGAAAGATACTTGCTGTAATATCTTTTTCTCTTGTAGGTTTTTGCTGATTATGCTTCAATGATACAACCAATTAATGTTCCTAGAAAATGGATATGGAGTCTAAAGAAACAGATAGCATATTTTGGTACAAGCACATCATCAATGACGAGGGGTAAATGAACATCATACACTGTGATACACTTTGGAGTACATAAAGAAAATTAATTAAGGCAAAAAACTTAGGTGCATTTCCTTAGGTGCTTTTCATATGATTATTATCAAAAAATACAATTTTTTTGTTATAACAAATTTTAAAATAAATAATAATGGATTTATAGTTAATTTAGTTAAAAACCATACAAAAAACACCTAAGAAAATACACCAAAGTTTTATCCATTAAAATAAAATTATTTGTCTTTTTCATGTGAAACCATTTAGTGTTTAATATTTTTTGATTTTATTTATTTTTCTCTATGCAATGAATAGTTAAAATTATTTTTGACAGAACAAGAATCATTGTCACTTTGAACTTTGATAATCAAAAGTAATAATAGATGAGTAGTAATAAAAAAAAACTCTTGTTAACAAGTAGAGCGGTCAAATGGATCAAGGTCGAAAAAATTCGATTGTATTTGGGCTAGTTTTTTAAGACATGATCCAACCAATCTATTTTTGACAGTTCTACTATCGAAGTTCTAAAGACACTTGTTAAGGAACCTAAAGGAGGAAGTTTTGTATTGAAAGTAACATTATTTTAACTTTTAAAATAGATGACCCTTAGGCCTTGTCTCGGGAAGGAATGAGAGAGTTTTGAAAAAAAGGAAGGAGCAAGTGAAAGAAATAGAAGACATTAGGAGGAGAAGATTTTGGGGGGTTAGTTTTTCTTCATAATACAAAACCTCCTCATTTTGAGGAACTAAACAATTGTATTAGAAGAGAGTTTTGAAGGGTTTATATGAATTCTTCAAATTTAATCTATGTTGTTATCATATTTTAAAGATTAAAAATATTTGAATCATATGCATTAGTTTATCATTTTCTAGAAAAATACTATTTCAAATAAATGTGAAAGATTTTTTCTATTTCTCTCTATATTTCCCACCCCCAAAGCCATCTCTTCCCTTCCCCTCCAAACTCCCAAACAAAACCTGAGGACACTTGTTAACATTTTCTTAAAAAACTAATATTAAAAAGAAGCCGCTAGAATTGGTTTACTTTATCATAGTGCAAATAATAACTATTCTATCAAATACCTCAAATACCAATGTAGGTTTGTCAAGGGAAGAAATTAAAGACTTCTTTTGCAAAGGTAAGAAAACAATATATGATTTGATTTATGTATAATTTTACCTGGTGGCAAGAGCACAATATGTAATGTTCATTTATGTTTTATAGGGTTCATTTGTGTGAGAGCAATTGATACAAAAACAGGAGCTCCAAGACCTATATCATCTATTTTGCATCGCAACACAATGGACAGACTTGGGAAGAAGAGACGAAATGTGATGCCAAATGAGTTATAAGTGATTCATGCAAGCACTTAATATTATGATTTGTATATCAATTCTTTTACTATGTAAATTTTCCTTGATGCTTCATTAATTGGCTTGTTCATATTTTCACTTGATGCGCTATGGGATACACTCACTACAGTGATACAGTTTTGTGGCATCCAAAATTATGCGTGGCAATAACGTTTTTGGTATTTAATATTTATAACTATAATTGGTATCTAATTATGTTTGGCCACAAGGAAATGTATTTGTTTGCTTTGTGATGTATGACTGGGTTTATGAACGACTACTACTTTGAAACAAATGACTAATAATTAATGTTGAAAGTTGAAAATTTCCTTCTTGTGAGATATAATTTTATGTTTAACAATCCACCATATTGATTGTCATTACTTTTCTAATTGAAGAATAAGCATCTAGTGGTGTTTACTGGTAATATTTATATCAACTTTTTTTTTAAGGAATTTATATCAACTTCTTAATTATTGTAATTTATGTAGTCCCAATGAAATTGAATGAAGAAGAATTAGTTCTAAACTAATTCATATAATTACTATTATTATAGTATATTTAGATCCTCATGAGGACATTATTGTTCTTTCTCTCCATCAAGGTAAGAAGTTAATTCATATAGATCAAACTCAACAACCTCAAGAACTAGGCAATCTGGTGTCATAAAGAATTGACTAATAAGAGAAATTCTATTTAGTATATTTGAAAGACTATATTAAGATAGTCATGATACTAGTTTGCTTGTTATAATTTTGGACCTACATAAGATGGATGTCAATACAGTGTATCTTGATGGCGACATTAACGATACAATATGGTGCAATCAAATAATACTTTTGCATCAATAGATACAAAGTAGATGGTTTGCAAAGTCATGAAATCCACTTATGAGTTAAGAAATTTGTCTCTTTAGTGTTACCACAAATTCTCATAAGGTAATTGTCTCATTTGGTTTTAAGATAATATTAAGTAGAGTTGTGGATTTAGTAAGCTCAATGGGAGTAAATTTATATTCCTATTTTAATTTGTCGATTTTATTTTATTTAGTCAACTATGATGTATGTCAGTAATGTGAAACCAAGGAAATCGCTAACAAAAGTTAGTGATGAAAAATCATGGGAACACCTCTTTTGTATTAGGCATTTCAATACTTAGAGATTCTTCTCAAGGTATTATTCATATATCTCTCAAGGTATTATTCAGATATCACAAAAGAGTTATATCCGTAAAGTTGAAAATAAATTGACATTAAAGTTAATAATTTTTGGGTGACCTCAAATATCAAGAGAGACTTTTTAGTATCAAATATTGCCCAATAGAAAATTTATGAATTCGGAAAATTAAGTATTTTCCTTATGCTTTGGCCATAGATTTTTTTTTTGTATAATCTAATTTATATGCATATGGAAATAGCATACATATAATCTGATTGTTTGACAGATACTTAAGCAATTCAAAAATCTTGAATTGTTTAAAAGGCAACCATGACTATTTTTTTAAGGAGAACAAGAGAGTTTATGATCACATAAGATATTTGACAATTTTGAGATCATTCATGTGTCAGACTCAGACTTTTGGATGAAAGTAGATAATACACATCCTAACTCAATAAATGACTGTAAGTATTTATGCTACTTGGTTGCATATAGTAAAAGGTAAAGAAAGACCACTTAAGATATATAGTGACATAATTTAGTCATATAGTTATTCAACAACATTTACAAAGTTTATTGCCTTATAGATTATTGTTGTTGAATGATAGAACGTGTAGAGACAAACTTTATGCTAGCTATACCACTAAGCAAAGACATGACACCTAAGGTCTTTCATATGGTTGTTGTCATTAAGTATGTCTTGGATTAGTGAGAGTCTCTTTTATTTTATGTTCTATACTTTTGTTTTGGTATCGATACAGACTTTATGTTATGATTTTCTGCAGAAATAAAATTCATGAGGTTATTTTGTTATAACCTTTCTGTATCATTTTGTGCAAATATTGAATTTGCAAACTTCAGTTTGATCTCATTAAAGACTTTAGTTGGACCAGTTGGAAATAGACATGATTTAGAGATCACATTGCATGAAATTTCCATGCCACTCATCCATATTGATCTATGTCATCGAGTGCATTGATATGGTGGTCGTCGGGGTTCCGTCACGTTAGACGTCAGTGACGACAGCCGCGGTGGTCCCATTATTAATGTATGAAGTGGACCAGATTGTAAAGTTGAAATCTAAAGATAAATAGCATTCAGTTGCGCGCCTAAAGAATTATGATATAATTATTATGATATGTAGTCCAAGTGGGAGATTGTTGGAATATTTTATTATTTTATTATATTCCAATATCATTATGTGCGCAAATATCGTAATAATAATTATATTAGCTATTTATCACTTAGTTGATTAGTGATCAAATTAAGTAATAAGACTTATAAGATTTCTATTTAGAATATTAATAATTAATTAATGGATATGGACGCAATATGGGTGGATGTCTGGATGACCCATTAACGGAGTAATGAGAAACCCTAATGGTCATCCAATATAAAAGAGGCAATGGTCCCCAATACATTGGACACGGCAAACTCTCTCTTCTCCCCATTTGAAGAGAACTTGAGGCATAAAGGTACCGGTTGAGGAAGAACCAAATCAGCCGCCGCTAACCCTTTGTTTTGTGTTTCAGATCATCACATCTTCTCTTGTTTATAGTTGTTGTTGAGAGGGCTGTCATGAAAGCTTTATCTAGGTATTCCTAATACTATAATTCTTAATATTCTTGATAAATCAAACATGTCGTAGATCCAATCATAATCATGTTCAATGTTTTGTTTGCTTCCGCTATTGATTCATAATTGTTCAACATGTTTTATGAAATCTGTTTTTATTAAGACCTAAATTTCCAATATGGTATTATATCATCCAATAACTTCAACAGATAAAGAGGCTGTGGCTTGAAATTATGCTTAAACTCATATCCATGATTAAGATTGTTTTAGTAGGGTGAATGGAAAAAGTAGTTTTTTGTTTTTCTTAAGAAGGAAAAAAATAGCATTATACTCTCTTTAAAATGAAATATAAACAAAAATTAAGTATATGTATTTGGTTCAATTTTCAATTAAATACATGCATGCATTTTTTATTTTTTTTGACGTTAAAGACAAATTCATTAACATAAGTTTGGCAATAAATCAAATGTCAAGACTGCAGAAATACAAGGCAGAGTTTCTTCAATCCATATGCAATCTAAATTCTTAAGAGTATATTTTGCTAAATAATGAGCAGATTGATTGGCTTCACGCCTAACATGCGAAAGATTTAAATTACGAAAACTACCCTTAAAATTAATACAATCTCGAATAATTGAGCCAACATAGTTGGGAGATTGTTGGTGAGCATTCAACGCTAAAACCACATTAGAAGCATCTGATTCTGCTATAAGATTCAAAAAAGACATGTCTTTTGCAAATTCCAAACCCTTCCGCATAGCTAAAGCTTCTGCAACCTCTGAATTTGGTAATGAAAACACTTGCCATGAACTAGTACCAACGACAACACCTTTATTATCTCTCACCACAACACCAATACCCCACTTATCACCCTCTATCAGACCTGTTGCATCAACATTAAGCTTATAGAAACCACTAAAAGGAGGTGTCCAATGAACATCAGATATTGGCAAAATTGGACCTCCACTTAGTGTCTCCACAAACACCGTACTAGCACTCTTAAAATTCATAATAGATCTTTGTGTCTTTTGAACAGTGGCAACCACAACAACATCAGACCCCTCAAAATATTTCTTATTTCTGGCACACCATATCTCATAACACAAGGCCAAAATTTGGACTATAATATCCTCATCGACATCAATAATATTTTCTTCCAACCACTTATGAAAAGGAACGTACCTAGAATCATGCAAATTAAATACCACACCTAAAGAGGAAGCAAACCATATCTGCTTTGACCAATGACACTCCATAAAGAGGTGTGAATTTGTCTCATTATGTTCGCCACAAACAACACACAAAGGAGCACTACTTATTCCTTTTTTAAAAAGATCATTTTTTACTGGTAGTTTTTCATGTAGAATCCTTCAAGAGAGGTGGATGTGTCTTGGGATACTTTTTATTTTCCATAATTTTTTCCACACTTGGTGATTATTGTCCTGCATTGAGCTATGTGAACCATCTGGTTCACATCTTGCCTTTAAGAAATGGTATGAACTCTTCACAGAAAAAAATAGCTGACCGTGAAGCACCCCACACAAATTCATCTTGCAATTGAGAGAAAGAAATTGGCAATTGAAGAATTTGTTGAGCCTCAAAAGGGAGAAAAATTTCATCAATTAAAGGAGCATTCCAACATCGAATATCATGGTGAATGAGATCTGAGACAAACATAATATCATAGTTAGGGGTTTTGGGGACCAAATCTTGTGCCCATTTTGATAAGGAAGCCAATTATCCTCCCATACATTAATTAGACGACCGTCTCCTACTCTCCAAATACCAGCTTTCTCAATAACATCCACTCGTGCTTGCAAAATACTTCTCCATGTATAACTTGGGCAGTAACCAATTGAAGCTTTCAAGAAATTGTTTCTAGGAAAATACCTTGCTTTCGAAACTTGTGAGATCAATAAGTCTTCGTTGTGCATAATACGCCAACCTTGTTTAGACAGCATTGCAAGGTTAAACTCGTGAAATGTTCGAAAACCTATTCCAGCTTTCTTTTTTTCCTTACATAATGACTCCCATTTAATCTAATGAATTTTACGCTCACCTTGTTTGCTACCCCACCAGAACTTACTAATCATCCTTTCAATATGCTCACATAAAACCATCGAAAGTAGAAAATAGCTCATTACATATGTAGGAATAGCTTGAACCACTGATTTGATCAAAACTTCTCTCCCAGTAATTGATAGAAATTTTTCTTTCCAGCCTTTCAGCTTCTTCCACACCCTATCTTGGACAAAATTGAAAACCTGTTTCTTAGACCTACCAACAAAAGCAGGCAGTCCCAGGTACTTTGAGTGACACTCAACAGACCTAATTTGCATCCAACCTTGGAACAAGATTTTACGATCATCGGGTACATTTTGGATAAAAGAGATTTCACATTTGTCCTAATTAATAAGTTGACCAGAAGCAGATTGGTAAGTATTAAGAATTTCTTGAATGGTTTGAGAATCTTGAAAAGAATCCCTACAGAAAATGAGGCCATTATCTGCAAAAAATAAATAATTAATTTTTGGAGCTCCTCTAGCAATTTGAATTCCATGAAGGCCATTTTATGCTTGTGCCTTATTAAGAAGCCCAGAAAACACCTCAGCATATAAGATAAATAGGTAAGGAGATAAAGGGTCCCCTTGACGGATGCCTCGTTGAGGATAAAACTTCTGATAAGGACTACCATTCAACAAAACCGAGAAAGAAACAATGGAAATACAATTGAAAATCAAATTCTGCCAAATATGAGAAAGACCCATAGACTGAAGCACCTCAATCAAAAAATTCCACTCGATACGGTCGTATGCTTTTGATATATCTATCTTTAATGCCACACACCCCTTCTTGCCTTTTTTTTTTCCCTCATATAATGAAAAGATTCAAAAGCTAGTAAGGCATTATCAGTAATTAAACGTCCCGGCACAAAAGCACTTTGGAATTTTCCAATGATATCCAGAAGAATCAATTTCAACCTATTCGCAATTGTTTTTGTAATTATTTTAAAGATGACATTGCAGAGAGAAATAGGTCGAAAATCACCTGGCACCTTCGGCTTCTTCTTTTTTGGAATGAGACAAATATATATATAATTAATATTGCTCGGATTTCCACCACCATTGAGAATCTTCAAAGCAAAAGATGTCACATCCTTGCCAACTATACTTCAAAATTATTGATAAAATAAAGCAGGCACTCCGTCCGGTCCCGGGGCAGCATGAGGCTTTAAATTTTTAGTAGCTAAGAAAACTTCATTTTCTGTGAACTCGGCTTCCAATATGTTACACATAGTATCCGACAATCTATTTTTGACCACTTGCACAACTTCAGTAATTCTTTCTGGGTGAGTTATAGAGAAAAGATCTTGAAAGAAATTATTAAAAACTCTGGCAATGTCTTCCTCATCATCAAATTTTTCCCCATGATCTTCACATATATATTCCACCCAGTTTCTAGATTTTCTATGAGAAGCTTTTTGATGGAAATTTTTTGTATTTTTATCTCCATGCTTTAACCACAAAGCACGAGACCTCTGAGCCCACCAAATTTCTTCACTCTCCACCAAGTCATTCAATCTAGCCTCAACTCGTCTAATTTCTCACATCACCCCCTCATGCTGAGTTTACTTATTAAGATCATCCAATTTCTTTTGAACAATTTTTATTTGATTGGGAACATCACCAAAACGATCCTTACTCTAGTTAGAAAGATCATTCACACATCGATTAATTTTGTCAGACATAGAATCTCCTGCCATCTCCCAAGAACCTTTCACTGCTTCCAAAATTCCACTATCATGCAACCAACATTCTTCAAAACATTGTAATTTAAGAACACTTTGTTTTTTCTTTGGCTTCTGATGTTGTATCAAAAGTAAGTATTTTTGTGTTATCGTCTCCACAGGGACTGGTGCGATATTCCAAGCCGTTCAACAATCGATATCGTTTTGAGCTAGGGTTGTCAGGTATTTTGTTGTTTTATAAACTATCAAACTAAGAATTTATAAATGGGACGAGAGTTAACAGGGAAATAAGTATGCGAGGATTAAACTTCATCAACCCACTTATACGTATTATCGGATTAGAGATTAAACTTCATTAACCCACTTATACGTATTCATGTATCCCTCGACAACATCATTCGTGTGCAAATGAAGTTGTGATTTCTATTGTATCGTTTAATCATCAATTTCCCAAACTACCAAACGATCCAATAGTCGATCGTATCGTTTAATCGACGATTTCTCCATCTATTAAACGATCCGAAAACATGAAGCTTAGATACTCAAAGTGATTACCAAAACCTAATTCCATGTCAAGAACAAAAGCTTTGATAGAAGATTATTCTAAAACTAGATTTAAAAGGTATTTGTCAATAACAATTCAAATCCATAAAATTGTAATGAAAAGCAAGAATAACTTCAATATCTTGAAATAATGAAAATCACACAACACCATAATCAAAGGGAATACATACTAATAGAGTTGATTACATTTAATCCCAACAAAAAGAGTTTAGTTACTCATTGTCATGGTAACCTTACAAGGAGAAAAGAAGAGATGGAATGGAACCAAGCCATGATGTCTCAATGATCTTGTGTCTTCCTTCAATCCTTGTGCTCCTTGCTCTTTAGAGTCTCTCTGGTCTTTTCCTTGTTTCTCTCCTAAAGTGGCCTCTAATAATATGGTATGATATGATCTGATCTCCCCCTTCCTGATGTGAATGAAAGGCCTTTTATATTTTTTTCTGGTTCAACTCACCTCGTGAGTAGGTGTGCTCGCCATGGCGAGTTGGTCTTTCTTCCCCAGTGGGTTTCTACCACGTTAGCTCTGAGGGGTTAGGCCGCCTTAACTCGCCTCGCAAGTAAATATGCTCGCCATGACGAGTTGTGCTCGCCCTGCACTCGCCATGACGCATTGGAGGCGAGTAACTATGCCTTCCTGCCTTTGCTTGCTTTTGCTACTCGCCATTGCGAGTTGGAGGCGAGTAACTTCAACTTTCTGCCTCAGCTCGCCTTTGAGCTCTCCGTGGCGAGTTGACCTTTGCATTTCTTCATGTTTTCTTGCTCCTAAAGTGTCCAGGCGTGCATTTTCCTACAAAGAGTTGACATTAGATGTGAAAAGCATAATTGAATGATTCTTCAGTATTTGTGAGCTTTTCGCAGGATAACTTGCAAACCAAGTAATCAAAGTGCCTAAAACATATAGTCTATTTAACTCCTTTTTGACACTTATCAGCTTCCTAGAGGCAAGCCGCAACCACAAAGGTAAATGATCTGAAGCATATCTCGTTAAATGCACCACTGAAGCCGAAGGATAGAATGAGGACCAGGCTGGCGTTGCTACCATTCTATCAAGGCGTGCCTTGATATTAGAGACACCATCTTGTCTATTATGCCAAGTAAATTTATCACCCTCAAAACCTAAGTAAGAGAGATTGTGATTTTGGAGAGTGTCCCGAAACATCGAAATCATATGAGAGCTTCCGAAATTCCCACCTTCCTTCTCATCCTGTGAAAGAATTAGATTAAACTCCCCCATGAGAAACCACTTATCAGTACTTTCCACCAATGATAACTGGTCAATTAACTCGCAAGTTTTATGCTTCATCTGAGACTTCGGAAAACCATATACTCCAGTAAGCCTCCATTTTTCATCTCCATTCTCAATAGCAATTAACACATCAATATGGTTAGAGGAAAGAGATAATACCTCCACTTCAACTCCTTCCTTCCAAAACATTGCAAGACCGCCGACACGTTTATTACCTTCTCCTGAACAACTAACAGCAACGACACCAGATAAACCGTGAACATTCCGAAACTTGTTCATCTCAAAATCTTTTTTCTTAGTCTCTGAGAGAAATACACATGTGGGATTTTTATCTTGTAAGAGCTTTTTGAACGCACTAGTCGTTCATAGATTACCAAGCCCACGACAATTCCAAGCTATGCAACTCATTGTCTCCGATAAACACAAAAACTCCTTATTGAAAGGGAAAATCAATACTCCTTATTGAAAGGGAAAACAATACTCCTTATTGAAAGGGAAAATCAATACTCTTTATTAAAAGGGAAACCAAAAAACATTCTTCTTTAGTAATTCATCAAACAGGTTGAGGACATCCTTACTTGATATTAATAGAGGTGGACGAGTGAATTTCAATGGTAGCAGCACGAAAAAACCCTGTTTGAGAATGCATAGCGTATGTCTTCTCAACGATCAATCATCCCGTCAAAGTCAATAATGTGTAAAATTTTAAAGGATAGCTAGAACCCTTGTGATGAGCCCACCAAGAAGTGCTTCTGATACTTCTAAATTGCACCAACATAAAAACCCTTGCTGGCTATTGCAATAGTTCAGTTATCTTTAAGCAATCAACTGTGATATCCTTAAATAAAAATTTGTTTTGTTTATGCTTTATCTCAGATATAAATATAATTTTAAAGAAATTTGTACCAAATATGGTGTTATATCATTATAGTGATTGTTTTATCGAGAGGATATCTTTCTTTATAGTAATTATTGACTGTCTAATCCTTAAATAAAAATAAGCAAATTCTTAGATGTCCTTTAAATAAGTCGTTAAATGTATAGTGACGATATTTTTCTTCTTAATTCATCCATTTTAAAATTAATGTCATTTAAAAATTTAATACATATATTAAAATATATAATAATCTGAAGAAAAGAGAATAATCTTTTGAGTAAACTATTTTTATTAGCCATTTGTAAGTAAAGTTTTTTTTTTTTTGAGAGGTCATAAATGGAAAGTTGAATATAGTGTTCTGAAATAATTAATATTGAATATAATTTTTTGAGGTCATATTTTAGAATATTGATGATTAGGGGACTAAATTGATATAACTATATTTTCAAGAACCAACTTAGATAATTACTCATTCTATATATATAAGTCGAGTTCACTAAAACCATTGTCCATTCAAGAAGCAAATTATATATTTCAATCTTTGAGTCTTCTGTTCAAGAACGAATATCATGGCTGATCATCCTGGAGAGTCAAGTTCAAGTAAGCACTTCACTTCCAATGATTTAAATTTGTAAAACATAATATGTGTTTTTTTATGAAAAATATAATGTGTTTTCAATATTACAATTCAGTGCTAAAAAGTCATTGAATAAAGATCATATGATTTACAACGTTTCTCCACCCCCGTTATGTGTGTATGTATTGATTATATTGATATTGTAATGGTTTAGATAATTTTCTACAACGTTATTTCAAAAACAAAATTAAATTCTTAGTTTTACTATGATAATTGATTTTGTTAACTTTATTTGAGTTTGAAATTCTGATTCCGTTCTCTTAACAGAATCAAATGTAAGATATATTAGGGTCCGTTTGGTGCGCATGATAGGATAGAGACATGATATGATAAAGAGCTGGATAAGGATATGATATAATAGTGAGAGGATAACACTTATCATGTCCCATGTTTGGTTAACAAGTCATAGGATATGATAGTGACAATAATTTTATTTTTAATTATATAAGAAATGAAATCATGAGAAGACAGTAACAAGAGATCGTAGAGTTGTGATTTGCCTTCTTCAAATCATTAGTTTTTTATTTTGCCCGAAAAGTGGATCATCATGATAACAATTGTAACAAGAGATTAGGAAAAGTAATGAAAAATAATA
>Ga0228711_1000103_pt1 | contig 70090 bp, 46 predicted proteins | sample MedpolnodulmetaG_2_FD_177996 | JGI IMG/M metagenome (GOLD analysis project Ga0228711, IMG submission 177996) | Root nodule microbial communities from Medicago polymorpha collected in Santa Monica, California, United States - brown nodules | ecosystem: Host-associated > Plants > Roots > Nodule...
GTGGTTAACAAAAAAAAAAAAAAAATTGTTTCCATTAAAGTGAATTGTTTAATTTTTCTTTCATGGGATTTAATTTAACTAATTTATTAATTGAATTGATATTAACTCCAAATTTAATTCTACCTTTCAAAAAAAAAAACTCCAAATTTAATTCTGCTCGAAACTAGTATTTGTAGTTGTAGCTAACGATTCAATAATTACTTTTATATAAAAATTTATAATTCAAATCAATTTTACATAATATATTTAAACACAAATCATTTTACTTTTAACTTTTTTTTTGAAGAGGCCAAAATGAAATATATTGCCACTTAAATTTTACTTTTAACTTAATTTTAGTCCGAATCAACTCTGCGAATCAATTCACTCGAGATCATCCACTATTGTCCGAGTAAAACTAAACATACAATCAGCTAAATATGTGTATCAACTAACAATGTATTGTCTTTCTGCACGACTTTTGCAGTTGAAAAGACCTTTTATTCAACAATAATAAACATTTAAATCACTACAAAGTGCAAATAGTAACATGGAGCCATGTTCCACTATCAATATTGATCATTGGTGAGTCAATATTAAGAGCAAAGATATATTGACTCTTCCAAATCTTGGCCCTTGATTTCAATATTAACCTCCTTCAATGTTGAGGTTAAATTCTAACCACTCTTCTGAACTCCATAAAATTCAATATTATTTTTCTTGTTCGGATTAAAATAGATCATAATCCCATGGATATGAGCTAAAAGTTGCCTTGCATATGACCGATCAAGCACAAACTTACTGGCGAGGATACTTCATCAACTCAATCAAGAACATTTCAATTCCCCTGAAAAAAGGTAAATGGCTAAATTAATGGAAATTTATCAATAGTTGTATAGTTCCCTTCAGATACAAATGCACATCATGATTAAAAGGTAAATGTGTGTTTGTCTTTAGTTGCACTTTTGACTCTCAAGTATCACAATTGTGTGATTTTAGCCGCCCATTTTTTTGAGCTATAATTATTTGGTAGTCTTCAGCCCAATTTCCTCCAAAATTTACATTGAAATAGTCTCATTTATCGACATTGCACCCAACTCTCATAGTCAGCGTCATTTTTATTTAAAGTTAAAGTAAAAAAACACCAAAATAATCACATTGAAATCGAACAAAATCCCTAATTAGGGTTTCAAATTCTTTTTGGTTTTTTTTGCGTTTTTTTTTTAATTTGAAAGAAAAGCAAAACGGGTTTTGAGAGTTGGGTTCTAAGTCAGTAAATGATCCCACTTCAACATAATTCGGATAAAAAATTAAGAGAGGGACTACCAAATCACAGATGGGGGAAACATAAGGACCTAGATCACTCAAAAAGATGGAGGACCAAAATCATACAATCACGAAACTTGATGGGTTAAAAGTGCAATTAGAGAGAGCGAGAGAGTTACTTTAGGATTAACTCTGATTTGAGTTACTGTGCTTACTAACTCATTATAAATATTGAATTTCACCGATCAAACTTTTGATTACCGTCCTATTATGTTAATGCTAAAACACAAAGTTTTACATAATCTAAAATTTGTAGCTATATAATCTAACAATTGATGTTCACTTATTTTTTTTATTTTTAAAAATACTATATGTTTATTTGAATTTCGAAAATTACTATAATTGATCTACTCAATTGGTAAAATTCAATATTTATAATATGTAACTCGCCCTAAAAAAAGGAATGTAACTTAGTTCAGAGTTACTCTCTCTCTCTCCAGAAAGCATTGCGGGTAATTCCTCAACGGCACTGTTTTTTGGTGATCAAATAGAAATTCTTGCCTGGCAAATCCATGTCACGATAGACGTGCCATTTCTGGTATCTCCGTTCTCCATTTAAAACAGGTCTAAGCCTAGGAGCACTAGTACAAGTCAAACAACAACATCCTCTTAAATCCTTTACACATTTTCTGCAGCATCTGCAAGACAAATTGAAGAGAAAAATATAAATCCCCAAAAAGCTGGTTAATTCTCAGTTAAAAAGAAGACAAATGCAAATGAGAAAGGAGTCTTACAGAAAAAGCAAATTACAGTCAAGATTTGCACAATTCCGATGTCTGAGTTCACTGACTCCTGCATTACATATGTAGCATTTTGCAAACTTATCATCTTTAGAAACTGGAGTTGTCCCACCTTCCGTAATGGCCTGAGGATGGTCAACAGGAGGAGGGAGAGACAATCGGGAATCAAATACAAATAAATTTCCTATCCATTCTGCTGGACCTTCATTCTTTATATAGTTAGAAACACCTCCCTTCAGGGTATACAAATTCTGAAATCCATGCTGCCTGCCACATGGCATCAAGCAATATATCAAAATTAGCAAAATTCTAAAATCTACATTTTTGTTCATGATCTGTCTCTTGAGCGCGATAAGTTGATGTATCTCCTATGAAGATGATACTTTAACTTGGACTAATGCAAGTGGGGATAATGAGCCTGTGACCTACAATAGGAGGCAAACAGCAGCGTGCAATGGCACAGGAAGTGTGATGCCAAAGAGGAGGAAGACATCTACAAATCTAGTAGTGATTAAAGTGATAAAGATGAATAATTTAATCGTGATGATGATGATCTTTGATTTCTATTGTAGAACATTCATATGAGTTTTAATATTTGGTTACTTTAAGTGTTAGAGATTTAAGCTTCTTTATTTGCTTGACTTTTGTTGGTATTTAAATGTATTTTTGATCAAGACTTGTGACTTTTTATTGCTAATTATGAATATTTCACGAGTTTTTAGTTATTTGTTTGATTTTAAATAAAATACATTATGTTAGTATTGTTCATGTAATTTGTCCAAAACATTATCAGATACATGTTTGTAGTATTATTCATGAAATTTGTAATAGCAGTTAGAATAAATACACCAAATGCTAACTGATAAGATTTGTTAATTCTAATTGTAATCAATATCCTAATTCTAATAATAAAGATATGAATTTGCTTCTTTGATTCTAAACTAATGCAAGGAAGCAAAATAAAAATCATGAAGTAATAATTTACCTCAGTATTGTAGAATACACATCGCAGCGAATCCCTCCTGTGCAATACATCAATATGTTTGTATTTTCTTTATCTACATTTGATAAAGGGTCTGAAGCAGTGATCTGAAAAGGGCATATTAAAGAGGAGTACATTAACAACCATTAAGGAAACAAAAATCTCAAAAGTTGCAACCAATGATGCATGGATCCCAACCTAAGATGCACGAAAATCACAGTATAACACTGAGCCAGATGAAAAAATTAAGTTAAATGAAACCCATATTGGCAGCTAGAAGCCTAGAACGCTGCGTTCTTATCATAGTAAATGTAATAAATCAAAACGTTTTTTTTGTGAAAATCAGTATTAATATTTAATGTGTAAAAACCAAGATTTTATAGCATTATGTCAACTAAAAAAGTTCTACATCTTGATGGCATGTTTCAGCTTATCATGAGATCATATCAAATCCCAAATCGGCCCACATTTGATCAGTGAGATATCAAAATATGATTGTACCTCTTCTTGAGACAGTCCAAATGAAGTGCTCCTGAAGCAGTCTACATTAGGTCGCTGAGCTCCACGGAAATGTCCAATGTCCCACTCATAACCTGTATAATGGCAACAATACTATATTCAGACTCAGAAGTTATAACCATGACAACGATGAATAGTCTAAGTACACATATAAAATGAGCAACAAACTTTCCTTTTGAGATCATCATGTCATTGCCAAAAGAAGTCATTCACTAAACAGTGTTAGACTATAATATATTAGCATTTGCTTTAGAAAATAGTGAATTATATTATGCTTATCAGCCAGGGAATAGGCTACAAGCCTACAACAACTTAGCCACTGGTCATTCATCTTAACCGTTCAAATATTTTTCATAAATATATCTAATGTAGAATTGTGGTTCAACTAGCCTTAGCATCTATATATGTAGGATCTGATTTATATAGACTAACCGTGTAATTTTTTTTTACACATACATCAAATCAAATCACACCATATAGATATTTGTAGGAATATTTTATGAACTAACCTATGAAAGTGACGTTACAATGTGATTTGATATATGTACAAAAAAGTGTACAGTGACAGTGCATAAAGAAATACGCACACACTAACATATATCTCCCCTAAATATATCTAATGTGGAATTGTTGTATAGGATTGAGTATTAGGTAGTAAAGAGCTGGGAATAAAGTAAGCTCAATGCTGCAAAGATGAGAGTGGTCACATAAGACAAGAAAGGATTGAGTGGAATAATTTAATGAAAAAGTCAAGGTAGCTCCCATTATAGAAGAGATGGTAGAGTATCGTCTTAGGTGATTTCAACACGTATAGAATGGACTAACAGAAGCATTGGTAAAGAAGGCAGACCAAATGAAGTATATTCCAATAGTTAGAGGTTGAGGAAGACTGAATAAAACTTAAGTATACACAGTAAGATATATTTGGATTTAAATGATCGGTCATTGGATATGATACATGACAAGATATTATAGCATCCTTGTAGATGCTTTTCTTGCCAACTAAGCCCATTTAGGGCCAATTGCAGCACCCATGTAGATGTTCAGTTCTTTTTGCCTTTGCTGGCCACCGGAATTTGAGCAGTTTCACATTGCGGTGACTGGTGAGTAAGACCTTTTATTTGGCTAATTCTTCACAAACAGGTACCTCACCATTGCACTCATTCCCTAGCCTTTATCGGCCAAAGCTCCTTCTCAGCATGTATGAGATCTCTCTAGCCATCAAGGGTGCACTCGTTAAATTATTCAAAAAGTCTCCGAGAAAGGATTGTGAATCAACAATTTTTCCAAATATTATGATGTGCAACTATCTCGTAATGATAACTCTTTGAACATGTCATTCAGAAAGTCCTCTCTAAGGATGGATGTAATTCACATAAGGCATTTGATTCCGGTGCCAGAGAGTCTGAACCCAGATCAGAATATTACAAGGAAACAGAAAAGGGGGTAAATTAAATTAAGGAAATAAAGGTAGATTCATTTTGAAACTGTAGAACGTTTACCATTTCTCACATCCAATATAATGTAATCTCTGTCAGGATAATCTTTTGAATTAGGATCATTGATGGCTTCTAATCTTTCTCTCCATTCTGAAGGAGCTAAAGGTAACGCCCGCATTGAAGGATCGAGCAATGGAAGATTTGATGTGCCACCTTCAAACTGCAGACAAATGAAAGTCATAAGTCGATAGTGTTGTTGTAAAGCCACAACTATTTATCATATAATGTAATGGCACAAACATGTTTGGATGTAGGATTTTGGAAGGGCGGGGAGAAGAGGGCTTTCAATTTCGTAAAATCTCAAATATATACCAAAATATAGACCAAGTCCTCCAAAATCCTCAATCCAAACATACCTTGAGATAAAGGAAAAAGTAAAAGTAGACAGCCATGCCAATGCGAATAAGCTTAATCTGTAGAAAAGAGGCATAAATATGGCTTACCTGCACTAATGAAGGTTTATACCGCAACTTCAATACTGGAAAGGTATGTCCAGTTTCTGATGGAGATATCTGAACCAGGATATCAGAAAACCTGATATCCTCTTTTATCCAGTTGACATACGCCATAGCGTCTTTCGATGGCCCACTATACTGTAGTAATGTTCATATGAGAAGGACATATTTGAACTGCAAAACACTGCATGGAAGACTAGTTCTTTTTTCTTCATAAGACAACAAACCACTAGTACTTGATCGTGTAAACTAACCTGTGCATTAATCCCTTGTTCATTCAAATAGATTCTTCCATTGATGTCTAGACCCTGTCAACAAACTAAAAGTTATACATGGGGAGAGACGAAATTTACAACGAATTTTGACAACAAAAAAAATATTGAAAATTCATCCACTACGGATGCCGATTCCCTGCAGTCAAGCAACCCCGCATTCAACTCAATCTTAGTCCTTAGATTCACTGAATAGTATAATGAATCTAAGGACTAATATTGAGTTGAATGCAGGATTCCCCCAACTGCAGGGAATCCGCATCCTACCACTACTCCATCATTGTTGTCATTACAACTGACAACATAAACTTAACCATTGTTGAAGCATCCACACGTTGGTGAAAGCATTCATCAAGAAATTAATTTAGCGCCGGCAATACTGTACTTCCTACTGAGCTCATGATACCAGAATTCAAGTAATCACGTCACGATACTTAGGGCCCCGTTTGTTATAGATCTTTTTTACAATAACAACCAAGTTTTATCTCACGACCATGTGATTCTCTAACAACATATTCACTGACAACGTATATATATTTGAAAATATGTGATTTTTATTATGTTAAATCTTTAACAATGAACGTCTAAATGTCATAAAAAAAAAATTAATATCTAAATGAGTTAAATTTATATACAGTAAGTTTTACACATGATGATGTGTTGCCATCAATAAATAAGGTATGACAAGTCATGTGTTTTTAACTTATTAAATTACTCAATGTCAAAATTACTTTTGTAATTTATAACAAATAAGTTCAAAACAACTTCCACTATTTTTCACTAAGTTTTCATAAAAATAATTTTCAAAACTATGAAGTAAAAATCACTTACTTTTAATCTATAACAAACGGACTCTAACTCAATTCAAATATCTAAGAAAAAGAAATATACTATATAGAAGCAGAGTCATATGTATTGTACACTATGTACCATTGACATAGACACACATATACGAACACGTCCACACACGCAATCTTTTGAGAAAATGACATAATTGAATGTAATCAGATGTGCTCAAGTTGGACATCAGACACATTTTCGATCAAAACTAGAATAAAAGGTTGTACATGATGTAAAATTACAATAAAATTAGAAGCATTTGTTGAATGAAAAATTAAAATTAATTGAAGCTCCAAAAGAAAAGAGAAAAGAAAAAAAAAAAAGAACCTCGGATTCCACGAAAGAGAGATGTTTGGCGACTAGTTGTTGTGGGTCATTAATGAAGACAAAATGGTAGAAATTAACAACCACAAAATCATCAAAATTATTCTCCTCCTCTTTTGAACTTGAATTTTGTATTCGTCGAGCAGCTAATGGCTTGAGAAGATGGTGGGTAAGAGAGGTATAAGAAGAAGAAGAAGAAGAAGAAAAACAGTTGTTGAATTTGAATTTGAATTTGAATTTGAAGAAGAAAGGGTGGTTGTGGTTATGAAATTGAAGAAATGAAGAAGATACATGAGTGAGTAGTGCAGTGTGTGTACCTGACAATGAGATAGCCTCACTGCACCACCTCATCCTCACCATGAGATAGATAGCTTATTCTCCAGTGTAGTATGATATATGTTATCATGGTTTATCTCATGGTATAGACTAGGGAAAATATTTAGGGTGCATTCGGTTTGCAAAACAGTAAGCACCGGATAGAACAATACAACACAAGGCAGAACAATACGGGAAAATTTTTTATGATATTGAATAATTTTTTGTTTTATATGATTTTTGGGGAATCAAATGCTATTTTGGTGTTTTAAACAACTTGTAGGTGAGACAAAAAGTTGTGATGTGGTTTGGTGAGGGACAAAAATTCCAATTTTTGTCATGTCTCTTGCTTCCAGTTTGTTCTGTCCCTAAAACAGTTTTACAAATCAAACACTGGACAGCTGGAGTTGTTCTGTCTTGTCCTTCATTTTTTAACAAATCAAACGCACGTCTTTGTTATCATCGGTACCTTTAACTTATTTTAGATTAAAAAGAATTATTAAAATAAATTATTTAGACGAAAGAGAATGAATGATTGATAGAGAAATAAGAATAAAGGTACCCCTTAAAGTTATGGATTGAATTTGTAAGAGTAGTTGTGATAGTCCTTCAATGTATCAAAATTTTAAAAGAGCCTCTGATTGCTCATTATGTTGGTCAAAATAGTCACTGACGCTAAAATAATCTCTCAATACTCACAATAAATATTTTCATATAGGGACTAAAATGACAATAAGTAAGAATGTATAAGGACTGATATGATAATAAGTATGTATATTGAATGACTGATATGACAATATTAACGAAGAATTTTAATATTATTTTGACTAACAAAGTGCACAATTCTTGACTATTTTGAAATTTTGATTCAATGAAGGATTTTGTGACTACATATTACACATTCAGGGACCAAAACGACTATTACCCCAAAACTAACACTTTGGTTTTAAATGAGCCTCACCAATGGATACTGTGTGGTATTGGTGCTCGGATTAGTTGGAAATTGAGTCGGATAAAAAATTTCTAAAAATAATAATAATAACATAAAAAAAACTAAAGACATTGTTAATATTTCGTATATGTTTGGTATCACCTTAACTGTGTCAAAGTTAAATATGTCAAAATTATGATAGCTCACAATAATTTTGCAAAAACTATAAAGTATAACTTTTAAAAAATCACAATTTAAAATAAATCGTCATGATTCTTACACACTCACCTTCATATTGAACATAGGCTTAATAACATATGACAACCAAGGGGATGAAAAACCTAGGGGTGGACTACACGAGATAATACCAAACAACATTAAGACCATTTTATCAGATACCATTTCATTTTACTATTACCTCCAAAAATACAAACTTTCTAGAACACCCTTCTTTCTACACAAATAAATTTTTTTACCATAACCCATCTTATTTCTCACAATTTTCTCTCGACAAAAATTAATACTCAAACTAGTATTAACATTATCATATTGAAGTCAAACTTGTCATGCTTCATTGTAATATTGAAGGACTGATATGACACTATTAACAAAGAATTTTAATATTATCGACTATTTCGACTAATGAAGTGCAGAATCAATCACTATTTTAAAATTTTGATTCATTGAAGGATCATTATGACTACTCATACGAATTCAAGACCAAAATGACTATTACCGCAAAACTAAAACTTTGGCTTTAAATGAGCCTCGCCAATGGATACCGAGTGGTATTGGTGCTCGGATTAGTTAGTAATTGAGTTGAATAAAAATATTCGAAAAAAAAATAATAATAACATAAAGAAAATAAAGACATTGTAAATATTTTGTGTATGTTTGGTATCACGTTAAATGTCTCAAAGTTAAACATGTCAAAATTATGGTGACTCACATTAATTTTACAGAAGCTATAAAGTATAGCTTTTACAAAATCACCGTTAATAACATACCACAACAAAAGGGAATGAAAAACCCACTGGTGGACCACCATGAGATAATACCAAACAACATTAGGACCATTTTACCACAAACTATTTCATTTTACTATTACCTCCAAAAATACAAACTTTCTAGAACACCCTTCATTCTACGAAAATAAAAAAATTTACCATGACCCTTTTTATTTCTCACAATTTGCTCTCGACAAACATTAATACTCAAACTAGTCCTGGCATTATCATATTACAGTCAAACTTGTCATGCTTCATTGTAAGAGAGAACTAATGTGTCATTGTGTTAACAATAGTTAAAAACAATTCAAAAATATTTTTTCAACCATCGAAAAAATTATTGGGATGAGTCGCGGAAGAGGTCGCTTTTTCTAAAACATTTTTTTGTACTACCCAAAATTATACAAGCAGACTATCAACCACGAGTCCTAGGATAACGCAGTGTAGTTACAATTGTAAAAAAGTTCTATTGCATTGTAGGAATTGTATCAACCACGTCGTCATATTGATTGTGTCATCACTCATTTACAAAATTGGGTATCCCTTGAGGTACGCCCCAAGAGTCATACCTCCACTATATAAACACTGGTGTTGTATGTAAACTCTCTTATATAGGACTTCTAGAAATTTTTTAATTCACACACAAACACACACAGTGTTCCAACAATCCCCCACTTCAACAAGATGGCATACCTCTGGAGGTAGGGAAACAAAATCAAAAGATTTACAGTCCTCAAAATACCCTCTGCTAGGTTTAGACATGTTTACTCTATTGTCCAAATCATCACTGCCTTCTGTGAGTGTAAAGTCGAACACTCTTTTTCTAGGCTTAAAACACAACACAGAACTTTGGGCAATCACGATTTGAAGCTTAACATCAGAACCAAGCAACAATCTCTCAGGTGCCGACTGTGTAGGTGTGTGTCAACAATCTATCAGAGACGGTTTTTAAATTAGGGTTTTCAGATCGGCTAACCGAATGTGGAGGGGAGATCTTATGCATCTTCTTTCTGCGTTGAGATTACTCACAATCAGAAAATGGTTGAAAACACATTGACAATGATTCCTTATGCTTGCCTCTTTTTGCTTTGAGATTACTCACACAATCAAAAAATGTTTTCCATTCTTTCTGCCATGCGCTTGCACTTTCTTGGTTATCTAGGCAGTCAGATTCATGAGATGGCGAAGAAGTTCCAGATGATGAAAAGCACTGAACTTGATCAGTCTGGTCAGCAACATTCTTCTGAGAAAAACGTCTTTTAAAAGATTGAATCGAATGCAAGTTGTTCAGTCGCAGTTCAATTTCCTAGGAAGTTGATGAAATCTCTGTTAACAAATTCACATGCCATCTTTGAAAATCAAGTTACAAGCTTTTTGGCTAAAAAGTTCTCTTGTAGCCTATCTTCTGGAATATCAGTAACCTTATCTACAATAAAAAGCAAAAAATAAATTACAGTAATTAAATCAATAACATGCTTACATCTACCTACTATATAGAATCATAAATCACAACATAGAGTAATGTGTCGAGAATGACAATCTAAATGCCACTAGAGTAGTAATCTTGAATTCCAAAATCCTGATGCAATGTTAACAAAAAATGACAGTATTACATGGATTTTGATGGACCTTTTCAGATGTATAATATAACTCAGACACAACCGATGTAGTTCTAGAACTGCAGACTCTGAACGTCTAATTTAAATAAAAATCCAAATCGAAGCTAACGATTGAATAAGATTCGACACCGCTGTTAAGATAGTGTAAATCACTCCTTCAAATATAGCAAATACAATTAACAAGAGCAACACCCTAAATAAAAAAGTGTTACCTTAGGATGCAGATTTAAGAAATTAATCAGCTTGGCATTAAAATATCGCATAAGAGCCATATTAGCAGATTGATCGGAGTGATCTTCAAATCAGGCTTCATACACAAGCTCTTCTTATCAACAACAACCACCTTTTCAATTTCATTACCTTCAGCGAGTATATACTTCATATGTGCTAGATGAGCATAAGAGAAGTTTCTGAAAATAAAACACATTGGTTATTAGTTATTCCGAAAAAGAAAAAAAACTACAGTCCATTCCTTTATCAATAAAAGGAAATGGATCCTCTATAGTCTAAACAATGTCATCGATTGCCGATGACATAAGGCAAAAATCTACCATTTAAAGCCTCCATCTTACCCCATAACATGCCTTGGTGCACCATCTTCCACAAATTGGCCATAGCAGTTGCCAAAAAGTCTGCCTACACAATTCGCCATATGCCCTGCCAGTGCTATGGCCGATATTTGACAACACGGAGTCTAAAATTTATCTGCATACACACGTACAAAGGTTATTTTAACTAGGGGGAAATATAAAAATGCAACCTTAAAATGGATAATATAAACACAAAACAATCACCTCTTGGTAAGAACTTACACCTTGTAGCAAATATTTTGAAAAGTTGGAGACTTTTAATGCAGATGTAGCAATCTAACCGAACAACTTGTATGACTAAACAAATCAGAAATGGTCATGTGCCTATATTTAAAAAAAAAACATAATTACATTTTTCTAAATAACATTCAAAATCAAATTCTTTTGCAGGAACTCCTTATGGCGGAAAAGAATATGGAGTGAATCACATAAACATATCAAGCAAAGATGAAGATTTTTTAAGCCATGTATATAAAGTCAGCATGGTTTTGGTTGGTTTACCCAAAAGAGTAATCAATGCTTCCACCATTATCTTTTTAAATACATAGAAAAGTATATCATAAAATTATGAAACAAATTAACATTCTACACTATAAGAAGAAAGCTTTATGACAATTTGGCTAAAATGAATTATATGCTTACTTTAACATCTCGGGTGTAACACAATGTTAGCATCAATCTCTGGGTTACTGAATCGAATATCTTTCATGTTACTTTTTTCTTCCAATACATGGATTCCACTATACATGAATGGGAATCCAAAGTCAACCTCTGCATGATTCCACTTATTTTCCAAAAGTGCTTTGTCCACATTATCATTGAAATGCTCCATTTGCATATGAAAAAGATGCAAATGGTACATATCCTTCCGTGATGTCGTCCCTATCTTCGAACCATGTGTATAGAAAAATGTATTTCCGTTGATGATCGCTGTAACACGGTGTTGAGAACCATACCATGTCATTGGAGAAACAACACAGAGAGTAATGGCAGGAAACTTGTTACGAAACCAGAAAGAAATTGACAATCCTGCCATACATTGGTGATTGAACCACTCTGAAATTTTCGCTTGTGGCAAATGGAACCAAGTATTTCCAGTCTCATGTAATTCCTGTTAGTCATAAATAATTAATGTAAATTTTTTAACTATATCAAGAATAATATCAATTATCATATCAAATGCATAACACAAAAAAATATAATCATAACCTGATTTAGTAATTTGCTTTTGCATGACGAAGTCAATGATTTGCAGTTTATTGCAGATAAATATTTTAAGCATGGAGGAATCCCTTCAATTTCCAAAAGTTCCTCACAATCATCCAAGACAAGCCTCCATAAAAGATGACATTTTTCGATAGATTTAGGAAGAACTGTGAATTGATTTTTAGTTAGGTGTAATTCTTTCACATTAGCAAACAACATAAGACTTTTTGACAGATATTCATCTGAAAGTTTGCAGTTCCTGACACAAATATATTTTACATGTGAAGATTGCATTGCGTTCACTTTCTCTTCATTCTGGATAGTGAATTCAGCCAGTGTTGACATCCTATTTGGTAAGTGGACATATCCACAGTTACATAATGTTTGAGGTTGTGTAAGATTTTGAAACGGAAACGGCAATTCTTTTATGGGAGTTCCATCCAAGACGAGTGCTGGTACATTTCTCATCTCTCCCAATATTTCTGGAAAACTCTCAAGACTATAACAACACGAAAGATTGAAATGTTCCAATGAAGTCAACCTGAGCCGTGGGATATTTGTAAGCATGATGCAACATTCAATATTCAAGAATTTAAGTTTATCCAACCACCCATCCACCACCAATGGAAAACTCTCAAGACTACAACAACATGAAAGGTCAAGTTTTTCTAAAGAATCCAACTTGAGAGGTGGGATACTCCTGAGATTGTGACAACTTGTAAGAAGTAAGGTTTTAAGTTTTCCAAGAAACCCATCCACCACAAGTGGAAAACTCTCGAGCCTATAACAATTTGAAAGGTCAAGTTTTTCAAGTGAATCCAACTGGAGAGGTGGAATACTCCTGAGGTTGTGACAACTTGTAACAAGAAGGATTTTAAGTTTGCCGAGAAACCCGTGAACCACAAGTGGAAAACTCTCGAGCCTATAACAATTTGAAAGGTCAAGTTCTTCAAGCAAATCTAACTTGAGAGGTGGAATACTCCTGAGATTGTGACAACTTGTAACAAGCAGGGTTTTAAGTTTTCCAAGAAACCCGTCCACCACAAGTGGAAAACTTTCGAGCCAATAACAACATGAAAGATCAAGTGTTTCTAAAGAATCCAACTTGAGAGGTGGGATACTCTTAAGATTGTGACAACTTGTAACAAGTAGGGTTTTAAGTTTTCCAAGAAAACCATCCACCACAAGTGGAAAACTCTCGAGACTATAACAACATGAAAGGTCAAGTGTTTCTAGTGAATCCAACTTGAGAGGTGGAATACTCCTGATATTCTGACAATTTTCAACAAGCAGCGTTTCAAGTTTTCCAAGAAACCCATCCACCACAGGTGGAAAACTCTCAAGACTACCACAATATGAAAGGTCAAGTTTTTCTAGCGAATCCAACTTAAGAGGTGGAATACTTTTGAGATTGCTACAACTATTAATAAGTAGGGTTTTAAGTTTTCCAAGAAACCCGTCTACTACAAGTGGAAAACTTTCAAGACTATAACAACATGAAAGGTCAAGTGTTTCTAGTGCATCCAACTTGAGAGGTGGAATACTCTTGAGGTTGTGACAACTTTTAACAAGCAGGGTTTTAAGTTTTCCAAGAAACCCGTCTACCACAGGTGGAAAACACTCAAGAGCACCACAACATGAAAGGTCAAGTTTTTCTAGCGAATCCAACTTGAGAGGTGGAATACTCCTTAGCTTGATGCAGCTATTAACAAGTAGAGTTTTAAGTTTTCCAAGAAACCCGTCCATCACAAGTGGAAAACTTTCAAGACTATAACAACATGAAAGGTTAAGTGTTTCTAGCAAATCCAACTTGAGTGGTGGAATACTCCTTAGCTTGATGCAACGTCTAACACTCATGGTTTTAAGCTTATCACCAAACCCATCTTCCACAGGTAAAAAAATCTCAAGATTAGTACAATCTGAAAGATCGAGTTCTTCTAGAGAAGGTAAAATGAGAGATGGAATAATTTTGATTTTGGTGCATTTTATAGTCCTTAAGATTTTAAGTTCTCCAAAAAATCCCTTCACCAAGAGAGGAAAACTTTCTAGACTATAACAATGTGAAAGATCTAGTTCTTCTAGTGAAGCCAAACTGAGAGGTGGAACACTCTGGATTTTGGTGCAATCTATAAATCTCAAGATTTTAAGTTTACGCAAAAAACCAACTGATTTATCAATTGCAGTTAGTTCCCAACATTTTTGAACTGAAAATTCTTCTAAATTTGGGAGACCAGATATATCAGGTATTTGTGCCAAAAGATTACTATTATCAAGATTTAAAACTCTCATATTCTGGAACTTCTGCAAGAAAATGGAAATGGAAAAACATACAATTAAATGAGAAATATATGAATAATCTTAAAATGTATTAATATAAAATATGAGATACAAATATGTTACACTTGCCTTTGTGAGAAAGCCCTTCCACTCAAATGGATTTGATGAAGGATGTTTCCGATTGATATTGCGATTGCGAATGAAAAAATGGAAATCCGATGAAGGATACTTGCGATTGCGATTGTGACATTCCAGCACTCTTAGACTATTTGGAAGATGTTTAGGATTTGTAGAAAAAGAAACATCATTACTAAAAATTAGTGTTTTGAGATTTTCCATCTTCAAGAAAGCTTCTCCATCCCATTCTACCTTTATCCAACAGCCGAAATGTATGATTTCAATTTTACTTGTTCCCTATAAAAAAATAAAAGGAACAAGTCAACCGAACATACAGTAGAATATACATTGTTAGTGTTATTAATACATTCAATGATGTGTTGTCACATCAATTAATGGCAACACATCATTGGATGTAGTATAAAAAAAAAATTATTCTCACAGTGCATATAAATTAAACTCGTATAAAGGTAAACAAATTGGTATTGGGCAAAATTAATAATGATAATGATATTGCCCAAAAGGGTAACTTAAGAATTAGCTACGGTTAAAGATGAAAAGCCAAAGCATCTATATTATTAGTCCCTCCGTTTTAAAATACATGTGGTTTTTAGAGAAATTGCAGTAACCAAAGACAAACTAATTTGACACAAAAGTTCCTATTATACCCTTGTCTTTGATTTCCTCCATTTTATTTATTTATCCCTCATAATTACTCTCAATATCAATACCAAAACTAAGATAAATCAATCAAATGCAATACTAACAATACCAATACGTAATAAAAATTAATGGCAATACTAATACTAATTAATTTTTTTTTCAACTTCACTTATATAAATGACATAATGCTTCTTTATCAATTTTTTAAAAACTCAATTGAAAAACTTCAGTGCATTATTTATACTCTAATCTTTAAATGTTTACCACCAAAGTTAAATTAAAATCTGTATTTCCCACCATTTTTTCAAAAACACTTATAATTCAGTATATATAAGAGTTAGATACTCATTTATCAAATTTATATTAATGTAGAACAAAATTTTGCTATGGATCTCAATGCTTTTCAAATTAGTCCATTCAGAAATTTAACCACTCTTGGTTCACACGATGGATTTCTAGGTAGAATCCATTAGTCATTTCTTGGGAGAGTGCATGAATAACTCCACTTAAAATTGGATCAACATTTATTAGTGGAAAATAATTATTTTGGAGAAAATCTAGAATCCAATTAATTGGTAGGCAAAGGTAAATAGACAAAATGTATCCTTAAACAATCAAACTGACATGTATTTTGAAATAAAAATTTCTCCAAAAGCAACATGTATTTTGAAATGGAGGAAATAATATACTCACTGTATTTTCTTGTAAAACTTTAATTATATCTTTAGAAGACCATAACCGACTTCGTTTTCCAGGATCTTCAGGTGATTCTTGTCTAACAATTTCTTTCCCCATATCCTCTACTAAATCATGTAATGTCACATTACCAGAATCACTTATTTTTATGAGAGATTTTTCCACCAACACATTAATGTGATCGTTCATGATATCACCATAATGAGCATGTAGTATTTCTTCGACCCTAGTCAATTTCCATCCTTTGAAGCAACAAGCAATGTCAAGAAAAACAAACTTCTCTTCTTTCTGCAAGGCATCAAAGCTCAGTTGTAGTGTCGTTTGGATCTTGTTATGAGGAACTCTTTCATAACGATCTAGTGCATCTTTACATTGTTCTATTGTCTTATTAGAAAAGTGAGAACCCATGACTTCCAAAGCAAGTGGATGACCAGAAGCATATGCTACAACACGTTTTAAAACATTCGCATAACCTGAAAAACCTTTGTCATTCTTCAAATCTTTCAGTCTACGCAATTCGTCCACATCTAATTCTCTTCCATACTTTTGTTCTAATAAAACATCTTTATAGCTTGGACTATAATCGTTTTTTAAAGCTTTCCATCCCACCAAGTCAAAAGCATCTTCATCCTTCAATCCCTTCACTTCATATATTCTTTCAACCCCACAACATTTTAGCAACCTTTTGTCCCGAGTCGTGATGATGACTCTACTGCCTGGACCAAACCAATCGGAACTTCCAGCAATAGCCTTTAATTGCTCCTCCTTGTCAACATCATCTAGAAGCAAAAGAACCTTCTTTCGTGGAAGCCTTTTTTGTAATATTAAAATTCCTTGCCCAACACTTGTTATCTCTGTGTTCTTCTCTCCAACAATTTGAGACAGAAGGATCTTTTGGAGATGTATCAACCCATTTTTATCAGAATTTTCTCTGACTTTTTCAACAAAACAGGAACATTGAAATTGATGAACAATCGAATTATAAACTTCTATAGCAAGAGTGGTTTTGCCTATTCCACCAATCCCAAGGATCCCCACCATGTGGATCGTATCATCAGACCCAATATTCAAAAGTGAAGTCACATGTTGCTTTTGGTGCTCCAGTCCAACTAGGTAATCACCAACAAGTAAGACAATGGGTTTTATATTTCTTATGACTTGTTCAACAATCTTCTCAATAAACTCATGCTCATACCCATCCCTATCCAATAAGAGATAAGATGTTATTCAAGTGCATATGTCTATGTTTTTAACACTGATTATATATTAGGCTTAATTGTAATTTTTGCCCTCCATCTATCGCAATTGTAGGATTTTAGCCCCCACATTTTTTTAGGAATTTTGCCCCCTTATGTTTTCCCATTATTTGATAGTTTCTCTCCCAAAATATATGTTAATCTCACATCATTTATTGACGTAACACTCAACTCTCATAGTCGTGTGGCTCTTCTTTAAAATTCAAAAAATGAGAAAAATCAGCTAGTACACTTGAGAGCAAACCAAACTTTTAATTAGGGAGCCACGCATTTTGGCATTTTTTGGAGTTTTAATTTTTTAATTTTAAAGAAAAGTCATGAGTTTAGTGTCACGTCAATAAATCATGTTGCCACAACGTAAATTTGGAGGAAAGTTATTGAGAACTACCAAATCATATAGGAAGAAATCGTAAGGGGCCAAAATTGCTCAAAAAAGATAAGAGACTAAATTGCACAATTACGATATATGGAGGGTCGAAAGTGAATGTAAGTCTATTTTTTATATAACTAAAAATGTCCTCTGTTTTGAGTTCAATTTCCGATGGGAACAATATAAAGTTTGACCAAAAAGAAAATAAAGTCTGGCCAAAAATTGTTGCTACCAGGAATCGAACTCGAATTCTCTCGAACGATTTGTCTTAGTGGGAGATCATTAACCAGCTGGGTTTAATCACTTGGTTTATTTATCTTATATTATCTGTAACTTTAAAATATCAATAGAAGGGCAGCCTGGTGCTCTTAAGCTCTCACATACGCAAGGTCTGGAAAGTGGTTCCACCATTTTGGTGTATTGTACACAACCTTACCTTGTTTTATTACACAAAAAGTTGTTTCCAAGACTTGAACATGTGACATCTCATTCATGTTTAAAATATCAACACAATATTATTAACTATTTATCTAATAATTTTTAATAATTATTGCGATTTCGTCTATCTATCAATAAAAGTACTAATTTTTTTAGGGACAAGTGAGATGAAAAACAAAAGATATAGAAATATACCCTTTGTAATGAAAGCCAGAAAAATTAGCAACTTGGTGAAGAGATGCCTTCCATTTATCCAGATCAGAGTTGGCCTTATGTATAGTCATTGCCTTACCATAAGTCCTTTTCAACTTTCGTACATCAGAAGGATCAACCTTATAAAAAATCGGCAGAATGGAACGAGCCTTATCTTTCATCATAGAATCGAGGATCTTTGAAAATTCTTGTAAGCAAAATGAAGAAGAAGCATAATTCTTGGAGAGAACAACAATGGCCATCATAGAGTCTTCAATTGCTTTGAGAAGTGATGGTGTAATTTCTTCTCCTTTTTGAAGCTCGTCGTCATCCATGAAAGTTCGAACTCCTTTGTCATCAAGAGCTTTCTTGAGATAGCCGGTGAAACCATAGCGAGTATCCTCACCTCTGAAACTGATGAAAACATCATACTTGAATCTATCTGTGATGGAAGCCATGAATGAATGAGTTGGTTTGATGAATATGAAAATGAAAGTGGGAGATAAGTGATTAATGTGGGAGACAAAAGGACTTTTGAGTCTCTACTAGAGTCAAATAAATGTGGGTCGGTAAAGGAGGGAAAAATAAATTCTCATAATACTAGGGAGTAATTTCCTGGTACTAATAGAGAAGATTCTTTAAAAAAGATGTCACAATCTCAAGAGTATCCCACCTCTTAGTACTTACAAGTGTTTTTTTTTTTTAGGGATAGTACTTACAACTTACAAGTGTTATTGACATTATATTGGTCTCGCTAAGTGTCTTTGAAACATTTTTAACCATTTTAAATTAAGTAAATTATCAATATTCTTTAAAAAAAGTCAAACATTTCAATTCTCAACAGATCGAATACACATATTTTAATAAGAATTTACTACTCCCTCCTTCCCTAATTATAAACACTTTTTCAAAAAAAAGTTTAATCCGTAATTATAAATCTCTATACACGTATGAGAAATGTTAGCAAGACACATTATAACACACATTTTTCAACACACTCTCTTTGATTGGTTAAAATTCATATGAGACCCACCAAATTTATATGGGACCCACATGATTTGGTGGGACCTATGTAACTTTTAACCAATCAAAGAGAGAGTGTTGAAAAGTGTGTGTTAGGATGTGTGTTGCTAGCATTCCTCATACACGTATTACCAAAAAACAATTTAGTAGCATTCACACACAAAATGAACACATTAGTTACACCATCAACTTTTTTTTTAATATTTGTGATTTTTGTTAAGGAGGCTTATAATAAGAGACCGATGGAGTATTTAAAGTCCTTGAAAATTGTCCATAAGGCACTCACATTTCCCATATCTTTATAGTTTATACTCCCTCCGTCCTAAATTGTATGTCACTTTAGAAAAAATATTTGTCCCAAATTATATGTCGTTTTACAATACCAATGAAATATTAACGTTATTTTTCCTCTTATATCCTTAACTATTTATTACTCTCTTCTTTCAATTCATTCATTTATCTTTCCCATATAATTTATTAAGGGCAATTTTGTAAAACAACTCATAATATCTATTTCTCACACAATATTAATTACATTTCTTAATATGTGTGAAATGCCCAAAACGTCATACAATTTGGGACGGAGGGAGTATAATACAAAAGTACACATGGCGTCTTCACATTTTCCATCTCATTTAATGTTTTTTATTAACCAATCAAAATAGATCATGACTCATTTATATTTTATCGGTCAATCAACATTGATCATGACACAATTTTTTTCTTATATATAGACAATTTGTTTTTCATTATTTTCATCTACCTCTTCCTCCTATAAAAAAGGCATAAAAGGCCTTTTCTGTATTTTAAAAAGCATGGAATTTTAATCTCTTGATGGCTTATGGGGTTGATTTACTTTTTTATTTGAATCTAATTGCTAATGCTACTTTCTTCTGGAAGATTTTCAGATCCAAAAGGGGAGTCGCTAACTTAGTCATTCTTAGAGAAGAATCTAGATAAAAAATTTATTGCAATCAGCCACTCTATTATAGCTATTTTATTGCAATGAGCTACTCTATTATATCTATTATATTAATGAGGATTGCGTAATTTTTTGTTATGATTTTGTCTATATGCATTTGAATGGAACGAAGGGGCATAAATTATATTGGTAAGATTAGTTAATCTAGCTAAATTATTTAATTATGATTGATATTCTATTTCGCTGTTCTTAATTCCATGAAATTTATAATTAGGAAAGTATTTTTATGTGTGAGTTACAATGTTATGTTTAACCTTTTTTTCAAAAAAGTTTATGTTTAACCATATATATATATATAGGTACACATTTTTTGACAAAAAAAAAAGGTACGCACTTCTTGATTAGAAAAATCCTAATTAATAAGAATAATTTTGAAGAAAAAAACTTCAACAAATTCTAATTTCGAAGATTTTTTCATTTATATGAAGATTATAACTCCTAATTAAATAAAATTGTTTTGAATGCCTTTAAATTTATTGAATAGTATAAACTCAAATAATTTACGTATAAATGTTAATAATTTTGATTAAATTTAAATAATTCTATTGAGATTTTAATTTCTATTGATTAGACTGTGATATCTCTTTGTACATTTTGAGGCGATGTACCCGAGGCTTTTGCAAATGAGGATAATATCCATTAATGGTGGAAAATATAGTATCATTGACGATAATATTCATGTTTCCCTATAATGGTGACAATAACTATTGCAACGATGTTGCCTATTATTTTTTCATTACTTATTTTGTCAATTTCCAATTCCATGTTGTTTGATATTTAAAAAATTTATTTATCAGATCATAATTATTTCATTTTTTAAATAATAGATTGAATAAACTAAGATATATATATATATATATATATATATATATATTGTGAAGTTTTTTATTTGAAGGATATATTGTAAAGTTTTTTTTTCCATTTTTTTTACAAAGATTTATTGGTACTATATTTTTGTAATTTGTTTAATAATTAAAAAACAACTAAAATTTTGAAAAATAAATGCCAATTTTAAGAATTAAAGATCAATTAGATGATAATAAACTTACATAATTTAAATTAAATAAATGACCTTTAAATTAAATAAATGGCCAAACGAGAATGTTGATTAAAAAACTGCCCCACATTATTCAATAAATGTGCATCTCTACTTTTAAAAAAATATATCGCAGAAATATTGCAGAAAAATATTACATATGAAGAGAGCGATTTTTACAAAAGTTATGTATTAGAGATATGCAAATAATTTGAATAAAAACAAAGAGAGATATGCAAATAACTATAGAAGCACTAATCTATGTGCGCAAGATTGGAGTTTGTGATGCTCTGCATGCATAAATGTGGGGTATATATTTGAGTTTGAAGCTAACTTGGCGGGATGGAGTTTCACATCTTTGTGTGGAATGTGATTCAATGTTTATTGACATGGTTACAAATAACTGCAAGACTAATGGGACGACCCTCTTCGTTGATGCGGCTTATCTGAAATCTTTTGGACCGAAGTTGGCACGTTGAGATTCATTATAGTTGGCGAGAGGCAGGCAATAGAAGTGTTGGTTGGCTTGCTAATTTCAGCCTTACTATGGATTCTTGGGATTTTGTTGTTTTGGAGACCCCTCTTAGTGAGCTCAATAGTCTCCTCTTTAATGATATTTCCGGAGCTTGCATGTCTAGGAATGTTCGTTTAGTTGTTTTCCTTCTGAGCTTTTGCCCTCTTTTGTACCAAAAAAAAAAAGCACTATTCTCTATAGATTTTTTTTTATACAGAATCTTTATAGAGTTTTTTTTTTTATGGTTACACTTAATAGAGGTTAAAAGGCAACATAGATACAAAGAGACATAGAAAATAATAATTAAAGTTAAGAAAAAAATATCATCTCTATACAGGTTATTACTGGAGGGTTTCTACAGAGGTTTATAAGCTAATATTGCATAATTAGCATTTATCTCAATTTATTTATAATAAACATAATCCTTTCATTGAATTTAAAATTTTGGTTTATGAAAGCTTAACTCAATTGATAATAACAAAGCATTGTAATTCAAGGGTTTAAAGCATATCTCCACAAGTGTTTTTCATATGAAGGATGTAGGGACTTTGAAGTATTTTCTCGGTGTAGAGGTTGCAAGGAATTCTAGTGGACTGTACTTGTGCCAACTAATGTGCGTGAACACATAAAGAATCAATGTTTAATCAAGCTTGATGAAAATATAATAATGGTGTAAAAAAAAACTTCAAATTTAGTTAGTTATTTTTTGGGGAAAATATAATATGATGAAAGATAAGGCTCGTTTTGTTGATGATGAAAGATAAGGCTCGTTTTGTTTTGCCTGTCTTTTATAAGGTGGATTCTTCTGATGTACGAAAGTTGAAGAGGAGTTATGGTAAAGCAATGACTAAACATAATGCCTGCCTCGATCTGGATAAATGGAAGGCGTCTCTTCACCAAGTTGCTAATTTGTCTGGCTTTCACTACGAAGGGTATATTTCTATCTTTTGTTTTTCTTTTCATTTGTCCCTAGAAAAAAGAGTATTTTTATTGATAGATAGATAGATAATTATTGAAAATTCTTAGATTAATAATTAATAATATTGTGTGGGTCATGCTAACTTACGCTCCAACGGCATAAGTTAAGAAGGTAAAAAAGGAATTAATCAATAAATACACAAGTTAAAAAGATAAATATTTAAAGCTTCTAAAATTAGGAATACACAATTTTCAAGATTTTATTTCTATTTTTTAATATGTTAACTTGTACCCTAAGGACATAACTTAGCACTTCTCATATTGTATTGATATTTTAAAGTTGAGTGGAGCCTTACACAACCATAAAACTGTTATCACATAAATGAGAGGTAACGAGTTCAAATCCTTGAAACACCCTCTTATGTAACAAAACAAGGTAAGGTTGGGTACAATTCACCAAAATGGTGCGACCCTTTCACGGACCTTGCGTATGTGAGAGCTTTAGTGCACAAGTCTACTCTTTTATTGATATTTTAAAGTTGCAAATAATTTAAGATAGATAAGCCAAGTGATTGGGCTCAAATGATTCAGAATAATTCGATTCCTGGTGGCACCAATTCTTATTCAGGCTGTATTTACCTTTCGGTTGAACTCTTGATTGTGAAATTGAATTTAAACAGAGGATAATTTTAGTTATATAATGAGTAGACTTACGTGCACTTTCGACCCTCCAAATATTGTAATTCGGCGATTTTAGCCTCTTATCTTTTTTGACCATTTTTGGCCCCTTACGATTTCCTCCTTCATGATTTGGGTTGGCTCTCTCATAATTTTCCTCCAAATTTACTTTGTGGTGACATGATTTATTTACGTGACACTCAACTCATGACTTTTCCTTAAAATTAAAAAATAAAACTCCAAAAATTGCCAAAATGTTTAAAACTCTAATTAAAAGTTTGATTCGCTATGTACAAGCTGAATTTTGGCATTTTATTGAATTTTAAAAAAAATCCAGCGACTATGAGAGTTGAGTATTATGTCAATAAATAATGTCATGTCAACATAAATTTTGGGAGAGAAACTACTAAATCATGGGGAAAACGTAAGGGATAAAATTCCTAAAAAAAGTGGGGGCTAAAATCCAACAATCGAGATAGATGGAGGGCAAAAATAACAATTAAGCCTAATATATAACCAGTTTTAAAATATAGATATTTACACTTGAATGACCTCTTAACTCTTATTGGACAGGGATGGGTATGAGCATGAGTTTATTGAGAAGATTGTTGAACAAGTCTTAAGAAATATAAAGCTTGTTGCCTTACTTGTTGGTGATTACCTAGTTGGACTGGAGCACCAAAAGCATCATGTGACTTCACTTTTGAATGTTGGGTTTGATGATACAATCCACATGGTAGGGATCCTTGGGATTGGTGGAATAGGGAAAACCACTCTTGCTCTAGAAGTTTATAACTCGATTGTCAATCAATTTCAATGTTCATGTTTTGTTGAAAAAGTCAGAGAAAATTCTGACAAAAATGGGTTGATATATCTCCAAAAGATCCTTCTGTCTCAAATTAATGTTGGAGAGAAGAACACGGAGATAACAAGTGTTGTACAAGGAATTTTAATATTACAAAAAAGGCTTGCACAAAAGAAGGTTCTTTTGCTTCTAGACAATGTTGACAAGGAAGAGCAATTAAAGGCTGTTGCTGGAAGTTCCGGTTGGTTTGGTCCAGGTAGTAGAGTCGTCATCACGACTCGGGACAAAAGGTTGCTAAAATGTCGGGGGGTTGAAAGAATATATGAACTGAAGGGATTGGAGGATGAATATGCTTTTGACTTGGTGAGATGGAAAGCTTTAAAAAACGATTCTAGTCCATGCTATAAAGATGTTTTATTAGAACAAAAGTATGAAAGAGAGTTAGATGTGAACAAATTGCATAGACCGAAAGATTTGAAGAATGACGAAGGTTATTCAGGTTATGCGGATGTTTTAAAACGTGTCGTAGCTTATGCTTATGGTCACCCACTCGCTTTAGAAGTAATGGGTTCTCACTTTTCTAATAAGACAATAGAACAATGTAAAGATGCACTAGATCGTTATGAAAGAGTTCCTCATAACAAGATACAAACGACACTACAGCTAAGCTTTGATGCCTTACAGAAAGAAGAGAAGTCTGTTTTTCTTGACATTGCTTGTTTCTTCAAAGGATGGAAATTGACAAGGGTCGAAGAAATACTTCATGCTCATTATGGCTATATCATGAAAGATCACATTAATGTGTTGGTGGAAAAATCTCTCATAAAAATAAGTGATTATGGTGATGTGACATTACATGATTTGGTAGAGGATATGGGTAAAGAAATTGTTAGACAAGAATCACCCGAAGATCTTGGAAAACGAAGTCGCTTATGGTCTTCTAAAGATATAATTCAAGTTTTAGAAGAAATTAAAGTGCGTAATAATGACATGGATGGTTTGGCTTTTCATCTTTAATAATTAACTTATTACTTACTGTATGTGATTCTCAGGTTACCCTTTTTGCTTTCTGAATTATTAATATTATTAATTGTCACAATATCAATTTTTTTTACCAGAGTTTCATTTTATATACACCGTGTGTGTAATTTTTTTACATATACATTCAATGATTTGTTGACACGTCATTTAAGTTAAAACCACACACTTATCTTAACCTATAAACACATAGTTGAATCTGTTAGTAACACTAAGAATGTATATTCTACGGCATATTCAGTTTGATTTGTCCTTTTTTTTCTTCTTTACAGGGAACAAGTAAAATTGAAATCACTTATTTTGACTGTTTGATTAGAGTAGAATGGGATGGAGAAGCTTTCAAGAAGATGGAAAATCTCAAAACACTAATTTTTAGCAATGATGTTTTTTTCCCTACAAATCCCAAACATCTTCCAAATAGTCTAAGAGTGTTGGAATGTCGCAATCGCAAGTATTCTTCATCAGATTCCCATTTTTTCATTTGCAATCCCAATATCAATTGCAAGCAACCTTCATCAAATCCATTTGAGTGGAAGGGCTTTCTCACAAAGGCAAGTGTAACATATTTGTATCTCTTATTTTATATTAATACATTCGGTTTAAGATTATTCATAAATTTCTCATTTATTTGAATATTTTTCTATTTCTATTTTATTGTAGAAGTTCCAGCATATGAGAGTTTTAAATCTTGATAATAGTAATCTTTTGGCACAAATACCTGACATATCTGGTCTCCCAAATCTAGAAGAATTTTCAATTCAAAATTGTTGGGAACTAATTGCAATTGATAAATCAGTTGGTTTTTTGTGTAAACTTAAAATCTTGAGATTTATATATTGCACCAAAATCCGAAGTATTCCGCCTCTCAGTTTGGCTTCATTGGAAGAACTTGATCTTTCACATTGTTATAGTCTAGAAAGTGTTCCTCTCCTGGTGAATGGATTTTTTGGAGAACTTAAAATCTTAAGGGTTATAAAATGCACCAAAATCAAAATTATTATGTCTCTCATGTTACCTTCTCTAGAAGAACTCGATCTTTCAGATTGTACTAATCTTGAGATTTTTTAACTTGTGGAAGGTGGGTTTGGTGCTAAGCTTAAATCCATGAGTGTTAGACGTTGCATTAAGCTAAGAAGTATCCCACTACTCAAGTTGAATTTACTACAAACACTTAACCTTTCATGTTGTTATAGTCTTGAGAGTTTTCCACCTGTGGTGGACGGGTTTGTTGGAAAACTTGAAACCCTGCTTGTTGAAAATTGTCACAATCTCAGGAGTATTCCACCTCTCAAGTTGAATTCACTCGAAACACTTGACCTTTCATGTTGTTATAGTCTTGAGAGTTTCCCACTTGTGGTGGACGGGTTTCTTGGAATACTTAAAACTCTAGTCGTTAATAGTTGCATCAAGCTAAGGTGTATTCCACCTCTCAAGTTGGATTCGCTAGAAAAACTTGACCTTTCATATTGTGGTGGTCTTGAGAGTTTTCCACTTGTGGTGGATGGGTTTCTTGGAAAACTCAAAACCCTACTTGTTAAAAGTTCTCACAACCTCAAGAGTATTCCACCTCTCAGGTTGGATTCACTAGAAACACTTGACCTTTCATGTTGTTGTAGTCTTGAGAGTTTTCCACCTGTAGTCGATGGGTTTCTTGGAAAACTTAAAACTCTACATGTTAATAGTTGTTGCAATCTTAAAAGTATTCCACCTCTCAAATTGGATTCACTAGAAAAGTTTGACCTTTCATATTGTGGTAGTCTTGTGAGTTTTCGACTTGTGGTGGACGGGTTTCTTGGAAAACTTGAAACCCTCCTTGTTGAAAATTGCCACAGTCTCAAGAGTATTCCACCTCTTAAGTTGGATTCACCAGAAACACTTGACCTTTCATGTTGTTATAGTCTTGAGAGTTTTCCACTTGTGGGGGACGGTTTTCTTGGAAAACTTAAAACCCTACTCATTACAAGCTATCACAATCTCAGAAGTATCCCACCTCTCAAGTTGGATTCTTTAGAAAATTTTGACCTTTCATGTTGTTATCGGCTCGAGAGTTTTCCACTTGTGGTGGACGGGTTTCTTGGAAAACTTAAAACCCTACTTGTTACAAGTTGGATTTGCTAGAAAACCTTGACCTTTCAAATTGTTATAGGCTGGAGAGTTTTCCAATTGTGGTGGACGGGTTTCTTGGAAAACTTAAAACCCTGCTTGTTACAAGTTGTCACAATCTTAGGAGTATTCCTCCTCTTAAGTTGGATTCGCTAGAAAAACTTGACCTTTCAAATTGTTATAGGCTCGAGAGTTTCCCACTTGTGGTGGATGGGTTTCTTGGAAAACTTAAAACCCTGCTTGTTACAAGTTGCCACAATCTTAAAAGTATCCCACCTCTCAAGTTGGATTCTTTAGAAAAACTCAACCTTTCATGTTGTTTTAGTCTTGAGAGTTTTCCATTGGTGGTGGATGGGTTGTTGGATAAACTTAAATTCTTGAATATTGAATGTTGCATCATGCTTAGAAATATCCCACGGCTCAGGTTGACTTTGTTGGAACATTTCAATCTTTCATGTTGTTATAGTCTTGAGAGTTTTCCAGAAATATTGGGAGAGATGAGAAATCTACCAGGACTCCTACTGGATGAAACTCCCATGAAAGAATTGTCGTTTTCATTTCAAAATCTTACCCAACCTCAAACCTTATGTAACAGTGGATATGTTTACTTCCCAAATAGGATGTCAACACTGGCTGAATTTACTATCCAGAATGAAGAAAAAGTGGACGCAATGCAATCTTCACATGTAAAGTATATTTGTGTCAGGAACTGCAAACTTTCAGATGAATATCTGTTAAAAAGTCTTATGTTGTTTGCTAATGTGAAAGAATTACACCTAACTAATAATCAATTTACCATTCTTCCCAAATCTATCGAAAAATGTCATTATTTATGGAGGCTTGTCTTGGATGATTGTCAGGAACTTCTGGAAATTGAAGGGATTCCGCCATGCTTAAAAACTTTATCTGCAAAAACTGCAAATCGTTGACATCGTCGTGCAAACGCAAATTACTAAATCAGGTTATGATTCATTTTATTTTTTTTGTAATGCATTTGATATGATAATTGACATTATTCTTGATGTAGTTGAACTTACATTAATTATTTATGATTTAGAGGAATTTCTTGAGGCTGGAAATACTTGGTTCCATTTGCCAGAAGCGAAAATTCCAGAGTGGTTCGATCACCAATGTTTGGCAGGATTGCCAATTTCTTTTTGGTTTCGTAACAAGTTTCCTACCATATCTCTTTGTGTTGTTCCTCCATTGACATGGTATGGTTCTCAACACCGCGTAATAGCAATCATCAACGGCAATAAATTTTTCTATACACATGGTTCGAAGATTTGTAAGACATCACAGAAGGATACGTACCATTTGCATCTTTTTCATATGCAAATGAAATACTTCAATGATAACATGGACAAAGCAGTTTTAGAAAATAAGTGGAATCATGCAGAGGTTGACTTTGGATTCCCATTCATGTATAGTGGAATCCATGTATTGGAAGAGAAAAGTAACATGAATGATATTCGATTCAGTAACCTAGAGAATGATGCTAACATTGTGTTACGCCCTGGATGTTGAAGTAAGTATATAATTCATTTTACCTAAATTGTCATAAAGCTTTCTTCCTGTGGTGTAGAATCTTAATTTGTCTCATCATTTTATGATATGTTTTTCTATGTATTTACAATTATAGGCTGGACTATGCAATTTTTTATGACGAGGTTACATATTTTTCCTGAAATCTTTAGTTTTCGCCTAGTTTTAATAATTGTTACCGTTTGACACAACCTTGTATATAATATTTTCTTTTCACCTTTGCACTTGGAGAAATCATGGAAAAGTTTAAAAATATGTTTCTCAGAAATTTGTATACAAATTTTTCTCTTGCAAATTATTTCTTTAGTTAACTTGGTTTCTCAATGCAGGTAAAAGAGAGCATCAGTCACTCTTTTGGAAAATCAACCCAAGCCAAGATGGTTTAAATGCAAGGCAGGAAAAATCTCCACCATTGCTGGGTGAGATTAATGTTATTTACTCTATTTCATGCTTTCAAAAGTACTCCTATCACTGGTGAACATTTTCAAAAGATAACGGTGGAATCATCGATTACTCTTTAGGGTAAACTAACCAAATCCGTGCTGACTTTGTATACACGGCTTAAAAAATCTTCGTCTTTGCTTGATCAAGTTAATGTCATTCACTCCATATTCGGTTCTGCCAAAAGAACTCAAATCTCCATAGAGGAGTTCCTGCAAAAGAATTTGATTTTGAATGTTATTTAGAAAAATGTAATTATGTATTTCTTTTTAAATACAGGCACATGACCATTTCTGATTTGTTTAGTCATATGAGTTGTTCGGTTAGATTGTTGCATCTACGTTAAAAGTCTCCAACTTTTCAAAATATTTGCAAAAAGGTTGAAGTTCTTGCCGAGAGGTGATTGTTTTGTTTTTATATTCTCCCAAATTATTTAATAATGAATACTACCCATTTTAAGGTTGCATTTTTATATTTCCCCCTAGTTAAAATAACCTTTGTACATCTATATGCAGTTAAATTTTAGACTCCGTGTTGTCAAATATCGGCCATGGCACTGTGTAGGTAGACTTTTTGGTAACTCTTATGGCCAATTTGTGAAAGATGGTGAACCAAGGCATGTTCTGGTGAAAGATGGAGGCTTTAAATGGTAGATTTTTGGCTTCTGTCATCCGCAATCGATGACACTATTTAGACTATAGGATCCATTTCCTTTTATTGATAAAGGAATGGACTGTAGTGTTTTTTTTTTTGAATGACTTTAGTGTGTTTTATTTTCAGAAACTTCTCCTATGCTCATCTAGCGCATATGAAGTATATATTCCTTGAAGGTATTGAAATTGAAAAGGTGGTTAATGATGATGAGAAGAGCTTGTGTATGAAGCCTGATTTGAAGATCACTCCAATCAATTTGCTAACATGGCTCTTATGCGATATTTTAATGCCAAGCTGATTAATTTCTTTAATCTGCATCCTGAGGTAACATTTTTTGATTTAGGTTGTTGCTCTTGTTAATTGTATTTCCTTTATTTGAAGGAGTGATTTACATTGGTTGTGTCAATGTTATTAAATCGTTAGCTTTGATTTGTATTGTTATTTTAGACGCTCAAAGTCTGCTGTTCTGGAACTACATTGGTTGTGTCTGACAAGGTCCATCGATATCCATGTAATACTGTCATTTTTTGTTAACATCCCATGGGGATTATGGAATTCAAGATTACTGCTGTGTTGGCATTTAGATTTCATTCTTTACATAGTACTCTATGATGTGATTTGTGATTCCATATGGCAGGTAGATGTAAGCATGTTATACTTAGTTGAAAATGTATTGATGATAATAAAAAGTATTATGAGATTTAGTTGAAAATGCGTTGATGATTATGTATGTAGGCATGTTATACTTAGTGGAAAATGTTTTGATAATATTTGAGGTTTTATTGCTACTGGTTAAGCATATACCTTTTTGTGACTGCTTGTCTGACTCAATTAATATTCCAGAGGCCATGCTACCAGAGAGCCTTTTAGCCAAAAAGCTTGTAACTTGATTTTCAAAGATGGGCCTGTGAATTTGTCAACAAGAATTTCATCAACTTCCAATGACATTGAACTATCGCTGAACAACTTACATTTGATTCCATCTTTTAAAAGACGTTTTTCTCAGAAGAATGTTGCTGACCAGACTAATCAAGTTCAATGCTTTTCATCATTTAAAATTTCTCCGCCATCCCATGAATCTGACTACCTAGATAATCAAGAAAGTGAAAGAACATGGCAGAAAGAACGTAAATCATTTTCCGATTGTGTGAGTAGTCTTAACGCAGAAAGAGGCAAGCATAAGGAATCATTGTCAACGTGTTTTCAAACATTTTCTGATTGTGTGAATAATCTCAACGCAGAAAGAATGTGCATAAGATCTCCCCTCCACATTCTGTTTGCCGCACTGAAAGCCCTGATTTAAAAATTGTCTCTTGTACTGATAGTATGTTGACACACACCTGCACAGTCGGCACCTGATAGATTGTTGCTCGGTTCTGATGTTAAGCTTCAGATAGTGATTGCCAAAAGTCTGTGTTGTGTTTTAAGCATGCAAAATGAGTGTTCGACGTAACACTCACGGAAGGCATTGATGATTTGGACAATATAATAAACATGTCTAAACCTAGCAGAGGGTATTCTGACGACTGAAAATCTTTTGATTCTGTTTCCTTACCTCCAGAGGTATGCCATCTTGTTTTGGTTTTAATATTGGACTTATTCTTAAAATCATACTTTGATATTCACTTATTATTTTGTTTTGTACCTTTCAAAAGCAATTTTTATTGTAAAAGCAATCTTTTTTCTCGTGAAAGTAATTTCTTTCTTGTTAATTGGTTTCTCGATGCAGGTTGTCGAGAATCTTGGTCATTCTTTTGAGAAAACGAAGGTAGATCAAACTGGTTCGGATGCATCAGATAACAATGCCTCATCCACTTTTCTTTGAACTTGTGCCTTCATGTTTCACTTTCTTCTTCAGTGTTTTGTACTCATAAGTCCTTTCACAAACCAACAAAAACATTGGTTTGATTAAAGTGGATTTATATATAATCAAAGTAAAGTCCACCTTTGTCAATGAACCTAATTGATCTTATCTCTAACTTTTCAAGTATCTTTGGTGGAAAAGAAAAAGAAAAGCATCTTGTCTACTTCATTATCACCAAGTTTGGGAACACCAGAATCAAAAAAAGTTTTCACATCAATGGAAGATTCAAGCTTAGACGATTTCAACTAGACGGAAAACTCGACATTGGCTGTTTTTGACTCAAACAAAATTATCAATGGCATTTTCAATCATAAAGAACATAACATTGCAAAGAAAAGTATCAGTTATTATTTCAATCATTAAATGCATCGTAATGGGGAAAAAAGCAAAAAAACCAACATTAGGCAGCAACCACAATTAATTGCTGCTGGGACAATGGCAGTTAACTGTGTTACGAGTGCATGTCAGAAAGTTGTCAAAATATGACAAAAAAATTGGATAATGTAAATATGTTAAAAGATGCATTTTTCGATGTTAAATGAGTGTAGAAACCTTTTAACAATTTTTCTTCGATGATTTGAGACAAAGATTATTCAAAAAAAAAAAAGTACTTTTGGGTTTGGATGGAAGAGAAAAAGAGTCGGTGAAGGAAATAGTGAGATGGAAGTAGGTTTTTCTTATATATGAATTTTGCCAAAAATGTCAGTTAAGCGTTGTTGGGATCAAAAGATAGTTATCTGTCGTTGAAAGTATAAATGTCATTTCAGAGTGATTGAGAGTAATTTTGAAATCCTAAAGAGCAATTTCAAACAATTGACGTGTGTTCCAAGACTTAAGGAAAAATTTGTAGGAAAGCAAAATCACTTGTTTTTTTTCTTCTTATAAAAAATAATAAAATGAGATTGACAAAATTATCATTTAATTTAAAATTATTTAAAATAGAGAAATTTGAACATGATCTAGAGAGACAACAAAAAAGAAATTGATTTTTTTTATTTTACAGTTTTTTAAATTTAAATGATGTGTCATGTTTTTATTCGTTGAGATTAAATATGAGGTGTTAGATGAAAGACTATGCAATAATTTCTCTTTAAAATAGTAAAATAATGATTTTTTAGCCAAAAACCATTAGGTTAACGTCCCTCAAATATGTCAGACCTTTTTGGATAAATTCATCCATGAAAAGTCAATTGTTTTTTAAGTATAAATTTACATCACAATTTAAGGAATTTTCAAAATAACTACAAATTTTAGATAAATTTATTCATGAAAAGTCAATTGTTTTTTAAGTGCATATTAGCTACTCAAATAGGTCATCGTTTAACGAATTAAGCTATCAATTTCAATGTTAGTGCAAAACTTTATTCTTTTTAAAATATAAAATAAACTTTAACTCTTTAAAATATGATATAAATGTGACAAAAATTATTGATATCATATCATGTATTTGATGCGCATATGATATCATCATTATAAATAAGAAATGTGAAATGGTCGAAGTATTAAGGTGAGAGTTTGATTATTCATTCCTCGCCATCAAGAATGTGAGTGTTGTCTGAATTGGGAATTTACACGTTAAAGTAATGAAAAGCAACAGAAACTTAGAAATATAGAATTCAACAATCAATCAAATCGCAACAATGTTGTATAGATCAACAAGAGATTCTTCAAGATCAAGAAACTCAAAATCAAAATCAATCTCAATCTCAATAAGAAGATTATGTTCACGCAAGGTGATGATTGCGTGTCTCGTTTTTGTAGCTATATTGCCACCAATCTTCTTCCATTTCCGTCTCCGTCGTTTTCATCAGATTCAACTCAAAAGATGCGGTTGGGTTAATAATCCTCCTCTTGTTTGTGCTCACGGCGGTGATTCTTCCAACTCATCACCGAATACCGTAAGTTTATACCTTTTGTAGCACCGACACTTTAAATTGAAGACGTATCCGACACATACGATTATATATATTTTTTAGGCATATGCACTTATGATTATATTATTAAATTAATACCGTGTTAATGTATCAGTGTCGTATAAAGTGATTAAATTATTAAATTAATACCTGTGTAATGTGTCAGTGTCGTATCAGATGTCAGTGCTTTATAGTTATGCACTTTTTTTTTAATTGAAATTGAAATTTGAATTGGAATGTAAATGTGGTTTTGTAGATGGCTGCGTATCGATCTGCACTTCAATCTCGAGTTGACTGTATTGAGATTGACGTATCTCGTTCTTCGGATGGAGTTTTGTTTGCTCTACATGACAGGTACATATGTCTTATGTCTATTTTCATAATTTGTATTTGTTCGAGTAAACCACCAAATTCGTCCCTGACTTTGTAGGTTAGTCTCAAATAAGTGTTTGTGATTACGAATATTTTATAAAAGTCCTGATTATGTTAAATTTTGCTCATTTTGGGAGTATGTTAGAGGCACTTGTAGAAGTAGCTTTATAGTCACTTTTGGGCTTAATTCTCATATGATGCAGGCAGGGATTTGCAGCGGTTGTCTGGAAACACTAGTTCTAGAGTTGGTTACATGAGCTCAAAACAGGTGACACTGGAACATCATTTATTGTCTTCTATTAGTTAGTTTTGTTATCATATGTGTTTTCAGTTTGTCAGTTAGGTGTATAAAATTACTAATGGAACACATACTTAAGAATGTTTTTGAAGTTTAAATATATTCAAGGACTACACTGAAACCACCTCACACATTTAGGACCAGAATTACTGTTTCTCGTAGTTTATATTACTGAGTTTGTCTATTTATCAGTTGCTGATGCATTTCGGTCAGCATATCTACCTGCTGTTATTGCCATGAAGTTTTTCAATTCATCATTGTTACTAGAATTGTTGTACTGGCAATGGAAGCCAAAAGAAAAAGAAACTGTCCACTTGGCATGATCCCCTAATGGTAGTTTAACATAATGGATATTTAATTCTTAACAGTTAACATTTGTGTCTGAATCTCTGTTGCCAATGCCATGTAGTCTAGAATTTGGTTCTTATGTCCCTCATTATTTATGGGTCTATGCCTTCTTCATGCTTCAAGTGAAAATATCTCTTGCATGAGAGGGCTTGTTACCATGAAGCCATTCATTTTCCTTCACCCATGGGATAATTAGTTCATGATAGAAAATTTTGACAGTGCTCCAGTTGAATTAGCTGTAACTTTTGGCATGTTATATTTTTCTGAATTGTTGATTAGTGAACTATAAGCCCCTTCAGAGTTTGTGGGATTTTCTCTGGAACCTTGATATTTTCATTTGATGAAACAGAGAAATGAACTATTTGATCATTTATTCTAAAATAGTTGATACATGCATTTTAAAATCATTTCCTTTTATCCTCTTTTTTGTTTTATTGAGAATTCTTGGGCTTAAAAAGAGTAACATCAACTAAGTGTGTTCAGTTTATTTCTGTAGATAAGAGAGCTTAGTGCTTCACACCAATCTACTGAGAAGATTAATGATGAAAGTATACCCACAATTCAAGATGCTCTGACGGTATGTTTCAGGATTCATATCTATACCATTGACCCCATTTTGTATGCATGCTGTCTGTGATTGTATTAATAATATTCTGTCGCTGTTGACAATTTTTTCCATATATGTTTTACCTTGTCTTTTCAACATTATATCATATTTCATAACTGTAGTTACACTGTATTTTTCTAGATGACTGCAAGTTCTGTGCGGCAGATAATTCTAGATGTCAAAGTTGGACCCCCGTTGTATGAGAAAGGGCTCGCCAAAGATGTTCTCTTTATTGTAAGTATAATTATTCCGTCCATACCCTATTGCATGTTACATTTTGATACAAGCTCTAGCTCATGTAGAAGTTAGCTCTGCTTTGCATTCTTATTTTTCTTTTATATACACGTTCCTTTCTCTCTTATGGAGAACTTAAATATGAGCTTTTGAAAAAACTGAATTGCAAAAGCTATTTCAACTTATGTGCGAAATATTAGTTGAAAACCTCATTGTTAGTAATAGAAAGTTTCATCCAAATGCCAAACTATCTCACTTCTCTTTTTAGCTTTAAGTATCACAGGTATGGGCCTATGTTCATCAAATAGCCTAATAAGTTTGTTAATCGGGAAAAAAAGGCATGTTGCCTATAAATAAGAGGGGAGCCTTAGAGATTGATATATCTTGTTCTTTGTATAGACTTGGGGTCTTTTGGGCAACGAGAGCCTAGAATCTCTTGAATACTCTAGGAATAATCAGTAATTGGGGATTTTTCCCTATATTCGGCATATGAAATGTGAACAAAAGCCTAAGCAAAACCCTCTTGTGTCTTGACTCAAGTTAAAATGTTAGTTTCTCCACTATGACGGATTGAATTCCTCCTCGTGTTCATCTCAATGTGAACCTCCATGTATCTTGGCTTAAATTCAAAATCAATTGACACACATGAGATTGTTAGAACTGGAATCTACATGGATATAAATTACTGAGTGAAGATTGATTAATTGCTGAAAATGGCCAGAAACAGTGTTCACTGGGACAGAATACTGAGAACTTTAGAATGGGAAGTTACTGATGGAAGTTACAGAATTTACTTATATAGACAGGAGTTAGAGAGCATGCCTCCTCTCTCAACCACTCAAAACCAATTCTAAAATAACCCGATTCCCCTTCTAATCTTCTCCTATTCCTTTTATTCAATCACAACATAAGTTCTAGACTAGGTTGGCCTTTACATAAACCTTATAAATAGGAGGCCTACTAAGTACTGACAGAGATTCCTTTCTTATAAAAAAATATTAACAGATCTCTACGACCATCTTGTTTATACTAACAGATCTCTACGATCATCTTGATTACAATAATAGCTCCTAATTAGTCGTCGTAGCATGACTTTAATATTGATTACATTTTGTGCCTCTTGGTCTCCAATTTACTGGGTCTTTTATGGCTTGTGAGTAAATGGAGGAAGGAATTAAATAATGAGGTGGTCTTGATGGTTAAACCAGCAACCTACACTCTAACTTCTTTACCAACATCAAAGTAAAATGTGAGAACCCTTGCCTGCTTTGCACAACTTTTAGCTCTGCCAATGTAGCGTGCCTTGTCCTTTTAACATCACACTAGCAAGCATACTTTGTGTTAATGCCTGATGGCAGAACTTCTTTTACTAAGTTCCATGCATAGATAATAATACATCATATAAGATATTTTCTTCAAAATATCTTCTAATTTTGCAGCAATGTAATTTCCGAATGTCAATACAATCTCTTCCAGGTGGAGGAGACAGGGTGCAGAAACTGTCTCATATGGGCAAAAAGTGACAATTTAGCAAGGGATGTCATTAAACTCTCATCAGAAATTGCGGTAAGAAGCAGTTCATATAGCTCTATTTGCAAAACTTCTCATGTTTTTATGGCCAGAATGTTTTACCTATGAAAATCTTCTGTTGTCTTTTGGCATAGGTTTCCCTATATTATTATGTTTTTCTTTAGGCCTCTTTTCAATCTAAAATGGCAAGGGAAAAGGAACGTACCTTATATTCTAAACAACTGATTGGCAGGGGAACATAAAAACAAAAAAGTGTACAAAACTTTTGGGTTTTGGCTGGAATATATTAACTTAAACACTTGCTCAGCATTAAGTTTAAGGCTGTTACCAATGATTTAATATAAATAGTGAATGAAGTAATGCTTGACAATAACATAAGGTTTCTTGGTAAAAGTTTGTTCACCTATCACTGTAATCAAGCTAATGGCTAATATGTGTATGAAGAAGAATGGAGAAAGAAACAAATGCAGTTTATAAAGTAAACAACCAATTTGGTCTTTGAATATGTCAGGAGGTGTCACTATAGTCTCTAAATGTATCAAAATTACAAGAACATCCCAAATGTGTCTTCTGCTAGTCAGTTTGATCCACAAATGCATCTTCTGTAGTTCTGTTTGTTAGTTCGGTCATCAAATATGTCTTCTGTTTGTTAGTTTGGTCATCAAGTATGTATTTTGTTTGTCAGTTTCGTCCATAAAAATACAAACAGAAGAGAAGACATATAACAGAATGTTTCTTCGGGATATAACAAGACACTTTCAGAAAAGCATGGAAGCTCTAGTTTGCACAAAGTATTAAATTGTGTCTAGATACTACTATATTAGACATTTTTTTTCATTATTTTTGTCACAAGTTAACTTTTACAACTTCATGAGTTGAGTCTTGGAGATTTCCATGAGTTTGATGACAAGCTTGTTCAAAAGTGAGTATAACCCAGTCCAACATCGACCCAAACTATGATTCTCAGTGTAAAAATAAATAACTATCTGTACATGTAAGAGAAGATCATATCTCCAAACATTATGTGCGTTTTTGTGATTTTCATGACAGCCTAACCTTAAACAGAGGGCTCGATTTTCAAAGCAAGTTAGCAAAATAAAGGTTATCCTTGTCTAGAAAATGGTTGAGGGTGCAGAAATGGAAATGAGATTTGTGTGAACACACTCCACGTGATTATAAGAACTGAATTAAAGCCGTTACATTTGTTATGTCTGCTTAAAGTTTGTATTGATTAATGAGAAGTCATTTCCATCATTATGCGGCTATAAGCTGGAATCTTATTGCAGATGTGTTGCTTTTAACTAGTTTTTATTGTCATGTCAATTTCAATGTCCACACAATTTTAAAATTGGATTATGCAGGTTGGCTATATAGTCATGAGGGAACCTTCTACAGGGGCTAGATCAAAATTGTTGCGGATGAAAGGTGCTGAGGTTGTTGGTGTCTACCATCCATTGATTGATGAAAAGCTTATGAAAGTTTTGCACAGGAGGAAAAAAAGGGTGTATGCTTGGACTGTTGATGATGCAGAATCCATGCAAAAGCTATTGTTTGAGCATGTTGATGGTATTGTTACGAGTAACCCAACTTTACTTCAACGCCTAATGCAGGATGGCAAAATACAATGTCTGGAAGAAGGTTATTCATTACCAGGCTAACATTTGTTTCAAGGATGTATACCTCTGCTTCAAAAGATTCATTGTGATTAGTGATGAGCAGAAAACTAATCCTATGTGTCACATTCATTATTCTCTTGTATACAAATTGATATTGTGCTTGGAGAAAAAGGAAGAAGAGTAACATGCAAGCTTTGGTATATTTAATTAATGGGAGCTTCTTTTTCTCTCATGTTTTCTAAAAATAAAACATGTGTTTTTTTTTGAACAAGAAAAATAAAACATGATGATGTTAGGTCGAGATCGGACAATGTAGACTTCAAGTAGATTAATAACTTGACTCTCAAGACATTACCAAATACAAAAAATACATAATAAATATGAAAGATTACCAAATATAAAAAATACATAATAAATATGAAAGATATTTACATCTTCAAATGAAAATGATCCTTAATTATTTCGGCTAAAAATCTTATATACATGATAGAGTTTTAATCTAATCTAATTGGACCTAACTAACAAAACTGTAACAAGTAGTTCCAGATACATCGACTAATTTGATTTAACTATGATTTTAACCAAGAATCTATACTATATAAACTAGCGACTAATTTGATTTAACTATGATTTTAACCAAGAATCTATACTATATAAACTAGCGGAAAGACGGGCACGTTTTTACTGCACTAACGCATGTGATTATTTTTTTTATGTTTGATTGTATAATTTTGATTAAATTTTTTAAATATTAATGAGAATTATTGATATATTGATTTATAAACAAAATATTGTCCAGACATATAACAAAATTATTTTTGAACTCAACATATTTTAGTTTGCCTGCATATAAAATTAAGATAAAATAATGATCATTTATTTTTTATTCTAATAGTAATTAGTAACATCATAACATAAATGTATAACTGATGTAAAAGAAACATTGTTATGATTACGATAAAAAAATATATTTAAAAACTACAATTTTTCGTAAAGTCTTCATCTTCTCCTTCTATTTTCCCTTCTTTAATGAGAACTTTTGTTGAATTTTGAGAAACTTCTCTTGATAAAGCTACATATAATTGACATGGCTGAAAACATGTCGTGGAAGATAGATTCCGACATTGGGAATGGTTTGCCCTTGTGACTTATTTATGGTAATAGCAAAACTTAGGCTAACGGGAAACTGTTTTCTACTAAGAAGAAAGGGAAGTCTTGAACTCACATTTATTTTTAATTTAATTTTGGGCAAGAATACTCTTTTTTCAGCATTGCTTCCTGTTAGGATTTCCACATCCAACATATTCTTAAATAAACCACGACATAATAATCGTGTCTCATTACACATGCCATATCTAGGGTCTATGTTTCTCAACAACATCAAAGGTGCACCTTTTTTTACCTTTACTTCCTTGAGCAGTTAAGTTCATAAATTCCATTTGATATAAGTTATGAGTATCCCCTTCAACCTCGTCAAATGACAACAAATTATGTTCTTCTCCTGCAAACTAATTGATAATAAATATTTAATATAGTGCTAACAAATTTTTTTCTGAAATATTCTGAGTCCTATAATCTTTTTTTAGAGGATTTAAAGTCCAATCTTTAACATTATTTTTTGCTCACGTTTGTTACTAATCATTTTTTAGAGGATTTAAAGTCCAATCTTTAACATTATTTTTTGTTCACGTTTGTTACTAATATATTTTTAGAGGATTTAAAGTTCAATCTTTACCATTATTTTTTGCTCACGTTTGTTACAATTGATCAAAGGCTAAGGAAGAGTAACTTATATTAATAAAATAATATGGAAATACTGTTTTTTGTGGAAGGGATATGAAAATACTTGGCAATCTTTGTCGGTTGTATTGAGGGGAACAACACAGATTTACAACATAAAATCGGCTGATAAGAAAGTATCATGAGTTTTTGTTTTGTGCTAGTTTTTTGTGAGTTTGATCTGTGGTTAACAGAGGTAAAAGAGGGTTAGCGGGAAAGATTAGTGACAAGGATTAATAATCCACGTGTTATTTATAATTGGTTAACAGTAAAAACAGATCATAAGGAATTGTGTATAAGTTTTCTTCTTAAATTAAATTTATTATTATCTATTTGGTTACATTTGTTATTTGTATTTAAAATTAAAATTAAAAACTAGGGTATTTTTGGAAAGAAAAGTCCAACCCAAAAACATGCTGAAAGGGGTAGTTTTCTTTATATATAGTATAGATTAAAATAAAATAATTTTATTCAAAATAAAAGTTTTAAAAAACTTTTGTTCGTAATTTAAATGCATTAATGTAATAAAAAGAACAAACAAACGCGAAGTTAGTATCAATAATAGTTCCTTCGTTAATTTCCTCTTGAATTTCACAGTGGACGTAAGTGAAGATATAACCGTTAATATCTTCTGCAACGTGAATAAGTTGAGGTCGTGAGATGAGAGGGAACCAACCTTTAGACCAAAGAGTTTGTAAATCTTAGAGAGGTCGCAAAGGTTTGCTTCTCTTATGCACACGTGAGACATCGTTCCTTGGAGAAAGAATTTTTATTAATTCACCTTTCAGGGTTTGTTAGTTAGTACTTAGTAGGGTTATGATGAAACCACAATATGATGTGGTCAATTTTTTTTGGTGTTACAAGGCTAATCAAAACAAAAACAACAAAGAGAAAAGGACAAGAAAGAAACAACAACTAATCTCTAGAAAAGAAAGTTCCAACCGCATGCAGCATGTCATTTGGAGGAGAAGCATAAAGTAAGATTTCGATATTCAAAGAGGTTCCTAACTTGCCATGAATCTGCATATTGATTTCCAGAGTGTGACAAACAGTGACATTTATCTGCGTTGTTAACTCTTTTATCTCTTGAATCAAAACCACATAGACATGGAACTTCATGGAGGGACCTTAAAAGAAATTGACGCAATGCAAAGAATCAGGGTAACAAACGAGGTCAATAAAATTCAATTCTTTAACAATCAGAAGACCCTTGTAAATAACATATAATTCAGCAAACATGATGTCAGAAGAACCATGAATGTAGCTGAAAAAACCTGATAAGTAGAAACCTACATCATTACATAATATTTTGTTTTAGTCTTTTTCTTTCGACAAGATTTTTTTTAGGCAATATTGTTTACGGAATAAAACCCTATCAATTACTATTTCTTTTTCTTATAAAAAAATTACCCATATATCATCTTAATTTTAATTTTTTTTTACAAAATTTTAAATCTAAATGTTTTTTTTAAGGAAAATCTAAATGTTATTCGCAAACATATATTTGAAATCTAAATGTGTAATTTTAAATCTAAATGCTAATCTTCTTCCACTTTCTTCTTCACCGGGTTCATTGCTTTCAACTCAAGAGATGTGGTTGGGTTATAAATCTTCCTCTTGTTTGTGTTCATAATCGTGGTTCCTCCAACACGTCTCCTAAAACTGTATTCACTCACTCTATAACACGACCCTTCAAATCGAAGATGTATACATGATAGCGCAACAAGGATAACTTGCAACACAAGTTATCTATGTTTGTGTGAGAGAATTGAGAGAAAAAAAGAGAAAACATTTGTTGATTGTAAACTTCTAATTCTCATTAGCGATGAAACCTTTTTTTTTGTTAAGTAGTCTAGTGGCTATAATTCACCTTTTTCAAGATGAATAAGTGAGGTGTCCGGGGTTCGAACCCCGGCCCCTACATATAACTTGGATTTGAATTATTCAAGAACCATGAGGATCTCAAATTCAAGTCAAAGATGATGTATTTGTTTTATAATCCATATTGGATTAAGACTCAATCTGATGAAAAAGCTTTTCCTGGGATATCTTTACGATCCGAAAAAGGGAAAAAACAAAGTCCTTGTTTAACAAAAGATTCTAAGAAATCTTTACGATCCGAAAAGAGGAAAACAATGCATGTCTATGTCAACTGAGCTATGCTCACGGGGACATTAGCGATGAAACTTAGCTTTCATATTTATATATAAGTTTTTTTTAAAGGATTTTTATTTTTATATATAAGCTATGTACTTTACTTGTTGTAACTTGCACAAAAATAGCTAACAACTTTAACAATTAAGTTTTAACTACTTCTAATATTAAAAACTAACATCCTCACTTAATTCAAGTTCTCTAGATTCACCATTCCAATTAGGCTTCTGAACTTGAGAAATCTTTCAATCTTCACAACTTGTATAAACACATCAACTAGCTATTCTATTGTAGTACAATGTATGACCTTAAGCATTTTTGTTTCTTCACTTGCCTATGTGTGTTTACTTCTGCTATGCAACCCTGGATTCTTAGCCTAATCTATAGCAGAGTTGTTATCAATAAGCAATGCAATAGGCTTGCAGACTTCTATTTTGAATTCTTTAACACATAATCCAACCATATTGCTTGACATGCAGCTAAGCTATCTGTAATATACACATGTTCACAAGTTGAGAGGGAAACTACTAGTTGTTTCTTTGTATATCATGATATCGGAACATCAAGGAACTTAAACGGATCCAGAAGTGTTTAATTTTTTTGCCTTGCTTATCTCAACACCAATCTGCAAATGAATAAGCAATTGGGTTCATAGTAAAATGTTGTCATTCCTTACTTATTGGATACATAAATTAATTACATGCATTACCTGACCAAATTTTTTTTAAAATTACATGCATTTTTTTAAAATATTTAATTAATTATGAGAATAATTTTTTCTTTTAATTATAATAAAATAATGATATCCTATTTGTTATCATGTGCGCATCAAACACATGATATGATTAATGCTTATCATGTCCGTATATTTTATCTCTATTTTATATCATACCGTGTCTCCGTTGGATGTGAGATTTTGTTTTTATTGCCCTTTTGTTGGATAAATAAATAATTCACTTAATCAAATGCACTAATTGTAACTGTTAGACATTAAAAAAAAAAATTCATTTATTTAAATAAATAAAATAATCAAAAGAAATAAGATCAAAACCATAAAATTTATTGGGAAAACTATTTATTTAATATTATAGTTCTGATCAATATTTCATTCTTATAGTAGAATTTTGAAGTTTATAAACCTTATTATACTATTAGTGTTTGTCGGTGTGGGACAAAGAAACATATAAAAAAGAACAATTCAGCATCTCCTTTCGTAAGCAAGCATTTATTCACCACCGCACGTTCAATTTGCTCACTTTCTCGCTTAAAAAACATTGAACGAAGGAAGAAGGTTGGTGATGATATTAATTTTACTGCTCAAGACATTTTCAAAAGATCAAAAAAGAATAACTTCAATCCTGCAATCACTCGAATGGAAACCAGACCAAAGCTAAGCAAAAATGCAAATGATGAGCTTGTAGATGCTACATTGTACACGTAGATCATAGGATCACTGATATATTGTTGATGATTTTATTAAAATAGTAATTGTCTAAATGTTTTCTTAGGAAATAAGAATAAAATAGAATCAATATAGACTATAGTTTCAACATGCCCTTTTATTAATTTACTTTGTGTTGTAACCTCTTTATAACGTGCTGAGTATGTGGTAGATTCTTATGTAGCCTGTCAAGCATTATGATAGAAATGCTGCTTGAAGAGCTTAAGGTCATTGAAACTGAGAAGGTTATGCTACTTGTTGATAACAAATCAACAATTGACCTAGCTGCTAATCATCCTATGAATTATGGTAGGAGAGAGAGTATTGACATGAAATATCACTTTTTAAGAGATCAAGTGAATAAAGACAGATTAGAGATTGAGTATTGATGGCTTGAATGAGCTTATGGGAATGAAGAAACCAGCAAATATGAATTAGAAGGAGTTTTAAGATTGTATAATTCATAGTTTGTTAGGTTGCTTGTGTGGAAAGTAATCTACATTGAATATACTAGGAAGTTAGAAGTAGTTAAGAGTTTGTTAGAGCAACTTTTAGTGGTGGGTTATTTTATGAGATCGTCAACATGTAATTCCAACTTTTCCAAATTTTCATCACCTTTTCCAAATTCCAACTTATGTTATTTTATGAAGTAACGTGATTTTGTGGGGTCAGTCTCCATCAATGTTTGTTAATAAGCTCATGTGGGACCAAATATAAATAAAAATACCGTTTGATTAACGAGTGTCATCGGACACTCTTAAAACATCATAAATTTAGTAACTATTCTTTTAAAAAGTCATCTATCACAATTTTCAATGCATTCATTACACAACTTTTCATTAAAAACTTACAATTTAAAGTGCTTAAAGAGTGCCATCGGGGCACTCGTTGACATTTCCCATAAAAATATAGTGTTAACATGCTCTTTATTACTTTGTGTTGTAACTTGTAGTTTTTATTAGGCTAAAATATGATTTTAGCCCTTGCAAATATGTCTCGTTTTGGTTTTAATCTCTGTAAAAAAAATTTGTAGAAAAAGGTCCTTGCAAAATATTTTGTTTTTTAAAATAGTCTCTCTAGAGACTATTTTAAAAAACAAAATATTCTACAGGGACTATTTTAAAAAACAAAATATTTTGCAAGGACTTTTTTTCTACAAAATGGGGTTCAGTCATCATGTGTCACGTATGCAAATCATTACAAAAGTGGGGCCAAAGACTATTTTAAAAAACAAAATATTTTATAGAGACCTTTTTCTATTATTTTTTTTACAGGGACTAAAACCAAAACTTTTCATATTTGCAGGGACTAAAACTATATTTTAGCCTTTTTATTATTCTCAAAGAACAAAAGATTCTTGTGCCAAAATGTTGGTTTGCTAAGCAGGTTCATGGAGCAACCAACATGTTATCTAATATCAGTTGTGAGGATATTGAGATACATTAAAGGCACAACTGATTATGCATGGTGTGCTAATGCCAAATCAGAAGAACAATAGTAGGAAAGCAACAGTCTATGGTTATTGTGATTCAGATTGGAGAGGTGATCAGTATGACAAGAAGAGTATTGTTGGCTACCTGTTCATGATTGGCTCAACACCAATCTCATGGATCTCAAAGAAGCAAGAAATGGTAGCATTATCCTCATGTGAAGCTGAGTATATGGTAGAAATTAAAAATTAAAAATTTTCGTATGAGTAAATTTGAAAATGATATCTGCAAACTAATTTTTATTACCTACAAATACTTTAAACGATCAAGTTTTTGTTGGGTAAGATATATATATATATATATATTTTTTTTTTTGAGGGGAAAATAGAATTTTTTTGTTGGGTAAGTTAAGATAGACTTCTGTAAAACTTTAAAAAACCCCTCAAAAAAATATTAATAAAAATATTATGTAAACCCCTCAAAACACATTATGTAAATAAATAATAAAAATGATTTAATTGGTATTCAATCATAGAGGTGTAAACTTTTTATATATATATTTAATCAAATTATGTCATGTAACTATTTTAAAAACTATCCTATAGATGTGACTATAATAACCAAGGGATTGACTATAAATTGTTAATGAACTCAAAAATAAATTGTTCGAGAAAATTAATATTATATTTTTAAATTTAATTTTTTTTATCATACTTTATTTATCTTCTAGTCAAACTCTAAATTAAAAGAATTTTTTTCCATAAAAAATGAAGGATCAACCCAAAATAAGTTTTGCATCGTGATTGAATAACTATTAATTTATAATATTTTGGTTTCTTAAGAAAAAACAATTTAATCTATAATAAAACATATAAGACATTGATATTGGTATATTTTTTCTATTTAAACATAATATCAATTTTTTTCCCTTAAAAAAATTCAAAAATATTTTTTTAAAAAAAAAATATAGATATGTCTTATCTTATACTATATCATAAAAAAATAAAATAATATAATATAATAATTAGAGAAAATGCTACCGACACACATTCTAACACCCACATTTCAACACACTCTTTTTGATTGGTTAAAATTCACATGGGACCCACCAAATTTATATGGGACCCACATGATTTGGTGGGACCCATGTGAATTTCATCCAATTAAACAGAGTGTGTTGGAAAATGTGTGTTAGAATGTGTGTTTGTATCGTTCTCTAATAATTATATGTGTTTTGGTTTGGAGTTGGGGTTTTCTTGTGGTGAGAGAGAAACTCAGATTCTGTTGCTTAGAAGCATTTTAATTTCAATTTTATTGAATTGAATACCCTTTTCAATTTTTAACCTAAATTTTGAATACCCTTTTCAATTTTGAAGCTAAATTTCGAAACTTTGATAAATTTTGAAACTTTGAACGAAGATGGCGAATGGGAAGATGGCAATTACCAATTGGTTCCAGAAGAAAATCACTGATCCTCTTGTTTCCATTCTTCACAGGTTCTCTTCAAATTTTTCACTTTTTTCAGCTCTACTCCACTTTTCATTTGTTGTGATGATGAATCACTGAATTATTTGCATTTATTTTTGTAATGATTGGTTATATGAGATCTGTTTATGGATTCTAACACTTGTTGGTGGTTGTTTATCATTTCAATTATCCTTTAAAACTGATTCTGATTATGAAGTATAGATAGGGGCTGTTTGTTAGAAATTATAACAAAAAAAAAAGTGATTTTGGTATTAAAAAGTGATTTGTTAAGAAAAGTAGAAGCAATTTTGTGTTTGTTTTCATGACGAAAATTACTTCTTTTATTAAAAAAGAAGAAGTGATTATGGTATTAAAAAAATGTATTTTTTTAGAAAATTTTAAGAAAGTAGAAGCTATTTTGTGTTTGGGCTTGTTTGGGTTGGCTTATTTCTGAGCTTATGAAAAATAGTTATTCAAATCAATAAGCTTATATGTTAATTCTTAAGTTAGCACTAACGAAAATTGTATCTTTATAAGTTGTTTTGTCATAAACTACCTTGAGAAGCTTATGAATAAAGCTTATTTATTTGCATAAGCTGAAAATTAAGTCAATCCAAACGAGCCCTTTGTGTATGTTTGGTCCCACTTTTGGTGTAACCAAAATTGATTCTAGAGGTGTAGAGTTGATTTTGACAATGTTTGTTCCTCTAGAGAAGAATTGGTTTTACATTCAAAATTGAATGTACTGAAGCTAGAAGTTGTAGCTTTAAATTCTATAATTAATTTTTGCACTCAAATTAATCGTTTAGCTCACTTTTACATAAACATATCCAAACAAAAATCACTTTAGCTTCAACTTAATTTTAGCGAGAATCAATTTTACAAAATCAATTCACTCAAAATCACTTTCTTTAATCCTGTTAGAACTTCTAAGAGTGATTTTTTTGTTTGAAAAAGTAATTTTTTTAAGAATAAGCTGAAACAGATGTGCCCATAATTTTCTGGATATAACCCTGTTAGATCCTCTTATTTATGTTTGGTATATGAAATGTCTTTATGGAACGTAAGTTGTAATGTTTTTCACTTGGAAATCTTTGTCCTAAAGATAACTGTAATTCAATTATTTTGCTATGTTTTTTCAGAGGAGCTGAACCAAATCAGTTGGCTTTCTCTGCTGCTCTTGGCATTACATTGGGAGTATTTCCTATATGTGGTACGTTGTAATTAACCCACCTTGAATTATACCGTCATTTATGTAGGAATCCAGAGCCACATAACCATGTCTTGTTAAGTATTTGCAGCCATTTCGCATAACCAGTTTGGTTTTTTTTCTTTATATGATTCGACATTGGGCTGGTTTGGATTGACTTATTTGAGCTTATCTATTAGCATAAGTTCTGTGAGACTGTTTGGGAGAATTTATGAAAACAGCTTATGACACATTTCATAAGGTTTTTTAAGCTTAATTTCATAAGTTCTCCATGATAGCTTATAAAACTAACTTATAGCATGAACAAAAACAATTTAACTTTATTTTATCATTTTGTATAGAAATAACTTATGTAAGCTTATACATAAGCACTTATCATGATAAGCTCTTTATCCAAACAGGGCCAGTTATGGCATTGTATGATTCATGTAGCCAACCACAACTAAGAAAAATTTCTGTGTGTGTAGTTCTTATAATTTCAGACTGTATTTTCATCAACTCAAGAGTTGTAGCTGTTGAACAAAAAAAAGAGTTGTAACTGTGTACGGATCCTCTACAGCGACTGCATTGTGCAGCACACTGCAGAGCTGTTGGATTAAGTGAAAGAAAGTAAGTGCAGCCCGCTGTAGAGGATCCGAGAAAGCATATATGGATGTGAAATATGGCGGTTCTTCTGCAATGTGTTAAATATGAGGCTAATGTTTTTCAAATAGGTGTCACTGTATTCCTCTGCGGAATGGCTATTGCATTGCTTGGTTCATATTGTCATGCTCCAACTATGATGCTCACGAACTTTATGGCTACTCCAATAGAGTTGAGGTAATAGCTATCTTTGAATATACTTTCCATTCTCTTTGTGAGTCATAATGTTTGTATTTTGTTCATCATGTTACAGTCAAAATAGTTTATGTAGTTTAATTTAAAAAACATCTTTACCATCTATATTTTAGGAGGATGCATTCTTAGTTTCTCGTGGAAAACTATTTCTAATTTAGTTGCATCCTAGGAGGATGAATAGAGGCTCCACCGATAAGTAGAACAAATGGAAGACAGTCCAATTAGGAAAATCTAAGAAAACTCTGAAAAACCCAGTTAAATGATCTTACTCTTAGATTATTGAAAGTTTCATTTTTGATAGAGAACTATGGCGTTCATTGATCTGTGTAATCATTCCTGCCTAGTGAAGATGGTTTGATTATTGTTGTTAAATTCTAGGAGTTTGGAGTTTACATTTTATATGGTAAATCGTGTTAATACTGAAACCACGATTTTGCATCCCTGTGTCTTTTAGTGTCATTGAATCATGTCTTGGACATTTAGGTTCTTTCCCTCATTCTCATGTCAATGTTTGTTGTGTTTCATAATTGATGCATTTCTATGATATTATAACTATTCTCGTAAGAAACATTGATATTGATAGTTTAATTATTTGTAATTTCAGTCTGATTGTACCGTTTCTACGCTTCGGTGAATTTATGTCTGGCGGGCCTCATTTCCCTTTAACATCTGATGCTTTAAAGAAAGTTCTTACCGGTCAAGCTTCACACGAGGTCATATTAAGTGTTGTCCATGCGGTAGGTGCCACTATACCATTATATTTTTCTGTTCATTTATTTTAAAAAGACTGTTTGTTCTATGTATGTAGATATTTACATAATAACACAACCAATTTATTTCTCTTTTTACCAAATGCATATTTTACATAGGTTGAAGTTGAACTCTTGATCCTTTTGACCTTTCCTGTATTGAATAAATAATGGTATATTTTATATGTGGTAGACAGTAGGTGGTTGTTTGGATTCCTATTCAAATTCTAATAGCAAAGATTAGGTTTTGGACCCAGATCGCTGCAGTAATTCCATGCAGTTTCATGAGTAAACGTTCCCAACCCATTAATCTGAGATTGGAAGTTTAGATTGAACAATAGCAAAAATTAACTTCAAATGATATCTGTTGTTAACTTGAGATCAGACAATTGAGATCGAAAACTGCATGTTAGTTTTATTGAACCCAATCCAAATCCTTTAGATTTTGGGCCTAATTCAACCCCACTAATCCGATTTTTAAGGTGGTGTGGGCCAAGCTTTATAATCGGCATTGTTTTCCTAGTATATCCTATCATGCCTAACACTATTGGACTTGGTGTGTGGATAATATGGTGGACGATCCAACAACTGATAACTGCACAAAACTAACTTGTACGGTGAGGACTGAGGAGTACCAGAACTTTTATAAACTCCTTATTAGACACTATATCTAATCTATGTAGGACTTGAGTCTTTCCTAATAGTAAACCATCATATAGGACCGAGATTTTGCCACGTAATGAATGCACACAATCTGTTTTCCTCTGGTATTCCCTTATTATAATCATATCATAAATCGTTCGATTTTCTGGTTCTCTAGCTTGCTTGATGTTTCTATTCCACAAAAATGTCTTTATGTTATTATGTTATTATCAATTTGCCTTTTGCAATGTAGGATTTTTGCTTGATTTCCTTTCCAAAGTTTGTAAAATGATCAAATTTATTTATTAATTTATCAAACTTTTGCAGTTATATGGGTGGCTAGCTGCATCACCTTTCATTCTCGGAGCACTATACATAGTGTTTTTACCATTGTTCAGAATTTTAGTTCACAAATTCTCTAGTGTACCTTTAAGTCCAAAAAAGCCACTCCTTTCACACTCAGAACTAAGGTTGAAGGTAAGAGATGTTTGACAAATATAGTAACAAGGTCATAATGATCAGTTATGCACATGTTCTTCAGTGGCACAAATTGTACATATAACTATCGAAGACTTGTTCCTGTTTGTAAGCTGAGATTCATGTACCTTGTGTTGTAAAGTATGTTGTGACAAAGAATGTAGTAGACTATGAAACAATTAAAAACAAGGATCGTTCAAACTCTTCTGATAAACAGGTTCATAGAGATAGAGGTATAATTCAAAGTATATTGTTGGCATATGGTCTAACAACTCTAAAATGATAAGTTCATTTTAGGGTGTAAAATGAGCAATCTCAATCATTGATGAAAAAAAAAATTCATTGATTTTCTCATTTATGTCTAAAGTGAATCACTCATTTAGAGGAATGAAGAAAAAACAAGATTTTGGAGTCACTATATTTACATTATATATACACTACCAATTTAAACATTTATACATGACTATTTTTTGACACAAATAATTTTTTTAATTAATTTAAAAATGTATATAAATTTAAGTAATCAATACTCACTAGAATTGCAACAACCCACTAAGTGTTGATCTATGTCATAGAGATTCGATAAAGTTTTATGTTGGTTGTAGACGACCTAATACAACACTCTCCTTTCATCAAGGCTTGGAACCGACTATGCATAGCAAGGTTAACACAGATATGATTGGTTAAGGTGCAACATAAGGTCTTAACACGAGGACTCATCATTATGAAGCCTAAATTGTTGGCTAAATAAATGAATAAATAAAACAATTAACAAGCAGAGAGTGAAAGCAAATCAGTTATAGATTTTTGTTTGTTTGTTTGAATGTAAACCTGTTTAGTTCATATCACTAATCAAGAAATAGTCAATCACATAGGTGATAAAAATGAATGAATGCTATTCGGATTTCCTTCATTTGCTAATATACGATGTATCAATTGCTGTAAATTATTGATTTAAAATTGATCACACTTAATGATGTTTATAAGTATACTTGTTCAAGTGGTTAATTTTGGCTTCTCCAACAACAAAGAGGTTGGGATCCTAATTGTGATATGAGATGGATTTGGCGGCTTAAAGTTCCTGCAAAGATGCAAAATTTTATCTAGCTTTGTTCACATAACACTCTTTCAACAAATGCCCGTCGGCACTCCTACAACATGGCAGCTTCACCAAGCTGCACTCGTTGCTCATCCCTTATGGAAAACCATTTACATTGCTTACGTGATTTCCCTCACTCCATGGAGCTTTGGCTTCGCCTGGGAATGGGAGGACAAAAGGATTTTTTCTCCCTAACAGAATCGACAACTTGGGTCAAGCAGATGGCATGTGGTACTCTATCGCTCTTATTTCTTGCAGGATTATGGCAAGCTTGGTGCTGGAGAAATAATAGTATTTTCGAGGAACAACCTTATCAGATTCATGAAGTGGCGAGGAAGACTCGACATTGCATGATGAGTTCATTACCTTTTGCTAACCTACGGGCTCTAACACATCTATGTCCCGAATTTTAGAGCATTGGAAACCACCTCCTAAGGGTCTCATCAAACTCAATGTGGATGGTACTTTTCTTGAAGATAGTTTTCGTCTAGGTGCTGGTGGAGTTCTTCATGGCCATGATGGGAATTAGATAGCGGGGTTCACTCATTTTGTAAATGGTGGTGATGCACTCTTGGGGGAACTTCATGCTATTCAACTTGGGATTGCAACTTGTTATGATCTCGGCTATACACACTTCATTTGCGAGAGTGATTGTTTGGAAGCGGTAGACCATATTCTCAATGTGACAAATGTAAGTTTGCATGTATATGCTTATGTGTTGCTAGAAATCTCAGATGCCTTCAACTATATTTTTTTTGGGTTCAAAATACATAGGTAAGGAATGTAATAACTATCAATAATTATTGAATGATTTTTGCAAGCAGATATTAAAGTCATATTATCCTGCGACTTTAGCAGTCTATTCAAGCTTGATTCTTCAAAAATTTTGAACCATTCCTATTCAATCACATTTCTTAGCTGCATTCCATAATGTCATCCATTTGTACACCATTATCATGCATTTTTGGAGGTAGGAAAGGCATGGTCCTGAAGGTTAGGGTTGCTCACATATGATGCATTATAGACAAATAACATCCAGAAGAAATAACGTGCATGAATCTTCTGTTGGTTGATGAGAAGGTATGTACATGCATTTTGTGCCCTTCCCGTTGTTTGATACAATGCAGTGAACATTTTATGCGTTATAATGACTTTGATGTTGTGATCTATTTTCGTTGAAGGGGGACAAGATACATCCTGCAGTGAGAAAAGCTTTGGTTAAGCAGATCCGTCCTAAGGTGCAAGAGGGATCCAGCTACGAGATTCAAAATGTGTTGGTCGGTTTCAACGAGGGACCTTTCAAACTGACGACCCACGACGTTGAGGAACACACCAAACATTCCTTTGAATAGTTTTGATTTTGTGTCCTTTGCTTCAATTTTAGAGTCGTCTGAGGAAGATAAGACAATTGGTAACATAAAGATTGTATTTTTTTTGTGATTTTTATGTTTGCTCCTTCACATGCTGTTTGTATGTTTATGTATAGATGTGATTGATCATGTGGTTGAGAGAGATGCAGTGAGGGAAACCGAAAAAAATGGGAGGAGGAGTAAAGTGGAGGACTTGACTTTAGAAGACTTGGAGTAAGATTTTCATATAGCATTGTTGATTATAACTAGAATGGGAGGAGCAATTTAGATCAACAATATGGTTTGTGCAATGGAACCAGGTTGATTATAAGTAGAATGAGAAAGTATGTGCTAGAGGCAAAGGTAATGACCGGAAGTAATGCTGGTGAAAAGGTATTTATACCCCGGTTATCTTTAACTCCATCAGACATTCGAATATCTTTCAAGTTTAAAAGAAAACAGTTTCCTTTGGCCGTCTCTTTTGCCATGACTATTAACAAAAGCCAAGGGCAATCTCTTCGACATGCTGGTATCTATCTTCCTACGCCAGTATTTTCACATGGACAATTATACGTGGCTCTTTCAAGAGTAACATCCAGAGAAGGGTTGAAGATGTTAATAACTAATGAAGATGGTGAAGATGTCGATGAAACGTCGAATGTTGTTTATGAAGAAGTGTTTAGAAATGTGGTGATATTTTAAAACGCACAATGTGGTGATTTATTTTTATATGTATGTTTAATGATACAATATGTCCAGCTACTGTACCCTTGTTTATCTTACAAAGCATTTTGGTTTACCATTTATTATATTTTTTTAGCTCAAAAGACCCGTGCGGCGCACGGATCGGCGATCTAGTTAGCATAAATATTTTTAACCTCGCTCTGACCCAAATGCTAGTCTGACGCTAAATCAGTGTCAACATCCATTTTAACCCTAATTCTGTGGGATTTTGATCGACGCTAAAATGTAGTTTTCTTGTAATGAGTTATTAAATGGCAGTTCGTAGAAGTTGCGTGATTTGAATTTTTTAATGTAACTATGGGCATTATGCACTAACATTCGAAATTACTTTTCTCAAATCTTGATACTTTGAACCAAATAGACTTAGCTTGCTCCAAAACTCTTATTCAAATTTGCGTATAACACTGACCTTGATCTTAAACAATTGTGGTTGTGATGCATGCAACTACTGAAAGTTAGCCACACGAATAAACTTTTATTCCAGTAACAAATTTGTTTATCTAATTAATTTTCGATGGTTGTTGATGATAAATTACCAAAAATTCTTTGAGGCATACAAAATTAAATCAGCAAAAGAAAAGAAGTAATATCTTAAAAATAATAATATTAAATATGATAGTAGTTAGATAAGTATAATCTAACCAAGAATTATTCTATATAGAAATCAAACTTTTCGACTACCAAAACTCTTTTTTGAAGAAATCGAAGAGTTAACGGAAAAAAATATGATTCCTTTGACAATTAGCAAAGAAAAAACAAAATATGATTTTGTATAATATTTCTCTCGCTATATATTTTTTAACTCAATTTGTATATTATTTCTTGAAAAACAAAACACGTGTATTGTTTATGCTACAAGTCATAACTCTCATCACTTTGTTACTGCATGCAAAAAGGAGTGAAATGACTTTACCTTTTCTTAATCTTCTTCTTCCACTTCTTTGTTCTTTTTATTAAACAAAATAAAGAAATTCATACAGAAGAAACTAGAATCATGGACAACGCAAATGAAGAAGAAGAAGCCACTGTTTATTTATTTGTCATACAGGTTCGTTGTTTTCCTCAATTTTTTCAATATTGTTCATATTGTTTTAGTACAATATTTTTGTCTGTGTTTGTTTGCTTATGATTTTGGTGCATTTATAATCAAATTGATTATTTCCGTAATAAAAAATAATCAAGTTAATTTTTTGGGAACAAATAATGAAATTGATTTGATTACAAAATAAGAAAATAAGAAATTAATGGTATGTAGTATCATAGATGTGGTTTAACTTCTAACTTCTTTGGTGTATAGTTTAATTTGTATTAGTGATAAGGCAACCTCCTTGAGCTTTACATCTCTTTAGGTCACACAGTATAAACTTGTTTTATAGACGAAATGCCAATAACAATTGGAAACCCCACACACACACAAGTAGAGGAGCAGAAGTTTGAACCCTACTTAGTGCGTCTGACCTATGAATTTCAGCATTTTTGTTAGTTATGCTACAATTTGTGGACCACATGGTATAAATTTTACTAATTAATTTTTACTATTAATTAGCTCAAAAAAAAAGACTGAAGCCGTAAATAATGTCAATGACGATTGGCTGAAGTTGGCTAAACTACATTGTCGTGGGTTCAACTCTCGTTGTGTCATGGCATCTTTGGTAGATGATATGTAAATATCTCTTTTAGCACTCTCACTGAACTTTGCCCTCATGTGTGCCGGAGCTCAACTCACCTAAACTTTTTCTTATAAAAAAAATTAATTTATCTTTTGATAGTATTTATTATTTATTTTTGTGTTTAATATTATAAAAAACAAATTATCTTGAAAAAGTCTCTCATTTTGTTGTTGATTTTTAAAGGGCCTCATTTCCAAATTTTGTTTAAGGCCTCTAGATTTGTTGGGCCGGCTCGGTGATGAACCCGACTCAAGTCAATTAAACTTCGAAACCCTCATTTCAGCTCTGTCGCCGCAGATACAACGGTATGCTTCTCCTTCTCTTCCTTCACTATAGTCTTCTTTTCAGGTATTTTATTTTTCAGTTTGTTTTGAATTAAACTAATTTTTTCTTATTTTCTTAATAAGAATTCCCTTGAAGATGAAGAAGCTCTCAGTTGGTGATGCATTATCGTTACTTGCAGCAGTAAAACGTAGGTTTGGATATGAGAAAAGGGAAAAGTATGGATCTTTTCTACAAATTATGAAGGATTTCAAGGCTGAAAGAATTGATGCTAGGGATGTCAAATTAAGAGTGTACGAGTTGTTGGACGGCCATGAAGATTTAATTTCGAGATTCAACATCTTCTTGCCAACTGAATATGAAATCAAACTTCCATTAGATCGAGACGATGATGACGATGAACAACAAGAAGGTCGTATGTTAGAGACAAAAGATGCATTTGCTTTTCTCGAGAAAGTAAAAGATGTGTTTCATGATAAGAATAGGGAAAAGTATGATGAGTTTTTAGAAATTGTTAAGGATTTTAAGGTTCGAAGAATTGATATAAGTGTTGTTGCGGCAAGAGTGAATGAGCTGTTTCAAGGGCATACAGATTTAATTTTGGGAGTCAATGCCTTCTTGCCAAAGAAATATCGAATCACAACTTCAGTTCAGATGGACACTGGTTAGTAGCCTACCATTATTCTACTTCACATGTGTCAATAAATTTTATATATTTATGTTTTTATTTATGCAGTTTTTTTGCTATAATCTACCATAAACTTAGTTATCTAGCTATATAAAGTGTCAATAAATTGGTCCATCGTTATTGTATCGAGAGAAGTGAATGTATGATTATTAATTAAGGGATTATGTTTGTTACACTTTGCATTTGTTGAGAATGGATCATAGTTTAACGATAAGTTGGCTATAGTATTTTAACAAAAATTGTAATCTTTAACCCTAAGATTAAAATTTAATAGTAGAATTGTAATGTATCAATTTTGCAGTCAGAGACATAGGCACACAGATGTTCTTTGTTTGCGTTTTTGTATTTGTTTTCTTTTGTACAAGTTGATGATAGAATAGAAATATTTTCATGTATCAAACAGATGAAGGCTATATATTTGGAGAATTAAAAGTAGGGGTTTGCAGTTCATGCATTTTATGTCTATAGGAAACTAATGTTCACTTGTAAAAACTGTCTTGATTAAAAGAAAATATAGCAGAAGCTCCTTGCATCTAGAAAATATTTTGGAAACCTGCAATCGAAGAAATTATCATATGACATGTATCAACCTTAGGATTCATTTGACACTCATTTCTCCAATTTCTCCCTTGCTGTCTCTAGTTCTAGAATAAAAACAAGTTGTAATCTGTAAGTCTAAGCTTGAAATCAAATAATAGAAAGCATCCACACTCTGTGTGTTTTTTTGGTTTGCGTTTTCATATTTCTTTTCTTCTGAACATGGCTTCTGTTCTAACAACATTGTTGAAGAGCTAAATAATAGTTCATGTATTTTATGTCCATGGAAAACTAATATTTCCTGATAAGAACTGTCTTGATAGTTTCCTGTGAAACTTTGCAATTAAAAGTCGAAATTATCAGTTAGTCTCATCCTTAGGATTCCCTCGTTTATTCTCATCCAGCTCATATAAATATCCCTTGTTGTCTCTTTCTCGTATAAATATGAGTTGTTGGCCTAGCATCCACCAATATTGCTATTGAAAGCGCTACGAACGCTCACATTAGTCACATGTTTAGACGCGATAGAAAACATTTTTTTCGACCTATTCTGAAGGGAGGACGAGTCGTTCTTGATAGAATGTTAATTAATATTTTATGCTTTCAGTTAGAATGTTAATTTGCATGTGAGGGTGAAAATGGCTATCTAATGTTTCAATTGCTATACATTGACATGATCACGAAAATGGGATGATAAACTAACATTAAAAAACAAAGGATAGTACATAATTGTATTAATAAGTCGGTGTCCATTTTTGTTTGGGAATAATGGGAAATAAATATTTCTTTATCTTCTCATAGTATATAAGATGAACAAAAAAAACATATCTTTCGGAATATGAAAAAAGCATATGTTTTTAAACCACCTAATATTGTCATCAGTAGCAGAGCCAGAAAATTTGCATGGTGGGGGCATCATATATGTATAAATTTGTAACAAAAAATGCATAAGATTGAAATCATAGAATTAAAATTTAAAATAATGAGATTTTAGATTTACCACTTAGAAAATCAGTAATGGAGGAATACAAAGTAGAACAAAGGGAGAAGAAGACTAGAGAGACAAGATTAGAAAAAAGAAGAATGAGGAAGACAAGAGTGAGTGTGAGTTTGGTATCATTTTTTTGGTTGTGGGTGTGGAGCAATGAGTTTTCACTTTTTTTTTTAATTTTTTTTTTTATGTTGAGCATGTTTGAATTGTTGTTTATTTTAATAATAATAAAAAAAATAAGTCATGCTAACTAATGTCTTTGAGCACTTATTAAGAAAAAAAAAAAGGTAAATTTTGTATTAAAGAAAACATTTTTTTTTTATACTTTTTAGAGATTGATTACACAAGTTCCAATATATTTGATGGCTTATAATAGAAAAGCTAGTTAATTGAAATTAAATGTTTGATAATTTAGCTTTTGTAAATATGAAATAATATAAAAGTGCATAATTATATAATTTGTAAAAATTAATCTGATTTTTCAATCTCATCACTTTTTTCCACTTTAAATGAGAGATAAAAAAATCAATGTGTATTTTGTACGTATCATTCATGTGTTGTATTGTAAACTGCAAAGCAAGATGCATCATATTAGTGATTTATTTACACCAACTTGAATTTAAGTTAACATTGGTTGATTAAGGAATATTTAAGTTGCCGTTTTGTTTACTCATGTTCATGAATGGAAGATGTGAAGGCAGTTACTATTAAATTACTTTTTCACTAAAATTTGTGCAGGCAGGTGCCCACACAAGGCACTACCTGCCTCCGCCACTGATTGTCATTGTTGTGATACACAGGGGAAGCAATGAATAACATACAAGATGGTTGTAAAATTTCTTGGGATATTCTTGATGTCATTTCCAGAGATCTAGATTTCGATGACCTCTTTCAATTCGCTGGTGTGTGCAAGAATTGGAGGGAATTTCATAAAACTTATTGGAAAAAGTTCTTGGCATTCCAAGAACCATTACTTATTCAAAAGTCTTCCCATGATAAGAAATCCTTTTCCTTCATCAGCATAGCTGACCGAAAAGTTTATCACTCCAAGACGATCAATCAATTCTGGCACGTTGCTTATTCTGGCTGTTCTAGCGGATATTTGATCATGGCAGGGGACAATAATTCTTTTCTGCTATTGAATCCATTTACAAGAAGAAAGAAGGTAATCAATACATCAACCTTTAAAGTCAATTCTTCTTATTTTGCTTACCATGTCTTACTTGCTTTTGGCAAAGGATCGGAGGAATTTGTCTTAGTCGCTTCATGTAAAAGTTCTGGCAGTTTGTATGTCTATCAGTCTCGAAATTTGGGTTGGGTTACATATTCAACAATGGAAAGTCCATGGAAGGTTGTTGACTTTGTTGTATTGCATCATACTATATACGTTGTCACTGACAAGGCCAACATAGGTGTACTTGACTTGAATTCCACAAATATAAAATTTTTAGAACTGAAGAGTACACCCGATGTAACACCTACCTCACTCCTCAGGATGGTTTGTTGTGATGGACAACTTTTAGTGATTCATATTGCTTCCGAGGAAATATTGAATGTATACAAGATAGACTTCTCAACCATGAATTATATCAAGCTGGAAACTTTGGGTGACATTGCATTATTTTATACTTTTGGGGAATACTTCTATGCATTGAGCAACCCGAGAAGGTGGGGTTTTGAAAGCAACTCTTTGTATGCTATCAATCTTTCATCCACAACATGTAAAGTGTGTTTAGGGGATGATAACGAACTGCCAAAATACATTAAGCATGATAGATTTCGAGTTCCTCCGAAGGAAAATGCCTACTTGCTGGATTGGTGTTTTAGACATCTACACTATGAGGTGGATCTTTCTCCAGTTGAGTAACCTGGTTATTGTACACATTGTAGCTTGTGATATTTGTGTTTGGACCATGTTTTTTATGTTTCCCTTTTGTTTTCCAATAATTTGACTAGACTGAAAAAACATGTCATCGTGTATGGTTTCAACATTAGAGAACTATTGAGATAGAGTTTTGAAATGGATGCTGATATCGTTAAACGACTGAACCATCTTCTGTGGTTGTGTTTTGTTTTGAAAGCATAGAGTTTAAAATTTCCTATTTTTTCTCCTTCTGCATTTCAGTTGAGATTTTACTTTAATTGGTTCAAAGGAATTAGAAATATACCTATCTTCAACCACATGTTGAACATATTGAATTGTTGCCACCATAAATTTAGCTTCATTGCTTCAAAATTGAAAAATAAGCTCATTTTTTTATTACTAACTGTGATAAGTTTTTAAATTCTACTTTAATTTGATTTTGTTAGAATATTGTTATTTCTCACATTTTTTATTTGATTAAAGGGGGCCTTTTTCTGCCATTGTTTCTAAAAACCCACACAACATAGAGTTGTCTGGAAGTATAACTTCTAAAGTGATTATGTGAGTGGAAAAAAAATTATCCTTTGATTATGGGCCATATACTCCCACAACACCTCAACGTGTAAGCATGATGAAGACTGATACGCAAGCATTGTCCTTGTCTTCGTTCTTGTCGTCTAGGTTCAAAGCGATGGTTGAATCGTGTCCAGCCACTGAAAACGGGTTTACACGGCTGTTAAATGTTGAGAACGTATTTTGGAAGATCCCGGTTGTTTACCGGTGTGTTTCCGTCGTCTGTGGTTTCTTGTTGGGTGAACTGGGTCGCCAAATCCGGGATCGTTTTCACCGGTTTTGGGTTATTCTAGGTTGTTTTCACTCCCGAGGTCAGCTTCCAGATCTCGTTTGGGTACATGTAACGGAACATTTAATTTTGTTTCGATTGGTGTTGGGCTTGTGGTGTTTTGGTGGCTATATGGGATCTGTTGTATGTGAGTATGTTTTGAAGGCTATATGGGAGATGTTGTGCGTGAGTATTCAGAGGGAGCGTGGGAATTTTTGTGCAAGGAGAGGTTTTGGTTGGTGATGTTGGAGTGCTAGTGCTGGTTATAGTGATGTTGGAGCAGTGGTAATGTGGGGAGTTATGCTGCTGTTGGCTTCTTTTTTTCAACTTTTTCGTGGTTTACATGACCGATTTCTTGTTGGTTTGTGGTTTGATTTGGCTGGTTCGGTTTACGCCACTATTCCACCTTTTCACTGACTTAGGAACTTGTCATGTCGATAATGGTGGGCCGATCGCTTTTGCTTCGAGGTAGGAAGTTAGTCTCAAGTTTCGAGTTTTTGGGTAGATTAAGGTGTCTTCCCCAGTGGCTCGAGAGTAGAGGGGTCCCTTAATGATTTAATTCGAGAGTCTAATGGCCGATCGTTGGTTATTATTTTGTTCTGATGGTTTATGGGGGTTTAGTTGGGTTTTTGTGTTGGCTTTGGGTTCGGAAGTTTTGTTTTTTATTGGTGTGTGTTGGTGACAACCTTAAGTGAAGTTGTGTCTTTATTGGTGTTTATGATGTACGGTGTGTATGTGTTTTCTTTTAGGTGTTCCGCCTATATATGGCGTCTTTTGATATGCAGTTTCTGTGTTGTCAATCTTTGTTCGTCTTGTGCAAAGATTTGATTATTAATAAATTTTACTGTTCAAAAATAAATTTAATAAGAACTATTTAACTATTTTTTTCATTTTTTAAAACTATTTTATCATTATATATTTTTTATTTCTCAATGCAAATAATATTGCATATGTGCTTTGACAACCCCTCAAAAAACATTGCAATTGTGCTTTGATGCGTAACCCACGTTTCAACGATCAGCCCGTGTGAAGCACAAGTCTATTGCTAGTTTCCATATACAAACTAGCGAAAAGACGGGCATTTACGTGCACGTCTTTCCGCTCTTTTTAGTTCGCTAATGTTTGAAAATTATGAACAGTGTTTTTTTTAAGATTTTGATTTTGATTAAAACTAAAAAAATATAAATGTTTGTTGCTTTCAAGTTATAAAAAATCAAACTAACCATGATTATCTATTTCAACGACACGGATAGTAATACAATATAGCAAAAAAAAAAAAATCTAAATTCTTTTTTTAAAGACACCAATAACAATTTTATTATAGAAAAGGTTGTTTAATGGTAAAATTAGAATGATGAAAAAGTAAGTATAAATATACTCATCTAGGCCCCGTTTGGTTTGAGCTTATGAAAAATAGCTTATGTAAATAAATAAGCTTTTATTTTAATTTATAAACTCTCACTAACGAAAATTGTATCTTCATAAACAGGTTTTTCATAAACTACCTTAAAAACTTATAAATAGGACATAAAAACTTATTTATTTGCATAAGCTGTTTTATATAAGCTCTAAAATAAGATAATCCAAACGGGCCCCTAGTTTGTTACACTTTTTAAATGTTAAAGGAAAAAACAAATATATATATATATATATATATATATATATATATATATATATATATATATATATATATATTCATATCGTGTTTGTTACATTTGTTTTAATATTTAAATTTATTTTTATCTATTTGTTACATGTGTTATTTGTATTGAAAATTGAGGGTATTTTTGAAGAAAAAAAAAATTCAACCCAAAAGTGCTGAAAGGGGTAGTTTTCTTTGTATATAGTATAGAAGGATTGAGTTGGTAAATAGTTTCATACCCTAATATCATTTGCCAACATGATGCCTTTTTTTTATCGGAACGGTAAATATTCTGATAGGTGTGCTGTTATGAATAGGGCTAGTCCAAAGGGGTGGCAAGCGAGTCAAGATCCTCTATATTTATTAGTCTCTTAATTTCTTTCATTTGGAGAGATAAAAACATAAAGAAGTTTGAAAATAATTAATAGTAGTGGTAGGACCCACTACATGGTTTTTTTGTATCTATCTCTCACCAAATGATATTATCCATTTAGTTTTAGCAAAAGGAGATGATCTTAACTCATTGATAAAACTTATGAAGGATTTTAAGGCTTGTAGAATTGATACAAGTGGTGTCGAGGAAAGAGTCGAGGATTTGTTTAAAGGGCATACAGATTTAAATTTGGGATTCAACATCTTCTTGCCTAAGACATATCGAAACACACTTCGACCTCAGCTTGAGAATGGTTAGTACTCAAACATATCTTGATAAATTTGTATACATTTATTTATGCGATTACGTAGATACTTGAGTGTAACATAGTACTAATTTAGGGTCTAATTTGATGGTCTTTTGTACGATTAAAGGATTAGTTGCGACACTTTGCATTTGCTGGGTTTGGCTCATAGTTTATTGATAAGCGGATAAATCGCTTGAGGTTTAGGGGTACTCTTTTAAGCTGGACAGGAACATTTAAACACAAGTTGTTATTTGTAACTCTAAGCTTGAATAATAGAAAGGCACTTCAATCACTATGCAGTCAGAGACGCAGGCAAAATTGGCGAACTCCGTGATTAAACCTCGTGTGTTGTTTGTTTGTGTTTTTGTATTTTTTTTCTTCTTCTTTTGAACCAGTTCTGCATTATTGAAGAACTAAATTGATGATAGAAATATTTCATGTTACAAACTGACGGAGGATATATCTTTGGAGAATAAAAGTAGGTTTTAGGGGTTCATGCATTTTATTGTCCGGAAGGGTTCCCACAATTGACAATGTAACAAATGGATAATTGCAAATTAATTTTTTAATGAAATATAAAATTGGTAGATGAGAACCCAATTATCCACATTCCAAGCTACCTTGATTTTAAGATCACCAGCCACATGTCGATTTATATAAACACATTATATTATGCCAAGTGTATTTTCTAATATGACATTTTGAATTATAACATTGTCTTCTTTTCTAATATGACATTTTCTGTTGCTGTCTTCATTTATGGTAGAATGTTAATTTCCATGTGAGGATGAAAATGGACATCTATTGTTCATTTGCAATAATTGTATTATATGTGGATCTCCAGCTTTGTCCGTGAATAATGTGGAAATAATTATTTCTTTATGTCCTTGTTTTCTATGATAATATGAGATGAACAATAAAACAACATATATTTCAGAAATATAAAAAAAGATTATGCTTATAAATATCACTTTACATTGTCATTGTTGTGATACATAGGGTCAAAAAAGAAGAAGGTAGCAGAGAATTTGTTAGTTCCTTGGGATTTGCTTGATGTCTTTTTTAGAAAACTAGATTCTGACGACCTCTTCGAATTTTCTAGTGTGTGCAAGAATTGGAGGGAATTTCATAAAATTTATTGGAGAAATTTCTCGGCGTCTGAAGAACCATTACTTGTTCAAAGATCTTCCCGTTATGAGAAATCTTTTTCCTTCTTCAGCTTACCCGACCGAAAAGTTTATAACTCGAAGGTGATCAATCACTTTTGGCACTTAGCCTATTGTGGGTCTTCTAGCGGATATTTGATCATGACAACGCAAAATAATTCATTTATGCTAATGAATCTATTCACAAGAAGAAAGATGGAAATCAATACATCATCCTTTAAAGTAAAGTTTTCTATTTTTGCTTACCATGTCTTACTTGCTTTTGGCAAAGGCTCAAATGAGTTTATCTTAGTAGCTTTATGTAAAAGTTCTGGCAGTTTGCATGTCTACCAATCTCGAAATTTTGGTTGGGCTACGTATTCAACAAAGGGAAATCCATGGAAGGTTGTTGACTTTGTTGTTTTTCATAATACTATTTACGTCGTCACCGACAAGGTCAACATAGGTGTACTCGACTTGAATAATGCAAATATCAAATTTTTAGAACTTAAGAGTACTCCCAATGTTAGTTCTTCCTCACGCATAAGGATGATTAGTTGTGATGGACAACTTTTAGTGATTCATATTACATTTCAAGAAATATTAAATGTGTACAAGATCGACTTCACAATCAAGAATTTTGTCAAGTTGGAAACTTTGGATGACATTGCATTATTATATGCTTCGAGTGAATACTTCTATGGATTGAGTAACCCTGAAAGGTGGGGTTTTGAAAGACACTCTCTGTATGTCATCAATCTTTCATGTATCAAATGTATCGTATCTTTAGGGGATGTCAACGAACTGCCAAAATACATTAGGCAAGATCAACATCGAACTTCTGCTAGAAAAAGACCATACTTGTTGGATTGGTGTTTTAAACATCTACACTATGAGGTGGATTATTCTGTAGTTTAGTAGCATGCTTAATGTACATTGTGTAACTTACTATTTGTGTTTGGAAGTATATATTCCAATAATTTGACTAAATAAACTTGTTTGGATAAGTTCTACTATAAATTTTGTTAGAAGATTGTTATTTATTATATTTTGTATTGATGGAAGGGAACTACTTTCTCCCTCCATGTTTTCTATAAACCACGAAAATGTTTGGATGTATATTTGTATCTTCTGTCTAGTTGGGCTTGAAGCCTTTAATTTCTATGATTTATCAACACTCTACTTGGACCATTGATAATGGAGAGCAAGTGTTTTTCTTGCTGGACAAGTTGCCTGACCGTCCCATAGTGGAGCTTTGGAATGTCCCTGCTTCTATGCATGCTTCTCTTAACATGAAGGTCAAGGACTTTATTACAAAAGGTACTTGGAACACCCCTTCCTATTTTCATAACAAGGATAGGCACACTGTTGACAACATCCTTCAAATCAATCTTCCCTTAGATAACATCCCTGATAAATTGAACTGGAACACTGCTGTTGATGGTTCTCTTACTAATAAGCTTTCTCGCTCTTTCTTGGATCATTTTGGCCCGGTATATAGCTGGGGGAAGCAGATTTGGACTGCTTTTATTCCTCCCTCCAGATCTTTCATTGTGTGGAGATTTTTACACAATAGACTCCCTACTGATGATAACTTGAGAAAACGGGGTTGCTATATTGTATCAATATGTTTGCAGGCAGGCAGCTGAAACTTCAAATCACCTCCTTCTTCAGTGCTCCTTTGCTAGGCAGATTTGGCATTGGCTAATTACTTGGTACTGATTACCTCCTGGATCTCTCCAGCTGTTCTGATCTGCTTGTTAGCTGTAGTAGTGTGGGGAGTAAGATGGTGAAACATATATTACTTTCAGCCATCACCCATATTTTATGGAGCTTATGGTTGGAAAGAAACAATTGAAATTTCAACAATCAGTGCGCTTCCATCAACACAATTATTAATAAGGTGGTGTCTGAGGTCCATCTCAGTTTTTGTCTCTCTCTGGCCAAGGGGTCCTCTCTTTGGAGCCACAAGCCATGGCAATGGCCTATCTGGCATCCCCTAAATCAAGCAATTACAGCATAAGGCATATTTCTGTGTTTTTACATAATCAGCTCTTGGATCCATATATTTCAAAGTTCTAGAGCTTTGGAAGCTCATTGATAGTATCTATGTTAATTTCCATGTGAGAATGAAAATAAATATCCATTGTTTCAATGATCTCAATGGGAAAAAAAATTAAATAAATAAGTTACATGATTGTATTCGATGTTGGTCTTTATTTTTATTTGGGGAAATATATCTTTCTTTATCTCCTCACATGTTTAAAGCATATGAATATGTTTATAAATCATCTGACATTGTCATTGTTATGATACAAAGGGAAAGAAATGAAGAACTGTGAAGTTCCTTGGAATTTAATTGATATCATTTTCAGAGAGCTTGATTTTGATGACATCTTCTAATTTGCTTGTGTGTGCAAGAATTTGAGAGAATTTCATAAACTTTATTGGAGAAATTTCTTAGCATCCCAAGAACCATTACTTGTTCAAAAGTCTTACCATGGTAAGAATTTTTTTTCCATCATCAACAACTAACCACAAAATTTATCACTCAAAGGTGATCGACCACTTCAAGCAATTAGCCTATTCAGAATGTTCTAGCGGATATTTCATCATGACAACGGCCAATAATTCAATTCTCCTAATAAATCCATTTACAAGAAAAAAGATGGAAATTTGTACATCAACCTTTAAAGTCAGCTATTGTTATTTTGCTTACCATGTCTTGCTTAATTCTTTAGGCGATATTGCATTATTTTATGCTTCAGGAGAATATTTTTATGCATTGAGTAACCCAAGAAGATGGGGTTATGAAAGCAACTCTTTGCATGTCATCAATCTTTCATCCAGAGAATGCATAGTGTGTTTTGGGAATGACAATGAACTTCCTGATTACATTAGGCATGATAGACTTCAACCTCCTACAGAAAGACCCTAGTTGAGTAACATGTTATTGTACACAGTGTAGCTTGTGATTTTTGTGTTTGGACCTTGTTTTCCCTTTTGTTTGTCAAAGATTTGACTAGATTGAGAAAACTTATCATGGTTTACGGTTTCAATCTTAGAGTATTGAGATGAAAAATTAGTTGATTCCTTTCTCTATTATGGTATCTTTGTTGCTTAAAAAAAATTAGGAGGTCTTTAGATACATTTGTAACGCACGCTAGTATCGGAAAACAATTGAACAATTCTTTCATTTAACATTTCTTTTTTGGTTATGCATTTCATTTAGATTCGTATGGTTACTTTTTTTGGGTCTGCATTTCATCTAGAAGTTACAACTATAACACATTGTAATTTCGCTACATTTATGGAATATTGTGCTACTCGTTACACATTCAAGAATAAAATAACTATTTACCCTCAAGGATGACAAAATATATGTTTTCAAGTCATTTTCGTCGCATCTAACAATTGTTAATTAGGTTTTTAATACATGTTGAATCACTCATCACTCGTTTTGGACATAAACCGTAAACCAACTTTTTGGACCAACATTATTCTTTTTGAGTAATTTCAAGACTAACATTAACAAATAAGTGAATCTGCTATTTTGGTTAAAGTTTCATAATTTATTTTTTCAAATGTTTCAGTTAATTCTTAATGAATCAAATCAAATGTTATAGGACCAACAAGGATTGAGTCAAACGAAAGAGATTAGACTCTCATAACGTGGCAAATAGGATTACTTCTGGTAGAAAAAACCTTTAATTTAGATTAAATATCACAATGGCATGCCTTCTTATATATTTTTATAGAATTCAAATTTAGATTATAGGTGACCTCTGATTTAACAATAATTTACAATAAACTTATGTATATATCCAGTATTAACAGTGATTTTTTCCACCCTCAACACAACTTTATATTTTGACAAACATTCACTACAATCTATGAAGCACTAACATAGATACTGGACAAGACATTGGCACATCAAAACTGATAATAATTTAAGAAAATGAATTAACTGAATGATATTTTGTGTCGTGCGATGTGAATATCGGGCATTGGGCACGCTTTCGATATAGAACAAAATGCTCAATAAAAAACCATTGTCTGATCTCAATTTTATGTATAATGTTAAAAGTGTTTTGCACCATTGAAAATGATAATAAACTATCAAAATAGTTTTTGCAATAACTCAAAGGACTAATTCAATCCCTGTCAAAGGACGCATAGCTTGAAGTTGAAGAACCACATCACCAACAACCTATGGTAAAATAACAGGGAAGAAAAGCATCAGATTTAACAGTAGTTTTGCTCTTTTTTTTATCAAAAAAGTCAAAATCAATAGTAAAATATGATTTAAAAAATTTAGAAGTACTTTTGATTTCGCAGTAATTTTGCTCTTTTTTCATATACTATCTTAAAGAGCTTATGAAAATATGCTGAAAATAGCTTAAGAACATGTCATAAGTAAGTCAATTATTAAAATGCAATGTCTGTATTACATTGGGAAAATTTAAGCACATACGATTTATTTTGTGCACTAATCCCTTTTCATGTTACTGAAGATGCATACATAAGCATGGAAAATCAATTTCATTACCGTTATGCACATTCTAGTTTTTAAGTTTTCTCAACATATATATAGATATTAGTTTTCTTAGTTCTAATCCTTTTCTAGACCATTCTCATTATATCATATGAAGCCAATTAAATTTAATTTACACAAACAAATATAAAAATTATTATGATGTATAGGTAGTATGAATTAAACCAGATCTAAGTAAAAAGATTAAATCTTTCTTGTCGAAAGATTGAAAATGTACAAGCAACTAAAGTTTATATCAGCTGTGAATATCTATGAAGCACGGATTTTGACACGGACACCTAATACGACATTAACACGAACACGTCTGAAGGTGAGAAAAACCACAAGAAGGGGGGGTTGAATTGTGTTTTTGGAAACTTCTTCCTTATCGTTCTAGATAACTGTCCTCAGGTTCAGAGTCTGAAGTAGTTCAGAGTCTGAGTGAGTTCAGAGTCTATGTGCAGCGGATAATGTAAAGAACAGAAGAAGAAAGAACACAATCAATTATACAAGTTCCTTCCACAAACCGGAAGTAGTCTTGTCCTCCTTGCACTTCCAAGGAGAGTTCCACTAAAATGCAATCTTAAATTACAAGTTGCTCAATCACACAAGAAAGAGACTTATCTTTGCTCAAGGACACCTCCAAGAGACTTCTATGCTCAATCACAACTGAAAGAGACTTCTATGCTCAAGGACAACTCCAAGA
>Ga0228711_1000105_pt1 | contig 69784 bp, 49 predicted proteins | sample MedpolnodulmetaG_2_FD_177996 | JGI IMG/M metagenome (GOLD analysis project Ga0228711, IMG submission 177996) | Root nodule microbial communities from Medicago polymorpha collected in Santa Monica, California, United States - brown nodules | ecosystem: Host-associated > Plants > Roots > Nodule...
TTTTCTATGTATTTTTTAATCTTATAATAACATTACAATTTATACTATAACTAGAAATTACCTTTAAAAAAAACTATAAATTAACAATTAAAAATATAACATATAATTGTACCCCAAAAAAAAAAACATATAACATAATCTAGATTTAACAAAATAATAGTATTATTAAATTTTGTTGTAATCTTATCTTTTAACTCGGTATAATGCAAACCAATAACAATTTTTCTGCAAAATGAAACTTCATTGGCATGACTCTTTGTCAAGAAATGTTAACTATTATTTTGATTGTCAAACAGATGAAGATTTCAGGGATTTTGTAGAAAAAGTACCTAAAAGTTGTAGGATCACAATCGTATCAGATTCTTGCCACAGTGGTGGATTGATTGAATCAGCAAAAGAGCAAATAGGAGAGAGCACAAAGGAAGGAGGACAAAATTCATCTCCAGGCTTCAAAAACTTCCTTCACAGGGCGGTGGATACGGAAATTCCAACAGAATTGTGCCACCAATACAAGAGTGATATTGGAGAAAAAGATGTTGAACTTCATCATGTGAACCACCGCTATGTCAAGAATAGGGCTTTGCCTCTTTCAACTCTTATTGACATACTAAAGCAGAAAACAGGGAAAGATGATATAGAAATTGGGAAACTAAGACCTACACTATTTGATATCTTCGGGGAAGATGCTAGTCCTAAAGTGAAAAACTTCGTTGTTGGAATTTTAGGGCTGGTAAACAATCTTGCACAAGGGCTTTTCGAATATAAGTTGCATGACAGTGATGAGGAGTACGAAAATCCAGTCAAGAGTGCACCAGAAACATATGCTACATCAACTAAGCGCAGCATTGTTGATGGTGGAATTTTACTGAGTGGTTGCCAAACTAACCAAACTTCAGCAGATGCAAGTCCTAATGGAAATTCTGAGGAAGCTTATGGAGCTTTTAGCAATGCCATACAAGCTATAATTGCAGAGAAAGATGGTGTAGTTACAAATCGAGAGGTTATATTGAAGGCTAGGAAGAAACTTCATAGGCAAGGTTACAGTCAGAAGCCAGGGCTCTATTGTAGTGACAACCATGTTGATGCTCCTTTTATATGTTGATTTGATAATGGTGGTACAACTTAAGTTTGTTTGCAAGTACTTTAATAAGTTTGGGTCAATCAATGTTGCACAAAAGAAATATGTATTTTATATCTGATTATAGTGTAGCATATCATTTTTCAAACAAAAAATAATAAAGTCTAGCATATGGCAATTGAGTTCATATATCATATGTTAAAGCGAAGCCATCGATCTATAGTATTTTCCTATTTCAATGATCACCCATATAAATATACAACTTTGAATTATACACAAGAGGAATGCTAGCGACACTCACTTTTGAACACTCTCTCTAACACTCACTCTTTTATTGGTTTAAATCATTGTGAGTGTACACTTCGAAAATAGAACCCACACAAAGTGGTGGGACATGCATGAATTTCATCCAATAAAAGAGTGAGTGTTAGAGAGAGTGTTCAAAAGAGAGTGTCGCTAGCATTTCTCTTATACACAATTGGATGATGTAATCAAAAGATTGAAATGGAGATTGCAGAATCGTGTTAGATGTCAATGAGAACAGGGGCTTTCATTTCCTCAAAATTCAGCAACAAATTTGAGCCTTTACCTAAAACAAAAAGTGCTTGTGATCTTCAAAAAAGGGAAAGACTGATGCCTCGGGTCAATCATCCAGTTCTATAACGTATGATAAACCTACAGAAGATGTCAAAAGCAGATATATAAGTATACGCATCATCTTGGAAAAAATAATTTGACCAAAATCAAAAGAGTCTATGCCATATTTACAACCAAGAATAAGATTTTAATGTTTAAGTCTTTCCTAGGAACAAAAGTCAATCCATTTTGGTTGGGCATGGGTCTTATTGTAGCAAAAATATAAAAGGAAAAAGAAACAGTATTCCCTTATTGAGAATTTTTCTGTCAAATTGACACTGATTTCTCAGAATCAACTATTCTAATAAGCTTTTCAAAAGAAACTATTCTGGTAAGCATTCATTCCTAAACTGAAACAACTTGTGGTTACAGCATCATATGATGATATAACCCAGTGGGAGCCCTATTATAAATTTTAACATTCTTGTAAACAGTAGAAATTATAGATAAGAAACAATTGCAGAAAGGAAAACATCTGATCCCTTTGCAAATGTGTATGCATGTTTGTATGTGCAAAATAAATTTAGGATTTCTTAATAAAATTGATGATTATATTATTTAGGAAATTGAAACATTTCCTTCCTTCCAAGGTTTTTACCTAAATCGGATATCCAGTTTAAGAAAATTGAAATTTTACTAAGACTATGATTTATATAAAATTTTAGTTGAAGATTATATTATCTTTGAATTATAGATACACTTAGGCTTCTTTTATATTTTAAACTTTGGATGATTAATTGATGCGCTAATTTCTTTTAGCAATCCACACCTAAAGGCAAAGCAGTACTTAATGATTTAAATTTGTAAATTTTGAGCAATATCCATATCCTATCATATCCTTATTAAACTATCTTATCATATCTGTCTATACCCTATCTTGACCGCCAAATGGGTCCTTAAGTTATTGATTGAAAAGCATGATAACAGCATTTTTTGAAATCTGAACATAATATCAATTGTAATGGGAAATATTTCCTTTTCCTTCTATGAAAACAAACCATCAAAGCAAGTCCATGTGCCAGTGTGCTTTTCAAAAAAGGTGGTAGGTGTGGAGAGAGAAAAAAACCTTGAAGCACAGTTTCAACTGCTGCATTAGGAACAAGAAGCCCTACTATATGTCTGTTATCTGATGTAGTTTCAACACGAACAATGCGTAGCCTCTTATGCATGTTTCGGGCCTGTACATATTTTTATTTGCAGTTAGAAGTCTTTTGCATGAAAAAATGACCATTACATTTTAAGCAAAGTATAATGATCCAATGATTTAACAATCTGATACGGACCAATTATGGAAAACAGATAAAGAATATAATAACAGAGAGAAGTAAGATAAAGAGAGCTTTGTTGATGTACGATTAATGGAGTAATTACAGAAAAATGGAAAACTCTTCCTAGATTCTGAGCAGAGCAGAGCTCCTATAAGCAGGCTACAGCTGCTTATTCATTCTAACGTTCTAACAATAATCAAGGGCACTCTCTCACATTCTCCCCTTCACTCCTTATAATGTGGAAGTAGTTGTGTGCTCTCCTTTTCTGACCACGTCATCATCTTATAACAACTAGCCACAATTTCCCTTCTTGCCCCTTCTAGAATATACTAACTAAGTCTTAGGTCCTTTCGATTCACTATATGTACCAATTAATCACATGACACATCCTCGTTACTATAAAAGTTACTTATATCATATTATATTACAACAAAAGATATCTTTTACAATTTTCACACTGCCACATCACCAAAACTCAAACGATCAGAGCTAAAAGATATCAAAAATTGACAAATTGATACAACATACAAAAGTTAATATTTATGATATCTGCAAAATATGTTCTTTCTCATGAATGTTTTATCGATTGGTGAAATACCTGCTTAGAGAGCGCCTTATCTATGTTTCCCCAAACAGGAAGAATAACACCACCTAAGACATTTACTTGCTGTATTCTTGAGCCAACTGAACAGAACTTACCAACCTTACAATTGGGACCATGCATGCACTGACAACAAAAGTAATAAGTCAAAATGTGAGATAATATGAATTTGAAAAATATAAATGAGTGAGTGCACATTAACATGCACATGTAGATGAGATTTTAAATTCTATATATGATACAACAAGGTAGAATACAACTTTATCTTATCGTACAATCGCTAATAAATGAATGGTTACGTTCCATATGGGCCAATTAGGCCACAAGTAGACAACAATGAACAAGCAACAATGTCTTCCAATAGGAGAAGGCCCAGAGATAATGATGAAGGCCTAAACGTATATGAGAGAATGGTGATGGGAAGGGTCCAGCTAGAGGGGGATAATTCATTTGAGAGAGATAACTACAAGGGAACAGGTGTCACTGAGGGGATGGGGAAGTGAGATATGGGTAACCATTTGGAAATGGACATACTAGGAAAATTGGTTGGGCAGACCTGCTGGTCTCAGGGAGGAGTCCTATCATTCTGTTTTATTATATTTTCCTACTGCTTTGTTTTGTGTTCTGGTTTCCATACTCAGATTAGTCTCAACTGTAAGCTAGTCTCTTACTGCAAGGGATTATTCCCATTCCTAAATGCTTAATAGCTCAATATGTACTCTGTTTATATTAATTTCCTTGCATGAAGTTACAATTACGAGAAATAAATTAGGATAGACACACCTGTTTAAATGAAGCTTCATATTCGGTTTCCCAACCAATTTGGGCCTCCTTTAAAGATGAAACTTTTGAATATTTTCTAGTTAATTCTAGCAGATGCATATCCCTACAATTGCAGGAGAAAATGGGTAAACCAGAAAATTAAACTATAAGGACAAGTAACTGAAATACATACCGAGTTGATTCTCCGGTAGGAGGACGAACTATCTTATACATAGATGGAGCCGAACTGAAATAGAAAGAACAAACATACTGACATCAGTAAATGAAACCAGAAAGCTTTATTATGTACTCCGTGTAGTCACAAAACAAATTTAATGTGATAACTATTATAGTAAATGATTTTTTTGTAAATAAAACTAATTTCTTAATGTGTGAAACAAAAACTTTTGCTTATAAATAAGGCCGGAGGAAGTAATTGACTGGGGATTGCATTCCCTCAACATCTACAGGTTCATCATGAGTAACTATGTATTGCTTGGATTCAGAAATTGAAAGACTAATCAATCACACACACATAAATACATATATACAAATAACTTTATTTAATTTCTTTGATCCTTTCTTAGTATTGTGCCGAAAGAAATTTATCCCTTTGAGCCCTTATCCTCTTATTTTGGTGGTAAACGTGTTTATTTAACACGTCCAAGAGATATTGTCACAATCCATTTGTAATATATAACAAAACCTTACTTGGAGAGTTGAGAAAATAAGTAAATGGACAGTTAAAGCTGTGAAGTTAAGTATTGGAAACAAATGGCTGTCGTTTTAATAAAAGTAAAATAGAATTCATGAAATGCAAAATGCAGCAAAGGTATACTTTTGGGATGAAAATCAAGGGTCCAACTAATACAATAAGAAAGAAATAGAGATACATGTAATGTATAGGATTCAAGTGAGGTAGATAGAATAGAGCAATACTTCAAGTGTAATTTTATGTTATGATCGAAAAAGTACCATGCAAGCTTAAAGGAAATTTACCACACAAGTTATAACTATAAAAAAAAAAAAAAAAAGTTACATGAGACTAAATGTTAAGCAATTAATAGTCAATGAAAAAGTGATTCTATAATGCCGGACAAAATAAACAATTCAAATAAACTTTAATTTATTTAAATTGAATAGTTATATAACAACTACAGCAAAAACCAGAAACGATACCTTTCAAATGCTAAAATAACATGACGTTTTCCCAACCACTCCCTCTTGGACTTATAGAAGCCATCACCAGTTGAACAAAATCCAACCTTCTGCTTCTCATTCAGCATGGTATTTGCCAACTGATGCGTAAATGATATCAGCAAAATATGTGTGTTAGAGTAAAGTGTAACTTAGTTAGGATATCTGAGAAAGCATATGTACCTCCCATGAAACCCCGCGATCCAAGGTGAATGTGAACAGAATAGTTGAAGCCCCGCTCATTTGATCAACATAGACTGTCTGCATCAAATGAAATTTATCTTCAGTCTTGAATTTTCTATGCAATAACATACGAAAATTAATGGCATCAAGAAGTTTAGGATAAAAATAAATACCTTTGGAGTCCCTTGCAGTTCAATGACATTAGCTTTCAAGTCAACAATGCCTGTATCAAGGTTACCTTCAATTCGAGCTTTATTAACAAGAAGATCCAAGATATTCACAAATAACTCAAATAGCCTGTTGATACAAAAAAAATTAGTGTATTCAACCAAATGCTGAAGTAGAAGTATCAAATCATTTCAATCACAAAATACAAACCTATTCTGAGTTTCAGGAGCTATTCCTAAAATCCGGTTGAGAAATCGTCCAAGATTGTGTATATCATTTTTATCATCAATGTAGCAATTCATATCATCATCTCCTTTAAATATAAGAAGTCAACATTTAATAATGAGAAAAGCATATATAATGTGGTATCATAAACTTCACGGCAGTAAATGATGAAACCTGAAATATATTGATTAGATATCACCATTATTATATATACCTATTCAATCTAACATTAGACAAGGGGAAACAATGAATTACCAAGGCCGTCGTCCTTAAAAATTCCAACGGAAAGAAGAGCAGCTTTTGCCTGCATAATAAAATCTTTGATTGTATCTGGTCTGTCAGATAAGCATCCAGGAGGTACAACAGGAAGGGGATCCTGCACAATTAATTACTTTTATCAGTAGATGGATTGGACCTGTTCATTTCTTATTAAACTTATTGTCAATATGCACATTTGTTATTTTCAACAAAAATTAATTACCCGCTCCAGTATTCCATTGTACAAAAGCATCAGTGCTCTCTTCCCATAAGGACTATCATAATTATATGCACTTAACGAAGGCCCTGCTCTGTAATGTACACAGAAACAACATCAGCTAAGATGTTAAAATTTATCCATGTTGGCTCACTGAAAACACAACTGATAATCCCACTTACCTACGATCTCCCTGAGTCAAAGCTCCAAGGGATTCTAATCTCTTAGCAACAGCTGATGCAAACCGGCGTTCTCCACCAAGGTTTGAAAATAGTAACCTAAAGAAAATTTACAAGGATAAGAAATTGTATCAAGCAGGTGTAGCATCTAGGTAGAGTATCAACAGCGCCTGTCACTGCAACCATTTCAAATCAGATATAAAGTGCTTCTCTCTTACTCTCTCCGGTCTTATATTTAAGCAACGGGAAAAAGAATGCACACTTGTCTTATATTTAAGCAACGGAAAAAAAAAAGCACAGTTTTAAGAAAGTTGGTTAATTGCATTTAAGCAATGGAAATTGATAAAGAATGTTTCCCATTTTCCCCTAGTCTTTATATTTATTGCAAAACCAATCACAATACAAGTCTTTAGGTTGGTCTCCTAGAAGGGACTAACTTATTCTAATGTGAGTAACGTTTTGAACCAACATGAAACTGTTAAAACATAAAGGACCAACTTGAAACTTTTAAAACATAAGGGACCAACTTAAAACCTAAAATAAATATAAGAGACCAAACATGCAATTAAGCCTATATTTAAGCAACGGAAAAAAAAAATGCACACACTTTAAGAAAGTTGGATAATTGCATTTAAGCAACGGAAATTAATAAGTAATGTTTCCCATTTTCCCCTTGTCTTTATATTTATTGCAAAACCAATCACAATACAAGTATTTTGGCCTCTCTCCTGACCCTTGGACTTATGACCAAAGACAATTCATGCTTCTTGGGGGAAACATGCTAATTTCATGGATACATCAAAAGCTGGAAAAACAAATATTGATTTCATTCAAGAGTAAATTGGGTATAACTGCATTAATTATAGCATTCGCAATTGAATTTCGGTTCTATTTGAGACCAATAAATTTGAACTTTTTGTTGCTAATATTTGAACTTTTTGTTGCTAATATATGAGCCTAAAGGGAGTAGCTCAAAAAGATTTCCATGACATAGTATCATACAGTTCACACTAGATAGAAACCTAGGGCTGAATGATTTAAAGGATTCAGACGAGGATTGACTGTTGAACCTGCGTCATAGCAAGCTTCCTATACTGAAAGTATATTCTACAAGGTGGGGACAGCGAGGAAATTTTATGACATGGAGAATTGGTGAGAGAGAGGGGAGGCAATTTTTGGGGAAACGCATGTTCAATTAAAATAAATCATCAGTGTAATCCCTAAACAACCACTCCATCTACAATTTAGTCCCTAAACTATATAAATACAATAAGTAACCCAACCATCAGTTTAATCCCTAAACCACCACTCCCTCTACAACTTTAGTCCCTAAACTGTATAAATACATCAAGTAACCCAACCATTAGTGTAATACCTAAACCAGCACTCCCTCTACAATTTAGTCCCTAAACTATATAAATACAATAAGTACCCCCTAAAGTATATGAAATACATCAATTTAGTCCCTAAAATATAAATAGCAGAGGCAAAGCAAACAGACAGTGCATGTACATCATTATACACAATTCAGAAACCAAATTAATCAATAATGCTTGTTGAAAATGAGCCTTACTCATCCATACAAACGGGACTTGTAAGGTGAAAAGTGCCTCTCTTCATAAACTCTTATCAAGAGTCCTATCTATCCAATGTGGGACTTGGGTTTTTTCCAATACACCCTTTCACGCCCAGCACTATTGGGCTTGGGACGTGTATAAATGGTAGGTGGCCTGAATCAATAAGACTCTTATACCATGTTGAAATTGGACCGAACTTATCCTTACAAAACCGGCTTGTAAGGTGAGGAGTGTCTCTCTTTATAAACTCTTATCAAGAGTGCTATCTATCCAATGTGGGACTTGGGTTTTTCCTAATTGCCGTGTACTGAGAAAAACCCAAGTCCCACATTGGATTGATAGGACTCTTCTAAAGAATTTATAAAGAGTGGCACTCTTTACCATACAAGCTGGTTTTGTAAGGATGAGTTAGGCCCAAATATTAACAATGCTTAGTTACCTGTATTCTGGTGCTGAAACTTGATTGGATCTATGAGTTCTTCCAAACTGCTGAATTGCTCGGTCGGCACTCCATGGAAGTTCAAGAGTCAAGTGAACCCTTCTTTTCTATTTTGTAAAGGTCAAAGGGAAAAAACAGCAAAAGAATAAAACAATTGAAAAGTTCACAAGATAATATCACTAGCTTCTGAGCAGAATATTTGCAAAAACCATCAAATAATGACAGAAAACACTGGTGATTCAAGGGATAGAAATATTTTCAAAAAGTTTGATTACCTGATTTATCACTCTTCGGTCTGCCTGCAACGAAACGCCAGCTGATCCAGCTTCAGAGATGATGGCCACTAACTTCTTACCTTCCATAAAGAGCTTTTTCTCATTCATGTTGACCATCTCGGCAGTGACATCTTTTCTAAAGGGAGAAACACAACTAATTAAGCAAGCATGAAACGATGTTTATCAACTAGATATGGTGACATTAAGAAACTCACGTATTTCGAGTCTGATAAAACACACCCGTTCCACTAGGGGCCCTCACAAGCATTCCTTTCCTTCCTGTAATTTCTGCAACTTTGTCATGGCCTCCTAACTGCATTAAAAATTCATTTATAGAATCCATTAAAAGAGCTATTCTCTGGCCTTTAGCATTAATTGCAGAGCATAAAATTGCTACAACAGACATCTATTCATAGCAGTTACTTAATTGTTACTGGACTAGCATTGATCAACAACTATATGCGAGGTGATTGTTATCAAAATGATGTTAAAAAGGATTGTGGCATTAAAGAGGAAAATGAGGATGAATCAACGAATGATCATTACCTGATCAATAATATCATCCAAGGGATTGTTTGGAAGATCCAAAGCACAAATCATCTCTAATATATTTTTCTTGCACTCCATGGCTGTGTCATAGCTACAGCAATCCCACGAAAATATTCATCACTGTCATACTCTTTTGATTTCTAACTTTTTGTGGAATAATTTTTGTTGATTCAAGAAATAGTGCCAAATTAAAACAAATTATCAAACATAAAATGATAAATATGACATTGAAACCAGAGTGCCAAATTAAAAAAAATTATCTAAGTTTTAAACCTTTTCTGGAGTTCAATTATATCTGTTCCAGGAGGGAGATAGTTTACGGTCGTATCCTTGCACAAATCACATGCCCATTCCTCAAGAACAAAATCGCTAATTGATGGCACCAAGCATGAGTGATGAGTGTATTTTCCACAGTGGGAACACTGCAACAAGTTTTCCCTTTCCTGCACAGAAAAATATGTGAATCCTACACATATGGCATCAAGGCAATTCAAGAAAGTTTTCGGAGAATAATCAATAAATATTACCTCTTCAGTGCCGCAAATTTCACATTTCTGAAACTCCTCATAATCAGAGTCGGAAGATTCAAGACCAGAGGCAGCTGCATCAAACAATGGTAAAATACAAAAATCAAATGGTTTTCATGACGATTTTATATTTAATGAATACTACCATCAATATTTTAAAAGAACTTCAGACGTTAAAATCACAGTTTCGTTAGCAGTTCCTCACAATAGCAAGCATGAGAACATGCATGATAGCGTCATAATAACAAGCATGTAAACATGCATGATAGCTCTTGATGATGATAAAAAAAAACCAGAATAACAAAAAGGGTGAAATTCTTTTACCAAAGGCAACTTTTTTTTTAATGGCAAATATTAGTATGTTAATTGTTATATTAGTTTTCTCCTTGCCAGGACTTGAACCTGGACTTTTAACTCCTCAACTCCTTTCATCCCTTAGCTCAAACCAGTTGAGTTACCCAACCCCCCAAGGCAACTTTTGTACAAAAGAGATATACTAGTTAATCGTAAATAACACGAGACAGAAAACGCACCACTTTCATTCTCTTCTGGTCCGTAATCAGAATCAGAAGATTCGGGAACAGAGGCAGCTGCATCAAGCCAATGGTGAAATAAATCATTCAGTGTTGTTGTGTCTGAATACTACTAACACGGTAACACTACACTTCAACAAAACTTTAGATATTATGAATAACAAGCTTTCTTATAGCAGATCTTCACAAACCACAGCATGTAATTATTTATTTATACATTATAATAAATAGTTCCTTTCTGAATAATAAGCAATGCCATGCCAAAATGGCTGAAATAAGCTGAAATGTACTACTGTGCTCAAGTATGACAGAAAAGCACCAATTTCTTCCTCTTACAGTTATAGTACACAACAAATTTAGAAGAGTGAGAGAATGACCAAAAAGATCAGACCGTGGTTGCCAAAAATATTTTACCCAATTTAATTCAATGAAAAAAAGAAAAAAAAAACTAGAAGCTAACTGGCCATTGTGCTTCTGTTTTGACTTTTGATCAATTCCATATCCTCCACTCTTCCATATATATCCTCTTCTAATAAATTCTCTCATTGATAAAGGATAACAAAAAAAAAATTAAAAACCATAATTGTATTTTTATAAATTGAATTTTTAAAAACAATGTAGTTGATCGGCTTAGGTGGTTCGGCCATGTAGAGAGAAGACCTAAATATTATGTAGTAAGGAGACTAGATCAGATGGAGGATAGTCAAATCACTAGAGAGGCAGAGAAAGACCTAGAAAATATAAAAGAGAAGTTATTAAGAAATATTTAGAAATTTATGAGTTGGACCAAAATATGGTTTATGATAACACATTATGGCGTAATTTGATCGATGTAGCCCACCCCACTTAGTGGGAAAAGGTTTGGTTATTGTTGTAGTTGATTGGCACCCTTTCTCACCCCCCATATAATATAAAGGCTGAAAACAAGCCTGATTTGATGCATTAGGAGAAAGGACAGATGCAAAAGTTTAATAAAAATTTGCTTGAAGCTCACTTTCAGATTCTTCATCACTTTCAGAATCACTAGGCGGCTGCCGCTTGGCTACTTTTCTGACTCGAGATTTTCCTGAAACGTCAGGACTTGCCAAGTGCCTCTTCCTTTGAAGCTCCTTTACTCCGTCATCTTCTATAGTAAAATTAAAAACAAATAATAACTAATAATTGCATAATTATTATTATTAATACAAGGTATATAACAAAACATGGCATGTAGATACCGGGGAGAAGTTCAGGCTTTTGTGGCAATGGGAAATTGTCTTCAACAAATTTTAGCAGCAACTCACGAGGTCCAGAAATAAAGTCATCAAATTCAGAGCCCTACCCAACACAATAAGTAAGTAAATAAATAACATAATGCAACTGAAATGCAAGAAAAATGCTTTAAATAAAATTAAAATGAATTCAAATACACACGTATTTTGAAACAGCTTCCTCCGTCCTTGCTTCCCCCGTACTCTGAAGACCTATGACTACACACTTGTCTTCCATTAATGCTTGGTTCACCAGTCTCACTGCAGTAGGAACTTTAGCAGACATACACATATGTCTGAAGAATCTCTACAGTTTTAAAAGGAAAAGGGACAATCCAAAAACTTCCATAAATAATAAATGTCTAATAGAGATGAAAAACTTGTCTCCGTGAAACAACTTAGACTTAATACCTGGTGGCTTGCCCAATATGATCGCCATAGTTGTCTGGTATTAATTTTGTCAGATATTAACTCAATGACAGACTGCAACTTCTTACGCAAATCCAACCAAACTTCTGTAGCCTTTTTATACGCATGCTAGGATATTCGAGAAAAAACGTACATAATAAGATGAGCATACTGAATTCAAAAGACAAATGAATGAGTAAAGCAATATATAGATCTGAACTATCTATTAAACCATGATGTCAAAATTCTATTACAAGAATAGCCTTAATACACAAGACTGATGTAGCAAATGAAAGAGAACCGAGCTCAAATACTCAAATCCCTATCAAAGGCTTAGGGAAGGCAAGCGGTGAAAATTGTCCTTGTGGCTCATTTTAGAATTGTGTTTTAGTCTAAAAGCCATGGCTCCTCGTGTTCGAGTGCCCATTCTTGTGGTTGGTGAAACAAAATCAGGCATGAGCTATATTTATGAAGAAACGGAGAAGCCAAAAGAAGCTATTATGACATGAAGTTTCTGGATTGGATGCCATTAAATAAACTACTATAGTAGTATTCAAGCCATACTCAGGTGTAACTATGGCATTCTACCCCGACAAATACATTCCGCCACAAACATTGGGGAGTTGAGAGCCTTTGCCCCACTCCATGCCAGCAACTATTGACCGCTAGTTTGGTGATGGAATTTAGTTTTCTTCATTTAGTTATCTATAGAGGAAATTGTTGAAATGAAAGAGCATCTAATGGTAATTACTATTAACAAAGCAAGACAATTACAACTTCAGAATACAGTAAAGTGTAGCCATCAGCCCAAAGAAATTAGTCGGTCATACCATCATTCTATCATCTAATGGTGCGTCAATAATTTCAAACTCAGCACCCTTGTAGCTAAGTGTGCGACATAAATACATCCCCCTGAAATTAGAAAATGAAGCAGAATAATATATATTTCAGATACGTAAAGGTGCATATGGCTGAGAGTGGATGTGTTTGTAGAAATATTATATAACCTTGCTTTCAAGTCCATTGCAACTAGTTCTAGAGCTCCAACACCCCCATTGTTGAGAGCACCTGGATTCATCACTCATTAATGAACTTTAAACAATTACAGGGTAAGGGTCAATGGCCACATGTACAGGTATATATGCGCACAACAAAAATATCAAAAATGCTCTATGTGATGCAGCAGTAGTAAGTTGAACTTAAATGTAGCATGTGTGGTCGCATTTGTAGTTATAGGCGTATATTTTGTAATATTGTTGTGTCCTTTTTTACCACCTTCAGTGTGGTCCATCTTTTTGGCCTTTTTGCAGCCCTTGGCACCTTCAGCGTGTCCATTTGCTTCGTACTTGTCAAAAAGGTGGACACGTTATGTCTTTTTCAACTGTTTGATTTGTTTCCTGTCTCTAGTCTCTAATATGATTAAAAAAATAAAAATGTATATATGAAAAAATAATTTATATGAAAGATATGTTTATATTGTTTAAAAAGTGCTCTACAAAAATTATCAACAAAAAAACACTCTAATCAAGGAATAAAGTGAAACAAAAAAAAAAACTATTTCAACATATATCATGAATATAAATATTTTAATAAAACTTCTTTAGTGTATATATATTATTATTAATATATATATAATATTATTATTTAATAAATATTAAATAAATTATAATAGCAGTCATTCTGCAACACACTATACTGCTATCGAAGTTTTGGGGTCAGATGCTCTGTGCCGCTATCATGAATTGACAACCTAACATAACAGTACAGCCAACTCGCTTACAAACTTAGAATGGTGGATTACTATTCACCAGATTAAGGAGTGCTGTAAATACTAGATATGTTGTTGTGTTTGAAGTAATTGGACGTAAATTTTGTAATCATTAATAATCCTTTTATTCAGCCCATAAACAAGACTTGTTCGGTTATCATAACATATAAGCAAATTTGTGCATGCACTCTATTCCCAACAGATATATTTCCCATATTTAATAATCCAAATAACAATTTATATCCATTCAGTTCTTATTGGTCAATAAATGCAAAAAGCGATAGGTGAGCAACAAAGCCATGAATAAAATACAACTGAAAATATTAGAACAGTTTACTTAGTTTCTTATCTTGATTTTCAGTTGATGTTTTCAAATTCATTGTAAAATAAAAATGTTACATTACATATTTTTACCTTGTTCTCAAAATTGTCACAAAATTTTTAGAAGGAAGTGTTTTTTTCACCACTTCCTGGAGAAAATTTTAAATATAAAAACCAGAATGAAAATGGAGTTATTTTTATAATGATGAAAAAAGACCAACTGAAAATGGAAAATAAATCAAACAGTCCCTGTTATGACCAACTGAAAATGGAAAATAAATCAAACAGTCCCATTAATAATCCTTTTATATCAAACACAAACAGGTGCCAGTTGATACAAAAAAATGAGTATTTATCTCCACGTGCAGCATGTTGCATAAGGATTAAAAATTAAGAAAAAAAAACACTTGAACTAGTTTGAACATTGTCGTAATTTATATGCCAGGTGACCAAATCACATGATCAACTATAAAAAGCATATCTTCTTTCATCAGTATATGTTTTTTGAAATAAGGAAAAAGATAATATGGAGAAAAAAGATGAATAGTCATAATTATTATTTTAAAAAGGAAAAAGAAAAGATAAGAGAAAGAACAGTACCTAGAAATTCACCAAAATCAGGGAAATAAGTCCCAGCTCCCCAAAGGCCAAGACGAACCATATAAGCCATATTGCGAGGTTCAGATGCACCAGTAGCTGAGCAATAAACAACCCGAGCTTCAGGTAGTTGTGCCTGTCAAATTTTAATGTAAGAACTTTGAATAATTCATACACTCAAAACTAATTATTTCATTTTGCAGTGAACATTAACACAACTAGAGTACAAACCTGTATATCAAGTACTGCTTGACCAGTTTTCGTTGGCTTCTTATCCTTTTCGGGAACCAAATTTTTTGCTTTATGACACTGTAATGAAGCCCCACACACACTTCAATTATAAAGAGTAATAAATATAAATTGAATACTAAAAAAAACCACTTAATAACAATATCCCTCAAAATTCAACGGCGGAAATATCAATTGACAATAGGAATGATTTCCATTTAAAAAAGCCTAATACCTCATCAAATATTATAAGACCATCAAACCCGGGTCCACACCACTGCACAAGTTGTTGCATACGGGTACGACCTCTGTCAGATGATGCTATGAGGCTACTGTATGTCGAGAAAATAACTCCCTCCTTGACTCCAACAGACTTTGTATCAAGCTTAGTATACGGCAGTTTATTCAAAGCATGCACTGGACAGATTCAAGAAAGAAATATATTTAAATGCATAATGAATCTTGTAATATACAAAACAAAATAGTGAAGAAAAAGAATTACAATAACAATCAATGAAGACTCTTAATTAACCAAGGAAGCCAACAAAACATCAGATAAAATTATTTTTTGGATAACATATGAATTATTAGACAAAAGAAAGCAAAAAATAATAGGAGGATATGATATATTGTAAACAAAAATACAAGAAAACGCAAGAGACAAAAAATAATGTTAAAAAAGTGAAGCTCTTCAATCCCTTGCAGTATCAGCAATTGGAAGGAAAATGTCCTAGAATGACAATGTGTGTCAATCTTCAAAAAGGTTCCATTAACCTAATAACAGTATACTCGCTCCATCCCTAATTATAAGATCATTTACAAAGCAACAAAAATTTGTCCCTAAATATAAGACCATCTACAAATTTATAAATGCTTTTATTACTCTTATTCCTCATATGCCCCTTATTAATTCTATCAATGTATCTTGCAATATGAAAAGTTAACATTGAATATATCTATAGGAAAAGGGTAATTTGGTAATAATAGTCACAAACATTTCTAACAAATTTATTACTCCAACATTTTTTCCTTAATATCTGTGATTTTTGTTTTTGTCAAAAAAATATATCTGTGATTTTTGTTAGATAGTCCTATAAAAAGGGACGGATGGAGTATGTAGCATAACAATTGAAGTGGCACCGCACACCCAAGACTTTTCACTTCATCTTCATTAATATTATTACTAACTTTAAACTCTTTCCTTAACAATTGAAACTGAACCCCTTCTATCCGTGATTAATACCATTTCTTTTATGTTAAGAGTATGATAATTACATCAAACTACAAAAGAAGTTAATCATATCATAGGACTTCAGTTTACAGACCCAAAAAGCATACCTGCAATGCAACTTGCACCCATGTCATCCAAATCTCTCCTGGCATCAAACTTCAAGTCTGAACCAACAGAAATCCACCTGCGTAAGATCATTGGAACATTAAAATAGGAATTAAAAGACCCACTCCAAGTTGAAATTACAAACAAGTATGTATGCATGCACAATAAAGCACGTTGAAAAGTGAATGTTTATCTCAATTCTTAATAGCATGCCCATGATTACATGCACAAATTGTGACTTAAACTTACAAGGCTTTTCTCCTTCCATGGTGCCAGTTCTCCCAGATTAGCCCAGCGACTGTTCGACCTTTACCTACACCAGCTCCATCTCCAATAAAGAATCCTGCTCTAGGACCACTGGGAACGTGTTGAAGGTGTCTCTACCGTGGAAACAAGCATCATACATACGAAAGTTAAATTGTAATTATTTATAATTATTTACTATCGATATTCAATCATGTGGTGAGAGAAACCTGACAAGCATAAACCAATGTCTCGATCTGCAAGCATGACAAAGCCTTTGAACGTTCCAAATCATTCTTAATCTTTGGATCATAAGTAGGCTCAGGTGGCTGCACTGCAGACAAGGAAGATGTCTCTACAATCGGATCTGGGTGTGGAGATCCAATAGATAGCTTGGATGGTCGCTGCATAAAAAGAGACGTTGGTATCCGTAAAATGTACCATTTGATAAATTAACACAAAAAAAGAACATGAATTGCTCCCAAGAGTATTTAACTCACATAATCTGTAAATGTTTCTCCGGCGATACCTCCATCGCCTTCTTCTTGCTCCACTTCATTAACAAGCTGATATATTTTAATATTGACGAAAAAAAAACATGAGATACAAATACAAGGATAGGAAAAATAAAAGGACAACAACTTTAAAAGGAAATTGACAAACACATTCAATAGGGAAATTAAAGAAAGGAAGAAAATATAGAAATAACGGAGAACGAAGTCATCCATTGATTTATTTTTAGTTTCTTATTCAGAGTCTGATAGAACACTAAGATAAGGCACGTTCTAGAAGATTGTAGAAGTATAGGTAATAAGAGTTAGTGGAGATATTTCATTGATTTTAGGGATATTTCTATTATAAAGAGAGGGAAGGGTATTGTGTAACTCATTCACGAATATTGTTAGAAACTTGTTAGGATATTTTCTCTCTGGTCTAGGGGCCTAGATCTGGTAGGAGTTCATAGAACTCTGGATTATCTCTTGCGTTTTCTACATTTCACCATTGTAGAGCTTTTGAGCTCATCAATATCCATTGTAGAGCCTTTTGTTTAAAATCAGTTGTTGATTTTACAGTTTCCATTAGAATCTCTCTCCAGCACATTTATCGGACAGATTGTTTTCCAACTGTCTCTGTAGGATTCTGCTCATGGATATATTATGGCTGTTTCTACTTTCTAGGTTAGACTTGCAAGTGCTCAATAGTATCTACAGCCTGTTTGGTTTCTCTAATTGGAGCTTATCTAGCTCTTATGACACTGTTTGGGATAACTTATGACAGGTTCAGAGTCTATTTTCAGCTTATTTCCTTAAACTCTCAGTCTCAAAGATATCTTACAAAAACAGCTTATATATTATGTAAAAACAGTTTGACTTTATTTTATCATGTGTTATAGAAATAGCAAGCGCTAAGTTTATAAGCTGCAAAATATGTTCCAAACAAACAAGCCCCTAAGTGACAAAAACTGTCTAAAATCATTCTCTAAGCAACACAACAATCATTATTAGGACCCTAAGAAATAGCTCATTCGTAAGCACTTATTTTTTAAGCAGCAAAAATTAAGTTCCAAACAGCACACACTCATCAGTTAACTCAACATCAACTAATCAAATCAAAGTCACATAAACAATGCAAAATCACTCCCTAATCAACACAACCTTCACTCCATAAGATTCCCCCAATCTGAAAATTAGGTCAAAATCAAATCAAATCAACTACAGTCAAAAAAACAAAGTAACGAAAGCACAAAACCTCGTTAACTTCTTCAACATCAGCATGAACATCAATCCTCACATGACACTGCGGACACGGAAACTTCGCAAGGTTACTCGGAGCATTCACAACCGCCTTACACGAAGAACAACGAATCTTCACAGCGGAAGAATCAACGAAGAACACATGTGGCATTTGACAATTCGGACAAGGTAACTCCGCCACACCTTGAGCGGCGGAGAAGTAGGTCCGGCAACCGGCGCAACGCGCGCGTGCGGTGGAAGGTGGTGGTGGTTGCGGTTGACGATGCATTTTCTGTTAGGGAGAGAGAGAAGTTGAGAGGGTGTGTGTGAAATGTGAGCGCGAAAATTGATTTGTTAGCGGGTGGGTTTGGTGCTTATATATGGGCGAATTTTTCCTCTTTCTTAGGGCTATGCGAAGTTGAAGAGTCGTCATGATGGGTCAGTAACTTTTTTTTTTACTCATTCCACTCATTGTTGTTGTGAAAAAGTAAATCTTAAACATTATTTTGCTCTCTTACACATGTATTTCTTTCTTCTTCTTTTTATTTTGATACAAAGCACGGTATTTCTATTTTTTTTTGTTCAAGAAAGCAGTAGCACGGTATTTATTTCTAGTGACATTTATATATTTATAACATAACATACATAAATTTTAAATTTGTGTCGAGTACATAAAGTGGAAAAAAGTTAAACCAAATTACTCCATTCGTCTCACGATATTAGTTGTTTAAGGTTTGTACAAGATTATTAAGGAAATGATTAATTGTATTGATTTCAATGATAAAGTTAGCAGCATTTACTAAAACACTCTTATTAATTGTAGTTAGTGGAGTTGTTAAGTTGAATGAAATTCAATAAATAAAGGTATAATAGTGGAAGAAAAAAATAGTAAATGTTGCATTGATATTGTAAAGTGACAATTATTTTTGAGGAAAAAAAATGTTAAAGAGACAATAATTATGAGAAGGAGGGAGTAGATTTTTTTAGATTTTTTTTGGTTACTTTGTGATTAGATTTTGTAAGATTAAAATTTGGTTTGTGTTCACAAAGTGAAAAGAAAAAAAAAGTATTTTATTAAAATTTTAAGATTTAAATATGATTTTTTAGACTTACTATTAAAAGTTTATTTTATGTGAATATCTTTAAATGAATAATGTGATATAAGTTTAAATAGATTAGAGAATTAATATATCAATAAAATTAAACGTCTTTTCTATATTTATCATGATTTTTTAGAGAATTTAACTAAATATTATAATAGGGTTAATTGTTGAAATTGACCTTGTAGTATATGTGAAATCTGAAAAATGATCGTGTAAAATAAGAAACATATATTCTAACATTTTAATTTGAGAGTTTTCTTATTTTTGACTCTATAAAATATGCGAAGTCCAAAAAGTGACCTAAAAGTTGAATTTTTTCATGATTTCTTCAGACGTGTTTAGGACGTCTTAAAATATGGCTTTACACACAAAAAATGGAATTTCTCGATTGGGTACATATTAATTATAAATTTTTAAAGCGCCATAAAACAAAACAACGAAAATCTCGACCTATAAATCAAATTTTAAACTAATTGTTTGCAGGACATCTAAAAAAATATATAAAATGAATTTGCAAGTTTTATATCATTTCAAAGACGTTTCAATTTATTTTATTTTTCAACTAAAACATGCAAAATTGTAATTTTGTTCCAATATGCGGGAACTCATGATCACATTTATAAGCAAAAAATTAAACTACTTTGTAGATATATTGATTGTTTAATATATTTGATCTATAATGTAGACAAAATATATTATGTATTCAATGAATTTAAAAACTAATTTTTTAGCATTTAAATAAGGGTATAATGGTCAATTTTGTTTGCATAATTCAATTTTCAGTTTGCCAACAAAAAAATAATTATGTGGATACCATTTGCATTCCTTTCTCAAATTCCAACTTATGTGAAAAACTCTTTCAGTTAACCCTACTAATTCCTCGTTACATACTTCCATTCAATTCACTGAACAGGAAAACATTACTTTTCTCGAAACCCCACCCTCATTCTTCCTACATTTCCACCTTCACTAGGACATGGGCAGAGACACTACTCAGTCTCAATCGACTACTTCCCTCACAACTAGTAAGAATCCTCATATTCATATCTATTGACGCGACTTTGAACATGCGTCGTTGTTTCAACTGAGACAAGTTTTCACTTAAACTTAAATACTTTGTTTCATTTGTTTTTATTTTGCATTATATTTAGTACACTATTTTTCCCATTCATTGTTTTGATTTACCACTAAAGTTAATATGTTCTTCATTCTTTTCTCAAAGTGGTGTTATCTACAATCTCATAAACATAACATATCAAAGTACTTCACATTATATAATCGATCACAACATGAATTTGAATTCTGCTATTCTCCAAACATATTTTGCTCGCGCCCAGCTGATTTGCCAATTATACCCCTGCGTGAGTTAGTCACGCAGCGTGACTTAACTCACGCACCTTATAGCTTTGTGTGACTTAAGTCACGCTCCTTTGGCCGGTGCGCGAGTTAACTCATGCAGGTTGGTCGGTTGGTCAGAGCACAAAAACACGTTTTTTAGACTTTGGTCAACTTTTCAACCTTCAATCTACATGTTTTTTTACGACCTTTACACGCTTTTTTAACTACATTTATGGTAGTTATAACCTATACTACCATTCCCACCTATAAATACCCCTCCAAACTTCCTCATTTCCTCACACCATCTCACATTCTCTCCTTCTCACTCTCTCCACCTATTTCTTTTTTTTTTCTTCAATAGTCTCTAGTCTCTTTTTACCCCTTTGAGGTATAAAGTCGTCAGTTTTGAGATAAATACTGAGTAGCCGACTTAGGGAAGTGATCAACCCTTGAATTAAAATTAAATTTGCTTCTTTTTACCCCCAAAAACTTTTTACCGTGGGTAAAAAGAATCTTCTTGGGGTATAAAAAGAACCAGATTTAGATTTAGCCCAAGGGTTGATGATGTTTTTTCCCAAAGAAGGCTGCTCACTATTTACCCCAAGGTTGATCACTTTTTACCCCAAGAGGGTAAAAAGAAAATAAGTAGATTTAGTGAATTCGAATCAATTGTATCAATTATTGTATGAATTCTATTAATAAAATGAGATGTTATATATATTAATTTTGTTCATTTCTTTTTATTTATATTTGCTTTTATTTTTTGATTTTGTATTTAATGAATAAATTCGAATAAATATTAATTTTGTTCATTTCTTTTTATTTATATTTGCATTTATTTAATGAATAAATTTGAATAAATATTTATTTTATGTGAATAAATAAATTAAAATAACATAAATAAATAAATAAATTATAATAAAGTAAATAAATTAATTTGAATAAAGTAAATAAATTAGAATAAAGTAAACAAATAAATTAGAATAAAGTCAACAAAAAAATTAGAATAAAGTGAACAAATAAATTAGAATACGTAAATAAATAAATTAAATAAATTAATTTGCATAAAGTAAATAAATTAATTTGAATAAAGTAAATAAATTAGAATAAAGTGAGTTAAGTCACGCACACAACGTCACTTAAGTTGCGCAAGTTTTAACACTTGCATTACTTAAGTAACGCCAGAGTATTTTAGATATTTCAGTTGGACGCGAGCAAAATGTGTTGGGTAAAGAGCAAAATTCCACGAATTTAGCCATTAACACATGTTGGTTTATATGACGATTACTTACACGTGAAATCTAGAAGTGAGTGTCGGGTGGGGGGGGTGGGGGGGTGGGGGTGGTGTAAATAGCTTTTTAGGATTAAAAATATTTGTGAAAGCGTGGGTTTAAAAATCCTTAAAATACAACGACGACTATTGGATTTATATCTTGAATATGATGATAAGATTAAAAATTATGTTCGCTCTCAACTAAAAATACTAAAATGCCCTTGCGTGAGTTAACTTACGCAAGTGTTATACCCAACGTGAATTAGCTCACACTGTTTTAGTTAACTCACGCATGGGTATTTTGGCCCACGTGAGTTAACTCACGTTAGTTTTAAGTTAATTAATTCTAATAATTTTCTTCAGAACCGAAAGGTATGTGTACTTTGCAACCTAAAGCCAGCAACCATGAGGGGAATAAAATTTCAAGCAATGGTTCTTGCTGCTTCCAATGATGATCACACTGAGGTAAGGAAAAACACACAATACCTTTTCCTTTACAAAAGTGGGCCTGGATCTCTACTTGTTGGCACTTTAAATTACGAAAATTGCTTTTCTGACATTCATAACTTCACAATGACACAAATAAAATACTTAAATGTCTCCAACGATAGTTAACTACTGTTGAGCAAGCCGACAACAGTTAACTGCCGCCAAAAGCTTTGATATGTTTACAATTCACACACAGGCACTTGCTTCAGCCACCAAGTAGCATTTTTTAATTAATAATAATTAAAGTTCTCTCTTCTCTCTCATATGCTCCCAACAACTTCTTCTTCTTCCCTTTGCAATTTGCTCAAATTATTAGTTTGCCTTGTTCCTCTCTTCAATAAGTTCTCTCTTTTAAACTCTACTGAAGGCATGCTTTTCACGGAAAATAGTACTTTTGAAAATAGTAATTTTGGGTTTATTTTAAAATTGTAATTCTGATAACTAATAATTAGATATGAGAGTGATGCTAAAATCTTAAGAAATTGGAATTTGGTAAAGAATTGGTTGGTGTTACCCCTTCTCACTCTAAACAAGAGTGCTCCTGTATATTTTTTCTGGATAAGCATGTTTTGGTTTGAGATGCACATAATTGAGATGCAATAATTTGTTTCTTCATATACAATTCTTTTCTTTTTAAGAGCTCAAATCCACCCTCTATTTTTTTTTTTTGTCGTGTTTACCATGATTCTCGTGAGTATATTTTATGGTATGCATTCTACCTACTTTCTTGCACTCTTCCTTTCTTTCAAATAAATGTCTGGAGTTAGGATGGATCATAATATAAGAAGGAATTTACGAGCGGTAGTTAACTACCGTTGGGCTCAGCGGTAGTTAACTGCTGTCGAGTCCTCAACGGTAGTTAACTACCGTTGGAGCATTTAAGTATTTTACTTGTATCTTTAGGAGACTTTTGATGTCAGAAAAGCAATTTTCTTAAATTACACCATGGCACAATGTTAATAGTATAGCTAATAAAGATATAGGATCACACATGTTGGGTGTTTATGATTTTAAAGATATAGTAGAATAATTAGGGGTGGACAAAAATATCCAAAAACTGAACCAAACCGGTTAACCGAACCGAACCAAATTAAAATTAACTGAACCATTTACATTGATTATTGAACCGAACCATTATTTTAAAAACAGTTCATTAACTGAACCGAATGGTTAACCGAACCGAACCAAACTCAATTAACTGAACTGAACCATTACATCTCAATTAATATCAGTTCTCACTTCTCACACAAAAATTCATTTTCACACAAAAAGAACCCTTTTCTAAACCCTAATTTCATTTCAATTTCAATTCAATCCACCTCTTCTTCTCTGATTCTCACTCAATCAAAGCTCGCATGAACTTCCATCTATCTGTAATGTATGTAACTGTCACTCTTCTGCAGTCTCTTTCCATAAGTTTCTCATCACGCATCTGTATGCATCTTGTTGTGCATCAACCTCTAAACTAGAAATGATTTTGGTAGTTGAATATCAGGGCTCCAACTGTCCTCCATCCAAGACAAAGAATTATAATGTTGAGATCTGAAATTATAGGATTTTTTTAGAGCTAAATTACCGTCTGCAACATGCTTCCAGATGAGTTTGTCTTGACCCCCTTCAACTAGAGTGATAACTTGCTAAACAAGATTTCTTAAGTTTAGCAAAATCTGAGACAAACCTTCTAGAATTCTCCACTGATTCCCAACAATGAAATCATAAACTTTAGAAGTAATGATGAGTGTGTGTATGTTGTGGGATTTAAATAATGTCCACATCAAGCATCTTGCCAGAAATTTATGTTGTCCCCATGTCCAATTAAAAAGCCAATACATATATTTCCATGTGACCTGATTTAAAGTGAATGATATATGTTGTGTACCACAACATGCCATAAGAAATTCAACCATGAAGATATCTGTAAGTGATATATGAAACTTGTCCATTCAATGCGTTTTGTGAAATCAATTCCAACCTAAAGTTCTTGAGTGATTACTAATTATGAATTTTCAAATTACACTTGAGCTGATTATAGTTCTTGCTGATTTGTGGATTACTTTGGGAATATGATACAGGATTCATTGAAAACAATAATGAGACAAAGAGTTTCAATAAAATACAATGACTTATCAAAATAAAAGTTACAACGAAAATATAGTATTGTTATCTAAAAAAATACATTTTGGTTCAAAATTTTGGTTTTGGTTCGGTTCGGTTAATAGGTAAGCAAATGGTTAACCGAACCATAACTTTGGTTCAGTTTGGTTAGTTCCAAACCTTAAACGGTTCAGTTCAGTTATTTCGAACCATTTCAACACTTCGGTTCGGTTCGGTTAATATTGTTAACCGAACCATGTCCAACCCTAGCAATAACGTATGGTAGTGTTGACTGAAAGAAAATTAAGACCTCAAATAGGCTGCCATTTATTTTTGTAACTTGTCCAGAAATAGTGTGGATAATAATATCTACTAGCTGAATGTGGATTGAGACGTTTAATATATCGTTTTCATCTATATTTTTATTTTCCTTTGGAGTGCTTCCTCCCACTGAAATGTGATAGTAATAGAGTACTAAATTTCTTATTTCTGTGTATCCTCTAGGTTGAGTTGGTTGAACCGCCGAGTTCTGCTTGTGTTGGAGAAAGAATTACTTTCCCAGGAAGCCTGATGAACTCTTAAATCCAAAGAAGAAGGTCTGGGAGACATTGCAAATAGATCTGCACACAATTGCTTCTTCAAACTAGCGTGAGTTAATTCACTCGGGCCAAAATACCCCTGCGTGAGTTAACTCACGTTGGGTATAACACCTACGTGAGTTAACTCACGCAGGGGCATTTTAGTATTTTTAGTTGGGAGCGATCAATTTCTGTTGGGTAAAGAGCAGAATTCTAAGATTAAAACAATGTATAGAAATAAGAATCCAACTATGAATAAGAAATTCACTAATGTAACTTATTTGACAATTCAACAATTAGTACACAATCCAAATCACAAAACTAAATTATCTCAAATCAAAACAATTTATAGCAAATCACATTAACTAAGAACTTGAATAAATGATATATGGCTGAATTTTGTTGAAGGTAATTTCCAAGTTTGAATGTGAACAAGTTAATTGTTTGAAGATCTCAATCAAGGAAATTGATTAGGTTAATATGAAATCAAAACTGATCACAATCAAATGACTACTGCTTCAATCAAAGAAATTCATATACCACAATTTATGTTGAAAGTAAAAAGATAAAGGATAGAAGAACACCATAATTTATAGAGGTTCTTATTTTCGTTCTTGCTAGGGGTACGTCTTCTCTTCGTGATACAAAGTTTCTCAAACATGGGCTTCCATAATAATGAAAATATTTACATGTGTATGATTACGAAGATTCCTTCGATTCCTAGTCTTCTATAGCTCTTAAGAGAAACCAGTCTTACAAGTCCAATAACTCCCTAACAATCTAGACCTCACACTCTACAAAATTATTAGAAAAAGTGCTTAATTTGGAGAAGATAGAGACACAGAGTATATAGGTGTGAGTGAAATGAGTTAATTTTGCCACAAAATAATGAACTTTAATCGAATCATAAGAAGCTTGAATCGATTCAAATAGCGTAAAACGAGGAGATCTAAAACCTATGAAGATTGATACAAATCTCAAGAATTATGAATCGATTCAAGCATTTTCCATATGAAGATTGAATCAATTCAAATCTGCATAGTCAAGAAATTATATTGAATCATAAAGTTCAGATGAAGATTGATACAATTCAAAGAACAATGATACAAATCAATTAAGCAAATATCAGATACCAAAGAGGTCAAATGAATCAATTCAAAAACTTCAATGAAAAGTTTGAATCGAATCACACCCTTAAAAACCAAAGATACTTGAGGCAAAGGATGATTTGATTCATAATTACTTTAAAACAATTTGAATCGAAATAGACACTTATAAAAACACAATTTAAGAAAACTTGACCTCCAAGAAACTCCTAAACACGATACTAATGTTTTTTAACATATGATGCTAGTGTAGAGGACCAGAGATCATGAATTGATTATGGTGCTTTACAATTAAGCTATTTAAACAAAAATCATAAACATCGTCTAAATAAAAACATCATCAAAACCTAAACTAAGAGGTAACCACAACAAAATCATAAGAACAACACTCAAATTCCTCCAAACATTTTTCCACTTCATTGTTGTAATTAGTCCACCCTCAAGTGTGGAAATCTTATGCGTTTGATTAGCAATTGTTTGGTTTTGTGCATCAATCAATTTGTTTTGTTCATCAATTCTTCCTTTCTGTTCTTCAAAATTTTTCCTTTCTTCAACCAATTATTGTCCTTGTTCAGAAACTAACACGAGTCCTTTTCAACGTGTTTTATCCTCATTCACAAGCTTTCAGGAAAACTTTCCAAAAGTTCACCCATCTAAAAATTGCTCAAAGTCAAGCACGCTTAACTATAGAGTTCTTATGGTTTGGACTACCAAAAGGAAGATGCATTTTGTCGATATAGATAGTACTAAACAACTCTTACAAACCTTCCTTAAATCATTCATCCCATGCATACACAGTCTCAAAATCCCTCTCATTCTGATGTGAATTTGGTTTTCCTAGAAGCTGATAAGAGCCACTCATTGTCATGTCTTGTGCACCGGAGACCACTCCATTCCCTCGTCAGTCTCAAGCATTACATGCCCACAAGCTTCCACTTTGTTCTCCCATGAACCACATCGTATTGGAAGTGGTCTTCTCTAATACCATTTGTAACACCAAGAGTACTTTCACGATTTCTGTATGACCCCACAAACCAACACGAATCTTTTTCAACATGCTTTGTCCTCACTCACACAATTTATGGACAAACCATGCTGAAAAGAATTGTGTTGGTTTTTGGGGTCGGTAGGAAATTCTGAAAGCAACATTGGACAAAATTAAGAATATGACACTTTCGTAAGCAAAATTAACAACAATAAAATTAGATTCTAAAAGAAAGCATGATTTTACCATAAAGTGTGTACAATCCAAACAACTTTCCAAAATTGGCAATTGTAATGGTTTTTTGAAGGATAGAAAAATCCCCACACCAAAACTTTTGTGTCGAGCATGGTTTTGATGTGAGAGATCCCTGTGAATTCATCATTGATCCACGCTTAACAACATTGTTCAACGATTTCAGAAAAGAAGACAATAACCTTGCACATTTGACATTGTAGATTTGATGGGGGAGAAGATGGCTTGTAGTCAATAATTTTGATTGAAGAAACTGGGGAGAAATAGGTTCCAATGAACCATAATCTTGATAAATAGGGATGGGAAGAAGACGATGTTGACTCATCTGCCACATATACACATCTAGCATGAAATGGATGGAAATGCCTAATATGGTACCATTTAATCAAATTAAAGGACCTTAATGCACATTTTTTTAATAAGAGACCAATATGAACCCCGAAAGATATATACGGGACCAAAATGGTGTTTAAGCCAAAAGTAAACAAATCAATCAATTAATGTTGGATCACGAGGGGGAGTACAATGATCATCTATATTGGGCTCAGAGAAACCATACAAGTGAGAGAGCCGCCACATTTTAATCCAAAACCATAAGACAATATATGTACGGGTTCTTTCACTTATAAAGTGATCAGCCTCCATTTTTCTAAGTAATTTGAGATTTCTAATTCACACTTGCTACACAACAATTAGGAATTAGGAATACTAGAATTTAGCAAAAGAAGCATCATATTTGCCATATTATTTCTTTGATGATGGTAGGTTTAGCATGCTTGTTGATGACATTAAAAGCCTTGAAAATAACAAAATCTCTGATCGAAGAGTTAGCAGCCAGTCTGGTTTTGTTGCACAGAAGTTGTAGAAATGATTGAGTGTCATTTAGGAATTATTTTACAAAGAATACAAAAAAATAAAAATAAATAACTAAATGGATAAAACCCGGTGAAAAAATACACATGAATTGAGGTTATTGAAGGTTACCCTGAATAGAACACAAGGAAATGAGAATAATGATAAAGACAAAATTAAGAAAGAATTTTGGAATTTTTTATAAACTCTAGTAAAGCTTTATCGTTAGCCTATATGATACTTAGTTTTTTCAATACACTCCTTCACGTCCATCACTATTAAGTTTAGTAGGTATATAAAGGGTGGGTGGTCCGAATTTATTGACTCTATATCATACGATAATTCTTGATAGAACTCATAGACGAGAGAAAAATATAGAAAAGTGAAATGGAGCAAACAGAAGAGAGCACAAAGGAAGTATCATCCTCAGGCTTCAAAAACTTTCTTCACAGATATGTGGAAGATACCATCTCTTGTGATATGGATACTCAATCATGTGCCTCAAGAGTACTATTGGAGAAAAACTTGGGGACCGCATATATGAAAGAGTAGGCCTTTGTCTCTTTCAACTCTTATTGACATGCTAAAGCAGGGAAAAATGATATAGAAACTGGAGAACTATGACCTACATATTTGATATCTTCCGGGAAGATGCTAGTCCTAAAGTGAAGATCTTCATTAAGTTTGTTTTGCATGGTGAGAGTCAAGGCCATAGTGGAATCTTGAAGCTGGTGAACGATATTGCGCAAGAGCTTCTCAAACATATACTGAATGACAATAATAAGGAATACAAATATACGATGAGGAGAGCGCATCAACTAAGCAAAACATTGTCGATAGTGGAATTCTACTAATTTGTTTTGTATGGTTAGACTCAGATGCCAAGGCTCTATTGTAAGTGACTACAATGTCGAGGCTCCTTTTATGATAGAGATACAACTTATGTTTGTTTGCAAGTACTTTTATGAGTTTGAGACAATAAGTGTTACAAAAAAGAAAAATGTATAAATTGGTAATGTGTAGCATGTGAACAATAGAGTTCATGTATCATGCGAAAGGTAAGCCATCTGTAGTATTTTCCTATGTCAAGATCACCCATAAAGATTTACAACTTTGAATTATAAACAAAACTGGATGATGTAATCAAAAGATTGAAATAGGAATTGCACAATTGTGTTGCATCTCAATGAGCACATGATCTTTCCTTTCCGCAAATTTATCAACAAATTCAAGCCTTTACATAAAACAAAAAGTGCTAAATATCTTCAAGAAAGGGAGGCGCCGGGTGCCTCAGGTCAATCATCCAGTACTATAACAAATTGTAAATCTACAGATGTCAAAAGCAAATATATAAGTATATGCATCACCATTGAGTTTTTAATGTTGAGTTGTTAAAATGACACTGATTTTTTAGAATCAACTATTCTAGTAAGCATTCATTCCTAAACTGAAACTTTCCATCACACCAACATCATATATCGATATAACCCTTTGGGAGCCAGCAGAACCATAGAAAAGATAGCATCACAGAAAGAAAAAACTTCTTAAACTTTTCGCACATGTGTATGCATGTCTGTATGTGCAAGATAAATTTAGGATATTGGTAAATTTAGGCCCTTAAGTTATTGATTGAAAAACATGATTGCAGCATTTTTTTTATTTTTAAATTTGAACATAATATAAATTGTAATGGGAAATATTTCTTCTGTGAAAACAAACCATCAAAGCAGGTGCATGTGCAGGTGTGCTCTTTAGAAAAGGTATTAGGATGGAGAGAGAAAGAAAGAGACCTTGAAGTACAGTGTCAACTGCTTCTTTAGGGACAAAAAGGCCTATGATACGTCTGTTGTTATCTGATGTAGTTTCCACACGAACAACGCGTAGCCTCTTAAGCATTTGTTGGGACTGTACATATTTTTATTTGCAATTAGAAGTAATTTGCATATGATAAATTGACTATTATAATGCTTTAATGAGTAAACAATCAACCAGAGGCTCAACAAAATCAGCACATATTTTCATTAAAAAGTTACTAAAAAAGTTAGTTGTCATATTATTATAATGCTTTAATGAGTAAACAATCAACCAGAGGCTCAACAAAATCAGCACATATTTTCATTAAAAAGTTACTAAAAAAGTTAGTTGTCATACTATATCACAACAAAAGCTATCTATTACGATTTCCACAAAATATAAACAGATATAGAGGATATCATAAAGTGACAAATTGATACATCATACGCGAATTAATAATTTTAGCATCTGCAAAATATGTTATTTCTCATGAATGTTTTATGAGTTGGTGAAATACCTTCTTAGAAATCGCCTTTAATATGTTTCCCCAAATAGGAAAAATGACACCACCTAAGACATTTACTTGCTGAAGTCTTGAGCCAACTGAACATAACTTGCCTTTCTTACAATTAGGACCATGCATGCACTGACAACAAAAGTAATAAGTCAAAATGTGAATTTGAAAAATCTACATAGTTTCTCACCCGCATGACCAATGAGTGAGTGCACACCAACATGTACATATACCTGTTTTGATGAAACTTCATATTCGTTTCCCCAACCAATTTGGGCCTCCTTCAAAGATGAAACTTTTGAATATTTTAAAGTTAATTCTTTCAGATTCATATCCCTACAATTGCAGGAGAAAATGGGTAAACAAGAAAATTAAACTAAAAGAAGGCTAGGTAACTGAAATACATACCGAGTTGATTCTCCGGTAGTGGGACGAACTATCTTATGCATAGATGGAGCAGAACTGAAACAGAACCAAGAACAAACATAATGACATCAGTAAATGAAACCAGAAAGCTTTATTACGTACTCCCTCTGGCCTTATTTATGAGCAAAATTCATCATGATTTCTTGGCCTCAAATATAAGCAAAAGTCACCAAATTCAACTCTATTGAATAGTTACACAACAAGGACGACAAAAACTAGAAATGATACCTTTCAAATGCTAAAATAAAATGATGTTTTCCCATCCACTCCCTGTTAGACTTATAGAAGCCGTCACCATCCGAACAAAATCCAGCCTTCTGCTTCTCATCCAGCATGGTATTTGCTAACTGATGCATAAATGATATCAGCAAAATATGTATGTTAGAGTATATGCGTAAATGAAAAAGCATATGTACCTCCCATGAAACCCCACGATCCAAGGTGAATGTGAACAGATCAGCTGAAGCCCCGCTCATTTGATCAACATAGACTGTCTGCATCAAAGGAAATTTATCTTCGGTCTTAAATTTGCTATGCAATAACATACGAAAAAGAGTGGCAGCCAGAAGTTTAGGAGGAAAATAAATACCTTTGGAGTCCCTTGCAGTTCAATGACAGTAGCTTTCAAGTCAACAATGCCTGTGTCAAAGTTACCTTCAATGCGAGCTTTGTGAACAAGAAGATCCAAAATATTCACAAATAACTCAAATAGCCTGTTGATGCTGAAAAAATTAGTGTATTGAACCAAATGATGAAAGTTGACAAACTAAATCAATTCATTCACAACATACAAACCTATTCTGAATCTCAGGAGGTATTCCCAAAAGCCGGTTAAGAAATCGACGAATATTGCGTTTATCTTTATCATCCATGTTGCAATGCATATCACCTCCTTTAAATATAAGAAGCCAACATTTAATAACGAGGAAAAATAATGATACTGTGGTATCATAAACTTCACATCAGTAAATGATGAAACCATAAATACATTTTGATTAGATATTCAATCTAATATTAGACAAGGGAAAACAATGATTACCAAGACCGTCATCCTTAAAAATATTAACAGAAACAAGAGCAGCTTTTGCCTGCATAATAAAATCTTCGATTGTATCTGGTCTGTCAGATAAGCATCCAGGAGGTACAACAGGAAGAGGATCCTACATAATTACATTATCAGTTGATAGATTGGACTTGTTCATTTCTTATTAAACATATAGCCAATATGCAGATTTGTTATTTTAAACGAAAATTTGATACCTTTCCTAGTATTCCACCGTAGAAAAGCTCCAGAGCCCTCTTCCCATACTCGCTATCATAATTATATGCATTTAACGAAGGTCCAGCCCTGTAAAATTCACAGGAAGTCAGGAACAACATTGACTAAGATGATAAATAAAATTTATCCATATTGGCTCATTGAAAACACAACTGATGAATCCAACATACCTACGATCTCCCTGAGTCAAAGCTCCAAGAGATTCCAATCTCTTAGCAACAGCTGATGCAAACCGGCGTTCTCCACCAAGGTTCGAAAATAGTAACCTGAAGAAAATTTATAAGGATATGAAATCGCGTCAAACAACAGCACCTGTTACTGCAACCATTTTAAATCAGACTTGAAGTGCTTCGACCTTACTCTCTCTGATCTTATAGTAACCAATGAAGAATTATTACCTTTTCTGGAGCAATATTCTCAGTTATTGTATGTCAATCTACCTAACTACTTTTGTTAATGGGAGTATTTTAATCAACGAAACTTATTTTAATCTACCTAACTACTTTTCTGAACCAATTCACAAACCAAATTAATAAATAATTCTTAGTGACCTGTATTCTGGTGCTGAGACTTGATTTGATCTATGAGTTCTTCCAAACTGTTGAATTGCTCGGTCGGCACTCCATGGAAGTTCAAGAGTCAAGTGAACCCTTCTTTTCTATTTTGTAAAGGTCAAAGGTAAGAACATCAAAAGAAAAATAAAACAAACAATTGAAAAGTTCACAAAATAGTATAATATTAATAGCTTCTGAGCAGACTATTTGCAAAAAACCATCAAAATAATAGGACAGAGAGAACACTAGTGATTCAAGGGATAAAAATATTTCAAGAAGTTTGATTACCTGATTTTTTACTCTTCGGTCAGCCTGTAACGAAACGCCAGCTGATCCGGCTTCAGAGATGATAGCCACTAACTTCTTACCTTCCATAAAGAGCTTTTTTTCATTCATGTTGACCATGTCGGCAGTGACATCTTTTCTAAAGGGAAACAAAAACCCAACTAATTCAGCTAGCATGAAACAATGTTAACAAGTAGATATGGTATTGGTGACATTTTGCAACTTACGAATTTCGAGTCTGATAAAACACACCCATTCCACCAGGGGCCCTCACAAGCATTCCTTTCCTTCCTGTAATTTCTGCAACTTTGTCATGGCCTCCTAACTGCATTAAAAAAAAATCATTTATAGAATCCGGTAAAGAACTATACTTTGGTGTATAGCATTAATTATTCAGCATAAAATTTCTACAGCAGACAACTATGATTGATAAGCATCGTTAAGGGAAGGTACCATTAAAGACGAAGACGGGGATGAATAAACAAATGATCATTACCTGGTCAATAATATCATCCAACGGATTGTTTGGAAGATCCAAAGCACAAATCCTCTCTAATATTTTGTGCCTAGACTGCATGGCTGTGTCATAACTGCAGTAATCCCATGAAAATAATCATCGCTGTCATACTCTTCTTCTTATCTAACTTTTTGTTGATTGTTGTTGTCATAAAATGATAAATTATGGCATTGAAACCAGAGTGCCAAATTAAAACAAATAAAAGTTTTAAACCTCTTATGGAGTTCAATTATGTTTGGTCCAGGAGGGAGATATTTGTCACTTTTATCCTTGCACAAATCACAAGCCCATTTCTCAAGAACAAAATCACCAATTGGGGGAACGAATGATTGATGAGCGTATTTTCCACAGAGGGAACACTGCAATAATTTTTCCCTTTCCTGCACAGAAAAATATGTGAATCCTACGCATATGGCATCAAGGAAATTCAAGAAAGTTTTTTCAGAGAATAATTAATAAAAAAATTACCTCTTTAATTTCACATTTCGGAAACTCATAATCAGGGTCGGAAGATTCAAGACCAGAGGCAACTGCATTAAACAATGGTAAAATCAAATGGTTCCACATATATCCTCTTTGAATAAATTCTCTCATTAATAAAGGATAACAAAAAAATTAGAGAATTTTAAAAACAATATTTGTATCTTTATATATTTAATAACTTTTTTAAAATCAATGTAGTTGATCTGCACCCTTTCTCACCCCATATAAAGGCTGAAAATAGGTCTGCATTAATGCATGAGAAAGGGTTGCCATATGTACTTAAAGAATAACATACAGAATGATAGTTGCAAAAGTTTAATAAAAATTTGTTTTAAACTCACTTTCAGATTCTTTGTCACTTTCAGCATCACTAGGAGGCTCACACTTGGCTGCTTTTCTGACTCTACATTTCGCTGAAACGTCACGACTTGCCAAGTGCCTCTTCCTTTGAAGCTCCTTTACACCGTCATCTGCTATAATAGAAGTAAAAATGAAAACTACTAATCAAAATTATGAAAATAAATGAAACTTATATAACAAAACATGGCATGTAGATACCTTGAAGAAGTTCGGGCTTTTTTGGCAATGGGAAATTGTCTTCAACAAATTTTAGCAGCAACTCACGAGGTCCAGAAATAAAGTCATCAAGTTCAGAGCCCTACCCAATTGATAATAAACAACACATAAAGAAACCGAAATGCAGGAAAAATGCTTTTAAGTTAAATGAAAATGGATTCAAACACAGACATATTTTGTAACAGCATTCTCTGTCCTTGCTTCTCCCGTACTCTGCAGACCTATGACAACACACTTGTCTTCCATTAATGCTTGCTTCACCAGTTTCAATATAGTAGGGACTTTAGCAGACATACACAAGTGTCTGAAGAATCTCTACAGTTTTCAAAGGAAAAGGAACAATCCAAAAACATCAATAAATAATAAGTTTCTAATAGAGATGAAGAACTTGTCTCCAGGAACCAACTTAGGCTTAATACCTGGTGGCTTGCCCAATATAATGCCCATATTTTTCTAGTATTAATTTTGTTGCTGGATACTGTTGTACATAAATCAATGGCAGACAGCAACTCCTCATGCAAATCCACCCAAACTTCTGTAGCCTTTGTATACCCATGCTACAATATTTGAAAGAAGAAAAAAAACATAATCAGACATTCAAAAGAAAATTGATAAGAACGCACATTACTAGATGAGAATACTGAGTTCAAAAGACAAATGAATGATAAAACAAAATATAGATCTGAACTACCTATTAGATCATGATGTCAAAATTCTATTATAACAATAGCTTAATACACAAGTAATGGTTATTACTATTAATAAAGCAAGGCAATTAAATTTTTTCTCTTCGTTTAATTATCTACACAGAAAGAACAAGTAAAGAGTAGCCATCAATATTTCCAAAGAAATTAGTCGGCCATACCGTCATTTTATCATCTAATGATGCGTCAACAATTTCAAATTCAGCACCCTTGTAGCTAAGCGTGCGACACAAATACATCCCTCTGAAATTAGAAAATGAAGCAGAATAATATATCTTTCAGATACATATAGGTGCATATGGCTGAAAGTGGATGTGTTTGTAGAAATATTATAACCTTGCTTTCATGTCCATTGCAACTAGTTCTAGAGCTCCAACACCCCCTTTCTCAAGAGCACCTGGATTCATCAATTGTTTATTAACTTCAAACAATTACAGGGTAAGTTACTATTTTGAAAAGCAAAAAGTAAAGATAAGAGAAAGAACGCTACCTAGAAAATCACTAAAATCAGGGAAACAAGTCCCAGCTCCCCAAAGGCCAAGTCGAACCATATAAGCCATATTGCGAGGTTCAGATGCACCGGTAGCTGAGCAATAGACAATCCGAGCTTCAGGTAGTTGAGCCTGTCAAATTTTAAAGAAAGAACTTGGAATAATTCATACGCTCAAAAACAATTAATTCATTTTAAAGTGATCATTAACGCAACTAGAGTGTACAAACCTGTATAGAAAGTACTGCTTGACCAGTTTTCGTTGGATTCTTATCCTTTTCTGGAACCAAATTTTTTGCTTTATGACACTGTAATGAAGCCACTCATACACATCAGCAATGAAGAGTAAATAAATATAAATACCACTTAATAACAATATCCTCCAAAATTAAACAGTGGAAATACCAATTTTATTTTAAACAGTAGAAATACCAATTGATAATAGGAATAATTTCCATTCAAGAAAGTCAGATACCTCATCAAAAATTATAAGACCATCAAACTCGGGTCCACACCACTGCACAAGCTGTTGCATACGGGTACGACCTCTGTCAGATGATGCTATGAGGCTACTGTATGTCGAGAAAATAACTCCCTCCTTAACTCCAACAGACTTCGAATCAAGCTTAACATAAGGCAGTTTATTCAAAGCATGCACTGGACAGATTCAAGAAAGAAATATATTTAAATGCATAATAAATCTTGCAATATACAAAATAGTGAAAAAACAATTACAATAACCTTTTCACTTCATTATTATTAACTTTTAACTCGTTCCTTTACAACTGAAACTGAACCCCTTCTATCGGTGATTAATAGCATTACGTTTATGTTAATAATATGATAGTTACATCAAACTATCAAAGATGTTAACAATATCATAGGACTTTAGTTTACAAACCCAAAAAGCATACCTGCAATGCAACTTGCACCCATATCATCCAAATCTCTTCTGGCATCAAACTTCAAGTCTGAACCAACAGAAACCCACCTGCGTAAGATCAATGGAACATGAAAATAGGAAATAAAAGTGAATGTTTATCTCAATTCTTAACAGCATGCCCACGATTTCATGTATAAACTGTGAGCTAAACTTACAAGGCTTTTCTCCTTCCATGGTGCCAGTTCTCCCATATTAACCCAGCAACGGTTCGACCTTTACCTACACCAGCTCCATCTCCAAGAAAGAATCCTGCCCTGGCACCACTGGGAATGTGTTGAAGGTGTCTCTACCATGCAAAGAAGAACCATACATATGAAAATTAAATTGTAATTATATATAATTATTTATTATCAATATTCAATCATGTGGTGAGAGAAACCTGACAACCATAGACCAATGTCTCGATCTGCAAGCATGACAAAGCCTTTGAACGTTCCAAATCATTCTTAATCATTGGATCATAAGTAGGATTAGGTGGCTGCACTGCAGACAAAGATGATGTCTCTACAATCGGATCTGGGTGTGGAGGTCCGATAGATAGCTTGGATGGTTGCTGTATAACAAGAGACGTTGATTTCAGTTAAATGTACCATTCGATAAATTAACCTGAAAAAAGTTAACATAAATTGCTCCCTAGAACTAGAGTCTTTAACTCACATAATCTGTAAATGTTTCTCCGGCAACACCTCCATCACCTTCTTCCTGCTCCACTTCTTCAACCAGCTGATATATTTTAAGATTGACGATAAAAAAAATGAGATACAAATACAAGGATAGCAAAAATAAATAGATATACAATTGAAATTTCTCAAGACATCAATCAAACCCTTAAAAGGAATTTGACAAAGTCATTCATTGATTTGTTTTTCGTTTCTTATTCTAAATCCTTCTCGAATACACATTGTTTTCCAACTGTCTCTTTGGGATTCTTGCTTATTTGAGCCTCTTTTGGAAAACTTATGAAAACAACTGATGACATTTTAGAAACAATTTCCAGCTTAGAATCTCTCCAAATAGCTTACAAAAATAGCTTATAGATTATGCAAAAACAGTTTGACTTAATTTTATCGTATATTATATAAATAGCTTATTCATAAACACTTATACGATAAGTGCTTATTTTATAAGCTGCAAAATATTACAAACAAGCCCCAAATAGCAACTAATCAAAACTAAGTGACATAAACAATCTAAAATCATTCTTTAATCAATACAACAATCATTATAAGTTACAAGATTATTAAGCAATACAACAATCATTATTAAGCAACAAATCAAGATCCTAAGAAAATAACTTATTTTATAAGCTACAAAATTAAGTCCTAAACTGCACACACACACTCATCACTTAACTCAAGAATAACTAATTAGATCACTCTCTCATGAGCACAAAATTAGGTCATCAAATGATCTACAAAAAAAATCCAAAGCAATTTTTCACCTCGTTAACTTCTTCTTCTTGTTCACGACCAGTATCACCAACATCAAGAATAACAAAACACAGCGGACACGGAAACTGCACCAAATCACTCGGTCCATTCACAAGCGCCTTACAGTGGAAACACCGAATTTTCACCGCAGACGAATCAACACGTGCGAACTCATGCGCCATTTGAAATATCGGACACAGTAACTCCACCACGCCATGTGGTGCGGAGAGGTAAGTCTGGCAATTGGTACATCGCTGCTCGCGTGCCAAGGGAGGTTGTGGCAGTGGAGGTGGTGGTTGATGATGCATTCTGTTAGGAAAAGAGCGAGGGAGAGAAGTTGAGGGGGTGAAACTTGAGCGGGAAGAAAACGGTTTTGTTTGCGGGTTTAGGGTTTGGGGTCTTATATAAGGGTTATATCTTCTGTGTTTTCTATTTTTTAGTTCCATACGAAGTTGTTCAAGATTCGGTGATTTTTTTTTACTCATTCCACTCATTGTTGTTGTGAAAAGAGAAGAATAGCGATGAATGAAAGAAGAGAGCAAAGAGAAAAAACGAGAGAAGAGAGAAAAAGGTTATGCAAACTAAAAGAGTTTCTAATTAGATTGGCAATTCTATTTATAAGAAATTCCGGTGAGTTAACTCATTATAAGCGCACTACAAGAGTTTTTTGTTTGTTTTGTTTTTGGTTACAAAAGGAAAAGGAGAAAACAACAAAACACAAACAGGGACAAAAAGAAAAACGCCAAACAAAAGCTAGCTAATCCCTAAGAAAGAAAGTCCCTAAGGAACAACAAGAACACACACAGGACAAAAAGAAAAACTACAAAAGTTTATAAGCTAGGAATATTGTCAAAGTTGGATTTGACGTCCGAATTGTCTAATTATTATTATAACTACTAGCAAAAAGACGAACACGTTTATTGCGCTAACGCATGTATATTATCAACGATATTTTATCGAAATTAACGTGTATATTACAAACAATATTTTATATTTTTTTTTGATTTAAATTAAAATTATAAGTATAGTTTGTACCAATTTTTTTTTTATAAGTATAGATATTTGTTACTTGTAACAAACTCAATAAACCATATTTATCTTTTCATATTGACGATAATAATATAAAAAAATTATTAAAAATTCCTATCTTTTTTAATAACACCAACAATATAACATTATTATAGAAAAATATGTTTAAGGGTATAATTGGAATAACAAAAATGTCATCCCAAAAAAGCCGAAACATATTATTTTCTTTATATATATATATATATATATATATATATAGTATAGATAGATATAGATTACATACCCGTCTCTCCATTTTTTATTACGCTAACGCGTCTAAATTATGAACAGTATTTTATCTGAAATTTTGATTTTGTTTAAAATTATAAGTAGAAATATTTGTGACTTTCAAATTTTAACAAACCCAAAAACCATGTTTATCTTTTTCAATAACAACAGTAATTTATCAAATATAATATAAATTCTTATCATTTTTAATACAACAAACATAACATTAATATATAAAAACTTGTTAAGGGTATAATTGGAATTATAAAATAATTCAGCCCAAAATCTCTATCCCTTTCATATATAATATTGATAATATTGTTCCTATTATAGTTTGATATTTCCTATTTTAATGGGATTTAATTTTTTAATTAAAATTTAAAATAATTTTTTTTTTTTTTGCTAAGCAGGGATAAATAATATCCTTTAAAATAAATATTATTAAAGGGTAAAATAGATAATAAGATAGTTTAAATGAAGGATAAAATAGGTAATGGAAAAGTCAGTCCAAACTCATGTATTTTAAGCCTATTTTCTTTATATAAAATCAGTCCAAGTGAGTAGCATGATGCTAGCTCTCATACAATTTATCACCGAACAAAGATTTTTTATGAAGAAATGAAAATGATATATAAAACCCAACGAACAAAGATGGATACAATACAAGAGAGGGGGATAAGATTGATACACTAAAAGGAAGATAATCTAAAACTAGGCAAACCTAGTCTATTCCATACATACATATTCGTACCTTAATTTGAAATGAACATAATTATAGAAAACAAAGTTGTTTAAGGTTAAACCTATATTGGCTAACCTGTCAACACAACTATTTACTTCTTTATAAATGTGTGATACAATGAAATTCATATCGTCCCTGAAGATTCCACCACAAGCTGAAATATGAGGACTTCCCACATCAATTCCATAAGTATTGCACTTAATCTAGTTGATTAAATGAAGTTGCAAGATGATTTCCTTAATGGTTGGAGCTATTAGGATGAATTGTTCCTTTGAAAGCTTTGAGAATAAAAAATCTATCATTGATGAGGTTGCATACAAATTTGAGTTGCTCCATGCTATAGAAACATTATAAATTATCTGATTTATAGATGACTTCCAATTGATGAGCTTGTTAACAAATCTTGCATTTTCCATGCTTGCCAAATGATTTTGAAAATGTTAACCAAAGCAGATTTGATCACCAATTTGCACTACTTTAAGCCACCTCTATCATAGAGAATCCATATAACTCAATTTGAATGGCAATATTGAACAGTGAAGCAAGCAAACACCAAATTTCGAATGCAAATGGGCATTCAAAACATACACGAAATGAAGTTTCCTCATTTTTAAAACAAAAGTTACAAATTGAGGGAAAGTTGCACCTATCTCTTTTAACTTATCATCAAGAACGATTTTGTCATGCATTAATCTCCGGACTTGCAATGAATTTGAAGGAGGCACCAAATTAACTTGTCCGGATTAAATTGCTAAGAATGGTGGAATTTGAAAATGAAAGCATCTTTGAAGGACAAAGTTCCATAGGATGTGTGCTTCGAAATTATTTCATATGAGATTTGCTCATTTGTGATTGTTTCTTGCAGTGCAAGCACTACTAGAAAAAGCAAAATTAGCGAGGGAAATTAGTGACGGAAAAAATGAAATTCCTCACAAATTCTTTAGTCGCAAAATTTAGTGACGGAATTAGAGAGGGATTTCACGTTTTCCCTCACTAAATATCCCTCACTAATTTTTGTTTTTTTAGTAGTGAAGGTCCGCCACAAACACGACCATGATGCCTATATTTCCTCCTCTTACTCTCAGTATAGTTAAGCCATTCCTCAACGATAGGCTCATCAATCTTCCTTTTCACCTATATATGAGACCTTATGCTCCAATCATGCCCTGCCCTCAACCACGACCCTACAATACCTATGAGTGCAACTCATGCTGATAGCCTTAATATATCTCACTACCATTCCTGTCCTACATTCTCACTACCACCTCCACATATGGGAATGATGCCTTCTTTTCAGTCATCCTCTACTCGTAATCCTCATACTCTTCTTCTTAATGGCTCTTCAATTTGTTATCTACCTTGGTACTGAGACTCTTGGTGATTCTCACCATATGACTTCTCAAGGCACCTACATTCATCAATACTCACCCTTCGAAGGACTTGACCAAATCTACATTGGAAATGGTCAAGGTTTGCATGTTCTTTCCACTGACTCTTCCACTATTATTCCCCTCATTATCGCAAATTTGATCTTGTCTTCACTAATTTACTTCATGTGATTTGTGGGGATCAACCCCTTCTCCCTCTATCAATGGCTTTCTATACCAGGTTTAGTTGGATTTATCTTCTCGAGAGAAAATCTGATGCATTTACTATTTTTCAACAACTTAAACTAATATAATGGTTGAAAATTAGTTTGATCATAAGCTTAAGGCTCTATAATCAGATTGGGATGGCGAATTACATAGCTTCTCTTCTTCCTTGTCTTAAAATGGCATTATTCACAAAATTATTTGTTCACATACACACCATCATAATGGTCTGGTGGAGAGGAAAAACAGGCATATAGTGGAAATGGGACTCACTTTGTTGGCGCATGCATCGTTACAATTAGTTTACTTGGATAATGCATTTCTTACAAGTGTTTATCGTATCAACAAGCTCCCTGCCTCAACTTTGAACTATGAGGTTCACTACACAAATATATTTGGCAAACCACAGGATTACCAATTTGTGCGCATCTTTGGTTGTTCATGCTCTCCTTTCCTACGTCCGTACAATAAACATAAACTTGATTTTCACTCTCAAGAATATGTGTTACGTTAACTAGGTTACTCGACAACATAGAAAGGATATAAATGCCTCTCACCTATGTTGGTCAATATGACATGTGTGATGAATCTAGATTCCCCGATTAAAATCTTATCGAATGCATGTTTTGAAAACTGTTTCAATTAAAAACGTATTTGACTTTGGACCAGATACTGTTGACAAAAAGAATCTATGCAAGCAATGCGAGTAAAACGATTCAATTTTGAACAAGAAATTCACAATTGAATATGTTGTGAAATAGCTCGTTCGAAATCACACCAATGAAAAAACAAAGATGTGTGGAGCAAAAGGTAGTGGTAATCTTAGGTCTAAGTGTCTTCAAGCATTAACACACTCAAAAGCTAAAACAATGACACAAACACTAACCAAGCATAAAGATAAGCAAGCTTAAAGGAAATAAACAAACACACACGAGATGGTAACCCAGTTCGGTCCAATATGACCTACTCTGGGGGAGAGAGCAGCTCTCCAATCCACTATGAGAAGATGTTACAAGAGGTTACAAGAAATCAGCCTTTTACCTAATCTCTACCCTTTGTTTCCCTCACCACTCTCATATGAATCTTACTTGAGAATACACAAAGGAAGCTTTAGATCCTTCCAATGATGTAATCTCACTACCCAAGGTGATTACAATGTTTATCCCAACCCTAGAGACCCTCCTTACAAAGGTACTCAACCCTCAAGTTCCCCCCTTTGTGAACCCTAGACCTCTAGCTTCAGCTCTCCTTCAAAATGTTGCAGAAACCACTTAAATACTAGTCACAGCAGTTCAAAATCGTGTCACGATTTTGCCCAACCGTGCCGCGATTTCCTCTGAACAACTGTTGTGACTAGTCCCTTTCAGGTAAACTTGGTGAGGAAGTTGTTGAATCGCGTCACGATTTCCCAAATCGTGTCACGATTTTCCATCTCAAAAGTACCATGCTTCCTGCCTATCCAATCGTGTCACAGTGCCTGAAATCGTGACACGATTTTAGGTTTTCTGACAATCTCAATTTGAAGCCAATATACAACAGAATAGTTATTAATCAATCAAACTTTCAATACACAATCGAATTACAAAACTTAGCACAAATTAAAAACAAGACTAAAACATAGAAATAAACCAAAGCACAATAACTTGACAATTTGATATATATGATTGAATGGATCGAAGAAAGTTATCAATAATATAAGTTATCGAATAATGGAATTGAACTTACAAATTTTTTCTCATTCACTTAGCAATTACCGATTCAATTAATCAATCAAAATATATCAAATTATGTGCAGAAATTAAAAGAGAAGGGAAAAGAGAAAACCAGGTTTATAGAGGTTCCCCAATCGTCCTCGTTATGGGTACATCCTCTCATTGTAGAAGAAAAAGTCTCTTCTACCGACTTCCACTATAATGTTGAAAATATTTACAAGAGTCAATTACAAAGGTTCCTTCAATTTACGAATCCAAAAGTCTCTTCTACGGACTTCCACTATAATGTTGAAAATGTTTGCAAGAGTCAATTACAAAGGTTCCTTCAATTTACGAATCCTCGAGATCCTAAATCTACTACATTAAGTAACCACTCCAAAGCCTCAAATCTTCAAACTCCTTGAAATTGGATGAATCCCTAAGGTCTTCGAATCAAGCTAGCATGCAATCCTTCAAACTTCTTACCCAAGAAATCTTGTTTCGATCCCCTTCAACCTTGATTGTTGAGAAACAACCCCTTCAATTACCTTTGGAGGTGGAAAGTGCCTCCCTCTACCAAGATCCTTGATTGAAACCAAACTTACAATTACCCTATAAATCTAGATCTCAAATCCTACAAGAGTTCTTAGAAAAAATGTTTAATTAGAAGAACTTATAGTAACGAGAGAGAAGACTCCAAAGAGTGTTCGCAAATTGATTCAATGAATGATGGAATTAGTGGAGACAACTATACATAAGTGAACAAGGTAAGAACAAGTTGGTCTAAAACTTTAATTGAAAAGCATAGTTTGATTCAAATAAGAGAATAGATAAGTGAACAAGGTAAGAGCAAGTTGGTCTAAAATTTTAATTGAAAAGCATAGTTTGATTCAAATCAGGGAATGTGTGAATCAAATCACATAGTGTAATTATGAAATTTGAGATGTGATGAAGAATGATTCGATAGCCATGAACAATGATTCGAAATAGAGATTTTCTAGATGAAGATTGATAGGAATCAACACGATTCTGATTCGAATCATACTTCTAAAAGGGGGGTGATTCAAATCACTATTAAGCACTGTTAAAAAAGGTTGACTCGAATCAAAAGACAAAATGAGAAACCCAAAGGACAAAATGATTCGAATCATAATATGTAGGATATTTTTGATTCAAATCAAGGCTTCAAAAAATAAAGTTTTAACATGAAAATAATTTGTAAAACTATACCCAACTTATTTCAAGATATCAAATACGAGATATTCAAGACAAGGAGTGACACAATGGATTTGAGAGATTTAGATATCAATAGGGTGCTTTACAAGCTAGGCTAAGACAACGAAACAAAACCAACATGTATCAAACTATCAAAGCTAAATATCATCAAAACATCATCAAAACCAAACCTATAGGATCAAGGTAGCAACTACAACCTACTGGGAAGTTATACATCTCCAGAGATGTAGTTTCAACGAACTCAAATTTCCCTATCCATGTTTCATAAACATCAGGTTGTGGTTGCTTCACTTCATATAGTCTCCTCCATTTGGAACAATCCTTCCATTCTTTCTCTCCCTATCCCTGCCAACTCCTCCTAATGTATCCTATCCTATTCCTGAAGTCTCTTCACTTCCTGACACCTCACCTCTTTTTTCACCTTCCTCTCAAAATCCTATATCTCCTCCGTCTATGTCAGATGCTTCTGAACCTCATCCCCTACATATCCGAACTAACACTCGTCGTATGACTACTAGAGCTAAGGATGGCATTGTCTACCCTAGACTACATCCTACTTTACTTCTTTATCATGCAGAACCAAAAATAGAGAAGCAAGCTATGAAGGCCGAGTTTGATGCCTTAATAAAGAATGGTACCTGGACTCTAGTATCAATGCCACCTCAAAGAACACCCATTGGCTGCAAATGAGTTCAAAGCTACACTAATAGCTAAAGGGTTTCAACAGAAGTTTGAAGCTGACTACACCAAAACCTTTTCCCCAATATTAAGCTAGTCACCATACAATAAAAACCACTTTTCCCCAATTATTAAGATAGTCACGGTGAAACCAATGCTTTTCTAAATTGTCTGAAAGTAGAAGAAGCCTAATTCAACATTTTAGTTAGTTTTCTCTCACAACCTGCTATGATAAAGATTGGGGATCAGACATCAACTTCTGGTACTTGTCTTGTCTATATCCAGGACCTAATCTTGTTTCCTGGCGGGATAAAAAGCAGCCAGTTGCCAAATTAGCACAGAAACTGAATATAGAAGCATGGCTCTAGCTACTTTTGAATTACTCTGGATGCAATCCATTCTCACTGAACTCCATGTGGCATTTCCCACTCCCACAATCCTTTGTGATAATATGAGTGCCATAACATCATCTCACAATCCAACATAGCATTCTAGGACAAAACCAATGGAGCTCGATCTGTTTTTTTTTTCGAGAAAAGGAACTTCAAAGACATCATCAAGTGGTTTATGTTCCAGGTAAGTCTCAATATGCTGACTTGATGACCAAGGCACTACCTCCAACCGGACTTGCAGACTTAAGGACCAAGCTCATTTTGTGCGATTCAAGTGATTCTCATCTAGGATGAGCTTGATGGGGGCTATTAAGAGTATAGAGCAACTAAGGATTATTACACTGTAGTTAAAATGTGTAGCATATGATTTTTCAAACAAAAAATGAATAATGTGTAGCACTCAAAGTTCACGTATAATGTGAAAACTAATCCATCAATGGTATTTCCCTATGCCAAGATCACCCCATATATAAATACAATATGAATTATAAACAAATCTGGATGATGTAATCAAAAGATTGAAATAGAGATTGCACAATTGTGTTGCATCTCAATGAGCATATGATCTTTCCTTTCCACAAAATTTAGCAACAAGCTTAAGCCTTTACATAAAACAAAAAGTGCTAGTGATCTTCAAGAAAGGGAGACGCCAGGTACCTCAGGTCAATCATCATCCAGTTCTATAACAAATTGTAAATCTACAGATGCCAAAAGCAAATATATAAGTATATGCATCACCTTGGACAAAATAATTTGACAAATAATCAAACAGAAGTCTAAGCCACATTTGCAACAAAAAATAATTAAGAAGAAAAAAGAATACTCCATTAAGTTTTTAATGTTAGTCTTCCCATGAAACAAAAGTCAATCCTTTCTGTTTGGGCATGAAAAAGAAACAAGAAAAAGTATACCCCTTATGAGGATTGTTAAAATGACACTTATTTTTCAGAACCAACTATTGGAGTAAGCATTCATTCCTAAACTGAAACTTTCCATCACACCAACATCATATATCGATATAACCCTTTGGGAGCCAGCAGAAACTATAGAAAAGATAGCATCACAAAAAGAAAAAATTTCTTAAACCCTTCGCACATGTGTATGCATGTTTGTATGTGCAAGATAAATTTAGGATTTCATTATAAAATTGACGGCAATTAAGTAATTTAGAATATTGATAAATATAGGCCCTTAATTGAAAAACATGACTGCAGCATTTTTTTTTTTTAAATCTGAACTTAATATCCGTTGTAATGGGAAATATTTCCATTTCCAAAGCAGGTACATGTGCAGGTGTGCTTTTTAGAAAAGGTGTTAAGATGGAGAGAGAAAGAAAGAAACCTTGAAGTACAGTGTCAACTGCTGCATTAGGGACAAAAATCCCTACAGTCCGTCTGTTATCTGATGTAGTTTCCACACGAGCAACGCGTAGCCGCTGTTTCGTAAGCGTTTGACGGGACTGTACATATTTTTATTTGCAATTAGAAGTAATTTGCATGATAAAATGACTATTATAATAAAAGTTTCTCAGCAAAATCAGCACATTTTTCATTAAAAAGGAAGTTTCTCAGCTCCAAAGTTACTATAAAAGTTAGTTGTCATACTATATCACAACAAAAGCTATCTATTACGATTTCCACACAATATGATCGGATATAGAGGATATCATAAAGTAACAAATTGATATATTGTACGCAAAATAATAATAATTTTAGCATCTGAAAAAAATTGTTCTTTCACATGAATGTTTTTTGAGTTTGTGAAATACCTGCTTAGCAAGCGCCTTTCGTATGTCTCCCCAAATAGGAAAAATGACGCCACCTAAGACATTGACTTGCTGAAGTCTTGAGCCAACCAAACATAACTTTCCATTCTTACAATTTGGAACATGCATGCACTGACAACAAAAGTAATAAGTCAAAATGCAATATGATGTGAATTTGAAATATCTACATTGCTTCTCACCGCCATGAGATTCTAAATTATATAGATGATACAGTAAATCAGAGTACAACTTTATCTTATCATAAAATCGCTAATAAAAGAATGGTTCAGTTGCATGTGTGCCAATTAGGCCACAAGTTCACAACCATGAACAAGCAACATGTCCCGTGTCCCAATAGGAGAAGGCCCGGAGATAATGATGAGGGCCTAATAGTTTATTAGAGAAGGATGATGAGACATATCCAGAAAGAGGGGGATAATTCATTTGAGAAGGATAACTCAGGTGTCACTGAGGGGAAGGGAAAGTGTGATATATGTAACCATTTGGAAATGATGGACATACTTAGAAAACTGGTTGGGCAGACCTGCTGATCTCAGAGAGGAGATCGGTAACATACTTGGAAAACTGTATTAATGTATTTTGTACTGTTTAATCTGTGTTCTGGTTTCCATACTCAGAGGAGAGTTTCAACTGTAAGCTAGTCTCTTACCGTAAGGGATTATTCCCGTTTTTAAATACATATAAGTTCCATCTGTACTCTGTTATCAGTTTCCTCGCATGAAGTTACAATTACAAGAAATAACTTATGGTATATATATATATACCTGCTTATATGAAACTTCATATTCGTCTTCCCAACCAATTTGTGCCTCCTCCAAAGATGAAACTTTTGAATATTTTGTTGTTAATTCTGCCAGATGCATATCCCTATAATTGCAGGAGAAAATAGGTAAACAATAAAATTAAACTAAAAGAAGGTCAAGTAACTGAAATACATACCGAGTTGATTCTCCGGTAGTTGGACGGACTATCTTATACATAGATGGAGCAGAACTGGAACAGAAGAGAACCAACATAATGACATCAGTAAATGAAACCATAAATCCTTACTGCGTACTCCCTCCGCTCTTATTTATAAGCAACATTCATCATAATTTCTTGGCCTCAAGTATAAGCAAAAGTCACCAAATTCAACTCTATTGAATAGTTATACAACAAGGACGACAAAAACTAGAAATGATACCTTTTAAATGCTAAAATAACATGACGTTTTCCCAACCACTCCCTGTTAGACTTGTAGAAGCCGTCACCATCTGAACTAAATCCAGCCTTCTGCTTCTCACTCAGCATGATATTTGCCAACTGATGCGTAAATGATATCAGCAAAATATATATGTTAGATTAAAGCACTATTTAGTTAGAACATCGGAGAAAGCATATGTACCTCCCATGAAACCCCACGATCCAAGGTGAAAGTGAACAGATCAGTTGAAGCCCTGCTTATTTGATCAACATAGACTGTCTGCGTCAAAGGAAATTTAGCTTCCGTCTTAAATTTTCTATACAATAACATACAAAAATGAGTGGCAGCAAGAAGTTTAGGACTAAAATAAATACCTTTGGAGTTCCGTGCAGTTCAATGACAGTAGCTTTCAAGTCAACAATGCCTGTGTCAAGGTCACCTTCAATGCGAGCTTTATGAACAAGAAGATCCATGATATTCACAAATAACTCAAATAGTCTGTTGATACAGAAAGAATTAGTGTATAGAACCGAAAGCTGAAAGTAGAAGTACCAAATCATTTCATTCACAAAATACAAACCTATTCTGAATTTCAGGACCTATTCCCAAAAGCCGGTTGAGAAATCGTTTAATATTGCATTTATCTTTATCATCCATGAGGCAATTCATACCATCATCTCCTTTAAATATAAGAAGTCACATTTAATAATGAGAAAAAACACAGATAAAATAACGTGGTATCATAAACATCACAGAAGTAAATGATGAAAACATAAATACATTTTGATTAGATATTCAATATAATATTAGACAAGGGTAAACAATGATTACCAAGACCGTCATCCTTAAAAATTTTAACCGAAACAAGAGCAGCTTTTGCCTGCATAATAAAATCTTCGATTGTATCTGGTCTGTCAGATGAGCATCCTGGGGGTACAACAGGAAGAGGCAGATCCTACATAGTTACTTTTATCAGTAGATGGATTGGACTTGTTCATTTCTTATTAAAATTATTGTCAATATGCACATTTTTTATTTTCAACAAAAATTTGATACCCGATCCAGTATTCCAGTGTAGAAAAGCTTCAGAGCCCTCCTCCCATAATCACTATCATAATTATATGCATTTAACGAAGGTCCAGCTCTGTAAAGTACCCGCGAAGTCAGGAACAACATCGACTAAGATGTTAAAATTTATCGACTAAGATGTTAAAATTTATCCATGTTGGTTCAATGAAAACAAAACTGATGAATCCAACTTTACCTACGATCCCCCTGAGTCAAAGCTCCAAGTGATTCTAATCTCTTAGCAACAGCTGATGCAAACCGGCGTTCTCCACCAAGGTTTGAAAATAGTAGCCTAAAGAAATTTACAAGGATAAGAAATTGTGTCAAGCAGGTGTAGCATCTAGGTAGAGTATCAACAGCGCCTGTCACTGCAACCATGAAACGATGTTTATCAATTAGATATGGTGACATTATGCAACTCACGTATTTTGAGTCTGATAAAACACACCCGTTCCACTAGGGGCCCTCACAAGCATTCCTTTCCTTCCTGTAATTTCAGCAACTTTGTCATGGCCTCCTAACTGCAGTAAAAATTTAAAATTTCATTTATAGAGTCCGGTAAAAGAACTATAGTTTGGCGTTTAGCATGAATTGCAGAGCATAAAATTGCTACAACAGACATCTTTTCATAGTAGTTACTTAATTTCAATTGGAATAGCATTGACCAACAACCATCTTAAAAAACAATGTTAAAAAGGAAGATGAGGATAATCAACGAATGATCATTACCTGGTCAATAATATCATCCAAGGGATTGTTTGGAAGATCTAAAGCACAAATCCTCTCTAATATTTTGTGCCTAGACTGGATGGCTGTGTCGTAGCTGCAGCAATCCGATGAAAATATTCATAACTGTCATGCTCTTTTTATTTCTAATTTTTTTTTATTCAGGAAATGGTGGCTTACAGTTGTCATTAAAGCTAGTTATCGAACGTAAAATGATAAATTATGACATTGAAATCAGATTGCCAAATTAAAAGAATTATCTTAAGTTTTAAACCTCTCCTGGAAGTGCTTTTCTGGTAATGGGAAATTGTCTTCAACAAATTTTAGCAGCAACTCACGAGGTCCAGAAATAAAGTCATCAAGTTCAGAGCCCTAAACAAAATAATAAATAACACATAATGCAACTGAAATGCAGGAAATATTTAAATGAAAATGGATTCAAATACACACATATTTTGAAACAGTATCCTCCGTCCTTGCTTCCCCCGTACTCTGAAGACCTATGACTACACACTTATCTTCCATTAATGCTTGCTTCGCCAGTCTCACTACAGTAGGGACTTTACCAGACATACACATATGTCTGAAGAATCTCTACAGTTTTAAAAGGAAAAGGGACAATCGAAAAACTTCAATAAATAATAAATTTCTAATAGAGATGAAAAACTTGTCTCCAGGAACAACCTTAGACTTGTTACCTGGTGGCTTCCCCAATATAATCGCATTTGTTGTCTAAATTCAACTTCGTCAGATGCATTTTCACTTTCACATAACTCCTCAAGCAAATCCACCCAAACTGTTGTAGCCTTTTTATACGCATCCTATGATATTTAAAAAAAAACGTACATAATCAGATGAGCATACTGAATTCAAAAGACAAATGAATCAGTAAAACAAAATATAGATCCGAACTACCTATTAGACTATGTTGTCGAAATTCTATTACAACAATAGCTTAATACACAAGTAACGGTAATTACTATTAATAAAGCAAGGCAATTAAAATTTTTCTCCTCGTTTATTTATCTACACAGAAAGAACAAGTAAAGAGTAGCCATCAATATTTCCAAAGAAATTACTCGGCCATACCGTCATTTTATCATCTAATTATGCGTCAACAATTTCAAACTCAGCACCCTTGTAGCTAAGCGTACGACATAAATACATCCCCCTGAAATTAGAAAATGAAGCAGAATAATATATCTTTCAGATACATATAGGTGCATACGGCTGAAAGTGGATGTGTTTGTAGAAATATTACCTTGCTTTCATGTCCATTGCAACTAGTTCTAGAACTCCAACACCCCCATTGTCAAGAGCACCTGGATTCATCACTCATTAATGAACTTTAAGCAATGTCCAAATGTAAAGGTATATATGCAAACAATTAAACAATAAAAATATCTAAAATGTTCTATGTAATGCAGCATTAGTAAATTGAGCTTAAATATTGTATATATGTGGTCGTATTTGTAGTTATAGGCGTATGTTTTGTAATATTGTTGTCTCCTTTGTTACCACCTTCAGTGTGGTCCATCTTTGTGGCCTTTGTTGCAACCCTTGGTCCAACTTGCTAACAAAGATACTCTTGGAGCTATTTTTTCCAATCAATAGAACTTAAAATATCAAGCAGGTGCTAATTGATACAAAAAGATGAGTAATTATCCAGGGAAAATAATCACATGGTCAACTAAAAAAACTTCTTTCATTAATATATTGTTTGAAAAAAGATGAATAGTCATAGTTACTATTTTGAAAAGCAAAAAGAAAAGATAAGAGAAAGAACACTACCTAGAAATTCACTAAAATCAGGGAAGCAAGTCCCAGCTCCCCAAAGGCCAAGTCGAACCATATAAGCCATATTGCGAGGTTCAGATGCACCAGTAGCTGAGCAATAAACAACCCAAGCTTCAGGTAGTTGAGCCTGTCAAATTATGATGAAAGAACTTGGAATAATCTGTACTCTCAAAACTAATAATTTCATTTTGAAGTGATTGTTAACACAACTAGAGTACAAACCTGTATATCAAGTACTGCTTTACCAGTTTTCGTTGGCTTCTTCTTATCCTTTTCCGGAACCAAATTTTTTGCTTTATGACACTGCAATAAAAATCAAACAAATAGAAATTGAATACTTAAAAAACCACTTAATGAAATATCCCTTAAAATTAAACAGTGTAAATACCTATGAAGCACAGGTACGGACACGGACACGACACGGAGACTGACACACCAACACCGCTAATAATTTGAGAAAATCACATGATTCAGTGTAATTATATATGTCGTTGTCGTGTCGGACATGACACGTGTCCGACACCAGGACACGCCTAATTCAATGAATGTCCATGCTTCATAGGTAAATACCAATTGACAATAGGAATGATATCCATTTAAAAAAGTCAGATACCTCATCGAAAATTATAAGACCATCAAACCCGGGTCCACACCACTGCACAAGCTGTTGCATTCGGGTACGACCTCTGGTAGATGATGCTATGAGGCTACTGTATGTCGAGAAAATAACTCCCTCCTTAACTCCAGTTTTTGAATCAAGCTTAACATAAGGCAGTTTATTCAAAGCATGCACTGGACAGATTCAAGAAAGAAAGAAATTTATATGCATAATAAATATTGCAAATATACAAAAAAGTGAAAAAACAATTACAATAGCCTTTCAATGAAGAATCTTAATTAACGAAGGAAGCCAACAAAACATCAGATAAAACTATTTTTTGGATAGAATATGATTTATCACACACAAGAAAGGAACAAATAATAAGAGGATATGATATCCTGTAAACAAGAGACAAAATTTAATGTTAAAACGGTGGTAATGTGCGTGCCAATCTTCAAAAGGGTTCTATATTACCCAAATCCAAGATGAGGTTGAAGACTTGAAGTGGATTCTTAATATACAAGAATTTTACTTGACTTAAGTTTACAAACCCGAAAAGCATACCTGGAATGAAACTTGCACCCATATCATCCAAATCTCTTCTGGCATCAAACTTCAAGTCTGAACCAACAGAAATCCACCTGCAAAAGATCATTGAAACATGAAAATAGGAACTAAAAGACCCGCTGCAAATTAAAATTACAGACAAGTATGTATGCATGTACAATAAAGCACATTGAAAAGTGAATCTTTATCTCAATTCTTAAAAGCATGCCCATGATTACATGCACAAACTGTGACCTAAACTTACAAGGCTTTTCTTCTTCCATGGTGCCAGTTCTCCCAGATTAGCCCAGCAACTGTTCGACCTTTACCTACACCAGCTCCATCTCCAATAAAGAATCCTGCCCTAGCACCACTAGGAATGTGTTGAAGGTGTCTCTACCATGGAAACAAGCATGAAAGTTAAATTGTAATTATTTATAATTATTTATTATCGATATTCAATCATGTGGTGAGAGAAACCTGACAAGCATAAACCAATGTCTCGATCTGCAAGCATGACAAAGCCTTTAAATGTTCCAAATCATTCTTATTCATTGGATCATAAGTAGGCTCAGGTGGCTGCACTGAAGACAAGGAAGACGTCTCTACAATCGGATCTGGGTGTGGAGGTCTGATAGATAGCTTGGATGGTCGCTGTATAACAAGAGACGTTGGTATCAGTAAAATGTACCACTTGATAAACTAACCCGAAAAAAGTGAACGCAAAATTCTCCCTAGAGTATTTAACTCACATAATCGGTAAATGTTTCTCCAGCAATACCTTCATCACCTTCTTCCAGCTCCACTTCTTTAACCAGCTGATATATTTTAATATTGACAAAATAAATGAGATACAAATACAAGGATAGCAAAAACAGGCACCTAATAGCAACCATAAAACAAATATAACAATAACAACAACAACAACAACAACATGAAAGGGCACATTCACAAGTTTACTCATAAGCGCTTATATGATAACTGCTTATTTTATAAGCTACAAAATAAGTTCCAAACAAGCCCCCAATAGCCACCATAAACCATATCTTATACTAACAACAACATCAATAACAATGGCAACAACAACAATAAACAAGAAAGCAAGTCACACTCAAAAGTTAAGTCAACAGCAACAAATCAAAATTAAGTCACATAAACAATCTACAATCATTATTCTCTAAGCAATAGAACAATCATTATTAGCACCCCAAGACTTTGTTTGGGAGTTTGAAGGGGAAGGGGAGGGATTTGGGGATGGGAAATATAGGGGGAAATGAAAAAATCTTCCAAAAAAATTGAAAGAGTATTTTTTTTTAAGGAATAATAAATTAAAGCTTATGATTAATATAATTTTATTTTAACAATATTATATTTTAACAAATTGATTAAATTTAAAACAAAATCATGTAAACCCTCCACAACCTCCCAAAACCCTTCCCCATTACAATTTTTGAATTCCTCCGAATGAGAAGAGTTCTGCATTATGAGGAAAAATGAACCTCTAAAGCCCTCTCTTTCCAATGTTCTCTCTCTTTTTTCCATTTACTCCTCCTTTTTTTTTCCAAAACCCTCCCCTCCCTTCCCCAACAAACTCGCAAACAAAACCTAAGAAATCGAATAAACACTTATTTTATATGGTTACTATTCAAACTAGTTTTTTTTTTTTACTTCAATGAACCTAGGTATTTATATAGACTAGATACTCAATAAAACTAAAAAGTAGTTTTTTTTTCTTCTAATCGTTCAAACTAACTTATTCACCTCATTTTCTTGTTCGGCATCAGCATCATCATGAACATCAAGAATGATAAAATACTGCGGACACGGAAACTTCACAAAATCACTCTGTGCATTCACAACCACCGCCTTACACGAAGAACACCGAATTTTCACCGCGGACGAATCAACAGAAAACACATGCACCATATTACATTTAGGGCACGGTAACTCCGCCACGCCATACGCGGCGGAGAAGTAGTACCGGCAACCAGAGCAACGAGTGATATTAGGTCGTGGCAGTGGAGGTAGCGGTTGGGGGAGAGAAGTTGAAGGGATGAAATGTGAGCGGGAAGAAAACGGTTTTGTTTCGAGGTTTAGGGTTTGGTGTGTTGCTATATATGGGTTGTTAGTAACTTTTCTATATTTTCTATTTCTTGATTCCTTCATATGAAGTTGTTGAATCGATGAAGATGGGTTGGTGACTTTTCTTTTACCCCTTCCACTCATTCTTGCTTTGCTGTGAAAAACAAAGACTAATAGAGTCTAGAGAGAGACCTAGATATATATACACGAGGGAGAGAAGATTGCGTAGTAAGTTTCTAATTGTTGGTAGTTGTAAGAAAATGCAGTGGGTTAACGGGCCAATGTTTAGTGAGCTCCACAATAAAAACGGAATGAAGATTGATGTTCTGAGGAACTAATAACACATGGAAATTTCAAAAAGGCCACTAGCGGTAGTTAACTACTGCTCAAGTAACCGTCAATAGTTAACTGCTGCTGAGTTTTTCCTCTAAAATCAGAAAACTCCTACCTCCTATTCACTATCACCTTACCTCACCATACCTCAAAAAGTCCCCATTTTAAATATTTTGTGTCAAAATCTTGGTTCCAAATCATTGATGATGGATTGCTAGGACGTTTCTACGCACAATATACATCAAAAAACAGGTATTGTAACGTTAAACTCATTTACATTTGATTGTTGTTTCTGGTTTGTTTTTTTCTTTCTCTGACATGCTCGTTAGCGGCAGTTAACTACCGCTGGGGATTTAAAAAATTTTTAAAAAATTTCAAATGGCAGTGCTACTGCCTCAAAAAAAATTCTTTTTTTTTTATTGGTTTGTTTATGTTCTTATATGATATTAAATACATGTTAATTAATTATTTTAGCAATTATATGTTGTTTATTTATAGATATGGTTGAGAATGCGAGTGACGATCCGGGTGATCGAAAACCTAATGTTGTCGATTCTATTAAGGTTGAAGCTCCATTAAGGTCGAAGCTTCCGTTAAAGTGGAGGCTTCAAGCGTCAATTTAGGTGTGTGGAAACTTCGTGACAACGAAGTGGACACAACTCATTTCTTTTCGACCCGAGATACATGGAAAGATAAAGACAAATTGCTCGGTTGGGTTCGTCGACAAGCAAATAGGGCTGGATTACGATTATCATTAAAAGATCTTGTGAAGGTAGAAATCCTATGTCGGAGTTGGTTTGTGAACGAAATGGCGAGCACAAAGTACGAAAGAGAAAAGTGAAGCATGAAGCAATGGGATCAAGAAAATGTGGGTGTTTGTTCAAGTTGCGTGGATATGCCGTCATGGAAGACAATGCTTGGAAATTGGCTATTCTTAATGGTGTTCACAACCATGAGATGGTGTCGTATGTAGCAGGGCACCTTATTGCCGGAAGATTAATGGAGGACGACAAGAAGATTGTACATGACTTGACCAATAGTTCGGTGACACCAAAAAATATTATGACAAATTTGAAGAAGAAAAGGCAAGAGTCCATGACAAATATCAAGCAAGTCTACGATGAACATCATAAATTCAAAAAGGCAAAAAGGGGTGACTTGACGGAGATGCAATATCTAATCTCAAAGTTGGAAGAGAACAAATATATTTATTACATAAGAGAAAAATGTGAAAGTAAAACTGTTCAAGACATATTTTGGACTAATCCAACATCGGTAAAGTTGTTTAACAATTTTTCGACTGTTTTGATATGGATTTCACGTACGAAACCAACTTGACAGGATGCCATTGTTTGAAATAGTTGGAGTGACCTCAACCTATTTGACATATTCGGTTGGTTTTGCATTTATGACGTCGGAGAAGGAGGATAACTTTACTTGGGCATTGCCAATGTTGCTTAAACATCTTAAACCAAATAGTGATATGCCTAAGGTGGTAGTGACCGACAGGGACACAACTATGATGAATGTCGTAGCAAATTTTCTCCCTGATAGTAGTGCAATACTTTGTTATTTCTATGTTGGGAAAAATGTTAGAGCAAAAATCATCAATGATTGTAAAGTGAAACAAAAGGTTGTGTTAGTGGATGGGCAAAAGAAGCTTGTCGACGAGGTGAAGCATAGTAAGATAGTTGATACCATGTTTGATGCATGGGGAAAAGTGGTTGAATCTCCTACTCAAGAGTTGTATGCAAGTAATCTAATGGAATTCCAAGATGCTTGTAAGAATTATCCAAAGTTTCTTCACTATGTTCAAACTACCATTTTGAAACCTTTTAAGGACAAAATTATGAGGGCATGGACAAACTTTGTATTACATCTTGGGTGCAGGACCACAAGCAGAGTTGAAGGAGCTCATGGTGTAGTCAAGGAATATTTGTCCACCTCCAAGGGTGATTTGGGTACTTGTTGGGAAAAAATAGATGAGATGTTGGCAATCCATTTTGGGGAGATACAATCATCGTTTGGTAGGAGCGTTATGGTCTTGGAACATAGATACAAAGATGTCACTTTGTACTCTGGGTTGGGGGGTAACATGTCTAGACAAGCCATGCAAGGAAAACCTTATGCATTGAGAAGAAAACTTGCGGGTTGTTCAAAGGACGTCGTATGACCTACCTTGTGCATGCTTCATTGCTATGAAAATCTGTCACAACAAGCCCATTCGATTGGATGAGATACACCCGCATTGGCATAAGTTGCATATGGGTGAAGAAGAAAGTAATGAAAATTTGTTTTCGGTCGTGGAGGAGTGGAGTGGTATTCAAGAACGTCTCAAAAGAGTTCCATACCAAATGAAACTAGAAATCAAAGAGGGTTTGCGGTTGTTAGCGTTTCCGGAGATCACAATGATGTCACCACCTCCAAGAAAGGTACAAACCAAGGGAGCAAAGAAAAAAAAATCAAATCTACACCAAAAACAACACGTAGGATCCCATCTTCGTGGGAGACTATTAATTCTCAACATCCAGAAAGTCAATTTTCACCACCAAAAAAATCTTCACGACCTAAAAGAAAAGGTGCTCGCATTGACATTTCTCCACGTTCGTCGATTCAAACTCCGGTTCCTAAGCCTATCTTGGCTCCAAGAAATTATGATTCATCGAGTCCTATGTATTACATGCCAAAATTCATGAGACCATATATTGAGAGAATTGTGGATGTTATTGGCGATGGCATTGTGGGTTTAGGGATACAGCCGAATCCTTGGGTTTGACGGAAGAAAGTCATGTTATGGTGCTGAGAGCACTTATTCAAGAGGTGAAAGAGCATAGGAACGACTACATCAAGATATATGCGGGTGAGCGCCGTTATAACTACATCTTAAATGGATTTTATCCTCCCAAAAATGGTAGTTGTATTACACCTCCCGATAAATGGTTGACATTGCCGGATATGGGACACATCATTGCATCTTGTTACAATAGGTCGGTGGTACAGATGATTACCCTTGATATTAGAGTCTCAGAGACTTTTTTCCCACTTAGAGGTAGGCCTCCGGTTAACTCGAAAAGCAACATGATTTGTCTTGGTCTAATCCCAAATCATTTTGTCCTTCTTTCGTTGAAAGATGGTTGCTCACTACCTCCATCATCTACCGAGTGGAAGCTACACAAGAGCGAAGAGGCGACAAAATGGGAGGAACAAGAGAGACCGGTTTCACAAAAAAAAACCAACAAATCAAGACAATCCTATTATGTTTGATGACACTCCGGTTAAAGCAAATGAAGACTTTGAAGATGTTGTGGAACATTTAGATGATTTAATTTCATTAGATTAAATATGACACTTTTTGGTCGATGTTCATCAGTTTTTTTGTCGATATGCACCGACGTATTTTTTGGGATATATAATGTAATGACCATTTTTTGTGGCCAAGATGTAACTAACCTTTAATGAATCTTTATCTTTATCTTTATTATAAACATTTGGGTTGTTAAAAATTTGAAGTACACGTGTCACTCTATCATTCTATATCTCATTTAATGTTTTCTTATCAACCAATCAAAATGGATTTGACACATTTATTTTATATCAACCAATAAAAAAAAGATTAAGACTCATTTAGGTTTCATGAGCCAATCAAAATGGATCAATGACTCATTTGTAAATTAATACATTTTTTCCCTATATATAGACAATTCATTTTTCATCATTTTCATCTTTCTCCCATAAAAAAGGTTCAGTGTGTTTTTATTTGCATGATTGTAGATTATTGGGTTGATTTTTTTTTTATTTGTAACTTATTGCTAAGTCTACCTTTTTAGGGTTCCCTTGAAGAACACGTGGCTCCAAATTTTGAAAACTGATTCAATTTCTCATATTAAACCACTATATATTGTAAATCTTCATGTATGTTATCCAAATACACAAGTTTATCCTAAGAAACTCATGTTCTAACGACTTATCGCATAGATCTAATCACGTAACTTGAAGAATGTTTATGTACCAAGAAAAAAATTGATAATGTGTATTTGATAAGTCTATTGTAGGCGTTTTTTATAACGACTTATCGCATAGATTTAATCACGTAACTTGAAGACTGTTTATGTACCAGGAAAAAAAATTGATAATGTGTATTTGATAAGTCTATTGTAGGCGTTTTTTTCATCTATACTGATTGTAATGACCAATTCTATATTCTATTGGAGTTTTTTCTTTAGATTTTTGTTCATTCCTCATTGCATTTTTGTTAAAGATTTTGCGATGTTTGTGAGTTTGATTACCGTTTTCACTCATTCTATAAAAGATTTTATTTTTTGTGTTATTGTTATTTATATACATAATTATGGGAGAATGATATTTTTTTTATGGATTTATCTATGAATTGTGGTTTTTTTTTTTATAGATTTTATTGTGTCATTCATGTATTCGTTAATCTTCCCTCAAAAAATGTATTCGTTAACCTAGATAAGAAAATACGATTTATTTTGTTATGAAATATTCTTATGATCATATTATTTTGTAGATTAATATTAATGTGCAAATAAACTTTTTATTTTTGCAAGATTCACAAGAATTAATAATTAAACTATATAATATTATTTTATTTATAAATCTTTAGCTCAAAATCGTAAACATGAACTTTTGTATTTTGCCAATAAAGGTATCTTAATTCTATTTATGGGGCCAAATTATTAACATAAATTACAATAAACTCTGATACTTTTTTTTAGGAAAAACTCTGATACATTTGGTAACATGATAAATGTGATTGATATCATATAAAAACGTTAATTTTTTTTTGAGAAAATATAAAAACGTTAATTGTCACTATTAACATATATAAAAAGCTAATTAAAAAAATTAATTCTCATTAATTTTTTTAGTGAATCGATTATCGTTGTTGTTATTATAATTTTAAATCAAAACCATAGTCAATAAGTTGACCACAATGTCAAGATATAGTCAAATATAACTTTTGTTATTATATAGTAAGTTTTCCAAACCATATTTTGTAAGTTTTCATGTGTGTTAATATTTTATTTTCTTACATCGTTATTCTCTTCTTTTTTTTCATATGGGTGATTGATAAATCTCTAAATAAATGGTCTAAAATAGCTTTACCAAAAATTTTAATTTATTTTTTATATTGACAATGATAATAATTGAAAATATTTAAAAAAAATACTAATGATTAAGGTCCACCTTTGGACCGGTCCGTATCTTGAATGACTAAACGCTATTCAAATATGCACAAATTTTGGAAATCTATATTAAGCAACTGAATAATAAAACTCCCATAAAAGAGTTAATTGATAAATATTTAAGAAACTTTTTTCTAAAGAACATACATCACGAAATAAAAAAAAATCTAAATACTATATCGAAAACTGTGTATTTAATTATTTAAAATTTAAAATATTGTTATCTATTAAATCATGAAAATAGGTTAGATCCATTTCCAAAGTCTCTTAATTTGAAATAAATATAGAATAAAAAAAATCAAACCTAATAAGAATTCATTAATCCAAATCAATTAAAGTCATCAAAATAATTCAGCCTATACGGGTCGTTCTACCAAACCGAATAAAATGTAGGGTTGAGACCTTAAAATTGAAATCCAAATTTTTTAGCACTTTTTATCCTGACCCAATATATATAGTCTGGTACCTTTTAGGAATAGCCCTTATGAACTATGGGTAGTCCGATCAGACGACATTACTTAAAATGCTAAATAATTAGTAATATTTATGAAACACTAAAGCGTTACCTTCTTTTAGCCACACATATATTTTATTTGACAAAAACTACGAAAATAATTATAAGGTAGTTTAATGCAAAAATGTTAATAGAAAGAAAAAAATTCATGATTTTTTAAGAAGGAAAAGTTCATGTTTTTTTTTAAGGAAAATATTCATGCTTTTATTATTTAGAAAATAATTCATGCATACATGTTTTGTAAGGTTTAATAGCTTCGTTAATAATATAAACTCTATAGAGCAATGAGTGCATTTGTTGTCCTCGATTCTCTCATTCATTAATGATCCATCAACTCTCTGCAAAACAACAACAAGCTATAATTGCCCCTTTCGAGCCAAACAGTCTGAAACATATCTTTTAGAACACGACGTCGTGACACAAATCATAACCCACCTCGAAACTGGACCTTGAAAGCAGTAACCAATCTACTAAATTCAGTCATAAAGGAATTGAGATAATTTTAAGACCATTACTGATTACTCTGACACAATGGAAGCAAACCCATAATCTTTGGATCATGTAGATCTCAATAGATTTGGGTCAGAATTAGAAAGTTATAGCAATTATCATTATCAATTATTTTATAGAAACAAATAATATCAATTAACCATCCATTATTGTATTTATTTATAGAAATAACAATAACAATCAAATGATTTCAATGCAAATATATACGTATGACAACATGTATTGCAAAATAGAAAAATTGAAACCTTAACTATTATTTCATTTATTTGTATTCTCACGTATTTCACTTACCGTGAACAAAAATTGGTGCTTTTTTTTTCTTTTCATGCATATGTAACTCATCAAATTATTTCCCTAATTTATCAATCATAATATTCTCATGTTTTTCCAATGTTAGATTCTTCCAAAGACTAAAAAGGAATGAATTTGAAATAACATAAAAAAATTTATATTTAATATAAAAAAATAAGCAAATGATATTCAAAAACTAACGAAATATTTCATCATAACGTTTGTAGTTCTGAGGGAGCTACAATGAGTTGGATCATCGTACTTGGCTAAGAGAAACCCCATAAATGAGATTGACACCGCATCTTCATAAACAAGTTTAAGACATTATGTATATTGGTCATCTTACTTACCTGGTACTCAATATCTATTCTTGCATCTAATGTGTAGATGTTTAACTCACACATGACACATTAACATATATTCCTTAAGCGTGAGACTCTTTGTATCTATGATATGGTGAAATAATCAAATAAAGGCCATAGACACAACGTGGTAAAGAAAATGTGGGTCGGCGGCATTTCATAGATGGGTAGTTTCACTCATTTATTTAATGAGAAGAGAGAAAATAAATTAGAAAAAAGATGAAAAAGGAATTTGAACATGAGAGAAAAGGTAAGGGAAAATAGTGAATTGTTGGTAATTTTATGGGTTTGTTGAAGAAAATGGACATAATTGAGTAATTATGCTACCAAAATATTAAACTCATTAAAATATTCCACGTCAATTTAAAATGTCTAATTAACATGTATTTTGTCAACTTAGCATAATGCATCTACAATTTTCCCTTTTTGGATTCCACCAAAGACCAAAAGTGGAACAATTTCAAATAATAGATGTTGAATAAAAAAATATATTGTCCTGACAAAAAAAATTGCATGAAAGTGAATGACATTAACTAAAATGTAAGATTACAAATATTAAAGAAATGACACTCAAAAACTAACAAAACAAATTATCATAATGTTGAAACTTCCGGTGTAGCCTACGTTAGGTTCTATCATCACATTAGGTTAAGAGATAACACAAAATTGAGATTGATAACATATTTTCATACAAAATCTTTAGGCATATGTATATAGTTCATCTCACTTATATGTATTCAACACTTTCTCTTCTATCCATTGTAGAATTTTCAACTCATATTTAACACATTAACATCTCTCCCTTAAGTTGGGAATCTCCACGTCTCTAATTATGTAACATAGCCAAATAAGGTCAAATGAAGGCACAACATAGTAAAAAAGGCGTGATGGTGGTAATTTAATAGAGGGAGTTACATGTTTCTTTCTTTCATTAAAAGAGAGAAAATAAATTGAAAAAGAAAGAAGATGAATTTTTTTTAAGATTTAGATAAATGTAAAATAAGAATTGTGTGTCTGTCGACGATGTCATAAGCAATGGAGCGAGTTCTTGGTAATTATATATGTGTTGAAAAAGTTGGAGATTTTTGGGTAATTAATTTTCCAAAAATTTATACTCAATTAAAAAACGCCACACCATTTAAATCGTGTTAATAAACACAAATTATGTCAACTCAACAATCGAATGATCATTTTTCTATAGTTAAATTCAACCAAAGATCAAAAGTGAAGGACTTGAAAAAATAGAGATTGATTAAAAAAAAACAGTGCATGAAAGCACACAACATCCAAAAACTTACGTTTAATATAAAAATGAAATAAATGACATCCAAAAACTAACAAAATAGTTAATCATAGTGTTCAGAGTTCTGATGAAGACTACGTTGGGTTGGAACACCACATTAAGTTAAGATAGACCATACAAGTGAGACTGATACCACATCATCATCAAAACTTTAACACATTAGATATATTGACATCTCACGTAAATATTTCTTAACATCTACTCTTGCTTCTAATGTGGAACTTTAAGTCGCAATTAGTACATTAACATATCTTCATTAAGTATGAGACTCTCTTTATTTGAGATCTGTTGATATATCCAAAAAAATTCAAACGAAGGCACAACATCATAAAAAAAAAAATTGTTGGTTGGTGGCGGGTTCATATAGAGGTACTTTTGTTTGTTTCTTTTACGCGCAGAGAGAAAGTAAATTAAAAAAAGAAAGAAGATGAAAAAAGAATTTGAACATGAGAGAAACTATGAGGGTAAAAATTAAGGAGTATATGTTTTATCCGTGATAGTATACATAATATAGTTAATTGCTAATAGTTTTATAGATTTGTTGAAGACGTTGAAGATTACTTGGTAATTATGCTACCAAAATATTAGACTAATTACAAAAAAAATACAACATCAATTTAAATTGTCTAATAAGCATCTATTTTGTGACCTAACACATCTATATTTTTCATTGTAATCCCATCAAACACCAAAAGTGAAGGAATTTATAGTAACATAGATTGAATAAAAAAAATTACATGAAAGCGAACGACATCTAAAAGCTAAAATCTAAGGTAAAAATACTGACAGTAAAAAACTAACAAAACAAATCACCATAATATTGGGTCTTTTGTGGAAAGCTACAATGAGTTGCATCATCACATTAGATATATGGGTCACCTTAATTACCTATATGTTGGTCAACATATACTTTTTCACACAATGTGAAAGTTTTACTCTCAATTGATAAATTAACATCTCTGAATTAAGTGTCACAGTCTCCGTATACGTGATCCACCAACAAGAACCGCTCCCCCACAATGTTGAACCGGGATATGATATCATCGCTGAACCTTCCCGGGGAGACAACAATGGTGTGGATTGACGCATTGGAGAAAGAACTGCCACACAAGTGAGAATGATACCTCATCTTCATCCAAAATTTTAAGGTTATGAATTTTTTTTTCAATTTATTTGTTGCTCAACCTTCACTATTTTGTACAATGTTTGACTTTAATCGGCGTATGATACATCATAATGTTCTATAACTAATTTCTAGCCTGTGCTTGGCACGGGTGTCCATACTAGAAGTTTAACCCACACATGACACATTAACATCTTTCTCTTAATTGTGAGACTCTTTGTGCCTGTGATCTGATGCGATAGCCAAATAAGTTCAAAGAAACAACGTTATAAAAATTATGGGTTGGTAACGGTTTCATCATATAAGGATATTTTTGTTCATGCAAAGAGAGAAAGTAAATTAGAAAAATAAAGAAAATGAAAAAGTAACTTGAACATGATTTCATACGGAATTGCCGTTTGAAATTATAGGTAAAAACAGGCTAAAATGGCTGGAAATCACAGTGTAGACTGCACTGATTTTTTTTTACTGGTGTGAGCGACAGTTAACTGCCGCTGGCTTCAGCGGGAGTTAACTACTACCGGTTACTTGAGCGGTAGTTAACTGCCGTTGGGGGCTTTTTTGGAATTTCCATGTGTTATTAGGAACTTTTGATAGTCAAAACAACAATTTTCAAACGGATTTCTGCTCTTCTTCCATCAAAAAAGGAATACCTCTGCGCTACTTAAGTTACGCAGGGTTTTCTAACATACGTGAGTTAACTCACGTAACGTGACTTAAGTCACGTAGGGGTATTTTCGGAAGTTTGCTTGCAAGCGAACAATTTTTGATGGAAGAATAACAAAAATCATAAAAATGTATCAAGAGTCTGGAAATTTTGCCCTATACCCCAACACATATACCCTCACCCCTACATTTTACTTGAATTGCCTATTTTACCCTTATATACAGTTAAAACACCACTATTTTTTCCTGAATTTTCTAGATTTGGCGATTCACCCTGTCCCAACTGCAAAGCTACCGGAAAACACATTTGTTGGTCTATATTGCCAATAAGGATGCGCGCTAGAGGAGGTGAATAGCGGTTTGAATTTTTTTACAGAGTTTTGGCTAAAGCGTTTTGAAATATTTTGACTATTTTGAATTATGCTTGAACAATCACAAACTATAACAAATTGTTAAGACTATGCTCTAATAAGATTTACAAGGGAATTAAGTGATTTACAAGCTCAATCTTATTTCAATCAAATATTAATAGTACTTGAACAATTTGCAAAACAAGACAGTTTCAAAGCCAAACCTATAAGAAAACATAGCAAGCAATAAAAAACACTGTATATGCAATTGATGAATTGGTTAGGAATTGAAACGAATTGATCCAAGTAAAATAGTGAAAACCTAATTCAAGGAATTAGGCCAATCTTAACCAAAAAGAACTTAGACAAAAATCAATTTCTATTCTATCAATTAATTAATTTAAACATGTACAATTATCGAAATTAAAGAAGATAAGGGAAAAGAGAACGACACCGGGATTTTTATAGTAGTTCACCCTTTCGTCGTCGCTTTGGGCTAGAAGTTTAATGACAAGAAGGGTAATATTTGAATTTTTGATAATTTGTAGGGGTGAAAGTATCAATGTAGGGATATAGGGTAAAATTTTCTTTGTAAGGATATTTGAATTGACGTATAAAACACCCTATTGAAAGAAGATAAAAGAACATTAGTAGACATTTTTAACTTTTATTTGATAAATAACCTTTCACCTTTAAGATGAATAAGTGACAAACCTCTCTTCAACGTCTTAGTTCGATTCTTCCCATGCCAATTTGGATGAACTAGTTTATCTTTTTTTTTTAAAAAGTGAGGAGTTTGGAGTTTGAATCTCATTCTCTGCATATTTCAATTTATGTTTTATATCAACCGAATTATGCTCAAAAGGATTAGTAGAAAAAAAATTAGCGAAAGATAAAGAGTACAATATATTTTTGTGAAAATTACATTATATATTATATATTTGGACTGTCATAAATATATCAATCTTTAATACACGAATGATGACGCACTCAACATGATCACCATGCGCGATGTCGCTGCTATTCGGATCTAGGTTTGAGTTGCGTGGTGATTTTTTATAACGACCCATTTTTTTATATTAATTACTCCGATGATGAGTAGTATTTTATGAAACTTTTTTTATTCAGCACTCATCATCGGCTCATCGCATTTCCAAATTATTGTGAGAATTACATGATACAGTATATTTCAAAACTTATAAATTATGTCCTTTTAGAATATTTTTTTCAATTTATTCACACACAAACACGCATAGTGTTCCAACAATAAAGAATGGGATCATGCTTATAGGACATGTGTTCGAATCAAATAAATAATTGTAGGAAATTTTGTGAGTAGTCTTGTTCCACATACTAAGATCAGAGACATATTCTATTTTCTTTAAAAAACTCACTGATAATAAATTAGTTTAAAGGAGACCTTAATAGAGATGACAATTGGACCCAAGTCTAGTGGACACCTGCAAAAAGTATACTTGATGGGCGGGTAAATACCCGTATTGTTGGGTATGGGCATGGGCACGGGTAATTACCCGCAAATTTGAACGGGTATAGATGCGGGTACGGGCATTCTAGTGCCCACCCCGCCCATGCCGCACATTATATATATTATACCAATAATTTTATTTATATTAAATTTAGTTAATTAATCCTAAGACTTTGATATTTATTGTAATATGCACTTATTTATTATATTTTAGATGCTTTTATTTGGCTAAATAATATGATGTGTAATAATTGATATGTTGATTTAGAATATTTCATATCATATTTTAATTATATTGTGATATTTTTTATTATTTATTATCTTTTTGTTGTGAAAGTGCAGGTAATGGAACACTTAGATATCCATAGGGTATGGAGACGGGCACCAAACTTATTGTCCATGAAGGTATGGACTCGGGTATGGGGATTTTTTTAAAACGCGGATACGGGGATGAGCACTATGGTACCCTGCCCAATGGATACCCATTGCCATCCTAGACCTTAATTAAACTAGAGGAAGTTGACACAAATTAAAAGGGTTGCAACTGATCATTTGGCAACACACCACGAAACGACGTATCTTTTACAACTCTCTAAACAAAACAATCTCTATGTTGTCACATTTCAACCATTCCATTCTCTCTACAGGTATGTCTCTCTGTATTGTCTTTTTTTCTGCACTTGGATCATGGATGTGAACTTTATACCGCAAAAAACTCTTATTTTAAGGGTTTGAATATTTTTGATGTTTTGCTCAAAGTTCCCAATATTTTTGAACAAAATTCTTTTATTTTTGTTTCATCTCAAACTTTCATTGTCCTCAAAGTTCCTTCTTTGTACTTTCTTCTTGTTGTTTTCTGGATATAGCAGCAGACCAACGGTTACGTAACGTTAATTTACTTGTTATTTGGCCATTGAAATCTATCTTCTAATAATAATGATTTTTTTTTTCCTGAGGAAGAATATCAAGGATAATGATTGGATAAAAAAATAATACTACCAATCAGTGATATAATTTATTCCATAATTCATGTATTTTGAGAGTCAGCACATAATGATCTTTAAATAGAAATTGGATTTCTAGATTTTAAATTCGGTACTTTTTACTCTCTTTTTATAAAGGAAAAAACAAAAGTACCAAATTTGAAATCTATATTTTTGAAAAGTACTTTTTACTCTTTTAAAAAATCAAAATACATTTTTGAAATATAACAGTCCGATTTTGATCAAAATCTTCAAAACATTACTATTTTTTTAAATATTAATTTTACTTTGTATATAAAACAAAATCCTTTAACATGTTCATGATGGATATTGGTAACTCATTCTCTTTACACAGATATTTCCTTTGTATTTTTATTCATCATTCATTATTAGATAAAATACTTGATTTTATACTATATTTACAGAGGATGAAATTCCCTTCCAAGTGATGTAAATCATTTTAATTTTAATTGATTGTTCAAATCAAATATAAAATATTTGCTTTTATGACTTATGAAAAATGTCATGCCGAGAGAATAAAATTAAAATAAGGAAAAATGTCATGCTTTTATGACTTAGTTTTGGACTTAAAAAAAAAAAAAGGTTAGTTTTGGACAAA